>Ga0181519_10002187_pt1 | contig 16753 bp, 11 predicted proteins | sample PEATcosm2014_Bin_26_FD_121102 | JGI IMG/M metagenome (GOLD analysis project Ga0181519, IMG submission 121102) | Peatland microbial communities from MTU Mesocosm Facility, Houghton, MI, USA - PEATcosm2014_Bin02_10_metaG | ecosystem: Environmental > Terrestrial > Soil > Wetlands > Peat | place...
ATCGCCACTCGCGTACCGTCGAGCTGACCGTGCGCACGCGCGCGAACACTGTCGGTGGCGGCCTGCGCCAGCGCCTGGTTGGTGAAGGCGCCGACCTGAATGCCCCATTCGCCGCCTGACGGTAATGTGGCGACGGCGACCGCCGGCGCAGCGGCGAACGAAGCGTATCGAGGAGCGGCCGAATTTGCCGGGGCCGCCGCCGCCACAACCGGCCGGTCCGCCTGGATATTGCCGATCGCGGCGGCGAGAGCCTGGCGGTTGAGCGCGTCGGATGTGCCCGAGTCTGCGGCGGCATAGTTCGGCGCCGGCGCGGCGGTCTGACTTGCGCCGACATGGGGTCCGATGGCAGCGACATAGGCGACGGTCTGCGCCGGCAGAGGCCGGCCGCCCGTGAGATGATCGCTTTCGCGCTGCGGCCCCGCATTATAGGCGGCAAGAAATCCCGGCGACCCGAACCGGTCATAGAGTTCGCGCAGATATGCTGTGCCGGCGAGAATATTGTCGCGCGGATAATAAGGATCAGGACCCAACCCGTAGCGCCCACGCAACTCCGCATAGGTTTCCGGCATGACCTGCATAAGCCCGATCGCACCGGCTGCCGAAGTCGTCAGCTGACCGTTGCGGTATTGCTGACCACCGGATTCCTGGCGCATCACGGCGCGAATCCACGGGTCTGGAAAGCCGTAGCGCTGCGACGCCTCGCGGATATAGGGGCCCCATGGATCTTCCGGCGGGCCCGGCGGCGCATATTCGCGAAGCTGCGCGGCGGTAACAATCGGAGCCTCGGCCCGGCGCTGCGGCGGGCCGGAAGAGCAAGCGGCGAGCATCGCGAGAATAACCAACCCGCAGAGCGGCGGCACTGCCGGACCGTTCTGCTCCCGGATCCGCACGCCGTTCGTGCGCCGTCCTTGCCCTCTGATCAAATCAACCCCCTGCTTACCCTGCACTTCCAGGGTACCAGTCAAATCGCGTTTCTGCAATGGAGCGCGCCAAGTATCGTGCTTCCCCAGTCGCGCCCTAGAACGCTGCTTGCGAGTCGCTCGCGAGTATTGCGGCGCCTGTTGCGGCTGTAAAATTCTACGCCGCCCAATCTGGCCGGCCGGACGAGCGGCCGGGCAGTTTCAGTCTAGTGACGCCTTACTGTTGCCGCGCGCCGACGCTTGTTGGTTGGATAGGCTCTGCTGTTCTGCCATCCAGACCACCGCCGTTGCTTCGGTCGCCCGGACCCTCGCCGATTTTTCCTCGGCATAGGCATTTGTATTGTCCGGATGGAGCGCGCGCCCGCTGCTTCTCCTGCTCATCGGCGCGCGACATCGGGATGCGCACGCAGATAGTCGCGGAACGCCAGACGACGTCCCGCTTACGGCGAATCGGCCTGAAGGAAGTGCAGTTGCGCCAGGCGCTTGCCGTCTGCGGCCGACACGGCGCGCTAACGCCGGCCCGCGATGCCGAAAGCGCCGCGCCAATGATAGCCGAGGGCGTCGACGCGGCTCGGGGCGCGGTCGAGCACCATAATATCGGCGACCAGTGCCGGCAGGACGATTACTGGCTTCGCGGGGAGTCCCGGTGCCGAGTTCGATCGGATGTGGTGGATTGCAACGAGCAGCGGGCCCAAAATCCTGAGCTGGCCGGCGCGGCGCGGCGCCAGCGCCAGCCAAACCGGGCTATAAGGCGCCGTGACGTCCGGAAGAGACGGCGGTGGCGACGTGTGCGGGGACTCTCGACGACAGGTTCGCCGGGGCTGCGGCTGAGCCATTCCGCGGCGCGCGCGAAGGGGCGCAACCTACAACCCGGCTTGTTACAAAAGCGTGAACGGGCTGACACTGAATTGTCGCGAAGCCGGTGCTAAGCGGATGACAACTCTCCCCCGCCGACACTGCATAGGGCGATCGACATGACGACAGAACCTCCCAAGACCGGTGATGAAGCGCAGTCCGAGAATTCGGCTGGTTCGTCGCGGCGCGAAGTCATCAAGGGCGTGGCCGGGCTCGCCGGTGCCGCCGCAATTTCTTCGTCCCTGCCAAAGGCCTTCGCCCAGGCTGCCTATCAAGGCCTGCCGCCGCCGGAACTCTCCGGCATCGACCACATCGTCGTGCTGATGATGGAGAATCGGTCGTTCGACCATATGCTGGGCTGGGTACCGAATGCCAATGGCGTGCAAGCCGGACGGGTGTTCAAGGATACCGCCGGCAACAGCCACGACAGTTTCAAGCTGACGCTGTTCCAGAACTGCCAGTCTTCCGATCCGGATCACGAATGGACGGGCGGCCGGGTACAGCGCAACGGCGGCACGATGGACGGTTTCTTGCTGACGGCGTCGGTCGGCGATCAATTTCCGATCGGCTATTACGAGGCGAGCGACCTTCCGTTCTTCGCCCACGCGGCGCAGCATTGGTCGATCCTTGACGGCTACCACTGCTCGGTGCTCGGGCCGACTTGGCCGAACCGTTTCTATATGCATAGCGGACAGACCGACCGTCTGACCACCGGCGGTCCGACGATCGACACCAACAGCCTCGTGTCGATCCTGCCGACCATCTGGGATCTGGCCGCGGCGGCCAAGCTTAGCGCCAAATACTATTTCAGCGACGAGGCGTTCACCGCGCTCTGGGGCGGCAAATACACCAATATTTCGTTCCCGTTCGCGCAATTCGTCGCCGACGCGAAAGCCGGCAACCTGCCGGCGATCAGCTTCGTCGACCCGGCTTTCGCCGGCGAGGGGCAGGGCACGTCGCGCGACGACCATCCGCTGGCCGATATCCGCAACGGCCAGGTCTTCATGAACGAGGTGTATCAGGCGCTGACGACCAGCCCGAACTGGGCGCGCACGCTCTACATCATCAATTACGACGAACATGGCGGCTTCGCCGATCATGTCGACCCGCCGCTGGCGCCGGTTTCGGCCCATGAGGTCAAGGTCGGCAATGTCGATACGGCGGCCAATCCGGACGGCACGGCCTCGGCCTATCTCGGCGTCCGCGTGCCCTGCATCCTGATCGGACCGCGCGCCTCGCGCGGGGTCGTCGTGCATGATCAATACGACGCGAACTCGATCCTGAACATGATGACGTGGCGTTTCGGTCTGCCGAATATCGGCATCCGGGCCACCACCTCGGCGAATATCGCCAACGCCCTCGACTTTTCGCGCCCGGCGATCACCAAGCTGCCGCCGCCCCCGCAGGTGGTCAACCAGCTCTACGGCTCGTCGTGCCAGGCCAACCCGATGGCGGATATGGACTTCATCCACAGGAGTTTCGGCCAGCACTATGCCGATCTCGCCAAGATCCGGGCGCTGATGCAGGAGCACAATTTCCGGATGGCCTGACCGAGCGAACCGACCAGCTGCCGCCGCGCCGGGGCCGAGGCCTCGGCGCAACTGCAGCTGCCGCCGCCACTGCACCGTCTTTTCTCTGTTCACGCGATCTTAAGCGCCCTGCACTAAACTGATGCGTCGCCGAGCACGGGCGGGGATCTCAAGGTCATGAAGTTCGCGCGGTTCACAGCGGTTGCATTCGTCACTGCCGTCGCACTAACTGCGGCCTGCGACGCGCGACCCTTCATCGTTGCCGGGGGCGGTGATGTCGCGCCGTTCCAATCGGTCGGTGCCGACGGCAAGGTCGTCGGCATCCTGGTCGACATCTACGCCGAGTGCTTCCGCCGCCTCGACATCGAGTTGCTGTACGAACCTTATCCCTGGGCCCGCGCGCAGCAGCACGTCGAGAGCGGCGAGGCCGACGGGATGAGCACCGTAATCACCGAAGACCGGCTTCGCTATGCGGTACCCGGGCAGGTAGTGCTCGCTGAGGAACGCTTCGTGGCGTTTGCCAACGCCGTCAACCCGCATTTCGACGAGATCATGAAGGCGCATAGCCTTCAGGAGCTGCAACACCTTCGGGTCCTGGCGCAGTTTGGCTCCGGTTGGGTGGCGGAGAATTTTCCGAAGACCGCGATCGAATATGCCAGCACCCGCAGCGATCTCCTGGAAATGCTGGCGCTCGGCCGCGGCGATGTCGTGATCGCGGGTGAAGTGACGACTCGCCGCCGGCTCGAGACGTTGCGGCGCGACAATGCAGATTTGCCGTTTGACGCCATCACCGGCTCCGCCAACGTGCTGGCTATGCTCGAATTCCACTTCATGATCTCGAAGAAGTCGGTCTATCTGAACCGCCTCGGCGATATCGACCGGACGCTCGAAGAAATGCGGCAGGACGGCACGATCCGGCGGATCTATGGAAAATTCGGCCTGGACGGCGCCTCGTAGCCGCTCTCGGGCCGACGCGGCCCGGCATTCCAAGAATCGGCGCCGCGCGCCGCTACCTGGCGATTGGCTGAATTCAGCGGACAATCGCTGGCCCGGCAATCCCGAGCGGCGATCGACCGGGCCGGACATTCGCAATGCGGGCAGATTTTGAGCTCGCCCATAGATCCACTCCGTCGAAAGGCCGGGCTCAACAGGCTCCGGCGGTTTATTCTGTTGCTCCGTTGGCGCCGAGAGGCCGGCCGCACCGTGCCGCCACCATGAGGGAGCGGAGATCTGCCGACCGCCGCCACGTCCTCATTGTAGACATTAGTGATACGCAGGTTACCGAATTTGTTCACGGGCCGGATACGAAATAATGTCCGACATCCCGATGGCCGATATCGCCGAATCTGCAAGGCGTCCTTGTTGCCGGCCACGATAGCGTTCCTGCAGGATATACACGCAAGCGGACTATGATCGGGACAGCGGCTCGATCTTGATGCGGCCCCAACGCCAAGAAAAATTCCGGCTCCGTTCCGTAGTATCGCACCCTGGAAAATCGGCCCATGCCGACCCATATCCGCACTATGATGCTGAGAACCTGGATAAATCGCCTGAGCGGCGGCCGCCTGTTGCCGCCTCGTCCGGTGGTTGCCGTGCTGCGCCTCGAAGGCATTATCACCGCGCAGGCGGGGCTCGGACGGCGCGGGCTGTCGCTGCCAGGGTTGGCCGAACAGATCGAGCGCGCCTTTCGCCTGGACGGGCTGGCGGCGGTTGCGCTGGCCATCAACTCGCCCGGCGGTTCGCCCGCGCAATCCGCGCTGATCCAGGGACGGATCCGGCAATTCGCCGCCGAGAAGAACGTGCCGGTGCTGGCGTTTGCCGAGGATGTCGCGGCCTCCGGCGGCTATTGGCTGGCGCTGGCGGCGGACGAGATCTTTGCGACCGAGGCTTCCATCCTCGGGTCGATCGGCGTCATCTCGGCCGGCTTCGGCTTCACCGAAGTGCTGAGGCGCCTCGGCGTGGAGCGCCGCGTGTACAAGGTCGGCGACAACAAGGCGATGCTCGACCCGTTCCTGCCGGCCGACCCGGACGAGGTCGCACGGCTGGCGGCTCTCCAGATCGATCTTCATGACGGCTTCAAGGCGGTCGTCCGCAATCGCCGCGGCGCGCGGCTCAAGCCCGATCCGGAACTCTTCTCCGGCGCCATCTATACCGGGCGGCAGGCCGTCGCGCTCGGCCTCGCGGACGGTATCGGCGATGTGCGCGGCGTACTGCGCGAGCGCTTCGGCGACCGGGTTCGCCTGGTGCCGATTCTGCCACGCGGCGGCGGATGGTTGCGCCGGCGCCTGCCGGGCATCGCCGAACCGCGTCTGCCGGCCGAATTCGCCTGGGAATTCCTCGACGCCATCGAGGCGCGCGCGATCTGGGGCCGTTTCGGCCTCTGACGCTCGCGGGTCGGCCGGTGCCGCAGCTTCCGGCGGTTCGGCTTGACCGTCTCGCCTTCCGCGTTTAGACCGGTCCGATGCTCTCAAGGCTTCTTGTTCTCGCCGCCGTCGCCTATGCCGTCTGGCAGCTATGGCATCGGTTGATCGGCACCGGCGGCCGGCCCCGCGATCGATCGGCGGGACGGATCGAGGATATGGCACAATGTCCGGTATGCGGAACCTATGTCGCCGCCGGCTCGGGCCGGTGCGGACGGCAGGATTGCCCGCGCCGCCGTTGACCCATCGCCGAGCGCCCATTAGGGTCGCCGTCCCACTGCCGATTGCCGGGAAAATATCAGGATGACGGCGGCGCCGAGTTTGCGGTTCGACACGAGTTTCCAAGCGCTGATCCTGCGGCTGCAGAGCTTCTGGGCCGCGCAAGGTTGTGTCATCCTGCAACCATACGATACGCATGTCGGTGCCGGCACCTTCCATCCGGCTACGACGCTCCGCGCGCTCGGGCCGCAATATTGGCGTGCGGCCTATGTCCAGCCCTGCCGCCGGCCGACCGACGGCCGCTACGGGGAAAACCCGAACCGGCTGCAGCACTATTACCAGTTCCAGGTCATCCTGAAACCGTCGCCCATCGACAGCCAGGGGCTGTATCTCGACAGCCTGCGGGCGCTCGGCGTCGATCCGGGGCTGCACGACATTCGGTTCGTCGAGGACGATTGGGAAAGCCCGACCCTGGGCGCCTGGGGCTTAGGCTGGGAATGCTGGCTCGACGGCATGGAAGTCAGCCAGTTCACCTATTTCCAGCAGGTCGGCGGCATCGAATGCGACCCCGTCTCGACCGAACTGACCTATGGGCTGGAGCGGCTTGCGACCTATATCCAAGGTGTCGAGAGCATCTACGACCTCGACTACAATGGCGCGCCGGGCAATGCCCGGATCACTTATGGCGACGTGTTCCTGCGCAATGAGCGGGAGTTTTCCGCCTATAATTTCGACCACGCCAACACGGCCAAGCTGTTCCAGCATTTCCGCGACGCCGAGGCGGAATGTCACGCGCTGCTGGCCGCCGGGCTGCCGCTGCCGGCCTATGACGAGTGCATGAAGGCCAGTCATCTGTTCAATCTGCTGGATGCGCGCGGCGTGATCAGCGTGACGGAGCGGGCGAGCTATATCGGCCGCGTCCGGACGCTGGCCAAGGGCTGCTGCGAAGGCTGGCTCACTGCCGGCCGTCCGGCGGCGTGAGCGCGGATCATGCCCGATTTTCTGGTTGAGCTGTTTTCCGAAGAAATCCCCGCGCGCATGCAGGCGCAGGCCGCCCTGGATCTGCACCGCCTGACCGAGGCGAAGCTGGCGGCGCTCGACCTCGCCGGCACGGGCGCGCGGACCTATGTCACGCCGCGCCGCCTGGCGCTGGTGATCGAAGGCCTGCCGGAGCGCCAGCCTGACCGTGTGGTCGAGGTCAAGGGGCCGCGGGTCGGGGCGCCCGATCAGGCCATCGCCGGTTTTCTGCGTTCGGCCGGCCTGGCGTCGCTCGACCAGACCGAGATCCGCGACACCGGCAAAGGCAATTTTCACTTTGCGATCAATCGCGTCGCCGGCCAGTCGATCGAGACGGCCCTGGCGCAGATTCTCGTCGAAGTACTGGATGGCTTCCCCTGGCCGAAATCAATGCGCTGGGGCGGTCATTCGGTGCGCTGGGTCCGGCCGCTGCACAATATCTTGGCGATATTGGAGCGGGAGGGGGCTGAGCCGAGGGTCGTGCCTTTGGCCTGGGCGCTCGACCGCGCCAGTGCCACGCCATCCTCGCTCGACGCCAATGGCGTTACCTACGGGCATCGCTTCATGGCGCCGGCGCGGATCGAGGTCACGGGTATCGCGGCCTATCCGGCGTTGCTGCGCGCTGCGAAGGTGGTCGTCGATCCGGTCGAGCGCAAACAAATGATCCTCGCGGCCGGGGCCAGGCTGGCTGCGGCGGAGGGTTTGCGGGTCAAACCCGACGACGCGCTGCTCGACGAAGTCGCCGGCCTCGTCGAATGGCCGGTGGTCCGCATGGGCCGGATCGAGCCGCGATTCATGGGGCTGCCGGGCGAGGTGCTGACGACCTCGATGCGCACCCATCAGAAATATTTCGCCTGCGAAACGGGTGATGGAAAGGTGGCGCCTTTCTTCATCGTCGTGGGCAACAACGAGACGAGCGACGGCGGCGCGCAGATGGTCGCCGGCAATGAGCGGGTGCTGCGCGCCCGCCTCTCCGATGCGCAGTTCTTCTGGGACCTCGACCGCAAATCGAGCCTGGCAAGCCGGGTCGAGAAGCTGAAGGAGCGCGTGTTTCACGCCAAGCTCGGCTCGGTCCATGACAAGGTCGAGCGCATGGTCGTGCTGGCTTCCGTGCTCGTCGATTTCGTGCCCGGCGCCGAGATGGCGGCGGCGCAGCGGGCGGCGCTGCTGGCCAAGGCGGATCTGTCGAGTGCGCTGGTCGGCGAATTCCCGGAACTGCAGGGCATCATGGGCCGCTACCTCGCGCTCAATGACGGCGAGAAGCCCGCGATCGCCGACGCGATCGCCCGGCACTACGCGCCCGCCGGCCTCAACGACGCGACGCCGTCGGCGCCGCTCGACATGGTGGCGGCGCTGGCCGACAAGCTCGACACATTGATCGGCTTCTTCGCCATCGACGAAAAGCCGACCGGATCCAAGGACCCGTTCGCACTGCGCCGCGCCGCGCTGGGCGTGATCCGAATCGTCCTCGACAATGGTCTGCGCTTGCCGCTGCTGCCGGTCATCCGTGCCGGGGTCGCGCTGCTGACGGCGCAAGCGCCGGATGCGGCGGCGGTCGAGGCGGGATTGCTCGACTTCTTCGCCGATCGGCTCAAGGTAGCGCTCCGCGAACAGGGCGTACGGCACGATCTCGTCTCCGCGGTGTTTGCCCTCGGCGGCGAGGATGATCTCGTCCGCCTCGTGGCCCGGGTGCGGGCGCTGCAGGGATTTCTCGGTACCGATGACGGCGCCAATCTCCTCGTGGCGTATCGGCGGGCCTCGAAGATCGTCGCGATCGAGGAGAAGAAGGATGGGCTGGCCTATCGCGATGCCGTCGATCGGGCCGCGTTCGAGCAGCCTGAGGAATCTGCGCTGGTCGAAGCGCTCGATGAAATCGATCGGGCCGCTCGCCCGTTATTGCTGGCGGAGGATTTCGCCGGCACCATGGCGCAACTCGCCAGGCTGCGCCGTCCGGTCGACGCGTTTTTCGAACGGGTGACGGTGAATGTGGCGGTGCCGGAACTCCGAAAGAACCGGCTGCGCCTGCTGGCGCAAATTTGGATGACGCTCAATCGTGTGGCGGACTTCTCCAAAATTGAGGGGTAGGGTAGCGATGAACCCTCTCGAACCAAGTGCGCGAGAGGATTGACGAGGCCGGAGCCTTCGGGCGTGGCAGGATCGAGGGGTAGGCGGAATATGGCGAAATGGGTCTACAGCTTCGGCGACGGGGCGGCCGAAGGCCGCGCCGACATGAAGAACCTGCTGGGTGGCAAGGGCGCCAATCTGGCCGAGATGTGCAATCTCGGCCTGCCGGTGCCGCCGGGCCTGACCATCACGACCGAGGTCTGCACCTATTTCTACGATCACGGCGAAACCTATCCGGAAGATCTGAAGCCGGAAGTCGAAGCCGGGCTCGCGCGCATCGAACAGATTATTAGCGCGCGCTTCGGCGATGCCGATAACCCGCTGCTGGTTTCCGTCCGCTCCGGGGCGCGGGCGTCGATGCCGGGCATGATGGACACGGTGCTGAACCTCGGCCTCAACGACGTCACGGTCGAAGGCCTCGCCAAGCGCAGCGGCGATGCGCGCTTCGCCTATGACAGCTATCGGCGCTTCATCCAGATGTACGGCCAGGTTGTGCTTGACGTGGAGCACCACTTGTTCGAGGAGATATTGGAGGATCACAAGCTAGAGATCGGCGCCAGTCTCGATACGGAACTGTCCGCCGCGGACTGGCAGGTCGTGATTGCCGGCTATCAGGAAGTGGTCGCGCGTCATCACGGGCGCCCGTTTCCGCAGGATCCGCATGACCAGCTCTGGGGTGCAATCGGCGCGGTGTTCGGCAGCTGGATGAACCAGCGCGCCATCACCTACCGCCGCCTGCACGACATTCCGGCCGGCTGGGGCACGGCGGTCAATGTTCAGTCCATGGTATTCGGCAATATGGGCGAGGATTGCGCGACCGGTGTCGCCTTCACCCGCAATCCGTCGACCGGTGCCAACGAGTTCTACGGCGAATATCTGGTCAACGCCCAGGGTGAGGACGTCGTGGCCGGCATCCGCACGCCGCAGCATCTGACCGTGGCCGGAAAACACGCCAACGGCTCGTCGCTGCCGGCAATGGAAGAGGTCATGCCGCAGGTCTTTGCGGAATTGCTCAAGGTGCGCACGCTCCTCGAAGCGCATTACCGCGACATGCAGGATATCGAATTCACCGTGCAGCAGAACAAATTATGGATGCTGCAGACCCGCAACGGCAAGCGTACGGCGCCGGCGGCGCTCAAGATTGCGGTCGATATGTCGCATGAAGGGCTGATCGACCAGGCCGAGGCGGTCGCGCGCATCGATCCGGCCTCATTGGAACAGTTGCTGCACCCGACCCTCGATCCCAAGGCGGAGAAAAAGGTGCTCGCGCGCGGGCTGCCGGCATCGCCGGGTGCCGCTTCGGGCCAGGTCGTGTTCTCGGCCGACGACGCCGAGGCGCTGTCGGCCAAGGGCCACGCCGTGATCCTGGTGCGCATCGAGACCAGCCCCGAAGACATCCACGGCATGCATGCCGCCAAGGGCATCCTGACCACCCGCGGCGGCATGACCAGCCACGCCGCGGTGGTCGCGCGCGGCATGGGCCGGGCTTGCGTGGCCGGCGCCGGCGATCTGCGCGTCGATTACCGCACGCAATGTTTCTCGGTCATGGGGACGACGATAAAGGCCGGCGAGGTCATTACCATCAACGGCTCGACCGGCGAGGTCATCCTCGGCGAAGTGCCGACGATCCAGCCGGATCTGTCGGGCGATTTCGCCGAGCTGATGGGTTGGGCCGACCGGGTCCGCCGGATGAAGATCCGCGCCAATGCCGAAACCCCGCTGGACGCGCGCACCGCGCGGAAGTTCGGGGCGGAAGGCATCGGCCTGTGCCGGACCGAGCATATGTTCTTCGAGGCCGATCGCATTCAGGCCGTGCGCGAGATGATCCTGGCCGAGGACACGATCGGCCGGCGCGCGGCGCTCGACAAGCTGCTGCCGATGCAGCGCGGCGATTTCATTGAACTGTTCCGCATCATGGCCGGGCTGCCGGTGACGATCCGCCTGCTCGACCCGCCGCTGCACGAATTCCTGCCGCGGACCGATGCCGAATTCGCCGAAATCGCCAAGGCGACCGGCAGGGATCTGGCCTTCGTCCGGCATCGCGCGGCGGCGCTGCACGAGGCCAATCCGATGTTGGGCCATCGCGGCTGCCGGCTCGGGATCACCTATCCGGAAATCTACGAGATGCAGGTCCGCGCGATCTTCGAGGCGACCGTCGCCGTCGCGCGCGAGACCGGCGAGACGATCAAGCCCGAGATCATGATTCCGCTGGTCGCGCTCAAGAAGGAGCTGGATATCCTCAAGGCGCTGGTCGACGATGTCGCCGCCGATATCGGCAAATCCTCCGGCACAAGGCTCGAATACCTGGTTGGCACGATGATCGAGCTGCCGCGCGCGGCCCTCATTGCCGATCAGATCGCCCAGACCGCCGAGTTTTTCAGCTTCGGTACCAATGACTTGACCCAAACGACCTTCGGCCTGTCGCGCGACGACGCCGGCAGCTTCCTCGGTGCCTATCAGCGTCAGGGTGTGCTGGAGCGCGATCCCTTCGTTTCGATCGATGTCGAGGGAGTCGGCGCGCTGGTCGAGATCGCCTGCGAGCGTGGCCGCAAGACCAGGCCGGACATCAAGCTTGGGATTTGCGGCGAGCATGGCGGCGATCCGGCCTCGATTCAGTTCTGCGCGTCGGTCGGCCTCGATTACGTGTCATGCTCGCCCTATCGCCTGCCGATCGCGCGCCTGGCCGCGGCGCATGCGGCGCTGGCCGCCGGTCGCGGTGCCGGCACCAACGCCTGACGCGCCGCCGCTCACCCTCGAAGGGGTGCGGGCCGGCGGCAAGCGCGCGCTCGCCCGGGCGCTGGCCGATCTCGAAGCCACGCCGGACGCGCCGGCGATCGTGGCGCTGCTCGATGCCGCCTATGCCGCGCCCAGGGCGCACACGATCGGCCTGACCGGCCCGCCCGGCGTCGGCAAGTCGACCCTGACCGGGCGCCTGATCCACGCCTGGCGCGAGACCGGCCGGACGGTCGGGATCATCGCCGTCGACCCGTCCTCGAAACTGTCCGGTGGCGCATTGCTGGGCGACCGCACGAGGCTGCGCACCGATCCTTTCGATACCGGAACATTCATCCGCTCGATGGCCGCACGCGACCGGCTGGGTGGGCTGGCCGATCTGAGCGTGGCGGCGCTGGTCCTGATGCGCGCCGTCTTCGACCTCGTGCTGGTCGAGACGGTCGGCGTCGGGCAATCGGAAACCGATGTCGCGGGGATCGTCGATACCGTCGTGTTGTGCCTGCAGCCCGGGTCCGGTGATTCCCTGCAATACATGAAGTCCGGCATCGTCGAGATCCCCCATATCGTCGTCGTCACCAAGATCGACATGGGCGAAGTTGCCGCCCGTGCCCGGGCGGATGTCGTTGGGGCACTCGATATGCGCGAAATTCACCCGGGCGATTGGCCGATCGAGACGCTGGGCGTGTCCGCCCAGTCGGGCGAGGGCGTGGCGGCGCTGGTCGACGCCATCGACCGCCATGCGGCATTTGCGGCGCCGTGCCTGGCTGCGCTCCGCATCGAGCAGGCCGTGCTGTGGCTGCGCGCCGCGGTCAAGGAGCGTTGGGGCAGCGAAGGTCTGAAACGGGTTGGACCGATTGCGCTGCCGCGCGGTCTCTCGCCGTTTCGCGTGCTGGCGGCGCTGAACGAGCGTCTCGCGCATGGATGATTCGCGCCATTGCCGTTCGCGCGGCGGCGGGCTTTAATGGCCCGCCAGAAAGGGAGTCGCCATGCTGTTTCACTCGTCCGCCTCGCGCCGATTTGCCGCGCTCGGCACTGTCGTGCTCCTGGCTGCGGCACCTGCTCAAGCGCAATACGGCGGTTCCGGCAGTACCGCGCCGGAAGCCGCGCATAAGGAGGGCAAGAGCAGCGCGCCTCCGGAGAGCGGCAAGCAGGCGCCGCTCAACGCCTTTGAATCGGCGTTGAAATTCAAGCAGCAGGGCGATTTTCCGAAGGCCATCGCGCTGCTCGAGCCGCAAGCCAAGCTTGGGCGGGGCTTCGAGATGGCGCAGCTCGTTCTCGGCCAATGCTATGTCGCGAGTGCGGACAAGGAGCCGACGCCGGAGGCCGCGAACGAAGCGGCGAAGAAGGGCGCGGTTTGGATCGCCGCTGCCGCCGAGGGCGGGTTGAGCGCCGCGCAGGAGCAGATGGTGCGCCTCTATACTGAAGGCGGGCGGTTCAAGGTCGAGCCGGTCGAGGCCGGGAAATGGTACCTGATCTGGAAATCCAATCCGGCGCGGTTCCAGGCAGTCGGTCGGAATTTCGACCCGAAACTGGAGCAGAAGCTCAAAACCACTTTGACCGACGCCCAGTGGGATCAGGCGCAAGCGGCCGCTATTGCGCTGGCAAACAAGGCCAATCCGCAATAGCGGCCGGTCTCGGCGCAGGCGCTACTGGCGTCGGCTGAAGGATTCCGCATAAGCCTCGCCGCGCGCGGCGATCAGCGGATCGTCCGATGGTTCGATCCCGTCCGGCAGATTGGTCGGCGTGAACAGCAGGGCCTTCTCGGCGGTCTTGCTGTCCGGCACCGGCTTGGCGATGGTGATCACGCCCAACTCGACCGTCGGGTTGCTGTCCGGCCAGATCAGCGTGGCGTTGTTCAGCGGGTCACCCTCGCGTGCCAGTTGGAGCAGCAGCTTGAAGCGGACCGGACCCTTCGCCAGCTGCGCCACGAGCGCCTCGTCGAGGGCGTTCGGGCCGCGCTTGGCCGCCGCCTCGTCGGTGACGAATTCGGTCTTGCCGACCGGCACGATCCGGTAGCGCCCGAACTGAACTTTGCCCTTGGCGTTGGTGAATTTGAAGGCGTTCAGGCCGTAATAGGGCAGGGTGCCATAGCTGACCGGCATTGGTTGCGGTATCGCAACGATCTTGGCGCTGTTTGGGTGCGACGCCAGGAATTGCTCGACCGGCGTCGGCTTCGGCGCATTCGGCCCGCTGGCGCCGGCGGCTTGCAGGAATTCCAGGAATTCCTCGCCGGTCGCGACCGGGAAGCCCTTCAGGCTGATCGCGACGATGTCGGTGTCGCCGCCGCCCGGCAGGTCGAATTTGATCGCCATGCCGCGCGGACTGGCCGGCGGGGCTGCGTCGGGCACTTCGGGCAGGCCGCTGGCGTCCGAGAAGCGCACGGTGACCTTCGTGGCCTTCTTTTGCAGATGCGGCGCCCGGCTCAGCGCGGCGGCCTTCGGCGAAGGCTGGAAACTGCCTTCGAAAACAAAGCCTTTGGCGTGGTTGGCACGGTAGCCCGGATGGTTGCCGAAGAGCGTGTTGAACTGATCGACAAGCTTGACCGCGGTCGATTTCTCCTGGGCCGCGGCATCGCCGGCCCCACCGAAGGCCAGCGCCAAGCCGGCCGAAAAGGCGATCACCGCCTCGCGAATACGCACCATGTTACACCCCGCTGGTAGCATTGCAGACCGGCGTTTCTGCCACGGCGCGGGGCGGCGGCGCTATCGCGGCGGCGATGAGGAGGCGCGCATCAGCCTTGCGGCCGGTGGAGCCAGGCCGGCGGCAGCGCCGTCACCCGCGCCCCGGCGGCGGTCAGGATCTTATGGGAATCAAGGGCTTCGAAGCGCATGACGGCGAGCGCCCGGGCGCCCCGGCCGGAGCGGATCTCGCCGGCCTCGCCGCCATCGGGGCTGGTCACGATTGTGCCCGGCGGCGGCAGATCGCCGTCGATCGCGACCGGCATCAGGCGCTTCTTGATCAGGCCGCGGTATTTGGTGCGGGCGGTCAGCTCCTGCCCGATATAGCAGCCCTTGTCCCACGCGACGCCGCCCAGCTCGTCGAAGCCGTTTTCGAGCAGGATGGATTTCTCCGGGATCAGGTCGCGCGACCCGTCGGGCACCCCTTCGGCGAGTCGCCGGTCCTCCCAGTCCTCCCAGGCGCCGCTCACGAAACCCTGAGCCGAGAGCAGGGCCGAGCCTGAGCCGACCGGGGTGACGACCCTGATGCCGAGGCTCGGCCGACGGGGGTCGAGATAGACGAGGCCGGCGCCGATCGGCGCGGCCTGGCCGGCCTCGCGCAGACCGAACGCCTCGGCCGCCCCGCCGTCCCAGCCGACGAACACCTCCCACGAGGCCGAGACGTCTTCAAGCGCGATTTTCGCGCGTAACTTGTATATCGACAGGCGCCGCTTCAAATCCGCGAGGCGCGCGCCTTCGCCCTCGATCAGCACGGTCTCGCCCGATTGAAGCAGGAAGAAATCCTGCAGGTACTTCCCTTGAGCCGTCAGCAGCGCCGCCCAGAGCGCCCGCGCCGGCGACAACAGGCGCACATCGTTGCTGACCAGCCCCTGAAGAAAGGCGGCGCGGTCGTCGCCGGTCAGCGCCAGCAATCCGCGCGCCGGCGCGGCCGGGGCGAAAGCGGGAGAGGTCATCGATCGGGTTCCCTCATGGCCAGGAGAGTGAGGCTAACGGCATAGGTGGCCCGGGTGGCCTCGCTTGGCAAGCGCGCGGTTGCGACGGTATAAGCGGCGCCATGCCTATCCTCCCTGAGCAGCCGGGAAGCGCGCCCAAGATCCTGTTCGTCACGGCGACGCGAATCGGCGATGCCGTGCTGTCGACCGGCCTCCTGCGCCACCTCGTCGAACGCCATCCCGGCGCCCGCTTCACCATCGCCGCCGGCCCGGTCTCGGCGCCGCTGTTCCAGGGCGTGCCCGGCCTCGACCGGCTGATCGCGCTGCGCAAGCGGCGCTGGTCCCGGCATTGGCTGGACCTCTACGCGCAAGTGGCGCCGCAGCGTTGGGATCTGGTCGTCGATCTGCGCGGCTCGGCGCTGGCCTGGGTCGTGCGGACGCGGCGCCGGCTGGTCGCGGCCAAGGGCGATCCGGCGGAACATCGGGTCGTGCAGCTCGGTCGCCTCGTCGGCCCGCCGCCGCCGCCGGCGCCTCGCCTCTGGCTGACCCCGCCGCATGAAATCGCGGGCGAGGCTCTGGTGCCCGGCGGCCCGCCCGTGCTGGGCATCGGCCCGACCGCCAATTGGCCGGGGAAGGTGTGGCAGGCGGAGCGTTTCGCGGAACTCGCCCGCCGGCTTACCGCACCCGGCGCCGCACTCGCCGGCGCCCGCATCGCGGTCTTCGCGGCACCCCATGAGCGCGAGGCGGCGGCACCCGTGCTCGCCTCGGTGCCGCCGGAGCGGCGGATCGACGTGACGGCGGAAGGTGATCTGCTCAGCGTCGCGGCGGCGCTCAGCCGGCTCCGCCTGTTCATCGGCAACGATACCGGGCTCATGCATCTGGCGGCGGCGATGGGCACGCCCACGCTCGGCCTGTTCGGCCCCAGCCCGGCCGTGCAATACGCGCCCTGGGGCGCCCACGCCGCGGTGGCGGAGACCGAGATCCCTTATGCCGCCCTCGTCGGCGCCGCGGATTTCGACCACCGCACGACCGGCAGCTTGATGGCGTCGCTCTCGGTCGAGCGTGCGGAGGCGGCGGCGCTGGCGCTCCTGGAACGCCGGCGGGCCTGCGCCGCATGAGCGAAACCGCCGCCGAGGGCAGGGTCGCCGGGCTGTCGGCGCTCGTGGTGGCGCATGACGAGGCGGCGCAATTGGCCGAGTGCCTCGGCGCCTTGCGGTTTGCCGGCGAGCTGGTGGTGCTGCTCGACCGCTGCACCGACAATTCGGCCGAAATCGCCCGGCGCTTCGCCGACCGCATCGTCGAAGGCGGCTGGGAGCGCGAGGGCGA
>Ga0181519_10002188_pt1 | contig 16752 bp, 18 predicted proteins | sample PEATcosm2014_Bin_26_FD_121102 | JGI IMG/M metagenome (GOLD analysis project Ga0181519, IMG submission 121102) | Peatland microbial communities from MTU Mesocosm Facility, Houghton, MI, USA - PEATcosm2014_Bin02_10_metaG | ecosystem: Environmental > Terrestrial > Soil > Wetlands > Peat | place...
AGACCCCCGCCCAGGCGGCCGGCGCCGTGCGCGTCGCTGACGCGGCCGTGGTCGCCTCCGCGCTGATCGAAACCTTGGCCGCCGACCTCACCGATGGCCGCGCCGCCCTCGGTACGGCGGCCAAAATCCTTCACCAGATCAGCGCGCTTTCGCACGCCGTGCGCGCCGCCCGCCAGGAGTCTGTCGCCGCATGAGCTGGCTCACCGAATTCGTCCGCCCCCGCATCCGCACGCTGCTCGGTCAGCGCGAGGTTCCGGAAAACCTCTGGTCGCAGTGCCCCTCCTGCCAGCAGATGATTTTCTCCAAGGAGCTGGAGCGCAATCTGCGCGTGTGCATCCATTGCGGCCACCACATGCGCGCCACCGCCGCGGAACGCCTGGACTGGACGTTCGACGACGGCAAATACACCCGCATCGAACTGCCAAAAGTGCCGACCGACCCGCTCGGTTTCCGCGACAGCAAGAAATACGTCGATCGCCTGAAGGAATCTCGCGCGAAAACCTCGTTCGATGACGCGCTGCTGGTGGCGCACGGCAGCATCAGCGGCCGCAAAACCGTGGTCGCGGCGATGGAATTCAATTTCATGGGCGGATCGATGGGGGCCGCCGTCGGCGAAGGCCTGGTCGCCGCGGCCAAACTCGCGGTGCTGCAGGAAGCCCCGCTGATCGTCTACACCGCCTCAGGCGGTGCCCGCATGCAGGAAGGCGCCGTCAGCCTCATGCAAATGCCGCGCAGTGTCATCGCCACCCTGATGCTGAAAGACGCGCGCCTGCCCTACATCGTCGTGCTGACCGACCCCACCACCGGCGGCGTCACCGCCAGTTTCGCTATGCTGGGCGATATCCAGATCGCCGAGCCCGGCGCCCTGATCGGTTTCGCCGGCGCGCGCGTGATCGAACAAACCGTGCGTGAAACATTGCCGGAAGGTTTTCAACGCGCGGAATACCTGCACGAGCACGGCATCGTGGACATGGTCGTGAAGCGTACCGACATGCGCGCGACCTTGGCGCGGCTGATCGATCTGCTGCTGCCGAAAACAACAGTACTCGAAACAACACTAGCTCAGGCGGAATGAAGCAGAAAAAGTCTGGTGGGGCGCGCCGCCCCCCCAGGCCCCCGTCTTTCATAAGAATGGACTCTGCTGACGACATTCTTAAGCGGCTTGAAGCGCTTTATCCTAAGCTGATCGACCTTAGCCTGGGGCGCGTGCAGCGCCTGCTCGCGGAACTCGGCGATCCACAAACAAAAATCCCGCCCACCATTCATGTCGCCGGCACCAACGGCAAAGGCTCCACCTGCGCCTTCCTGCGCGCCATCGGCGAAACCGCGGGCCTCAGCGTGCACGTCGCCACCAGCCCGCATTTGGTACGCCTGAACGAGCGCTTCCGTCTCGCCGGCACACTCGTCACCGACGACGCCCTCACCGCGGTCCTCGCCGAAATCGAGCAGATCAACCACGGCGCCCCAATCACCGTGTTCGAAGTGCTCGCCGCCGCCGGCTACCTTCTGTTCGCCCGCACCCCGGCCGATCTGTGCGTCGTCGAAGTCGGCCTCGGCGGCCGCTACGATGCCACCAATGTCATTCCGACCCCAGCCGCCTGCGCCATCACCAGCCTCTCGCTCGATCACCAGGAATTTCTCGGCGACAATCTGGAACGCATCGCCTGGGAGAAAGCCGGCATCATGAAGCCCGGCCGCCCAACCGTCACCGGCGCGCACGCCCCAGAAATCCTGGCCGCCCTGCAAAATTGCGCCGACGAAACCGGCGCACCCCTGCTCGCGCGCGGCCGCGACTGGGAAATCGAAACCACCGCAGACGGCCTTGTCTTCACCGACGCAACAAGCCGGCTGAACTTGCCGAAACCGTCCCTGCCGGGCGCGCACCAAATAGAAAATGCCGGCATCGCGGTCGCCGCCCTCCGCGCATCCGGCCTCGACATCCCTCCAAACGCCCACGCCGGCATCGCCCGCGCCACCTGGCCCGCGCGCCTGCAGCGCCTGCACGGCAGCCTCGCCAACAGGCTACCGGAAAACTTCGAGCTCTGGCTCGACGGCGGCCACAATCAGGGCGCCGGCGCCGTGCTCGCCACCCATCTGGATGGCTGGCGCGACCGCCCCACCTACCTCGTAGTCGGCATGAAGCAGAGCAAGGACGCGCACGCCTTCCTCGACCCCCTCCTGCCGCGTGTCGCCGGCGTGTGGGCCGTCGTGGAACCCGGCCAGCACCTGGCCATGCCGCTCGACGGCGTGATCGCGGCCTCACAAGGCGCCGCGCATCCAGGCCCGGACGTGGCCGGCGCGCTGGCCCAGATCGCCACCCTGCGCCCCGGCCGCACCCTGGTGTGCGGCAGCCTCTATCTCGCCGGCGAAGTGCTTCGCACCGACGGAACAATACCCGCGTAAGGGCCAAGCCGCATACCCGCCCGCGCTCGAACCCTACGGCAAGGTAAACCCAGCCAGCGACGCAACCACCTCCGGGCCACAGGCGTCCAAAGCCACACCCATCAGCGCGCGATAGTAAACACCCCACACGGCATCGGCCGCATTGAACACGCCGGGAGGCCGTTTTCCGGTAACAGTCGCCACCGCATCGTTCACGCGCTTCTTGAAATCGTCCGGCCGCGCTTGGATGTTGGTGTTAATAAGATCGACGATCTGTGCCTGGAACTGCGGATCGGCCAACGCCGCGGTAATGTTCCGATTTTGAAACGATGTGCGCACCACGCTCCACCGGCTGTTAACGTCCTGGATCGCGATATCCCGCCCGAGTGTGTAGATGTAATCGCCGCCCGCCGGGCTATCCTTGATATTGAGCAGCTTGCTGCGGATCAGAATCAATACCGAAGCCCCAACCACCGCGCCGCGCCACGGATCATCCGCTTTCAGCGTCAGGATCGTGGCGATCGCGCTATCCTTGGCGCCTGCGGTCAGCCAGCACGCCAACGCCGCGATATCGCCGCATATGACGGCCAGAAAAATAATCCACCGGTTGGTGGCAAAGGTGCTCGGCACCCGCATAATCCGGGCGGTCAGCGTCGAATAGCAATCGAAATACGTAGTGACCCCGCCTACCAGGAAGGCCAGCAGCGTCGAGAGCGGCGCGAGGCCCACAACTGCCGCACCGGCCGTTACAACGGCGCCGCGCGAAGACCCTTGAGCGTAAGCTGCACCGGCTTTGTCTCCGAAGGTACCGCCTCCGGGTCGGGCAATGCACCGTCAAAATCCACCAACTTCGCATCCATCAGCCGCCGCAACTCTTGCGTGAGCTGGGCCGGCGACCCGCTGGACCTCAGATTGAGTTCGTTTAGCGGCAGCGCACCACTCATTTTCAGGATGCCGAGCACGCTCATGACCAGCCTCGCGTTTGAAACATGCGGTTTTCCGAACGCCATATAGCCCGGCCGCACAGTGGGTTCAACAAATGCGGCCGCGCCCCGTGGCAATGTCGCCGATCAGCTTCGCACGCTGGATGGGGTCCCCGGGGCGGGGTAGTCGCTTCAAGGCCATTAGACGGACTCCCTATGGTGGCGCCCCGTCAGAATGGATCGGCCCTTAAGAAGGGCGAACACCTCACTCAGCGTCGTGCCGGTCATCTTTGAATAGACGGCCCAGCCATTCCAAGCCCCCACGTAAAAACCGGCGAGGCAGCCGGTCGCCAGGTGAACGTATCCAAAACGAGTAGCGACCACCGCGCCAGTCAACGGTATAGCGGCGACAATCACCAATCTTAGCGCCAGCCGGCGCTTGCCTCTGCGATCCATGGCGCAAGTATGCCACGCCAGCCTTGCGGCCCCAAGCGAAACCGGCTAGGATTTTATTCAGGCGCGCTCAAGCTGACCCACTAACCCGGCCGCAGCCGGACTTGACGATTGCGCATTCGCCATCACACCTTCCATAGGTGGCAACGCCGAGGGAACTATCGCCTTGACGCCAACCTGGGTCGTTCAGCCATCGCCGTTGCCCGCGGTCCCGGTTCTGGGTGGCGGCGCCTTCCCGGTGCGCCGTATCTTCTGCGTTGGGCGTAATTATGCGGCACATGTACGCGAAATGGGCGGCGATCCGCACGCCGAACCACCAATCTTCTTCACCAAGCCGGCTGACGCGATCGTAATCGGCGCCGCGCCGATGCCCTACCCGCCCGCCACCGCGAACCTGCACCACGAAATGGAGCTGGTGCTGGCCATCGGCACTGGCGGCACCGACATTGCCGAAGCCGATGCCCTCGCCCACGTCTGGGGCTACGCCGCCGGCCTCGACATGACGCGCCGCGATCTGCAGGCGGAGGCGGTGCGCGCCGGCCGCCCGTGGGACATGGCCAAGGGCTTCGACGCCTCGGCCCCGATCGGCGACATCGCCCCGGCGTCCCGCATCGGCCACCCAACCGCCGGGCGCATCTGCCTCACGGTGAACGGAAAAATCCGCCAGGACGCCGACCTCGCCGAGATGATCTGGAGTGTTCCCGCCATCGTCGCGGCCCTTTCGCGCCTGGTGCGCCTGCAACCCGGCGACCTGATTTTTACCGGCACGCCGGAGGGCGTCGGCCCCGTCGTCGCCGGCGACACGCTGGTGGGCGAAATCGCTGGTGTCGGTCGGGTCGAAACATCGATCGCATAGCCCTCGGCTGCATTGCGTCAGATTGAGTCAATGTGTTTCACGCGCCGGTTGGCACATGGATTGCGAGCACAACCGTGACTATCTACGGCGCTCCGATGGAGCAGCAGGCGAGGCACTCTCATGAAATACTGGCTCATTGGGATTACCGCGGCACTTAGCCTCATGGCCATGGCCCCGGACCATGGCGGCTCCGTGCAACCGCCCATTGCTGGCGTCACAACCCGTTAGGATGCGAAGCAAGAAAGCACTTCTTTTTGAAAAAAGAAGCAAAAACTTTGATTCATTGGTAGGCGCTTTGGCTCAGCCGTAATGCTATAATAACAAAAGTTTTTTGGTTCTTTTTTTCAAAAAAGAACTGCTTTCTTCTCCTAAATCGCAATCCGCACTCCAAGCTCAACGACCCGATCGCTAGGAATGCGGAAAAACTCCGTCGCCGGCACCGCGTTGCGCGCCATCAGCAGGAACAGCCAGCGCCGCCAAACCGACATCTTTGGCGCCATGGCCCGCACCAAGGTCTCGCGCCCGAGGAAATAGCTGACCTGCATCGGGTCATAAGCTACGCCCTGGGCGGTCAGCTCCTCCAGCGCGCGCGGCACGTTGGGACTCTCCATGAACCCGTAGCGCAGCCGTACCCGGTGAATCCCAGGCGCCAGCTCTTCCACCTCGGTACGTCGCCCCGGCTCCGCTTCCGGCTCATCGAGCGTCGCCACCGTCACGAACAGCACTTTCTCGTGCAGCACCTTGTTGTGCTTCAGATTATGCAGCAGCGCCCCCGGCACATAATCCGGCTGTCCGGTCAGGAACACCGCCATACCCGGCACCCGGATCGTGCGGCTTTGCGGCAGCCGCGCCAGGAAGCTCGCCAGCGGCAGGCTGTCCTGCTGCCAGCGCGATTGCATCAGGCGCCGCCCCTGCTTCCAGGTGGTCATCATGGCCATCAGGCAGCCGCCGAGCGCCAACGGCACCCAGCCGCCCTGCACCACTTTCAATATATTTGCCGCGAAGAACGTGCCGTCGATCACCAGGAAGCCGCCCCACACCAGGATCGCCGCCCAGCGCGGCCAGCCGAACTGCCGGCGGAACACCGCCATGGCCAGCACGCAGGTGCAGATGAATGTGCCGGTGACCGCGATGCCGTAGGCCGATCCGAGCGCCGCGCTGCTTTGGAAGGCGAATACCAGAACCAACACGCCGATCATCAGCGCGGTATTCACCTGCGGCAGATAGATCTGCCCCTGCTCCGTGCCGCTCGTGTGGCGCACCGTCATGCGCGGCAGGAACCCGAGCTGCATGCACTGGCGCGAGATCGAGAACGCGCCGGAGATCAGCGCCTGGCTCGCGATGACGGTCGCGGCCGTCGCCAGCACCACCATCGGCAGGCGCAGCGCGTGCGGCACCATCAGGTAGAACGGATTTTGCGCCGCTTCGGGATGGTCGATCACCAGCGCGCCCTGGCCGAAATAGTTCAGTACCAGCGCCGGCAGCACGAAGAACAGCCAGGCCAGGCGGATCGGCCGCGCGCCGAAATGACCCATGTCGGCGTACAACGCCTCGGCGCCGGTCACCGCCAGTACCACGGCGCCGAGCACCAGGAACGCAAACCCGCCATGGCTCCAACAGAACAGCAGCGCATGGTGCGGCCAGATCGCCGCCAGCACCGCGGGGCGCTCGGCGACCTGCACCGCCCCCAACGCACCGATCGCGCCGAACCACACCACCATCACCGGCCCGAACAGTTTTCCAACCACGCCGGTCCCCCGGCTCTGCACCGCGAACAGCAGCACGATGATCACGGCGGAGAGCGGCAAAACCACGCTTTGCGCCTGCGGCAGCGAGACCTCGATGCCCTCGATCGCCGACAACACCGAAATCGCGGGGGTAATCACGCCGTCGCCGAACAGCAGGCAGGCGCCGCCAATGCCCAGCAGCGCGATCGTGGTGCGCACCCGCCTCCCCACGGCCGTGCGCTGGGCCAGCGCCATCAGCGCCAGGATGCCGCCTTCGCCGCGATTGTCGGCGCGCATCACCAGCAGCACGTATTTCACCGTCACGATCAGGAACAGCGACCAGAAAATCAGGCTGAGGCAGCCGATGATCTCATTGTTGCCGGCGTGAGCCTTCGGGAACAATGCCAGCACGCTTTGCAGCGCGTAGAGCGGGCTGGTGCCGATATCGCCATAAACAACGCCGAGCACGCCGATCAGCGCGCCAATTCCAACGCCGCGCGCCGCGACATGGCTGGGCGGCGCCCGCGTGCTGGCGGCGGCAGGAAGGCCGGGTGCTGTCGTAGGAATCATGGCTAAGGAGCTCTGGCAGCACGCCCGGCGCGGCGGAACGGCGCCGCCATACGCTGCCTGCCGAACCTAGACAAGGCGTTCCGAAGGTGACGGCCGCGCTGACCACCTTTCGGCATCCGCCTCGTCCTGGGCCAGCGCCGCCACCCAGCGTGACGAGCCGTCTGCCAAATGCTCCTGCTTCCAGAACGGCGCGCGGGTTTTGAGCCAGTCGATCAGGAACTCGGTGGCCTCGAGCGCCGCGCGCCGGTGCGACGCCGCGGTGCCGACAAACACGATGCGTTCGCCCGGCAACAACCGGCCAAACCGGTGCACGACCGTGCATCCGAGCAGGGCAAACCGCTGGCCTGCCGCCTCGGCAATGCGTTCAACCGCGGCCACCGTCATCGCCGGGTAATGCTCGAGGGTCATGGACATAATGGGATGCGCGGCATCGCTGCGGACCACACCGACGAAACTGGCCAGGGCGCCGGCCCCCGGCGCGCATGCCTGCAATGCCGCGATTTCAGCGCCGGGATCGAAATCCTCGGCCTGAACCGATATCCGGCGCATCTCAACCGCCCGTGATCGGTGGAAAGAACGCGACCTCATCGCCATCGGAAATGGCGGCGTCCTGCCCGGCAAACGCCTGATTGACCGCGGCCCGCACCAGACGCGGCTCGCTAAACGCCGCTTCGTAGCCGGAATGCTGTGTGCGCAGCCAGGCGATGAGCTCGCCCAATGTGCCAATTCCCTGCGGCAGCACGCGCTCTTCCTCGGCATGGCCGACGCGTTCGCGCAACCATGCGAAATACAGGATGCGGAGTTTGGCCATGGTGTGGCCAGGAGCCCTACTTTGGCGGCGTCGGAATCGTCGTCACGTTGCCGGTCGGGCCAATCACCGTGCTGGTGCCATTGCCATTCGGCACCACAATGGCGCCCGGTAACCCGTTGCCGCCGCCGATTTCCTTATAGTTTTCACCACCCGCCAGCGGCGCGGCGCGGCCGCCGGGCAGCGGCACCAAGCCGCCCGAGAAGGTGCGAGCCGGCGCGGCATGGCCAGGGTCCTGCGGCGCAATCTCATATCCCGGCAACGAGGGCAGCGCCGGCAACGGTGCCAGCCCGGCACCAGGTGCGGCGCCCTCGTTGTTGATCTCGGCCATTTGCTGCTTCTGCAAGTCCTTCAGCGTCGGCACCGGCAATGGCGGACCGGGCCAGATATCCCCGGCTTCGGTCAGCAACGGTGTGCCCGTGGCCTTGGTGCCCAGCTTCGCACGCTGAAAATTCTCGCTGCTGCCGACCGGCGCATTCGGGCTCTGCCAAGGCAGCGCCACCGCATCTTCCTGGTAACGCCAGAAACCGGAGCCACTACAGCCGCTTAACAGCAGCCCCATGAGCAAAACAGCACGGCGCATAACGGTCTCCCGATGATCCCACCATCTTGCTCCCGCGGCGCGGCGGGCTCAAGCGGTGGAGTGAAGAAGGCCAGGGGCTCTGCCCCCTGGACCCCCGCTAAGGACAAGTCCTTAGAACCTATTCATTAGGTTAGGGGACCGGGAGGGGGGCAACGAGTGTGTGGTGACATAGTCGGAGCTCCCCTCCCTGTCCCCTAACCTAATGAACGGGGTCTGGGGCCTCCGGCCCCAGCGGGGGTCCAGGGGGCAGAGCCCCTTGGCCGTTCTTCACTCCACTGCCCGGCCAGCGTCACGGCTACGGCGGGCTTCCGACGCTTGCATCAATTGCAGCACCGTTGCCGCGGTTTCCTCGATCGACCGCCGCGTCACATCGACCACCGGCCACCCGCGCCGCGCGCACAGCCGCCGCGCCCACAACAATTCAGCCTTCACCGCGTCGAGGTCCACATACTCCCCGCTATCATGGCGAATGTGGCCGGCACCCTGCCCCTGAGCGATCAGCTTCAAGCGATGACGACGAATTTCGATCAGCGCTTCGGCATCGATGGCAAGGCCGATCACCGGACAATGCGGATCCTCCAGCCCCGGCGGATCGGGCGTACCCGGCACCAAGGGCACGTTGGCGGCCTTGATGCCTCGATTGGCCAGATAGAAGCTGGTGGGTGTCTTGCTGCTGCGCGACACCCCGACCAGGATCACGTCGGCTTCCGCGATCCCCGCCTGGGCCTGGCCATCATCATGGGCCAGCACGAAATGGATCGCGTCGATGCGGCGAAAATAATCGGCATCGAGCACATACTGCTTGCCGGGACGCGCCGTGGCGGTCGATCCCAGCTGTTCCTGCAGCATGGCCAGCACCGGATCGAGCACATTCACGACCGTGACGCCCAGCCGCTGACAGGTGGATTCCAGATCGGTCCGCAACGCCCGGTCCACCACGGTGGAGAGCACCGGGCCGGGTTCCGCCTCGATCCCCTCCAGCACGCGGTGCAGTTGAAACCGCGTCCGGATCAGGCTCCAGCGATGATAGATGAACCGCGCGGCATCGAACTGCGCCACGGTGGCACGCGCGATCGAGTTCAGGGTCTCGCCCGTGGCGTCGGAGACGAGATGCAGGTTGATCCGCTCCTGGGTCATAAGAGCGAGGATAGCGGGGATAAGAGGGGCCGGCAGCCTGGCTTGGCGCGCAGGGCTCGGGTGATCGGGGATCGAAGGTACAAACCCGAATTCACCGGACGGATTCGCCAGCCCGGCCGTTGCTTGGGGAGCAATCGATAAAATGAATGGTTTTCAACAATTTACACGCTGTGCCTTATGTGAATGAGATGGCATGCCGATACCGTAAGCCGGGTACCCCGTTTTCCACAGCCCCTACTACCCCTCCTATTTAACCTCATAAGAATCTTTTCTAGGAAGAGGAGGGAAGCATCCAGCCTCCTCGCCCACCAGGACGCCCCATGACCGAGAAGCCCTTGTTGCGCGTTCTGGCCGGGCATCCGGTTTGGCCCCCCCCTGTTTGGCTGATGCGCCAGGCCGGCCGCTATCTGCCGGAATACCAGGCCCTGCGTCAGGAAGGCGGCTTTATCGCCCGCTGCACAACCCCCGATATCGCAACCGAGATCACGCTACAGCCGGTGCGCCGCTTCGGCATGGATGCGGCCATTCTATTCAGCGACATCCTGATCCTGCCGTGGGCCTTGGGTCAGGACGTGAGGTTCATCGACGGCGAGGGCCCGGCAATGTCGCCAATTCGCGACATCGTGGCCCTGGGTGCTCTCGACCTGACGCGCGCGGCCGCGGCAATCGCTCCGGTCATGGAAACGGTTCGTCGCGTGCGTGCGTCCCTGCCGAACGCCTGCACACTCCTGGGCTTTGCTGGCAGCCCCTTCACCGTGGCGTGCTACATGGTGGAAGGCGGCGGATCGCGTGACTTCGCGGCTACCCGCACGCTGTCGTACACGCACCCGGTGTTTTTCGATCGGCTGATCGAGCTTCTGGTCGCTGCCACGATTGACTATCTGGCGGCGCAAATCGAGGCAGGCGCCGACGCCGTCATGCTGTTCGACACCTGGGCGGGTATTCTGCCGCCTTCTCAGTTCGCAAGCCGCGTGGTGGCCCCGACGGCCGCGATCGTCGACGCCCTGAACCGTCGATTTCCCGGTGTGAAGATCATCGGTTTCCCCCGTCTGGCCGGCACATTGGTCGCCGACTATGTCGAGCAGACCGGTGTCGATTGCGTTGGGCTCGACACTGGCGTCGATGCCGCCGGCATCGCTGAGGCTCTGCCGGAGACCGTCGCTGTGCAGGGCAATCTCGATCCCATGGTGCTCATTGCAGGCGGTGAAGCGTTGCTCAACGAAACCAGCCGCATCTGTGCTTCGCTGCGCGGCCGGCCGCATATTTTCAATTTGGGCCACGGCATTTTGCCCCAGACGCCGCCGTCCCATGTCGCCGACCTGGTTGCCGCCGTCCGACAAGCCGCATGACAAAGCTGGCGATTGTTCTGTTCAATCTCGGCGGGCCGGACAAACCGGAATCGGTGCGGCCCTTCTTGCTTAACCTGTTTCGCGATCCCGCAATCCTGCGGGTACCGTTCTTCGTGCGTCCGTTGCTGGCCTGGATTATTGCCCGCGCCCGCGCAAAACCGGCCGGCGAGATTTATGCCCGGCTGGGTGGCAAGTCGCCCTTGCTGGAACTGACCACGGCGCAGGGCCGGGCCCTCGAGCAGGTGTTGGCCGGGCGCGGCATCGAAGCGCGCGCCTTCGTTGCGATGCGCTACTGGCATCCCTTCGCGGCCGAAACCGCCCTGGCCGTGCGAGCCTGGAACCCGGACGATATCGTTCTGCTGCCGCTGTACCCGCAATACTCCAGCACCACCACCGGCAGCTCGCTAAAAAACTGGCGGGAAGCCGCGGTGCGCGCCGGACTTGCCAAGCCGGTGACCACCTTGTGCTGTTTCTTCGCCGACCACGGCTACATCGCGGCGACAGCCCTCATGGTGCGGCAGGCCCTGGATCAGGCTCGCAGTGCATCCACCGCGCCCGTTCGCGTCCTGTTTTCCGCCCACGGGCTGCCGGAATCCATCGTTCTGAAAGGTGATCCTTACCGCTTCCAGGTCGAAACCACCGCGGCAAGGCTGGTTGCGGCGCTGGGCGAACCGGAGCTGGACCACGTGGTCTGCTATCAGTCGCGTGTCACCCCGGTGAAATGGCTGGAACCCGCCACCGAAGCCGCGATCGAACACGCCGCCAAGGATCAGGTCGCAGTTTTGGTGGTACCGATCGCGTTCGTGTCCGATCATTCCGAAACACTGGTAGAGCTCGATTACGAGTATAAGGAATTGGCCGGGAAACTCGGTGTACCAGGGTATTTTCGCGCACCCGCCCAGAACAGCGATGGCGGCTTTATCGCCGCGCTAGCCGATCTGGTCACGGCCGCGCGAGCACGTGGCCCAGGCCTCTGCAGCTTTGCCGGAGCCCGTGCGTGCCCCGCGGTTCACGGCGACTGCCCCATGCGGCAACCCGCATGACCGTGCCGTTTTTACTGGTGTTTTAGCCCTGGACCAAGGCACTGCACATCGTTGCGGTGATCGCCTGGATGGCCGCCATGCTCTATCTGCCGCGGCTCTACGTCTATCATTGCGACACCAAACCAGGGTCGGAAATCAGCGAGCGCTTCAAGATCATGGAGCGGCGCCTCTACAAACAGATCCTGATGCCGGCGATGTATGCGACGTTCCTGTTCGGCATCATGCTCATGCTGACACCCAGCCTGGTGGATTGGCACCGCGCCTGGTTCTACCTAAAGCTGATGTCAGTACTCGCCCTGGCCGGCTTCCACGGCGCGCTAGGAAGCTGGCGGCGGGATTTCTTGCACGACCGCAATGCACATACCCAACGATTTTTCCGTATTGCCAATGAGGTGCCGACCTTGCTGATGGTGCTGGCCGTGGTGATGGTGGTGGTGCGGCCGTTCTGATACCAACCGGCGCGCTAATCCACTGTCCAAGGAAGGCCCGGGCTCTGCCCTGGACCCGCTGGGGCCGGAGGCCCCAGACCCCATTTAGCGCTGCGCGGCTGTTCCTTATGATCAGGGCGAAGCCATAAAATGAATTGGATTTCTGGCGTCCCCGCTCCCCCAACGATTCTTTATGAATGGGGGTCTGGGGCCGTCGTGCGCAGCACGCGGTCGCGTGACGGCCCCAGCGGGTCCAGGGCAGAGCCCTGGCCTACCCTGATGTGTTAATCTCCACACGGATCGGCGTTACACGCGGGAAATCGCGCGAAAGCCCTTGAAACGGTCCACGGCCTATGCCAACTGACCACCCGCAAGCGGTTTCTCCGCCCTGCGCCCTCCCCGGATTCCAGCGGACCGCTTGAGCGCCGCGGACCATCTCTCACTGGGACGTTCCCCCTCGCGCACCCCCGCGCGGCTGGGTTTCATGAGCCTCCGGCCCGTCCCCCATCGCATCCATTAAGGCCGTCCTACATGCATCTTGCCGAACTCAAGGCCAAATCCCCCGCCGACCTGCTGAGCTTCGCCGAATCCCTCCAGGTCGAGAACGCATCGTCCCTGCGCAAGCAGGACATGATGTTCGCCATCCTGAAAAACCTCGCCGAAAGCGACCAGGCCATCCACGGCGACGGCACCCTCGAAATCCTGCCCGACGGCTTCGGCTTCCTGCGCAACCCGCAAAGCAACTACCTCCCCGGCCCCGATGACATTTATGTGAGCCCCAATCAGGTGCGTCGCCACGGCCTGCGCACCGGCGACACCGTCGAAGGCCAGATCCGCGCCCCCAAGGACGGCGAACGCTATTTCGCATTGCTAAAGGTTGACGCCGTCAACTTCGAAAATCCCGAAGCCGTCAAGCACCGCATCAATTTCGACAACCTTACGCCGCTCTACCCCGACCGCCGACTGAAAATGGAAATGGAAAATTTCCAGAGCGTCGCGAAAGGCCCGCAAAAAGATTTCACCCCGCGCGTGATCGACCTGGTAGCCCCGATCGGCATGGGCCAGCGCGCCCTGATCGTCGCCCCGCCGCGCACCGGCAAAACCGTGATGCTGCAAAACATCGCGACCGCCATTTCCAGCAACCACCCGGAAGTCTTCCTCATTGTGCTGCTCATCGACGAGCGCCCCGAGGAAGTCACCGACATGGCCCGCACCGTCAAAGGCGAGGTCATCGCCAGCACCTTCGACGAACCCGCCACCCGCCACGTGCAAGTCACCGAAATGGTGCTGGAAAAAGCCAAGCGGCTGGTGGAGCACAAACGCGACGTGGTGATCCTGCTCGACAGCATCACGCGCCTCGCCCGCGCCTACAACACCGTCGTGCCGTCATCCGGCAAGGTGCTGACCGGCGGCGTGGACGCCAACGCCCTGCAAAAACCAAAACGCTTCTTCGGCGCCGCCCGCAACATCGAGGAAGGCGGCTCACTCACCATCATCGCCACCGCCCTGATCGACACCGGCAGCCGCATGGACGAAGTCATCTTCGAAGAGTTCAAAGGCACCGGCAACAGCGAAATCATCCTCGACCGCAAGCTGTCGGACAAGCGAACCTTCCCCGCCATCGACATCACCAAGTCCGGCACCCGCAAGGAAGAACTCCTCGTCGACCGCGGCACGCTGTCGAAAATGTGGGTGCTCCGCCGCATCCTCAACCCGATGGGCCCGATGGACTCGATGGACTTCCTGCTCGACAAACTCAAATACTCGAAGACCAATCAGGACTTCTTCGACGCGATGAATACGTAAGGCTAAGTAAGAATCGCTCCGCGGGCCAAGGGCCGAGAGGCCCTTGGATCCCGTTACTGTTTGCGGCTGGGGCACGGCTTTCAGTCGAAGCCCCGTGATCTTGCCGCCGTCCCGGGCGAAGCCGCAAAAAGCTGCGCATGCGCAAGACTGATCGCCAGCAGCGCAGACAACAACGTCGTTCCCAACTGAATCCCGTCCCCCCAGCCGCGAGCAGGAATGGGATCAAAGGGCCCCCGGCCCTTTGCCGGCGGAGCCTTGCTTCCTTCCGCTGACTGAATAAGCGCCACCCATTGCGCGCGACACAGTTGCCCTGCAACCATGCGTCCGTGGCTTCAACCTGGGACACCGTCACCCCCTACCATCGCGGCTTCCGCGAATTCGCCGAGGCCTACGACGCCTTTGGCTTCGACGACATCCACGCCGGTGCCCTGCCCTTCATCCCCCCGACGCCCGGTCACCTGCTCGACGTCGGTGCCGGCAGCGGCCGTGACGCCGCCTGGTTCGCCGCCCGCGGCTGGCAGGTCGTCGCCGCCGAGCCCGCCCAGGCCCTCCGCCTCGAAGCCGCCCGCCGCCACCCCTCGCCCAACATCAACTGGCTCGACGACCGCCTCCCCGCCCTCGCCGCCACCCACCGCACCGGCCTCGGCTTCGACCTGATCTGGCTCAGCGGCGTCTGGATGCACCTCCCGCCCGAGGACCGCCCGCGCGCCATGCGCAAGCTCGCCACCCTGCTGCGCCCCGGCGGCCGCATCATGGTCACCCTGCGCCACGGCCCCGCCCCGCCGGACCGGCCGATGTGGCCCGTCAACGCCAACGAAATCGAACGCCTCGGCCTCGACCACGGCCTCGCCCTCCGCGTCGCTACCGACCGCACCGAGGACCGCGGCGGCCGCCCCGCCGTCACCTGGCAAACCATCGTCCTCGAACTCCCCGACGACGGCGCCGGCGCCCTGCCGCTGCTGCGCGGCGTCATCCTCCGCCAGGAGAAATCCGCCACCTACAAGCTTGCCCTCCTGCGCTGCATCGCCCGCATCGCCGATGCCTCCCCCAACGTCGCCCGCGAAGCCGGCGACGACGTCGAAATCCCGCTCGGCCTGGTCGCCCTGAACTGGCTGCGCATGTTCAAGCCGCTGGTCGCCGGCGGCCTGCCGCAAACCCCCAACGGCCGCATGGCCTTCGTCGGTGCCGCCTTCCGCGCCCTCGATACCCGCCCAGCGGTCGATTTCCGCCCCGGCGCCACCTTCGCCGGCGAGGAGGCCGTTGCCCTGCGCCTTGCCTTGGCCGAAGCCGCCCAGCTCATCCGCACCATGCCCGCCCGCCACCTCACCTTCGCCGACGACCGTCCGGTCTTCGCCACCACCTACGGCCGCCTGCCGTCGCCCACCGCGGCGCTCCGTATCGACCAGGAATTCCTCTGGACCTACGGCACCACCCGCGTCCCGCTCACCGTCTGGCGCGCGCTGATGCACATGTCGGCGTGGATCGAACCGATGCTGGTGGCCGAATGGATCCGCCTCACCCAGTCCTACGCCAGGAACAGCGGCCACGCCGTCACCCTCGGCGATGTCGCCACCGCCCTGCGCTGGTCCGACCCCACGCGTGACACCGGCTTCGTCCGCGGCATCGTCCAGACCCGCATCGCCGGCGGCAACGACCTCTCCTGCGTCTGGTCCGGCCGCGACCTCCGCGCCGCCAGGGTCGACATTGACCACTGCCTGCCCTGGTCCGCCTGGCCCTGCAACGACCTCTGGAACCTGCTGCCCGCCGCCAGCGCCGTCAACCAGCGCAAGAGCGAACGCATCGTCTCCGCCGCCGCGCTGGCCGAAGCCCGTCCCCGCATCGCCGCCTGGTGGCAGTCCGCCTATCTCGACCCGGGCGGTGACGTCGGAGCCCGCTTCCTCGAGGAAGCCCGCGCCACGCTGCCGCTCCCGCAACACGGCCCACTCGTCCTCGACGACCTCTTCGCCGCGCTCGACTTCCGCCGCCTCCGCCTGCGCCAGGAAACCCAGGTCGCCGAATGGGCGGGATACCGGCCGAGTTAACCACCGCCCTTGCCCCCCGCCACCCCCCGCCCGCATCATCCCCCGCCCCCAGGGAGATCCCGCGTGAACGACAAGGTCGACGTCCTCATCATCGGCGCCGGCGCTTCCGGTGCCGCCGTCGCCTGGAGCCTGGCCGAAACCAAGATGCGCATCCTCTGCCTCGAGCAGGGCGGCTGGGTCGACCCCGCCCGCTACCCCACCACCGGCCGCGACTGGGAAGCCCGCATCCTCGGCGACTTCCACGCCAGCCCCAACGTCCGCGCCCGTCCCGAGGACTATCCGGTCAGCGAAGCCAACTCTCCCATCAAGGTCGTCAACTTCAACGCCGTCGGCGGCTCCACCATCCTCTACGCCGCCCACTTCCCCCGCCTGCAACCTTCCGACTTCCGCGTCCGCAGCCTCGACGGCATCGCCGACGACTGGCCCGTCGACTACGCCACCCTCGCCCCCTGGTTCGCCGAGAACGACCGCATGATGGGCATCTCCGGCCTCCGCGGAGACCCCGCCGGCCCCCCCGGCGACCCGGTCATGCCCCCGCTCCCCCTCGGCAAGTCCGGCCGCCGCATCGGCGAAGCCATGAACCGCCTCGGCTGGCACTGGTGGCCCTCCGACACCTCCGTCGCCACCGCCGACTACGACGGCCGC
>Ga0181519_10002189_pt1 | contig 16748 bp, 12 predicted proteins | sample PEATcosm2014_Bin_26_FD_121102 | JGI IMG/M metagenome (GOLD analysis project Ga0181519, IMG submission 121102) | Peatland microbial communities from MTU Mesocosm Facility, Houghton, MI, USA - PEATcosm2014_Bin02_10_metaG | ecosystem: Environmental > Terrestrial > Soil > Wetlands > Peat | place...
AGCGAACCCTCCCGGCGGCACGAACCTCATTCCCATCAACATCGAAGAGGAGATGCGCCGCTCCTATCTCGACTACTCCATGTCGGTGATCATCGGGCGCGCGCTGCCCGACGCCCGCGACGGATTGAAGCCCGTGCATCGCCGCGTGCTCTACACCATGAGCGAGATGGGGCTGCAGCACAACAAGAAGTACACGAAATGCGCCAAGGTGGTGGGGCAGGCGATGGGCGTGTACCATCCGCACGGCGATTCGGCGATTTACGACACGCTGGTGCGCATGGCGCAGCCGTTTTCATTGCGCTATACGCTGGTGGACGGGCAGGGAAACTTCGGCTCGGTGGACGGCGATCCGCCGGCGGCGATGCGCTACACCGAGTGCCGCATGGAGCGGATTGCCGGCGAATTGCTGGCCGACATCGACATGGAGACTGTGGATTTCGTCCCCAACTATGACGAGTCCACGCTGGAGCCGTCGGTGCTGCCCACGCGGATTCCGAACCTGATCGTGAACGGATCGAGCGGCATCGCGGTGGGCATGGCGACCAATATTCCACCGCACAATTTGACCGAAGTGATGAACGCGGCGATCGCGCTGGTGAAGAATCCCAAAGGCGGACTGGCCGAGGTGCTGAAACACGTGCACGGGCCGGACTTTCCGACGGCCGGTATTCTCTACGGCCGCGCGGGAATCGCGGAAGCGTACCGCACCGGCCGCGGCCGCTTCCTGATGCGCGCGCGCGTAGCCATTGAGAGCGCGACCAAGGAACTGAAGGCGCTGGTGGTGACTGAGCTGCCCTACCAGGTCAACAAGTCCACGCTCTTCAAGCGCATTGCCGAACTGGTGGACAACAAGATCATCTCCGACATCGACATCGGCGCCGATCGCACCCGCGATGAGAGCGACCGCGACGGCATGAGGATGGTGATCGGCCTGAAGCGCGGCGCGCAGCCGGAGATTGTGCTGAACCAGCTCTACAAGCACACGCAACTGCAAGAAAGTTTTTCCATGATCTTCCTGGCCGTGACCAACGGCCAGCCGAAGGAATTGGGGATGGCCGAAGCCATCCAGCTTTTCATCGACCACCGCATCGACGTGGTGCAGCGGCGCACGGTTTACCTGCTGCGCAAAGCGCGCGAACGCGAACACATTCTGGAAGGCCTGAAGATCGCGCTCGACAATCTCGATGCCGTGATCAAAATCATCCGGGCATCGAACTCCCGCGCGGACGCTCGCGAGAACCTGTACGCATGGGGCAAGGGCAAGGACATCGTCATCCGCCTGGACCGCGAGCCGGGACGCCATGAGGAAAAGGGCCTGACCCTGCGGCAAGTCGACGCCATCCTGGAACTGCAGCTTTACCGGCTCACCCAGCTCTCCGTCGATGAGCTGCTGAGCGAGCTGAATGAGATCCGCGCGAAGATCGCCGATTACGAAGAGATTCTGGGCAGCGAGAAGAAACTGCGCGCGGTGATTGTGAAGGAGCTCGAAGACGTCCGCGACAAGTACGGCGACAAGCGCCGCACCGAGATTGTGGACGAGAGCGCGGAGCTGCGGCTTGAAGACCTGATCGCCGATGAGCAGGTTGCGGTGACGGTGAGCCACCAGGGCTACCTGAAGCGCACGCCCATCTCGATCTATCGCCAGCAACGCCGCGGCGGCACAGGACGCATGGGCATGAAGACGCGCGAGGAGGATTTTGTCTCGCAGCTCATCGTCGACTCCACGCACTCCTATCTGCTGTGCTTCACGAACACGGGGCGCGTGTATTGGCTCAAGATCTATGAGATTCCCGACGTGGGCGCCGCGGGCAAGGGCAAGTCGATGCAGAGCCTGCTCGACCTGCAAACCGGCGAGAAGGTCTGCGCGATTCTTCCCGTGCACGACCTCGAGGAAGAGGGCAAGTTCATCCTCTTCGCCACGCAAAAGGGCACCGTAAAGAAGACGCCGCTCAAGGACTTTTCCAATGTGATGTCGAGGGGCATCATCGCCATTGGCATCGATACGGACGATGAGCTGGTGGCGGCGCGCATTACCGACGGCTCGCAGGTGATCTTCCTGGCCACGCACATGGGCCTGGCAATTCGCTTTGAAGAGAGCGACGTGCGCTCCATGGGCCGGCCGGCTTATGGCGTGCGCGGGATTGCGCTGCTCAAGAACGACTACGTGGTCGGCGTGGCGGTCACGCCGAAGAAGCACGAGCCCGGCGCATACCGCATTCTCTCCGTCAGCGAGAACGGCTTCGGCAAGCGCACCGACGTCGAGGAGTACCGCCTGCAAACGCGCGGCGGCAAGGGCGTCAAGAACATGGCCGTCACCGACCGCATCGGCCGCGTGAGTTCCATCCAGCTCGTCGACGACACCAGCGAACTGATGGTGATCAGCCAGTTTGGCAAGATCATTCGCGTCGATACCAAGACCATCCGCTCCGCCGGCCGCGCCACGCAAGGCGTCCGCCTGCTGAACCTGGAGCCGGAAGACAAGGTCGCGGCCGCGGTCATCATTCCGCCGGAAGAGCTGAACGGCAATGGGAACGGCAATCACGAGGGCGAGCAGGGGACGCTGCTGCAATAGGACTATGCGCTCTAGCTTGAAGCTCCTGCAACGGTTATTGCTCGGGCCTTAAGCGAGTTCAAGAGAACTTCGAAGCTCAGTTCCGCGGACGGCTCGCGATAGTCGCCATCACCCACGGATTTTTGACTCGAGAGGATCAAAGCTGCGCTGTCGTAGAGCCGCTCTCTCACAAGTTTCGTCATCAGAATTTCGTATCGCTTCGCATATGACGACTCGCGGAACTCCGGAAAGACCGGGAAATGCGGCTCCTTGACGGCGACGGGGTTTAGTGACCGTGGAACCTCTTCAAGGACCATGACATACCCGAGCCATGGACGCTGCGAGAGGGCAAATGCGCCTTCTCGGTAAGCGGTCCAAATGTCCGTTGCGCTTCCTAGCGACTCCTCGGTTCTGTTATTGAAGTTATTGCCAAACGAGCCCACCTGCGACTTGAATTCCATTGTGGCAATTAACTGACCTTTCGTGACGACCACTAAATCCCATTTCTTCTCCGCTCGAAACCAGCCCGGAAGTTCGACGGCATGGTTGCAGAAGATCTCCGATTGGTCGATTCCGCAATCGACCAGGAAGTCCCTGACCAGCGCGACGAGTCCGTCCATCTGCTTTCCGCCGGTGACAGCAGTTCGATTTCCTGCATCTCGTGTGCCCGACTTGGTCCCTTGGCGTCCGGATTGCTTGCCGCGCGTTTTCCAGAACTCCGCGATGGCGGCGCGGAGCCGCTCTTCCCAATAGGGCTGCAAGCTCACGGCTCCTCCACTCGCGTAACCTCAGGCCGCCAGAACAACCCTCCGGTCTCGCGGTAGAATCGTGAAATGGACATGTGGTGGTACTTGCCGCTGATCTCATAGCCAATGCTGTGCCGCCCGGTTCGAGCCGCGGCAATCGCGTTCGTTCCTGAGCCGGAAAATGGATCGACTACGATATCGCCGGCGAAACTGTACATCCGGATCAACCGCTCGGCGAGTTCAAGCGGGTAAGGCGCCGGATGGTCCTTTGTCGAAGCTCCAGTTAGCCCATTCCAAATCTGCTGAAACCAGCTTTGGTAATTCTCCGAGCTGATAACGGAGAGCAGGCGCTTGGCCGCGGTAGGCTTGCGATAACCGCCAGGCTTGCGAAACATCAGGATAAACTCAATATCGTTCTTGATGACGGCGTTCGGTTCGTAAGGCTTACCGAGGAAGCCTCCTCCCCCTGAAACCTCATAGACGGCATTTGCAATCTTGTGCCAGATAATCGGAGCAAGGTTGTCGAAACCAATTTTCCTGCAAATCTCCTGGATCGAGGCATGCAGAGGCACCACGGTGTGCCTACCGTCGTTCTGCCGTCTCGACAGACATACGTCACCCACAACGCAAATCAGGCGCCCGCCAGGAACCAGCAAATCAAAACAGCGGCGCCACACACGGTCCAATTCCGCGAGGAATTTGTCATACTCGCCCACATGGCCAAGTTGCCCATCGGCCTCGTCATACTTCTTCAGCGTCCAGTAAGGTGGCGAGGTCAAAACCAGATGCGCGCTCTCGAAGGCAAGGGACCGCATCTCGCGCGCGTCCCCATGCACCAGATAGTGGCTCGTGGGAATTTGCAGCAAGGCCTCTTCAAGCATCCGCATCGCGGCAGCATCACGTGCCAATCTCGGAATTTCCGTCTGTTCGAGCGGACCCTGTTTGAGCCGACTTGGCAAATAGGAAGTGAGGTCCAGCTCGGGAATAATGATTGTCGCAGGATCCGGCTCCTCTATTATTTTGACCGCCAGTCCACTCATGCTTTCCACCGTATCGACAATGCGATTCACGCGTTCAGTTGCTACCTCAGTGTAGCTTGCCTGATGCCCCAACCCTCACTTCTCGGACCCGGCATGCTTCGAACGAGCATCCATCATTCCCGCTTGCGCTCCATCCGTCGAATCGTCTTATCCGTCGGCTTCGTCGGATCGTAGACGACACCGATCTTCGCCCAAGCGGCCAAACTTAACTCGGAGGTGAGTTCCATTCGTTCGCCAACGGTGAGACTGCGCCAGTTTTTCACCCTTTCCTTCAGGTAGTCCGGCACATAACCGTAGGGGAACTTCGATTCGTCCACGCTCATAGCCGAATTCTATATCGTGCTCTCGCCCGTTCTGCTGCCAGGGGAAATCTCTGCCCTATTCCGGGGCAGCGCCACCGGCAGTGAGCGCCGCCTTCGTGCGCCGCGACCAGAACAGATACACGGGAACCCCCAGCAGCACCAGGATCAGGCCGGGCCAGGTGTATTGCGGCTTGTAGCGCAGCAGGGCCGCGCAGATGCCCACTGCCATGACGATATAAAGGCCGGGCAGGAACGGATAGCCGAAGGCTTTGTAGGGCCGCGGCGTGGCTGGCTGCTTGATGCGCAGGACGAAGAGGCCGAGGATCGTCAAAATATAAAAGACCAGCACGGCGAAGATGATGTAGTCGAGCAACTGGCTGTAAGAGCCGGAGACGCAGAGGATGGTGGTCCAGATGGCCTGCACCACGAGACCGGCGGCGGGGGTTTTGTAACGCGGGTGCAGCTTGCCCACCAGGCGGAAGAAGAGGCCGTCCTGCGCCATGGCGTAATAGGCGCGCGCACCGGAGAGCGTGATGCCGTTGGCGCAGCCGAAGGTTGAGATCAGGATGGCCGCGGCCATCAAGTAACCGCCTAAGTGGGGAAAGATCTGCTCGAGCACCGCTGCGCCAATGCGGTCCTCGGAGGCATGTTGCACGCCGCGCGCGAAGATCGTCGCGCCGTGCGGGTCGCCGTGCAAGGGAAGTACCAGGATGTACGCCGTACTGGCCAGGAAATATACCACCAGCACAAAACCCACACCGAAGGCGAGCGAGAGCGGCACGTTGCGCCGCGGGTTCTTGATTTCACCGGCAGTAAACGTGACGTTGTTCCATGCATCGGCGGCAAAAAGCGAGCCCACCTGGACTACAGCAAGAATCACGATCATGTTGACCATGACGATGGGCCCCTGCGCGCCTACCTGCACGGGATGCAGCGACGACCACCCTGCGTTGCGCCAGAACTCGCTCCAATGGCTGCCGAAGTTGGCCGCAATGGCTCCGCTGTTGAGGCCCACGGTGAAGCCAAGAAGCACGAGAGCCGCAAGCGAGAGCGCCTTGGCCACGGTGAAGACGTTTTGCAGCAGAGCGCCGAAGCGCACGCCGCAGATATTCACCGCGGCCACGAACCACACGACGATAATGCCGGCGAGATTCGAAGTGCTGACGCCGATGTCCATGTTGCCCAGCACCATGGGGCCGACGGGAATGGCGGGCACGTGCGCGATGTGCCACAGCCAATGCGTGCTCGAAATCGATGGGAAGAAAACGCCCAGGAATTTGCCGAAGGCCACACAGACCGCGGCGATGGTTCCGGTCTCGATGACGAGGAAAAGCGTCCAGCCGTAGAGAAATCCCCAGAGCGGCCCGAGCGATTCGCGCAGGTAGACGTATTGGCCGCCGGCTTTGGGCATCATGGCGGCCAGTTCGCCATAGCTGAGGGCGCAGATCATGGTCATGACCGCGGTGATGACCCACGCGCCCAGATAAAGCGCCGGAGAATCGGTGAGGCGGGCGATGTCGCAGTCGACAATGAAGATGCCGCTGCCGATCATGGAGCCCACGACGATGGTGGTGGCGCTGAACAGGCCCAGGCTCTGCACCATCTGCGTGCCCGTGCCGGAGGACGATGAACCGAATTGATCTTCTGGCGTCTTCATTCAAGTCTTTCCACCTGCCTGGCACTGCGCGCGAGTGCCCCACGCCGCCGGCGATGATGTCTGGAATTCTTTCACCCTCCATCAAACAGGTTCACCACCGGTTTCTACAAGCGATTTCGAAAGATCGCGCTAAATTTCGCCACAACCCAAACGAAGAGACTGAAGTTGCACCGCCGTAAATCGATTCTCTTCATCCCCGAGAAAGCGTATACTCGTCCCGCTTGTCCAATCGCAGGGCTGGCGTACTGTTAAGCAGCTCAACACAAGTACCCTAAAACCGAACAACAATCCCCATGATGGGACGACCAGGGAGTTCCATGAAGATTCAAATCGCAGGTTTGGCGGCGGCATCGTTGTTTCTTGCAGGCGCGGCGCAAGGTTCAGCTCAACAATCGGCAGCGGCTCCAGACAGGATCGTGGCGACAATTGACGCCACGCAAACCGGTGTGCCCGTCTCTCCATATGAGTACGGCATGTTTATCGAACACATTGGCCAGACGATGTACTCGAGCCTCTGGGCCGAGATGCTCGACGATCGCAAATTCTACTTCCCCATCGTCTCCAAAGACCCGGAATCCCAGACGCCGCGGCAAGGCAATCCAATGCGTATGCAGCTCCGCAACTGGCGTCCTGTCGGGCCTGACCAGGTCGTCGTGATGGACAGGGACAATCCCTTTGTCGGCGACCAGAGCCCTCGCATCGAGCTTGACGCCTCTGCTCCGCATGGAATCCGGCAGGCGGGCCTGGCCCTTGTCAACGGGAAAAAGTATACCGGCCGCATCTATCTCCGCGGCACTCCTGGCACCAGGGTCAAGGTCACCCTCGTCTGGGGTACTGGACCGGACAACCGCCATGCCATCTCCATCCCAGCGCTCACCAGCGAGTACAAGAAGTATCCGATTGCCTTCACTGCCGGAGCCGACTCTACCGACGCCGCGCTTGAAATCACGGGAACCGGCACAGGCAACTTTCACATCGGCACGCTTTCGCTCATGCCTGCTGACAACATTGAAGGCTTCCGCGCCGACACCATTCCGCTGATCCGCCAGATCAAGTCCGGCTTCTGGCGTTATGGTGGCAACTACACTTCGAACCTCATCTGGTACCACACGATCGGCGACATCGATAAGCGCCCGCCCGACTGGGACAACGCATGGAGCGCGATGCAGACCAACGATCTCGGCATGGATGAGTTCATGACGCTTTGCGAGCTCATCGGCGTCGCGCCTTACATCAGCGTCAACGCCGGCTTGGGCGACTCGCACTCCGCCGCTCAGCAAGTTGAATACATGAACGGATCGGTGAACACCGTGATGGGCGCCCAGCGCGCCAAAAATGGCCATCCCGCGCCTTACCACATCAAGTTCTGGAACATCGGCAACGAGCCCTGGGGGTCGTGGCAGATTGGCCGCACCGATCTCAAGTACTTCATGATCAAGCACAATGAATTTGCCAAAGCCATGCGCGCGGTCGATCCATCCATCACCCTCATCGCCTCCGGCCTGATGCTTGAGGATTGGTACCTGACCGGCGAAGACCGCGCCAAGTACGCCGGCAACCTCGGGCCGCTTTATGGTTCCGACGTCGACTGGACCGGCGGCTTTCTCAAAGACTGCTTGGGGAACTTCGACGGCATCTCACAACACTGGTATGGCCAGCCTGGGCGTCATCTCGACATCGATCATGTGCGCAGCCTCCCGCTCGATGCTCCAACCGACAATGGCTACGTCAAGGTTGATCAAACGCTGCTCCAATTCGCGCGCTACCCCGCCGATCTTGTCCACGGCCAAGCCGAAGAATGGCAGGGCTACCAGCAGCGCTTCCCCGCCATGGCCGGCAAAAACATCTTCCTCTCCATCGACGAGTACGCCTACTTCGGCGGCGGCTTCGGACGGCCCGTCGCCCTCAAGCAGTCGCTGGCCTACGGCATGATCTTCAATGAAATGCTGCGCCATACCGATTTCCTCACCATGACGGCGCACACCATGGGTACTTCTACGATTGACTTCAATCGCACGGCCGCCACATTGAACGTTCTCGGGCTTACCTTCAAGCTGTACGCCGACCAATTCGTCGGCGCCATCCCCGTCGCCCTTTCCGGAAACTCGCCGCAACCAGCACCGAGATTTCCTCCCGGCGGCGATCAGCCCAAGACCAGCTCCGGCAGCCCGACCTATCCGCTTGACATGGTCGCCGCACTGTCCGCCGACAAAAAATTCCTCATTCTCTCGGTTGTGAACGCAACCGAGTCCGAGCAGAAATTCGACCTGAACGTGAGTGGTACACGCGTCACTGGACCATCTGAGCTCTGGCGGTTGACCGGGAGCACGCTCGACGCTTTCGATCGCGTCGGGCAGCCCCCGCAGGTCGAAATCAAGGAGAGCTCAGTCGCCAACCCCTCTGAGCCGATCTCGGTCGCCCCCATTAGCGTGAATGTCTATCGCTTCCCGATTGCGGCGCAGTAACTCAAGCAATCCTGGCTCACCGATGGTGCCCCGGTTCCCTAACGCGAAGGACCGGAGGTGCCGCCAACGAAACTTGGAGATGAAACAATGAGCAGAATGAAGAGCGTTAGCGCGCTTGCCTTCATGGCTACCTTGGCCTTAGCCGGCGCGGCATTGAGCGATGCGCAGGTCCAAACCGAGCAACCTCCTGTCGTTCCCGGCGCCAAGCCCGTCACCGTGGAGCACATCAAAATTCACGGCACTTCGCTCGAGGGCAACCTCGAGGGCGAAGCCGTCGATCGCGACGTGATCGTCTTCCTGCCGCCGAGTTACGCAAAGGACAAGCATCGCCGCTATCCCGTCGTCTATGCGCTCCACGGATTTTTCATTGGCGCCGAGCAATGGACGCACGAGATTCGTGTTCCGCAAACCATTGAAGGCGCCTTCGCCAAGGGCGCTCAGGAAATGATTGTGGTTCTACCCGACTCGAAGACGATTTATGGCGGATCCATGTATTCGAGTTCCGAGACCACCGGCGATTTTGAAAACTTCATCGCCCATGACGTGGTCTCCAACATCGACGCTCACTACCGCACCATCCCCGATCGCAACAGCCGGGGCCTGGTTGGCCACTCCATGGGAGGCTATGGCGCATCCCGCATCGGCATGAAGCATCCCGACGTCTTTGGCGCTCTCTACATCATGAGCCCCTGCTGCATGTCTCCCATGACAGGCGACGGACCCGGCCCCGCCGACCAGATGAAAGACCGCGCAATCGCAAATGAACAAAAAGTTGTAGCCGCCAAATCTCCCGCCGACCTCGCCGCGCAATCACCCGGCTTCGTCACCGCGCAATTCGCAACCGCGGCCGCCTGGGCGCCCGACCCCAAAAACCCTCCGCTCTACTTCGACCTGACCACCAAAGACGGCGTGCCCCTTCCGGAGATCGTGGCCAAGATGACTGCCAACGCGCCCCTCGCCTTCATCGACCAGTACATCGACAACCTCCGCAAGTATCGCGCCATCTCCATCGACGTCGGCGATCAGGACGGGCTGCGCTTCGACACCATCAAGCTCCACAACATTCTCGATTCCTATGGAATCGCGCACGGCTTCGAGATTTTCTCGGGCACGCACACGAGCGCTGTCGCTTACCGTTTCCAGGACCACGTGCTGCCCTTTTTCAGCAAGAACTTGTGCGAAACCGGGGGGAAACCGGGGGACAAAAACCGGGAAAACCGGGGGACAGACGGGACGTTCCCAAGAAACTAGCTGGTGCCCAGAGGGGGACTTGAACCCCCACGACCGGTAAAGGTCTGCGGATTTTAAGTCCGCTGCGTCTGCCAATTTCGCCATCCGGGCACGCCTTTATATTATGGGACCAATTTGGTCTCGCGCGGGGGTCTACCGCACCCCATTGCCCTGCCCCGCCCAGGCGCAGGTTCCGGGATGCGGGCGCTCCTGTTTCCACAACTTGCCCTGAAACGCCAAACCCTCGTATCATCCGGCAAGAGCTACGATCATGAGTGAACCGGAAAGTAACAGCAACCTGCGAGTGAAGGGGCGGCTTATGTCCGCCTCGGAGATTGAGCGAACCCTGGTGCGCCTGGCCCACGAAATCGTGGAAAAGAGCGACGGCAGCGAGGACCTGGCCCTGGTGGGCATCAAACGCCGCGGCGTTCCCCTGGCGCAACGGCTGGGCAAGCTGATCTCGACTATTGAGAAGCGTACCGTGGATACCGGAGTGCTCGACATCCAGTTCTACCGCGACGACCTCTCCACGGCGGACGTGCGCCCGGTGGTGACGCCGGGAGCCATCGGCTTCGACGTGGAAGGCCGCGACGTGGTGATCTGCGACGACGTACTTTACACGGGGCGCACCATTCGCGCCGCCCTCGACGCGCTTTTTGATCATGGCCGTCCGCGCCGCGTGCAACTGGCGGTGCTTATCGACCGCGGCCATCGCGAGCTGCCTATCGAGGCCACCTACGTGGGCAAACACGTGCCCACAAGCAGCCGGGAAATTATCGAAGTCAAGTTCCAGGAAGTGGACCAGACGGAGCAGGTACTGCTCGTTGAGCGCACCAACTGAAAGCAGGTTTCAGGGGTCAGGGGTCAGGGAGCAGGTTGCGCGCATTTTCGTTCGTCAGCTGAGATTTCGATGATCTTTTCCTCATCACCGACACTCTGGAACTTTCGTAGTGGGTCAATTTGAACTTGAACAAAACCGCCCCTCAGGGGCTGAAGCCCGCCTCTATTCTGGGGCTCTTGCGGCACGACAGAAGTCGTGCCCTTTCACGAGTAAGGCATCGCCCCTACGGGGCTTCACTTCCATCTCGTTTCTCTACCCCACGCTGAAGCGCGGGGCTAACAACCATTGCGCCTACGGCGCGTTCGGCATCCTCCGACTCCGCTCAGGGCAGGCTTTGAAGTCGTGCTTTTTCACTTCGTGCTCCCCTGGAAGGGTTTTTCCGCAGGCTTTGAAGTCGTGCCTTTTCGCGGCGGATTTGAGCTGGTTCACTACGGGCTACAGGCGTTGAGAACTGCCCGCTGCAGGCTGTCTGCTGTAAGCTGTCTGAAAGCATGAAAACGGCCACACCTACGACTCGCCGCCAGCGCAGCACTCCGCCTGCGCCCGCCTCTTCGTTTCCTTACCACTCGGGATCGCTGCTTTCGGTTCTCGATTTGAGCGTGGAGGGGGTGAGTAGACTTCTCATCCGCGCCACGGAACTCGATGGCGAGGATCCCATCGTGCGCGACCACATCCTGGCCAAGCGGCGCATTGCGCTGCTCTTTTACGAGTCGTCGACGCGCACGCGCACCAGTTTCGAACTGGCCTGCAAGGCGCTCGGCGCAGATACCACGCTGGTCTCGAGTTTGAGCTCGAGCATCGAAAAGGGCGAATCGCTGAAGGACACGGGATTGACGCTGCGCGCGCTGGGCGCCGAAGCCATCATCCTGCGGCACAACTCGTCGGGCGCGGCGTGGCTGCTGGAAGAGTCGACGCGCCTACCGGTGATCAACGCAGGCGACGGCATGCACGAGCATCCCACGCAGGCGCTGCTCGATCTGCGCACCATACTGACGCATTTGCGGCCGGGACTGGCCGGAGTGAAGGCCGACACGCTGGCCGGCGTGACGGTGATGATTACCGGCGATATTCTGCACAGCCGGGTGGCGCGGTCGAACATGCAACTGCTGCCGCGCGTGGGCGCGCGGGTGCTGCTCTGCGGGCCGAAAGAGTTATTGCCGGAGCAGGCGGCGCGGTCTGGACCGGGAATCGAGATCGAGCGGGACTTTGAGGCCGCGCTCGCGCAGTCGCAGGGGGTGATGATGCTGCGCATCCAGGCCGAGCGGCTGGCCGGACTGCAACTGGATCTGGACGAGTACAAAGCCAACTACCAGCTCACCGGGCAACGGCTGGCGACGCACGCACCCGCGGCAGTGGTGCTGCATCCGGGGCCGATTATTCGCGGCATGGAGATTACGGCGGGCGTGGCCGATGGCGTGCAGTCGGCGATTCTGGAGCAGGTGACGAACGGATTGGCGATTCGCATGGCGGTGATGGAACGCGCACTCACGACAGAAAGCGGAGGCCGCGCATGAGGACGCTGGCAATTTGCGGAGGGCGGCTGGTGGATCCCGCGGCAGGCATGGACGCTGCCAAGGACATTCTGCTCAAAGACGGACGCGTGGCGGAGATTGCGGGTCCGGGCAAGTTGAAAAACGCAGAAGGCGCCGAGGTGCTGGACGCGACGGGGCTGGTGGTTGCGCCGGGACTGGTCGATATCCACGTGCATCTGCGCGAGCCGGGACAGGCGTACAAGGAGACCATCGCGACGGGAACGGCTGCGGCAGCGGCGGGCGGATTCACGAGCGTGGCCGCCATGCCGAATACGACTCCGGTGAACGATTCGCCGGAAATTACGCGCTGGATGCAGGCGCCGGAACGCGGCGCAGTGGTGCGCGTGTTTCCCATTGCGGCGGCCACGCGCGGGTCGAAAGGTGAAACGATCAACGACTACGCCGCTCTGAAATCCGCGGGCGCGGTGGCCGTGACCGACGACGGGCGGCCGATCCTGAAAGACGGCGTGATGCGCGAGACTCTGGCGGCGGCGGCGCGCGTAGGACTCAGCGTGATCCAGCACGCCGAGGACACGCGCATGACGCAGGGCGCGAGCATGAATCTGGGCCCGGTGTCGTTCAGGCTGGGGCTGCGCGGCATGCCGCCGGAGGCGGAGTCGAGCATGGTGGAGCGCGATATTCGCCTGGTGACCGAGCTGCGTGAGGCACATCCTCATCTGCACGTGGCGCACACGTCCACGGCCACGGCGCTGGCGGCAGTGCGGCAGGCGCGGCGCAACGGGCTGCGCGTGACCTGCGAGGTGACGCCGCATCATTTTTTGCTGACCGAGGAGCACGTCGGCCTTTACAACACGCACGCCAAGATGAATCCGCCGCTGCGCTCGGCCGCCGACCGCGACGCCATGATCGAGGCGATTCTCGACGGCGTGGTGGATGCGATTGCGACCGATCACGCGCCGCACGCGATGCACGAAAAGGAAGTTGAATTTGAGCTGGCGCCGAACGGCATTACTGGACTCGAGACCGCTCTGGGCCTTTGCCTGCGCTGGCTGCACGGCGAGTGGAAGATACCGCTGGGCCGAGTGTTGAGCCTGCTGAGCGCGCAGCCGGCGGCGCTGCTGGGCTTGAAAGGCCGCGGCACGTTGGCCGTGGGCAGCTTTGGCGATGTGGTGGTCTTCGATCCCAAGACCGAGTGGACCTACCGGGCGACGGAGTCGAAATCGAAGGCGAAGAACACGCCTTTCGACGGCTGGACCATGCAGGGCAAGGTGCGCTGGACGGTAAGCGAAGGGCGCCTGGTCTACGCCAGCGCGTAACGCCGCGACTGGCCTGGATCGCTCAGAAAGTTTTGCTTGCGATCAACGACTTCCCTTCTAGACAAGGTTGGTTTGATCCGGTGAAATAGTGTTTCTGCCAGGTCGCAGTGTGATGCCCGTGTGTCCTGCTGCCTCTGAAGTGCACTCTTCTCAGCGGCTCAGGGCCGCCGCGCCGCTGTGATGAGAGGAAACCGTGGCTCCGGCGGAACCGGAAAATACACGCTAAGTTATGAAAAATGAGGGAAGTATTTCGTTGTAAGTCACTTCAAGCGGCGCTACGCTTTGGCCGCGGACTAAGGAGAAGTCAGAACGCCTGCCTCCGGTTCGGCCCGGTGCCGGGCGGAGCCGGGCGGCTCGCGTTCTGCCGCGGGAGGTGGCCCATGAACAATCTGCTTCGTCTCCTTGTGATTGCTGGGATCGTGGCGTGCGGAATTGTCGCGGTCGCGCTGGGATTCGCCCGGCACGATGCCGACCTGATGGGGCCGGTCAACCTGTTGCTGTTTGTGCTCGGGGCGCTCGTCTATCTGCTGCCAACGGGCCTGGCCATGTACCGGGACTGCCAGGCGACAGTATGGATCACGCTGGTGAATGTTTTTCTCGGGTGGACGATCCTGGGTTGGTTTGCCGCTCTGGGATGGGCAGCCGCTGGCAAGGTCCGCGTCGCGGTTCATCCGCCGACGCATCCTGTATTGGGGCATTGACCCCAGATCTCGGCTGAAGAAAGCCGCGCGGGCGCGTAGATCCCTGTTCCGATCCGCATCTCATTTCCGAGCTTGGAGTGAACAATTGTGCGCCGCTCCGGTGCCCCGCGCGAGGGGGCGTGTGCCTTATCGCGCTGATAGGCTTGAGGGCATGGGAGGCCGGTCATGTTCACCATTCCGGGTGCGGTGGCGTATGCGGGCTGGAGCCTGCTGCTGCTGAGGCTTATGCTGGCGCTGGTTTTTGGAACCAGCGGATTCAAGCATTTGCGGCAGCCGAAGGAGCGGGCAGCCAGCATCGGAATGAGCGTGCCGTTCACGGTCTTTCTGGGCGCGGCGGAGTGCGCCGGGGCCATGGCGTTAGCGGTAGGAATCATGGCGCCATGGGCGGCGCTGGGACTGACGCTGCTGATGCTGGGCGCGATCTACAAAAAAATCGTGGAGTGGAAGACGGGCTTCTGGGGCGAGAAGTCCATAGGATGGCACTACGAGATGCTGATGATCGCGATGAATCTCGTGATTGTGACCATGGGGCCCGGGAAGTTGAGCTTGTAGCCGCCCGCGAATTGTGGTCCAGGAAAAGCGTTCAGCCTTTGCGGCGGTAAAGGACCTGGAACTCGTAGCCGGGATTGGTGGGGAAAAGCGAGGCGACGTGGCGCAGGCGCTCGGCGAGTGCGGGCGCAGCCAGCAGCGGGTACTCGCGCTCGCGCAGGTCGTGGTAATCGAAGTCGACCGCAAGCGAAAGCATGTAGATGGCGAGCGCGTCAGAGAACGACGACTCGAAGAAACTCATGCGGGCGCGCTCGTCGATGCTGGCGCCGGGGGTCTTCGCGCCGGCGTGCGGCTCCTGGGCGCGGCGGCGGGCTTCCCAAGCATCCTGGCTGGTTTCGCCGCGCACCTGCGCCTCGGCCTGCGACCAGGCGAGCGAGGAGAAGCTTTCGGGAACGCCGGCGGCCTCGACAAAATTGTGCGCCACGTTGATGAAGAACTCGAAGGCGAGGCCGAAGCGATCTTCAACGAGGCGCGTGGAAATGAAGACGGCCTCCGTAGAGCCGAAGGCGGCGTTGCGATGGCAGACGGCGCGGTCGCCGAGTTCCACCGAGTACGCGGGCGCGATGAGGTTCTCTCCGGTGTCGGCAATGGTGAGGGGAACGAAATAGTAGGCTCGGAGGCGCAGCGCAGGAGCCAGCGTGGCCGGTACGGCGGCCACAAGACGCTCGAGGTCCGCTTCGGAGATGCGGGTTTCGCCGAAGGCGGCGTAACGGATGCCGTTGGGCGCATCCTGCACCGCGACCTGCGTGGCAACTTTCTCGGCATGCCACAACTCGATTTGTGCACCACTGGCCATCAAATTTGTATTCTAGTTGATAGGGGGCAGGTTATGACGAAGGCGATGGAAGGCGGAAGAGGAGCGAGGGTTTTCGGGTTCCCGATTGAGGGCTTCAGTCTGTTTCAAAGCCTGCTGTTGGCATTTGCCTCGGCGTTTCTCACGTTTTTCGCCACCACGTGCGCCGCCATCTTCGCGCTGCTGGCCTGGAACCTGGTGGGCGGGCACTCCGTGAGCTACACCGATACGTATTTATATGTCGGATTTCCCGCGGGCGTGCTGGTGCTGATCGTGGCGCTGCCGCTATTTCTGGTTTTGTGGGTGAGGGCGAAGGCGCGGCGATAGCAGCGTTTCGAACTTTGCAGAAACCAGCGGTCTTCCCTGACGGGGAAGGCCGCACCTTTTCTCAACTCACGGTGAATCCGCCGGCGAATGCGAAGCTCTAGGCGATTCCTGCGGGCTTGGGGTCTTTGGGGTCGTACTTCGCCACCTGGACCTTGCGTGCGATGCCGAGCCGCGCGAGCAGCCAGATGCCCCAGAAGTTGGGATCGATTTCGTACCACTTGAGGCCGTGGCGCGCGGAAACCGGGTGGGCGTGATGGTTGTTGTGCCAACCCTCGCCGCCGGTGAGCAGGGCGACCCACCAGTTGTTGCGCGAGTCGTCGCGCGTTTCAAAGCGGCGGCTGCCCCACATGTGGGTTGCGGAATTCACCAGCCAGGTGGCGTGAAGGCCCAGCGTAACGCGCAGCAAAGCTCCCCAGAGGAACATGGCGATGCCGTTCACAAAACCGCCCCAGTACCATCCCAGGCTGAAGAGCAGAATGGCGCTGAGGGTAATCGGCAACCAGTGGTATTTGCTCAACCACACATGGAAGCGGTCTCGGCTGAGGTCGGGCGAGTAGCGCGCCAGCGCCTTGATTTGCGTGTGCAACGCCTGGCCGAAGAATATCCAACCAGCGTGCGCCCACCAGCCGCCTTCGCGCGGGGTGTGCGGATCGCCTTCCTTGTCGCTGAGCTGGTGATGCACGCGATGCGTGGAGACCCAGAAGATGGGCCCGCCCTCAAGCGACATCGTAGCGAAC
>Ga0181519_10002193_pt1 | contig 16733 bp, 13 predicted proteins | sample PEATcosm2014_Bin_26_FD_121102 | JGI IMG/M metagenome (GOLD analysis project Ga0181519, IMG submission 121102) | Peatland microbial communities from MTU Mesocosm Facility, Houghton, MI, USA - PEATcosm2014_Bin02_10_metaG | ecosystem: Environmental > Terrestrial > Soil > Wetlands > Peat | place...
AGACGAAGTTGGGCGCCACCAATGCGATCGCTCAATTGGATGTGCCGAGCGCCGACGCGGCCCGAATATCGAAGGCGCTCATCGCCTTATTGAACGACAAGGACCTTGACGTGTCGGGTTCCGCCGACTGGGTCCTCGTCAACAATAGAACGCAACTGAATTCCGTCGAATCGCTCATCGCCGCCTTGAAGGATCCCGACGTCGATATCCAACGCGCGGCAACCAAAACGCTGGGAGAGGCCCAAGACCAGCATGCAGTTCAGCCTCTCACAGCTGCACTCACGGATGCCGACTCAGGCCTACGAGAGCAGGCGACCCAAGCACTGAAAGCGATAAACCTTGCCAGTGCGGCCGGTCCGCCGCCCAAGACCGATCTGGACTACAAGGTGATATCGACCTTTGACCTATCGGGGCGATTCCACACCAAAACAAAATGGGTCTTTACGGTCTTTCAAGCGCCTGACGGCTGCAATCCAGAAATGGGCGACGGTTGCAATGGAAGCTATGAATTTTGCTTCGCTCATCTCGATAAGTCTCGCTGCACCGAAATTTCCGGCGCTGTCCTCGTAGACGCCTCCATAGTTACACCGGAGCGTGGGCCCCCGCTTCTGGTCGCGGCTACGCATCCGGATGTCGTGACGCCAGGCGTCGGCTCGCTCTATATCGATTTCTGGAGCTATCGGCCAAATGCCGACGAGTTCGTGGTCGCTTTTTCAAACCGGAGCAACCGGAACAACAACGAAGAAACTCGAATCATACCGAACGGGCCGCTCTCCGGAGAGATTGTCGTGTCGCGAGCGCCCAGAGGAGCGCCATACCATTACGGCATCACCATCTATCGTCCGTCGAAGGCCGGAAAGTATTTTCAGATCCTCAGGTTCACGGGCAAAACCCGCTATGGCGACGGAAACCCGCTCGCTGTCATAGACTCCGAAATGCCTGAAATCGGACGTCGCCTGCATTTTTGGAAGCCCGGGGATCCTCCGCCGACCCCGCCCGAACTGCCTTCGAGATGTACCATCGTCACGATGCGCGACGGCATCGAATGGTGTTCGTAGGTCGCCAATGTGCGCGGTAGCCCCAGGGCGAAGAAAGGTCGGCATGACGCCGGCTTCGGGCGCGAAGCCGGCAGCGACAACCGGGCTGGAATCTCCGCTCCTCCGCTCCAGAGTTCAGTAAATAAACCGGCGTATGATCGACATTGGGCCGTGCGCCAAGGGCTTTCGCAAGACTGGGCTTTCGCCGCAGCGCAACGGGAGCGCTGTCTCACTGCCCAAACGATGGTGCGTGCGCCGGATTTTGCAGAACGCAGGTCGCGGTCGCCCCCGGCGCGCCTTTCCGCCCTTCATACCGCACTGCACAATGATCAATTGTCACGTCCGCCGGACCCGACTACCCTCCGCCGTCATGCCTCTATCCGATCCCGCTCCGCGCGAACTGCTCCACACCCGCCAAATCCAGTGCCGCGGTTTCAAACGGGCCGACGGCAACTGGGACATCGAAGCGCAGATGACCGATGTCAGAAACTACGCCTTCGCCAGCCCCTGGCGCGGCGAGATGGCGCCCGGCACGCCGATCCACGACATGTGGATACGCGTCACCATCGACGGTAGCCTGACCATCCTGGCGATCGAAGCGGTCACCGACCAGGCGCCCTTCCGCATCTGCCCCGAGATCGTGCCGAATTTTCAGCTTCTCGTGGGGCTGCGGATCGGCCCGGGGTTCAATGCCCGGGTGCGCGAATTGGTCGGCGGCACCAAAGGCTGCACGCATCTGGTCGAACTGATGGGGCCGATCGGCACCACCGCCTTCCAGACCATGGCCGAGCGGTATCGCGAAGCCGCCGGGCCGCGCGATCCGAACGAGCCGCCTTGGCGACCGCCCGTGATCGATACGTGTCATGCCTTCGCCAGCGACGGCGAACTCGTGCAGGCCGAATTCCCGGACTTCTACACGGGTCCGTCGTCGGCAACGGCGGGCTGACCCAAGGACGCTGCCAAGCGACCCTGGCCGATCTCAAGCCGCCGTCAGGCGGCCGTTCGGCTGCGCGGCAAAGCCGTTGGTTTTCGCCACCGGCGCCTTGCGCAGCACGCCGTGACCGGCGCGCAGATGACCACGCTCGGTCGCTGCATTCTTGAAATACAACATGATCGTCACGCGGATCGCCGCGGTCAGGCTCGATTCCTGACGGTTGTGCTCAATCTCCGTCACCAATTGATTGAGCACTTTACGCTCACGTCGGCACATTTCTTCAAGCGCATCCCACATCGGCTGTTCCAGCCGAACGCTGGTGCGCCTCCCCATGACCGTCACGTTACGATTGATCAACGTGGATGGGACTAGGTTTCGGGAGGCATGTTGGTCCATGCGAGTGTCCTCCGGACTCACTGAAGAGCATTGAACGGAATTCACTCTACCGCAGATCCGGCCACCCGCAAAGGAATATGGTGACCGCTTTACACTTTCCCCTGCGAGTTGTGAACGTCTCGCGCCGATGGCTCGCCGGGCGCTATCGCCGCCACCGACAGCGCGTGAATCGGCCCTTTCAGCTCCTCCGCCAGAGCGGCGTAGACCAGGCGCTGGCGGGCGACGCGGCCGAGGCCCGCAAATGCCGCCGACACGATTTCCAGGTGGAAATGCGATTCCCCTCCTTCGCGCGCGCCGGCATGGCCGGCATGGCGCGCGGACTCGTCGGTGACGACGAGCCGGGTCGGATGGAGGGCTTCGGTGAGCTTGGCTTCAATGTTCCGGGCGACGCGCATGGGCGACCTCGAATGGCGGAAGATATGGTGCCACGGCACATGGCGCGTCCCGCCCGACCCTGTCAACACTGCCCGTCGAATCGGCATGGCGGGCGCGCTGCCGCAACTGCTTGTGTTGCCGCGGCGCGGCCCACATACTCCTTCCATCATGGCCCGACCACGCTTCAGCTTCAGCGAGGAGTATCGCCGCCCGCACACTGAAGCGCGCGGCTGCGACGAGCCCGGCTGCACGCAAGTCGGCGAGTTCCGGGCGCCACGCTCGCGTAATCATCTGGGCGCGACGGAGAATTACCTCTGGTTGTGCCTCGATCATGTGCGTGCGTACAACGCAGCCTGGAACTACTATGCCGGCATGAGCGAACGCGAGATCGAGGCCGATCTGCGCAAGGATACGGTGTGGCAGCGGCCGACCTGGCCGCTCGGCTGGCGCCTGGCCAGCGGCCTCTATCGCGACCCGCTCAACATCTTCGGCCATGACGACGGCAAGCCCGGACCCGGCGCCGACCGCCCCCAGCGCAAGCGAAAGTTGACCGACGAGGAAAAGGCGCTGGTCGTGTTCAATCTGGTCGAGCCCTTCACCCTGGTCGAGCTGAAACGGCGCTACAAGGCGCTGGTCAAGCAGCACCACCCGGACGCCAATGGCGGCGACAAGGCAGCCGAGGAACGGCTGAAGGTGATCACCCAGGCCTATGCCATCCTCAAGGCCCGGTTCTTCGTGCCGACCGAACCCTAAATCCGCCCAACCCAGAAACTGCGACGGAACCCCACCCCCGATGCCCCCTCAGCCTTCGATCTCCGCGGAAGCGATCCGGCCCCTGTCCCTGCCGGACATCACGGTTTCGGTCCGACAGACCTTCGGCATCGACAGCGACATGCAGGTTCCGGCCTTCTCGACGGTGACCGAACATGTACCGACCGTCGACGATGCCTACCGCTTCGATCGCGATACCACTTTGGCGATCCTCGCCGGCTTTGCCTATAACCGGCGGGTCATGGTGCAGGGCTATCACGGCACCGGCAAATCGACCCATATCGAGCAGGTGGCGGCGCGGCTGAACTGGCCGTGCCTGCGCATCAACCTGGACAGCCATATCAGCCGCATCGACCTGATCGGCAAGGACGCGATCGTACTGCGCGACGGCATGCAGGTGACCGAATATAAGGAAGGCATCCTGCCCTGGGCGCTGCAATCGCCGACGGCGCTGGTGTTCGACGAATACGATGCCGGGCGGCCGGATGTGATGTTCGTGATCCAGCGCGTGCTCGAAGTCGAAGGCAAGCTGACGCTGCTCGACCAGAACCGCGTGATCCGGCCGCATCCGGCGTTCCGCCTGTTCTCGACCGCCAACACCGTCGGTCTCGGCGACACCACCGGCCTCTATCACGGCACGCAGCAGATCAACCAGGGCCAGATGGACCGCTGGAACATCGTCGCCACCTTGAACTACCTGCCGCACGACGCGGAAACGACGATCGTGCTGGCCAAAGTGCCGAGCTTCGACACCGATGAGGGCCGCAAGACCATCTCGGCGATGGTGGCGCTGGCCGATCTGACGCGCAGCGGCTTCATCAACGGCGATATCTCGACCGTCATGTCGCCGCGCACGGTCATCACCTGGGCCGAGAATGCGCGCATCTTCGGCAACGACCTGGCCTTCGCCTTCCGTCTGACCTTCCTCAACAAATGCGACGAGGTCGAACGGTCGACCGTGGCCGAATATTATCAGCGCTGCTTCGGCACGGAGCTGAAGGAAACCGGCGTGCGGGCCGGCCGGGCCTGAACCATGACGCAGCCCGACACCCCGCTCGAGCAGTTCAAGCGGTCGACCGCCGCCACGTTGCGCGCCCTCGCCGAGTGCCCGGATGTGACGGTGACCTACGCCGCCGAGCCGCCGGGCCTGAGCGGCACCAAGGCAAGGCTGCCGCTACCCCCGCGCGACCTGCCGGCCGATGTCGCGGCCCAGGTGCGGGGCGCGGCCGATGCGATCGGGCTGCGGCTCAAACACCATGACGCGGCGGTCCATGCCAAGCGCCAGCCGATGGGCGACCAGGCGCGCGCCGTGTTCGAAGCGGTCGAGCAGGCACGGGTCGAAGCGATCGGTGCCCGGCACATGGTCGGCGTCGCCGAGAATCTGTCGGCGGCGCTCCAGGAACGCTATCGCCGCCAGGGCTTCGACCGCATCACCGAACAGACCGAGCAATCCTTGCCCGAAGTCGTCCGGCTGCTCGCCCGCGAGGCGCTGACCGGCGCCCCGCCGCCGCAAGCCGCACGGCGCGCGGTCGACCTCTGGCGGCCGACGCTCGAAGCCAAGCTCGGCCGCGATTTCGATGCGCTGTCAAAGACGATCGACGACCAGGATTCCTATGCCAAGGCGGCGCGCCGCCTGATCAAGGATCTTGAGCTTGATCTGGGCGAAGTCGAGGGCGAGCCCGAGGAAGGCGACGAACCGGGCGCAGGCGACGAGCAGAGCCAGAGCGAGACCGAGCAGCAATCCGACGAGGCCGGCGCCGAAGGCATGCGCGGCGAGCCGGAAAGCATCCCGTCCGATTCCGCCGAAGACGGCCAGGACGGCGCGGTCGAGGAGACCGCCGGCGAGATGATGCCGGGTGCGGCCGATGACGACGACGCGGCCAAGCCCGGCCGGCCCGGCCTGCTGCAGCGCCACGGCCTCGACGGGGAGCCGCCCGGCTACCGCCCCTTCACCGCCGCCTTCGACGAGATCGTGGAGGCCGAGGATCTGTGCGACCCGGACGAGCTGACGCGGCTCCGGCACATGCTCGACCAGCAGCTCTCGCATCTGCAGAGCGTGATAGCGCGCCTGGCCAACAGGCTGCAGCGCCGGCTGATGGCCAAGCAGACGCGGTCCTGGGAATTCGACCTCGAAGATGGCATGCTCGACGCGGCGCGGCTTTCGCGCATCGTCACCAATCCGGCCTATCCGCTGAGCTACAAACGCGAGAAGGACACGGATTTCCGCGACACGGTGGTGACCCTGCTGATCGACAATTCAGGCTCGATGCGCGGACGGCCGATCAGCGTTGCCGCGATGAGCGCCGATATTCTCGCGCGCACGCTCGAGCGCTGCAACGTCAAGGTCGAGATCCTGGGCTTCACCACGCGCGCCTGGAAGGGCGGACAGTCACGCGAGAAATGGCTCTCGGCCGGCAAGCCGCCCAATCCCGGTCGGCTCAACGATCTGCGCCACATCATCTACAAGCCGGCCGACGCACCCTGGCGCCGGGCGCGGCGGTCCTTGGGGCTGATGCTGCGCGAAGGCATTCTCAAGGAGAATATCGACGGCGAGGCGCTGCTCTGGGCCCATAACCGGTTGCTCGCCCGGCCGGAGCAGCGGCGCATCCTGATGGTGATCTCGGACGGCGCCCCGGTCGATGATTCGACGCTTTCGGTCAATCCCGGCAATTACTTGGAAAAGCATCTGCGCCAGACCATCGAGATGATCGAGAAGCGCTCGCCGGTCGAGCTGGTCGCGATCGGCATCGGCCATGACGTGACGCGCTACTACAGCCGCGCGGTGACGATCGTCGACGCCGAGCAGCTCGGCGGCACGGTGATGGAACAGCTCGCTTCACTGTTCGACGAGAAGGGCGGCGGACGGGGACGCCGGTCGCGGGCGGCTTAGGGGGACAGAACGCGCCCCCGGAGACCGCCCGGGGACGCCTTGAAATGCCTTCAGATTACGCCACCCCGTTCGCCTTGAACCAGGCGAGCATGCGCTTCCAGCCATCGGCGGCGGCTTCGGCGTTGTAGCTCGGGCGGTAATCGGCGTTGAAGCCGTGCTCAGCATCCGGATAGACGACGAACTCGTCCTTCAAGCCGGCCTTGGCGATCTTTTCCTTCATCGCGTCGATATTCTCTTGCGGGATGCCCTTGTCGAGCCCGCCATAGAGGCCGAGCACCGGGACCTTGATCGTCTCGACGACATCGAGCGGATGGGTCGGGAACTCCTCGCTGGTCTTGCCGGTCAGCGGACCGTACCATGCGACCGCGGCCTTGAGCTTCGGGTTGTGCGAGGCATACATCCACACCATCCGCCCGCCGCGGCAAAAACCGGTGATGCCGACATGATCGCCCTCGCCGCCATTCTTCTCGACCCAGGCGAGGGTCGCGTCGAGGTCGGAGAAGGCTTGGGCGTCCTTGAGCTTGTTGACGACGGCGATGACTTCCTTGATGTCCTCGATCTTCGGCACGTCGCCGAGACGGGCATAGAGTTCCGGCGCGATGGCGAGGTAACCGGCCTTGGCAAGGCGCCGGCACAGATCCTTGATATGCTCATGCACGCCGAAGATCTCTTCGACGACGATGACGACCGGAAATTTGGTGCCCTTGGCCGGCTGCGCGCGATAGGCCGGGATCTCGCCGTCGGCGACCGGGATCTTGACCTCGCCCGCGGTCAGACCGTCGGTATCGGTGGTGATGGTCGTAGCATTGACCGGCGTCACGCTGAGCGCAAAGCCGGTGGCGAGCGAGGTCATGAAGAAACCGCGCCGGCTGAGATCCATGCGCGGAAACAGGCCCGCGACATCCCCTTGTTCGTCCCGCATCTCGTCCTCTCCGTCACGTCAGCAAAATTGCCGGCAGCATAAGGGGGAAGACGAGATACGCAATGATCAATCCTGCGCGAGCCTGAGATGCTCAGGCGCGCGGTCCGACCAGCGCGAAGCGCACGCCTTGCGGGTCGATTCCGACGATGATCCAGCTCCCGCCCGGCACCTGATGCGGCCCGTTCACCACCGTGCCGCCTTGCGCTGCCACCCGGGCGATCGCGGCGTCGATGTTCTCGACGGCGAAATAGAAGAGCCAATAAGGCGGGAGCTCGGCCTCGGTCTTGGTCATCACCCCGCCGATCGGCGCGGCGCCGGCAGCGAACAGATGATATGAACCCATCGGCCCCATATCCATCGTCTCGGTCTTGGCCCAGCCGAACATCCCGGCATAGAAGGCCAGGGCCGTGTCGCCATCGGCCGCGTGCAACTCGTGCCAGCCGATCGTGCCGGGGGTTCCCGGTGCCGGGCGCGGCGGCGGCTCGGCCGGCAAGCCCTTGAACAGCATGAAGACCGCGCCTTGCGGGTCGGCGACCACGGCGAAGCGGCCGACATTCGGGATATCTCCCGGCGGGCGATGCACCGCACCGCCTGCCTGCCGGAGCTTCGCTGCCGCCGCATCGACGTCTTCGACGCCGATATAGCCGAGCCAGCCCGGCTTGGCGCCGGCCGCCGCCATCTCGGGCGACAGCGCCATCACCCCGCCGACGCCCGCGCTGCCGACCGAGAGGACCGTGTAGTCGGGGCCGAACGCCTGCCCCGTCCAACCGGTCACGGCGCCGTAGAAGGCGACGGCGGCCGTGACGTCCGGCGTCATCAGCTCGTACCAGGCGAAATCGCTCATCTCATTTCTCCCGGTTCACAGTGCCGCAGCAGCCGCTCGAAACCGTCTCGTATTCGTCGTGGCGGCGGATGAAACTCAAGGTCCCGGTTTCGTTCCGGCCCAGGGGCGCCCGGTCGAGGATCATCAGGGTCCCGAGCAATTCCTCTACGCCGCGGGCAAAGCACGAATAGGTGTGGAAGACCTCGCCCGCGCCGTTGCGCACAAAGGCGCTCAAGCCCGGCAGTTCCGTTCCGGCATGCTCGACCGGCGTCTCGGTGAAATTATACTCGACAGTGCTGCGCGCGAGATCGGCCTCGGTGAAGGATACGCCGAAATCGTAGTTGAAATCGCTGCCGAAGGACGAGACCCAGGGGAAGCGCCAACCCATGCGCCGGCGATAGGATTCGATCTCCGGCAGCTTCGCCCGCGACACGGCGGTCAGGGTCACGTCGTGATGTTCGAGATGCGGCAGCGTGCCGTCCAGGTGATCGGCCATGAAGGAGCAGCCGGGGCAGCCGGCATCCCAGCCCGGGCCGAGCATGAAATGATAGACGATCAACTGGCTGCGCGGCCCGAACAGCCCGGCCAAGGTCTTGGTGCCGGCAGGCGTGTCGAACTCATAGGCCTTGTCGACCCGGACCCAGGGCAGGGCCAGCCGCTCGGCGCTCACGGCATCGCGCAGGCGCGTCGCCGCCTTCTCCTTGTCCAAGAGCGCGCGGCGGGCGACGAGCCAGTCCCCGCGCGAGACGATCTGATGCGGCTCCATGGTTTCCTCCGTCTACTTGACATTTACGTTGATATCAACATATAAGCAGCCATGTCAAGCCCCGGTTCCGTTCCGTTTTCGACGACCTTGTTCGTGCGCGATCATTGCCTGTGCCTGCATGTCCAGCGCGCGGCGCGGGCGCTGGCGCGGCTCTTCGACGAGGCGCTGCGGCCGGTCGGGCTGACCAATGGCCAGTTCTCGCTGCTGATGGCGCTGAACCGTCCGGCGCCGCCGACTTTGGGATCGGTCGCGTCGCTGCTCGCGATGGACCGGACGACCTTGACGGCGTCACTGAAGACGCTGCAGCGGCGCGGCCTGGTCGCGGTCGCCACCGCGCCCGGCGACCGCCGCAGCCGGCTGCTGAGCCTGACCGCGGACGGCGCGGCTCTGCTCGCCCGCGCCGTGCCGATCTGGGAGAGCACGCATGCGACGCTCGAAGGCGCGATCCCGCACGCCGGGCGGGTGCGCCTCGATCTCCAAGCATTGACCGGCGCGGCGGACGCTCAGTAATCGAGCTTGTACTGCACGCCGAGGCTGCTCGCCTCGGTCGCCGCCCCCGCCGTGGCCTTGACTGTGATGTTCGGCGTGATCTCGACTTCGACCTTGGCGCGGGTCGAAGTACCGGAGAGTCCCTGCTCCGCGCCGACGAAGATACCCGGAGCGACATATTTGCCGCCGCTGACCGTGGTGCCGGCCGCACCGCCGCCCGGCGTGTTCGGATTGTCGCCGACCGACAGCCGGTCGAGGCCCGCGGCATTGCGCAGCCGGTCGAGCACCCCGGGGCCGCCGCCTGCCAATGTCGCCGCCGCCTGCGCCAGTTGCAGCCCCTGCGCCGGCGTGATCTGGCCGATACCGGTGCCGAACAATACGCGCGACAGCACCTCGTCCTGCGGCAGAGTCGGCGTCGAGGTCAGCTTGATGTCGGGCTTGGTCGGCGGACCTTGGATCACGATTTCGGCCGTCACGTCGGCCGCCTGCACCTGCGCCGTCATATCGACATAGGGCAGCACCCCGCCATCGAAGCGCAACACGCCCTGTTCGACCGTGAAGGTCTTGCCGAGCGTGTCGAAGGTGCCGTTCACCACCTCGAATTCGCCGGTGATCGACGGCGCCGCCGACGTACCGGCGATCTTCAGGTCGCCGCGCCATTCGCTGGTCAGGCCGCGGCCGCGCACGAAGGTCTGGCCCGGATCGTGGAACCGGATGTCGAGCGCAGCCGTGACCGGCGGCACCGGCGCCGGTCCCGGCTTGGCCGCTGGCGCGGGTTTGCGCGAATCGATGCGGACGACATCGAGCTGCGGCACGCTCGCCGGCAACTGGTCCGGAATATTGATATCGGCGCGCGGCATGGTCAGATCGGCGGTGATTTTGGGCGCGTCGAGCGCGCCCGTGACCGCGATCTTGCCGTCCAATGTCGCCGTCGCCTCGTCGCCGCGCGCCGCGGTGAAATGCTGAAGCGTCGCCGCCAGATCGAGCGCGGGGCCCGCTTCGGCCGCCAGATCGATCTTGCCCTCGGCCGCGAGCTTGCCGTCGCCGCCATCATTGCCCTCGAACCGGCGCAGCACGAAAGCCTGGCGGTCGCCCGCCAGTTCGACCGCCAGGCCGCGCAGGGTCAGGCCGCTCGCCGCATTGTCGTAAGTGCCATGCTCCAGAACCATCCGTCCGCCGGCCTGCGGCGCTGCCGGCGTGCCGCCGATGGTGAGCGCCACGGCGATCCGCCCGCCCGCCTTGTCCTCGCCGAGCGGGATGAGTTCGCCCAATTCCTCCAGCCGCCCCTCGCCTTCGAGCTTGGCGGCCAGCGCCCCATCCTGCCGCAGCGCCGGCGGGCCCGCCGCGAAGCCGATCGGCACGGCCCCGGCGAAGCCCAGCGCCAGCGACTCCCGAGCGCCGTCGATGCGCCCCTTGAAATCGAGCGTCTCGGGCGCGAGCTCGGCCGAGGCAACCAGATGCAGGGCCGGAAGTTCCGAATGGAAAGCCGGATCGAGCTTCAGATCCGGCACCGACAGGACGAGATGCCCGCGTGGCCCCGAGAGCGGCCCGGCGATCGCCAGATCGAGCCCGGCCGTCCCGGCGATGTCGTGCTGGCCGCCCAGCCTGGCCAAGGCGCCCAACGGCAATTTCTCGGCCTTGAGCGCCAGATCGATAGTCTTGCCATCGCTGGCGGCGCGGCCCGATAAGGTGCCGCCGCCGAGGTCGAGGGCAAGGCCGGTCAGCGTCAGCGCCTCGCCCTTGCGCGTCGCGGTCAGGGCCTGGCCGAGCCGGAACGGCAGATCCGCCGCCTTGCCGTCGAGCGCGGTCAGCACCAGCGTCTGATCCGCGCCCGCGAGCTCGACCCGGCCGGCTGCCGCGAGCGAAAACGGCTTGTTCTGTGCGCTGCCGACGGAGCTGGCGCTGAAGCCGAACCGGCCGGGCGTCTTCGCTTCCGCCTCCACATGCAGCGTGTCGAGCGCAGCGCCGGATGCGGCCAGCTTGGTCGCCGCGAGCTCGATCGTGCCGCGCGGCTTGGCCAGCACATCGGCGAGACGGAGCGCCAGATGCAGGTGCTGCAGCGCGGCCGTGCCGCCATAGGCGAGATTTTCGGCATCGACGGTGACATCGGCCCCTTGGCCCGCCTGGTCGGAGAGTTTGGCGGCGAGCGCGATCCGGCCGGCGAGGCTTGCACCGGCGACCGCCGACCACGCCGAAAGATCAGTGGCGCGGAGATCGAGCGTCCCGCCGATACGGGCAGAATCGAGATCGACCGCCAGCGCGCCGATCGCCAGAGTCGACGGGCCGACGAGGCGCAGATCGTCGAGTTCGAGCGTCTTCGCGCCCGCCAGCGCGACCGCCGCCAGCGTCGCCTCGGTCTTGCCCGACGCGGCCTTGGCGGTCACCTTGACCGACCGGCGGGCGAGCGACGGCATGGCGAAATCGGCGTCGAGGCGGTCGAGCCGGGTCGCGCCGGCGGCCAAATCCGTCACGGCGAGGGTGGCCGTGCCGCCCGGATCGGCGAGCGGGCCGGCAGTGTCGAGCACGAGGCCGAGCTTCCCGCCGAGCGGCAGGCCGACCGCCATGCCGAGCGGGCCGAGGCTCGGCACCTCCAGCGTCATCCGGCCTTTCATCTTCTGCCCCGCGGCGTCGAGGCTGCCCGAGCCGGTCACGCTGACGCCCGGCCCGGCGAGCTTGAGATCCGACAGGTCGAGCGGTCCGTCGCCGGCGCGGCGGGCGCTCGCCGCGATGGTCAGCGCGCCGCCGAGCAGCGCATCGGCCGCCGGCACGCCGGTGCGAAAGCGGCTCAGCGTGCCGGCCAGTTTCGCCTCGACCGATTTGCCGTCGGAACTCGACGCCTCGGCATCGATCTGCGCCGCGCCTTCGAGCTTCGTGCCGGCGATTCCGGCGAAGCGCCGCAAATCGGCGGCGGCCAGGTGCAGATGACCGGCCAGCGAGCCACCCGCGATCCGTCCCGACGCGTCCAGATCGAGACCGCCGCCGGTGAGCGTCGCGCGAGCGACGTCGATCCGGCTGAAGTCGCGCGCGGTATCGAGGGCGACCGACCAGGTCCCGGTGTCGCCGATGCCGGCCGGCATACCGCCGCCGGTCACGCCGTCGACCCGGCCGCTGCTCGTGACATGGAAACGCCCATCCGGCGCGGGGGCCGCGGCAAGCGTCGCGGCCAGACCGGCGATGCCGGCGGTCGCGACGTTCAGCCCCTTGCCCTCGATCGCGAGATCGAGAGTCGGCGCCCGGACCGTGCCGCCGATTGTCGCCGTGGCGTGAACATGGCCGCCCAGTTCCGTCTGCGCCAGCGCCTCGAACGGCGCCGGATCGGCGTCCGTGTCGAGACGCGCGGTAAACGCACCGGATTTCGCATCGTAGCGCCCGACCGCGTGCAGCGCACCGGCGCCGAAAGTAAGATCCAGGCGATCGAGCCCGATCGGCCCGGCATCGGCCAGGCTCGCCGCGACATCGAAGCCCAGGCTATCGCCGAGGATCGGGCGGAATTGCGGCGGCAGCAGCGGCGCCAGCCTGGCCTCGCCCCGGAGCGCGGCGCTCATGTCCCCGCCGCTGCGGCCGAGCGCCAGATCGGCACGTGCCGTCGCGTCGTCGCCGGCGCGGAAGTCGAGCTTGCCGCGCCAGGCCGCGAGCGTACCCGCGCCGCCGAGATCGAGGGTGAAGGGCCGCCGCCCGCCCTCAGGGACAAACCTGGCGAGCAAGGCGCCCGACGGCTCGGCGACATGCAGTTCGAGGCCGAGACGCTGCGGCCCGGCATAATCGAGATGCAGCGACGCATGGCCGGCCGCGCCGTCGATGCGGTCGAGGGTAAGCGCCGCCTCGGCCCGTCCGGCGTGAAGCGCGGCCGTGCCGGCGAGCGACAGCGCCGTCGCCTCGCCGACAAGTGCCGCCGGCAGCTCGATCCGCCCGACCGCAAGCCGGCCGAGCTCGATGCCGACCGGGAGCTGCGGCACGGCCGGCGGGCCGCCGGGCGAAGGCGGCGCTGCGTCGGCCGGCGCTTGCGCGACCGGCAGGCGCAGCACGGTGAGGCGCGCGGCGGTCAGCGCATCGATCCGGGCGGTGCCGGTGAGGAGCGCCACCGGGTCGAGATCCAGCGCCGCATCCTCGACCGTGAGCCAAATCCCATCGCGATCGGCCAGCTCGATCCGGCCAACTCTCGGATGGAACGGCAGACCGCCGCCGAGGCCGGCGAGGGTGATGCGCTGGTCGGGCGAGGAAAGCTGCGTATCGAGTTCGGCGGTCAGCCAGCCGCGCCCGGATTCGGTGCGCAGCCACACCACGCCGCCGGCCAGCACGAGCAGGACGGCGCCCAGCCCCGCAGCGGCGGCGAGGGTGATCCGGCGCAGCCATTTCATCGGCGCCTCCAATTTCCCGGCCTCAAAACGCCTGCCCCAGGCTGACATAGATCTGCACCAGCGAGTCACCCTCGCGATGCGGATCGAGCGGCGTGGCGACATCGAGCCGCACCGGCCCGATCGGCGTGTAATAGCGCAGGCCGATCCCGGCCCCGAGCGCCGGCTTGGCGTCGAGGCGCGGCAGCACCGTCTCGTAATCCGAACCGGCATCGAGGAAGGGCACGATGCCGATCGTCTCGGTGAGCTTCGTGCGCAGTTCCACGCTGGTCTCGAGCAGCGAGCGGCCGCCGGTCGGGTTGAAGAACTGGTCCTCGGGCCCGCCCTTCTGGAACCCGAACCCGCGCACCGAGCCGCCGCCGCCGGTGTAGAAACGGTGATCCTTCGGGATGTCGTCGAGATTGCCGCCGAAGGTGGTGCCGAGCGTGCCTTCGATTGCGACGATGTAGGTGTCGCTGTCGGTCAGGCGCCGGTACAGGCTGCCGTCGAATTTGGCCTGGGTGAAGCTGTCATTGCCGCCCAGCGCGCGCAGATACGGCGTCACCAGCCCGCCGGCGCGCGCGCCGCCGGTCGGGTTCAGCAGATCGTCGGTGCCGTCCCAGCGCAGCGAGATCGGCACCCCGACCAAGGTGTAGACCCGGAAATCGGTCTTCTCGTCGACCCTGCCATGCTCCGCTTCGAGCGAGAAATCGCCGACCAGCTTCGGCTCGAAATGCTGCTCGAAGCCGACCGAACCCAGCTCGTGGAGACTGTCGAAGGCGGGATCGATCAGCTTCTCGACCGTGACATTGGAGATGAAATCGCGGTTGTAGCCGAGAAGATCGGGCAAGCGGAACTTGGCCACCAGCCCGTCGGTCGTCGTGCCGGCGCGGCCGGTGACGGAGAAATCCTCGGCATGGCCGAAGATGTTGCGATCTTCCCAGGAGAGGTTGCCGGAAATCCCTTCGACCGTGTTGTAGCTGCCGCCGGCCGCCAAGGAATGGCGCAGCCGCTCGGTGATCTTGACCCGCATCGGCACCGCGCCGTCGACCACAGGCCCGGCCGGCTCGATCGAAACGGCGCCGAACAGGCCGGTACTGACCAGGGTGCGGCGGGTCGCCTCGACCAGCGCCTGATCATAGGGCTGTCCCTCCGCCCAGCCGATCCGGTAGGCGACGTAGAGGCGGTCGAGGCCGACCAGCCCTTCGATCTGCGTCGCGCCGAATTGCGCCTTGGCGCCGGCATCGACGACATAGGTCACATCCATGGTCCGCGTCGCGCTGTCGACCACGGCGTGGTGCTCGGCGATCCGGGCGAAGGGATAGCCCTTGCGCCGATACGCCGAGGCGATCCGTCCCTCGGCCGCCAGCACCGGCGCCGCTGCGGCCGGGGCGCCGCGCGACAGGCCGAAGGAGGCGGGATCGAGACCGCCGATATCGGGGGCCGCGCCGCCTTGCAGCGCGGTCAGGCGGATCTCGGCCAAGCTATAGGCCTCGCCCGGTTCGACCGTCACCGTCACGGTCTCGGGCTTGGCTTCCGTGTCGATCTCGTAGTGCAGGGCGGCGTCGTAATAGCCTTCGGAGCGCAGTGCAGCCGCCAGCCGATCGAGATCGGCCTCGGCGCGCCGATGTAGCGCGGCCTGGCTCGGCGGCTTCTTGTCTTCGAGGGCGACCAGCTGCGAGGCGTCGCGCAGGGGATCGAGCACGGCGTCCGGGGCGCCGGCGAATTTGGTCTCGTAGTCGATCGAACCGGCCAGCACCGGCGGCGCCCAGGCGCAGAGGACAAGCGCCAGCGCCCGGGCGGCCGCGCGCCCAAGCCGAAACCGCACGGCGCCAGTCATTTCGTCCCGAACAACCGGTCGCCGGCATCGCCCAGGCCGGGCACGATATAGGCGGTCTCGTTCAACCGCTCGTCGAGCGCGGCGCCGAAGACGATGAGGCCGGGGTGGCGGGACGCCACCTGCGCCATGCCTTCCGGCGCGATGACCAGGGCCACGAATCGGATGTCGGCATCCGCGACGCCGTGCCGGTTCAGCACCTCGATCGCGTGGCAGGCGGAATTGCCGGTCGCCAGCATCGGATCGACCAGGATGAACAGCCGCCCTTCCGGCGCCGGCAGCTTGACCAGATATTCGACCGCCTGATGCGTGTCGTGGTCGCGATAGAGCCCGATATGGCCGCTCCGTGCCGACGGCATCAATTCGTGCAGCCCTTCCGCCATGATCAGCCCGGCGCGCAGAATCGAGACGATGGCCGGCTTTCGGCCTTGGATAACCGGCGCCGCCATCGGCGCCACCGGCGTCTCGATCGGCGCATGGGTCAGCGGCAGGTCACGCGTCACCTCATAGCCCATGAGCAGCGCGATTTCCTTCAAGAGCTGCCGGAACTGCACGGTCGGGCAGGTCTTGTCGCGCATCTTCGAGAGCTTGTGCTGGATCAGCGGATGGTCGAGCAGGCGGAGCGTGGGGAATTGCGCGGTCATGTTCGGCGAGCCCGGTGTGTCGACCGAGGGTGTTTTAGACGACCGACGAACGAAGCGATATGGATAAAACCGCGGAGTGCCGGCGGCGACGGACAACCGGAGTTGAGAGAATCTGCACAAAACAAACCAGTCGGGCGGCCGAGGCTCCCGCTCGGGGACTGCCGATCACCCCGATGCGAGTCCGGGCAAGCCTCTCGCCGACACAATTTAAAGGATTATTTTTTTCATATCTTGCTATTTCCCGATTGACGGAAACTGCCATATTGTCGTAACAAACAAATACGATCTGATATCGTTGTACGTTTAAAAATACATCTAAGATGTGTGCAACCATTCAGGAGGTTTCCTGTGGGCGATCTGAACCGGAATCTACGCTTGAACGTGGACATTGCTAAGAATCCATACCTCCACCGTCATGTCTCAGTAGAGTATCGGCGCCGGTCTCTCCGACGTATGTTGGAAGAACGGGGATGCCTTCGCGCATTGGAAGCACACAGCCCTCTTTCCGCGATACT
>Ga0181519_10002194_pt1 | contig 16729 bp, 13 predicted proteins | sample PEATcosm2014_Bin_26_FD_121102 | JGI IMG/M metagenome (GOLD analysis project Ga0181519, IMG submission 121102) | Peatland microbial communities from MTU Mesocosm Facility, Houghton, MI, USA - PEATcosm2014_Bin02_10_metaG | ecosystem: Environmental > Terrestrial > Soil > Wetlands > Peat | place...
CACGACGAGACCCCGGGTGTCAGCCGGGACGATGAACGCCGAGATCTCCGACCGCCCGCCCGCCCGGGTGCCGGTCACGGCTGCGACGATCATGAGCGAGGTGATGTCGGTCCCCGAGTTGGTGATGAACGCCTTCGTGCCGTTCAGCACATAGTCGTTCCCATCGCGCCGGGCCACGGTGCGAAGCGCCGCCGCGTCAGAGCCGCCACCGGGCTCGGTGAGAGCGAAGGCCGCCAGCCGTTCGCCCGCCACGAGCGGGGGCAGGAATCCCAGACGCTGATCCTCGCTGCCGAAGCGGTAGATGAGCATGGCCGCCAGGCTCACCGCCGCCTCGAGAGTGACGGCGACCGACGAGTCGACCCGGGCGAGCTCCTCGAGAGCGATCGGCAAGGCGAGCGGGCCGGCCCCCATGCCGCCGTACCGCTCCGGGAACGGCAGCCCGAAAAGCCCCATCGCCGCCATCTTGGCGACGATGTCGTAAGCGAACGCGCCCCGCTCGTAATAGTCGCCGATGACGGGAGCAACCTCTTCGAGGGCGAACCGGCGCACGACGCTCTTGAACTCGATGAGCTCGTCCGGGAGCCTGTGGTCGAACTCGTGGCTCATCTGCTCTTCTCCTTCCGAAAAGCGGTGACGACCTTCGACGGCGACGGACGGCCGAGCTGCTCGGCCATCCAGCTGCTCGTCTCGGCCAGTGCCGCGAGGTCGACGCCGGTGTCGATGCCAAGCCCCTCGAGCATGAAGACCAGGTCCTCGGTGGCGAGATTGCCGGTGGCGCTCCTGGCGTAGGGGCAACCGCCGATGCCTCCCGCCGAGGTGTCGACCGTCGTCACCCCGACGCGGAGAGCGGCGAGAGTGTTGGCGAGCGCCTGGCCGTAGGTGTCGTGGAAGTGGACGGCGAGCATCTTGCCGTCGATGCCTGCGGCGTCGACGGCTTCGATGAGCTCGTGGACCTGACCGGGGCCTGCCACTCCGATCGTGTCGCCGATGCTCACCTGCCAGCAGCCCATCTCGAACAGCTCCCGCACGACCCCGACGACGGCCGCCACCGCGACGGGGCCTTCGTCCGGGTCGCCGAAGCACATCGACACATAGCCGCGCACTGCGAGCCCGTCGGCCAGGGCATGTTCCGCGACCTCGGCGAACATCGCCATCGACTCCCGCCGGGTGCGGTGCAGATTCGCCAGGGCGAACGACTCGGTGGCGCTCGCGAACACGGCGATCTCCCGAACCGACGCCGCTTCTGCCCGCTCGAGGCCCCGCAGGTTCGGGACCAGCACCACGAAGCGAGCCCCGTCTCGTGGCTCGAGGCGCGCCAGCAGTTCGTCGGCGTCGGCGAGCTGGGGCACCCGGTCGGGCCGGACGAGGCTCGTCACCTCGAGTGCCTTGAGCCCGGCGCCCAAAAGCCGCGAGATCAGCTCGAGCTTGGTCCCCACCGGTACCAGCGTGCTCTCGTTCTGCAGGCCGTCACGCGGCGAGACCTCGTAGACCGTCACCTCTCGGGGCAGCCCGGCGAGGGCGACGGGCTGACGCTCGCGCAGGTGCTCCCCCGCGGGCTTTCCTCCCGCCGCGGTCATCGCGTCGACCCTCGGCCGTCTGGGCCTGCCCCCGGGGCCGGCGCTGACTCGAGGCGGAACACGGGGGCGTCCAGGCCGACATGGCCCGCGGTCGTGACCGCCACCTCGGCGACGACGCCGTCTCGTGGTGCGCGCAGGGGGAACTCCATCTTCATCGATTCGAGCACGGCGAGGACCTCTCCGGCCTGCACCCTCGTCCCCACCGTGACGTCGATCTGGCGAACGACTCCCGGCATCGGCGCCCGGATGACGTCCCCGCCGAGCGTGATCTGGTCTGCGGCCCTGGAACGACGCCACCGTTCGAAGCGATAGCTGGAGCCGTGGTAGCCGATCGTGACGGCTTGATGATCGAAGGCGTAGTGGAACACGGCCTCGACTCCGTCGATCGCGCAGCGGCGGCGGCCGCCTGTCTCCTCGAGCAGGGCGATCTCGACACTCCGGCCGTCGCAGCGCACCACGCCGGCGATCCTGTCGACCACGACGAGGTGCTCGGTCCCCTCGAGGATGAGGCTCAGCGCCGCCGGCGCCGCCGGCGCTCCGAGCCGCCAGCCGTCGTTCAACCCGAGGGGCGAGTCGTGCCCGTCGCCGGCCAGGATGTCCGCCGCCACGGCGAGGGCGACGAGAGCCTCCTCTGGCGGGGCGGGGAGAAAGCCCCGGTCCAAGGTGCTGACGTCGATGGCCGCCTCGGCAAAAGCGCCCGAGGCGGCGAGGCGGCGCAGAAGACCGAGATTCGTCCTCACGCCGAAGATGGCGCTCTCGTCCAGCGCGTGGACGAGGCGCCGGCGCGCCTGTTCCCGGGTCGGGCCCGAGACCACGAGCTTGGCGAGCATCGGGTCGTAGTAGGTGGTGACGGCGCGGCCCACGCTCACGCCGGCGTCCACGAGGGCGTCGTCGGAGAACCGCACGAAGCTCGGCATGCCGGCCTGCGGCAGGAACCCGGCGTCGGGATCCTCCGCATAGACACGGGCCTCGATGGCGTGACCGGTGCAGACGAGGTCCGCCTGAGCGAAAGGAATCGGGTGGCCCTGGGCGATCTCCAGCTGGAGCCGGACGAGGTCGACACCGGTCACGGCCTCGGTGACGCGGTGCTCGACCTGGAGACGGGTGTTCATCTCGAGGAAGTAGGGCTCGCCACCCGCGACGAGGAACTCCACCGTCCCGACGCTGAGGTAGCCGACAGAGCTCGCAAGGCGGACCGCGTCTGCGCAGAGCCTGGCACGGAGCGCCGGGTCGACAGTGGGCGCGGGCGCCTCCTCGATGACCTTCTGGTGGCGCCGCTGCACCGAGCAGTCGCGCTCGAAGAGGTGGACGACGTGCCCGGTCTCGTCGCCCGCGACCTGCACCTCGACATGGCGGCCGTCCCCCACGTAACGCTCGACCAGCAATCTCGGGTCACCGAAGGCGGCCTCTGCCTCGCGCCGGGCCGAGACAAGCGTCGCGCGGAGCGTCGCCTCGTCCCCGGCCAAGTGCATGGCCTTGCCGCCACCGCCCGCCACGGCTTTGACAAGAGCGGGAAAGCCGACGCGGGCGAGCACTGCGGCGACGAGCTCGTCGTCGTCGCCCTCGGCGGCGGCGAGAACCGACAGCCCGGCATCTGCGGCGATGTGCCGGGCCCGGTCCTTGCTGCTCATGTCCTCGATGACCGACGGCGGCGGACCGACGAAGACGAGCCCTGCCTCGCCGCAGGCTCTCGCGAAGCCGCTGTTCTCGGACAAAAAGCCGTAACCGGGGTGGACCGCCGAGGCCTCGCTTGAACGGGCCGCCTCGAGCAGGGCGGCGACGTTCAGGTAGGACTCGGCCGCCGAGGAGGGCCCGAGATGGACCGCAGAGTCGGCGAGGTCGAGATAGGGCGCACCCCGGTCCGCGTCGGAGTAGACCGCCACGGTCGAAAGCCCGAGCCCCCGCGCCGCCAGGAGGACGCGGGCCGCGATCTCGCCGCGGTTGGCGACCATGAGCCGCTCGAAACGCAACTGACCCGTCACATCCGCAAGATGCCGAACCGGGTCTCGGCCGTCGGCACGGCCGCGGCGAGCTCGAGCCCGATGCCGAGGACGCGCCGCGTGTCGAGGGGGTCGATGACGCCGTCGTCCCACAGCCGGGCGCTCGAGTAGTAGGGAGATCCCTCATGGTCGTAGGCGGCACGCAGGTCGGCACCGCTGTCGACGCCGGACGATGCTCCTCCGGCCGGGTCCGGCCCCCCCACCGAGCCGAGGACAGTGGCCGCCTGATCGCCGCCCATGACCGAGATCCGGGCGTTGGGCCACATGAAAAGCAGCCTCGGGTCATAAGCGCGTCCGCACATGGCGTAATTGCCCGCACCGAAGGATCCCCCGATGATCACCGTGAACTTGGGCACCGAGGCACAGGCGACCGCGGTGACGAGCTTGGCGCCGTCCTTCGCGATCCCGCGCGCCTCGTACTCGCGCCCGACCATGAAGCCGGCGATGTTCTGCAAGAAGACGAGCGGTATCTGCCGCTGGCTGCACAGCTCGACAAAGTGCGCCCCCTTGAGCGCCGCCTCGCTGAACAAGATGCCGTTGTTGGCGACGATCCCGACGCGATAGCCGTGGATCCGGGCGAACCCGCAGACGAGCGTCGTGCCGTACAGCTCCTTGAACTCGAGCAGGACGGAACGGTCGACGATACGGCGGATCACCTCGCGGACGTCGTAGGCCGTGCGCAGGTCGCCGGGCACCAGGTCGTAGATATCCTCCGGGTCCTCGAGGGGCTCAGCCGGGTCCGTGCGGTCGAAGGCGCAGGGAGCGGGTCGCTCCAGGGTGTCGACGATCGAGCGGAGCACATAGAGGGCCTCGGCGTCGTCGGCGACCAGATGGTCGACGACGCCCGAGAGCCGGGCGTGGACATCGCCGCCGCCAAGCTCCTCGGCGGTGACGGTCTCGCCCGTGGCGGCCTTCACGAGGGGAGGTCCGCCCAGGAAGATCGTCCCCTGCCCGGCGACGATGACGTTCTCGTCGCACATGGCCGGGACGTAGGCACCACCTGCGGTGCTCGAGCCCATCACCGCGGCCAGCTGCGCTATGCCGGCAGCCGAAAGCCTCGCCTGGTTGAAGAAGATGCGACCGAAATGCTCACGGTCCGGGAACACCTCGGCCTGCAAGGGCAGGTAGGCACCTCCGGAGTCGACCAGGTAGCAACAAGCAAGGCGGTTGTCGGCAGCGATCTGCTGAGCGCGAAGGTGCTTCTTCACGGTCACGGGGAAGTACGTCCCCCCTTTTACGGTGGCGTCGTTGGCCACGATGAGACACGGCCGTCCGCAGATCCGGCCGATGCCGCTGACGAGACCGGCGGCGGGGACCGGCTCGTCGTACAGCTCGTAGGCAGCGAGCGGGGACAGCTCGAGAAAAGGCGAGCCCGGGTCGATCAGGCGGTCGATCCTTTCCCGCACGAGAAGCTTGCCCCGGGCCCGGTGCCGGCTGCGCGCCGCCTCGGTTCCGCCCTCGCGGACCACGGCGAGCCGTTCGCGCAGCTCCTCGGTCAGGGCCCGCAGCGTCGGCGCGGGTCCTGCGCCGCCGGCACCGGTGGCGCCCGTCACCGCGTCTCCAGCGCCACCGTCACGCAACGTACTCTGCCCCTCCCCGGAACTCCCCCGCCGCCGGCGTTCCCGCGGCACAGACGTTAACGTCAAGAAGTGGGCAACGCTGAGACTGCGTCCCTGGTCGAGCTCCGGACGGACGGCGACGTCGCCGAGATCGTCCTCAACCGCCCGGGTCAGCTGAACGCCATCTCCAGCGCGATGGCGACCCGGCTCGCCGCGGTCACCTCGGAGGTCGGCCGGGACCGAAGCGTCCGCGCCGTCGTCGTCTCCTCGTCGAACGCGCGCGCCTTTTGCACCGGAGCCGACCTCAAGGAGCGCAACGGCTTCACCGACGCCGAGATGTCGGCCCAGCGCCCGCTCATCCGCGCCGTGTTCCGCGGGCTGTTGGACCTGCCTGTCGCAACCGTCGCCGCCGTGGCGGGCTTCGCGCTCGGGGGCGGATACGAGATAGCGCTCTCGTGCGACCTGATCGTGGCCGACGAGACCGCGGTCCTCGGCCTGCCGGAGGTCTCGGTCGGCCTCGTTCCCGGCGGAGGAGGCACGCAGCTGCTCCTCCGGCGGGCCGGCCCGGCGGTCGCGGCCGACCTCGTGCTCACCGGCCGCCGCGTCGAGGCCACAGAGGCGCTTCGCCTCGGCCTCGTCGACCGGCTGGTCGCCCCGGGTGAGGCCCGCTCGCAAGCCCTGGCGATCGGAAGGCAGATCGCCGCCAACTCCCCTCTCGCGACGAGACTGGCCAAACGGGCGATGCGCCTCGGAGCCGGGCGGTCGCTCGAAGAAGGTCTCGAGCTCGAGCAGGAGGCCTGGGAGGAAGCGGCGCGTTCGCCGGGGCGACGCGAAGGCATCGAGGCCTTCGTCGAAAAGCGCACACCCGACTGGGCTTGAGGCCACTCCGGGCGGGCGGCCGAGCGACAGATCTCTCATCGACCGAGGGGGGAGACATGAGCATTTTCCTCACCGAGCTGCGCGAGACCTTTCTCTGGGACCGCGACAGCAGGCAGGGGCCCCTGCCGCCGCTGCTGGTCTTCATGACGCTCGTCACCGGTCTTGTCGACGCGTTCAGCTACCTCGCCCTCGGACATGTCTTCGTCGCCAACATGACCGGCAACGTCGTGCTGCTCGGCTTCGCCCTCGTGGGAGCGCCGGGCTTTTCCCTCGCGGCGTCGCTTGTCGCGATCGCGTCGTTCGCCCTCGGCAGCGTCGCCGGCGGCCGCATCGGTGCCCGCTACTCGAAGAATCGAGGTCTGCACCTCGGCTCGGCCGCCGTCGTGCAGTCGGCGTGCCTCGCAGCCGGCGTAGCCCTGGCCGCTGCCAGCGGCAGCCCGATAACGCCCGGATTCCGCTACGGCTTGATCGTCATGCTCGCGATCGCCATGGGGATCCAGAACGCGACCGCCCGCAAGCTGGCGGTGCCCGACCTGACCACAACTGTTCTCACCATGACGATCACGGGCATGACGGCCGACAGCGCTCTCGGCGCCGGCAACGGGTCCAAGGCCGGCCGCCGCTTTGTCGCCGTCGGCACGATGCTTGCCGGCGCCGTCGTCGGCGCGGCGTTCATCGTCCACCACTCGATCGTCTACCCCCTGGTGATCGCCCTCATCGTCGCTGCCGGCGTCGGCACGACGGCGCGGGCTCTGGGCCGGTCCGGCCCCGCCTGGGCCGCGTCCGATGCCTGAGGCGCCTAGGACGCGGACAGGACGCTCCCGGCACGCCGTCGAGGCTATTGACAGCGTTGCCTTCCTCCGCTTCAATCTGCTATCTGGTATCTGATGTATTAAACGAGGGGGCGGCGAGTGGGGGGAGATACCGACGCTCGGCCCGTCGAGGTCGATCTGCTTTTGGCCGGCGGCTGGCTGATCACGATGAACGGCCGCCGCGAGGTCTACCGGGACGGCGCCGTGGCGATCAGCGGGACGACCATCCTCGACGCCGGCCAGCGCGCCGACATCGAAGCCCGCTACCGCGCCGGCAGGGTCATCGACACCTCGCGCATGGTTGTCACCCCCGGGCTCGTGAACGGTCACCGTCACCTGCTCTGCTGCCCGAAGGGAGCGCTGCCTGAAGGCCGCCAGACCCTCGAGGCGCTGCGCACGTTCACCTATCCGTGCTTTGCGGCCTTGACCGAAGAACAGATGCACGCCTACGCGCTCCACGCGACGGCCGAGATGATCCGCTTCGGTACGACCACCTTCGAGGAACCGGGCTGCAACCATCTCGAGGCGGTGCTCGAGGCCCTCGCCACCTCCGGGATCCGCTGCCGCGTCGGGCCCTGGACGTGGGACCAACGAGGACCGGCCGGCAGGGCGGACCTTCCGGACTGGCTCGTCATGGACGCGGACTCCGCCCTCGACCGCCTGCGCCGGGGGATCGAGACGGTCCGGGCCTTCGGCAACCCGCTCATCAGCGACGCCGTCACGATCGAGGGGGTGGGCACGTGCTCCGACGCCCTCAACCTCGGAGCCGCCAAGCTGGCCGAGGAAGCTGACTCCCTCGCTGTGCTCCACAAGGCCACGAGCGAGCGGGAGGTGGCCCTGGAGCTCGAGGCCTTCGGGGAGCGGCCTTTGCAGCACATGCACTCGATCGGCGCCTTGAACCCGTGGGTGCTGCTCAATCACATGACCTCCCTCGAGAACTTCGAGGTCGACCTGATCGCCGACACGGGCGCTCGCATCTCCCAGAACCCGAGCTCGGCGCTCAAGTTCGCCAAGGGCACGACTCAGACGGGCAAGTGGCCTGAGCTCATCGCAGCCGGAGTCCCGATCGCGCTCGGCACCGACGCCGAGAACGTCTCGAACCACCAGGACATCTGCCGCTCGATGCAGCTTGCCGCGCTCTTGCCCCGCGACGCCCGGCGTGACCCGAACGCCGTCACCGCCGAGCAGGCGCTCGAGATGGCGACCATCGGCGGTGCCCGGGCGTTGCGACTCGACACGGTCAGCGGGTCGATCGAGCCCGGGAAACAAGCCGACATAACCTGCTTCGACACCGAGGACTTCGACTGGCGCCCGCTCCACAACCCGGTCGCCAATCTCGTCTACGGCTCGACCGGGCACTCCGTGCACACCGTGCTCGTCGCGGGCGAGGTTCTTCTTGACGCAAAGCACCTGACACGTGTCGACGAGGCCGAGGTCCGAGAAGCCGTCGAGCGCATCGACCGCGAGGTCCTGGCAACGATCGGGATCGAGCCTGGCCCGAGCTGGCCGGTGCTGTGAGCCTCGGATCGGAGACGCCGGATGGAACCGACACGCAGCCGGAGACGGCCATGACCCAGACGACGGGCAGCGCCGCGCCTGCAGTCCGCGATACCGGGCCGCCGCCGTCGCGGACCCCGCTCGAGGCCCCGCAGATCACGGTCCGTGGCGTGTCGAAGCGCTTTGGAGGCGTCGTGGCCCTCCGCGGCGTCGACGTGACGATCCAACAGCACGAGAAGGTGGCGATCCTCGGTCCGAGCGGGTGCGGCAAGTCGACGCTCCTGCAGATCGTCGCCGGCCTGCTCGAGCCCGATGCCGGCTCCTTGAACGTCGCCGGGGCGACATCTGCCAAAGACCGCTTGGCGCGCTGCGCGATGATGCCCCAGCGCGATCTCCTGCTGCCTTGGCGCACGGCCCTCGACAATGCCTCGATCGCCCTCGAGAACCGGGGCTTGAGGCGGCGTGAGGCCCGCGAGCGCACCCGTCCCCTCTTCGAGCGCTTCGGCCTGGCGAAATTCGAGGAGCTGAGGCCGGCCCAGCTCTCCGGCGGCATGCGCCAGCGGGTGAGCTTCATCCGGACCCTGATGGCGGAAAAGGACATCCTCCTCCTCGACGAGCCGTTCGGGGCGCTGGACTCGATCACGCGCGCGCAGATGCAGGAGTGGCTTCTCCACGCCATGGAAGACGTCCCCCGCACGGTGCTCCTCGTGACCCACGACGTCGAAGAAGCCCTCCTGCTCGCGGATCGCGTCGTGGTCCTGTCGGCTCATCCAGGGCGGGTCGTCCGGGTCGTCGACTCCCGGCTGAGCCTGTCGGGTCCGCGCCGGGAGATCGTGACCGACCCCGAATTCGTCAAGCTCAGGGAGCTGGCACTGGAGGCTCTCGAATGAGCACCACGGACCTCGAGCTTGCGGACGCCCCCGACGCGGACCGCGAGCCGGACTTCTCCGATTTCGACGACCTGGTCGTCAAGCGACGCTTCGCGCGACTACGCCGCTTCGGCTCCAACTACGGGGCGGCAGCAGGCGTCGTCGTCCTCATGGTGGTGGCCTGGCAGGTCATCGTGCATCTCGCGGGACTGCCCGAGTACCTCATGCCCGTGCCGACCGAGGTGGCGCGCTCGCTCGGCGACGACTGGAGCGCCATCTTGGCGCCGGCAACGCTCACGACCCTGAAGGAAGTGCTCATCGGCTTCGCCATCGCCACGGGCGTCGGTGTCGGGATCGCCGTGTTCCTCCACCTGTTCGGGCCGCTCCGTCGCGCCCTGTACCCGCTGTTGATCGCCTCCCAGACGGTCCCGGTCATCGTGCTCGCGCCGATCCTCGTCGTACTTTTCGGCTACGGGATCGTGCCGAAGCTCGTCATCGTCGCCTTGATCTGCTTCTTCCCGATCGTGGTGAACGGACTGGACGGGATGCGCTCTGTGGACGACGACTACATCCGCATGATGCGCACGCTCGATGCCAGCCGGTGGGCCATCTTCAAGCGGGTCGAGTTCCCGGCCGCGCTGCCTCTCATCTTCTCCGGCATGCGCATCGCCGCCACCTTCGCGTCGATCGGCGCCGTCTTCGGGGAGTGGGCGGGATCGAACGCGGGCCTCGGCTACGTGATGCTGGAGGCGACGCCGAACCTGCAGACGGCTCGCATCTTCGCCGCCATCTTCATCTTGACGGTGATCTCCATCGTCCTGTTCGGTGCCGTCTCGGTCGCCGAGCATCTGATCGCACCATGGAGCCAACGGCGGACGTCGCGTTAAGGGGGGTGCGCAGAGGGGAAGGGGGATCGGGAAGGCTCCGCCTGGTCGCCCCAGCACGCAAGAGACAACGGACAAGTGAACGGGAAAGGACTGTTATGTCATTGAGACTGAAGATGGCAATGGGGGCGATGGCCGTGGCCCTGGCGGGGTCGATGGTCTTCGCCACCGGCTCAACGGCGAGCCCGAGAGCGAGCATGAAGTCTGTCGTGGTCGAGCTCGACTGGGTCCCCAACCCGGACCACGTCTCGCTCTACTACGCCCAGAGCAAGGGCTTTTTCACCAAGGCCGGACTGTCGGTCAGCCTGCAGGCGCCGTCGAACGCCGCCGACCCGATCAAGCTCGTCGGCCTGGACAAGGTCGACCTCGCGATCTCCTACGAGTCCGAGATGTTCTACGGACAGCAGGAGGGTCTGCCGGTGACGGCCGTCTCCACGATCGTGCCGGTGCCGCTCAACTCGCTCATCGTCACTCCTAAGGACCACGTCACCAAGCTCTCCCAGATGAAAGGCAAGTCTGTCGGCCTCACGGGCATCCCGAGCGACGGGGCCATCTACCAGATGCTGCTGCGCACCACGCACCTGACCGCCAAGCAGGTCCCGACCGTGACCGTCGGGGAGAACCTCATCCCGTCGATCCTCTCCGGCCGGGTGGACGCCATCGTCGGCGGCTACCGCAACGTCGAGGCGATCCAGATCGCGCAGGAGATGGGCCAGAAGCCGACGGTCTTCCCCGCCTCTGACCTCGGTGTCCCGAACTACGCCGAGCTCGTCCTCGTCGCCAACCGCAACCGCCTCAAGTCCGACCCCGCCTACGCGGCAGAGGTCAAGAGCTTCCTCGGCGCCCTCAGCGCCGCGACGAGCGCCGCGATCGCGAACCCGAACGGCGCGACGGCGATCATGGAGAAGGCCAGTCAGTACACCACCAAGTTCTTGAAGGTGAGCGTCCCCTACACCTTGACGCTCATAAAGCCGGCTGCAGGCCAGAAGGTCGGTTGCATGAGCGAGATGAACTGGCAGAGCTTCGGCAACTGGATGAAGTCACAGAAGCTGATCACCGAGACGCCGAACGCGGCCCCTCTTACCACCGACAAGTACCTGCCTTACGCCTGCTGAAAGCCGGCCGCGCCCTGGCGGGGAGGTTGCCGCCGCTCCGCCAGGGCGTCAGAGGCTGGCCGCTGTCATGATTATGCGATATATGATATTCCAAGTGGGGGGAGCCCGATGAGCCTTCAACAGGACCAGGCGGAGCGCGCCGCGGCGGTACTCGCCTCGGTCGATCTCGCCCGCGCGGTCGAGCTGGTGCAAGAGGTGTGCCGGATCCCGAGCGTGCTCGGTGAGGAGGGCGCGCTGGCGCGGTTCCTCGCCTCTGTCATGGAGGACTCCGGCTTCGAGGCCGTCAAGCTCCAGCCGGTCCTGCCGGACCGCCCGAACGCCGTCGGCGAGCTGAGCTTCAGCGCCGGTCGGCGCGTCGTGCTCACCGGCCATCTCGACACCAAACCGGTCTCGCACGGCTGGAAGCTCAGCACGCCCTTCTCCGGCGATCTGATCGGCGGCGCCGTCTACGGGCACGGCGTGATGGACATGAAGGCGGCCCTCGTCTGCCAGATCGTGGCCATGGAGGCCGTGCGCGCCGCGGACGTCCCGGTCGCCGGCACCCTCGCCATGGCCGCCGTCTGCGACCACATGGGCGACCAGATGGGCTCCATCGCCTATTTCGCCGAGCACGAGGCCGACTTGTGCGTGCTCGGCGAGCTCACCGACAACGAGGTCTGCCTCGGCCACCGCGGCCGCTGCTACTTCGACGTCACCGTGCGGGGACGGTCCGCTCACACCTGCCACAAGCACGATGCCGTGAACGCCAACGTGCTCGCCGCACAAGCCGTGCTCGCTCTCGACGCCTCGCGCTACGAGCCGGCGCTCGAGCCCGAGGTGCTTCGGCTCTTCGGGCCGGAGACCTTCGTCGTGCCAGGCCGCATCTTCGGCGGCCTGGCCCCCGGAGGCCCGTCGATGATCCCCGACGAGTGCGTCATCAGAGTCGACTGCCGCCCGCAGCCGGGGGTGACGACCGACGAGGTGCGAGCTGAGATCGACCGCTGCCTCGAGGACGCCCGCCGGCGTGACGAGCGCTTCCGGGCCGATGTCGCCCTCGCCGATGTCAAGGCCGGCTACCTCGCGGACCCGGGCTCGGAGATCGTCTCGCTCATGCTCGACGCCGTCCGCCTCGTGCGCGACGGCGAGCCGGCCCTCGTCACCGAGGACTGGCTGGGCGACACGGCCAGCTTCGGAGCCAAGGTTCCGACCGTCATCTTCGGGCCCGGGGGCCCGCCGGTCTACTGCGCCGACGAGCATCTCTCGGTCGAGGACATCCACGAGGCGACGAAGGTCTACGCCGCCTTCGCCGCCTTGGCAATGGCGAAATGAACGATCACCCGCCACGACGAGCGCGCCGGGTGATCCTGGCCAAGCCGGGCCTGGACGGTCACGACCGGGGAGTCAAGGTGATCGCCATGGCGCTTCGCGACGCGGGTGTCGAGGTCGTCTATCTCGGCCTGCGCTGTACCCCGGCGGAGATCGCCGCGGCGGCGGTGGAAGAAGACGCCGACGTCGTGGGCATCTCGGTGCTCTCGGGGGCCCACATGGAGCTCGCCGGAGAGCTGCTCGGGGCGATGCGCGCTGTCGGGGCGCGGGCCGCGGTCGTGGTCGGCGGGACCGTTCCCGAGACCGATGCGCAGCTCCTGAAAGCCATGGGAGTCGCGGACGTCCTGCCCGTGGGGTCCGGGCTCGACGAGGTCGTGGCCCGCATCGAGATGGTCGCCTCGGAGCCGGCGGGGATGTCATGAGCAACCGGCTCGCCTATGACGAGGCCACAGCCCGGCTCGAGGGCACGCGCACCGACTCGTCGATCGAGGTCCGACCCGTGTACACCTCGGAGGATCTCCCCGGCGGAGCCGCTGCCCTCGACGGGCGCCTGGGGCTTCCGGGCGAGGCGCCCTTCACGCGGGGCCCGTACCGGTCGATGTACCGGGGCCAGCTCTGGACGATGCGCCAGTTCGCCGGCTACGGCTCGTCCGAGGAGACGAACGAGCGGTTCAAATTCCTCCTGCGACAGGGCCAGACGGCCCTTTCGGTCGCCTTCGACCTGCCCACACAGCTCGGTTACGACTCGGACCACGAGCTGGCACGGCCCGAGGTGGGCCGCGTCGGCGTCGCCATCGACACCGCGCCCGACATGGAGAGGCTCTTCGAGTCCCTGCCGCTCGGCGAGGTGTCGGTCAACTTCACCATCAACGCCACGGCGCCGATCATCCTCGCCATGTACCTCGTGGCAGCCGAACGCCAGCATGTCCCCTACGCGCAGCTTTCGGGAACGCTGCAGAACGACATCTTGAAAGAGTTCCTGTCCCGCAAGCTGTTCGTCTACCCGCCGGCGCCGTCGATGCGGATGGCCGCCGACGTCGTCGAGTACGCCTCGGAGAATCTCCCGCGCTTCAACCCGATCTCGATCACCGGCTACCACGCCCGCGAAGCCGGCTGCGACGCCGTGCAGGAGCTCGGCCTCACCATGGCCGACGCCGTCGCCTACGCCGCAGAGCTCGTGGGACGCGGGCTCGACTTCGACGCCTTCGCGCCACGGCTCTCGTTCCACTTCGCCACGACCCTCGAGCTGTTCGAGGAGGTGGCCAAGCTCCGTGCCGCCCGGCGGCTCTGGCACTCGATCGCCACCGAGCGGTTCGGCGCCAAGGACCCGGCATCCGCGAGACTGCGTTTCTTCTCCGGCAACTCGGGCGCGACCCTCACGGCCCAGCAGCCGTACAACAACGTCGTGCGCTCGACGATCCAGTGCCTCGGCGCCGTGCTGGGCGGTGCCCAGTCGATTCACGTCATGGGCTACGACGAGGCCTACGAGCTGCCGAGCGAGGAGGCGGTGACCCTGGCGCTGCGCACCCAGCAGATCATCGCCTTCGAGAGCGGCGTCGCCCGCACGGCGGACCCTCTCGCCGGCTCCTTCTACGTTGAGTGGCTGACCGACGAGCTCGAACGCCGCGCCCGCGAGGTGATGGCGGCGGTCGAGGAGGCGGGCGGCGCTGTCGCCGCGCTCGAGGCCGGCATCCCCCAGGCGTGGATCGCCGAGTCCGCCTACCGGATCGAGCGTGAGATCTGCTCGGGTGTCCGCCCGAAGGTGGGCGTGAACATCTACGAGGACGACAGCGACCGTTCCGATCTCCGCCTATTCCGGTTGGACCCCGACATCGGCGCCCGCCAGATCCGCCACCTCGAGACCCACAGGCAGACCCGCGACCGGGCGCAGGTGGCGGCGACTCTCGACACTTTGGCCCGGGACCTCCGACAGGGCCGCAACGTGATGCCCGCCCTGATCGAGGCTTCCCGGGCTTGCGCGACCCTCGGCGAGATGTCCGACGTGCTGCGGCACGAGTTCGGCGAGTTCAAGGAGCCGGGTCTGTGGTGAGCGGGCCGCTCGAGGGTCTCGTCGTCGTCGACCTCACCCGCTTCGTCGCCGGCTCGTACGCGACGAGCCTGCTCGCGGCCCTCGGGGCCGACGTCGTGAAGATCGAGCCGCCCGGCGGCGACCCCTACCGCCGGCAGGGCACGGAGTGGGTGAACGGCGAGTCGGTGCTCTTCATGTCGCTCAACGCCGGCAAGCGCAGCGTGGCTCTCGAGTTCCGCACCCCGACCGGGCGCGAGATGCTCGAGCGCCTCATCGCCCGCGCCCACTTCTTCGTCGAGAACGCCCGGCCCGGGAGCCTCGCCCGTCACGGGCTCGACTGGTCCGCTCTCCACGAGCGCTACCCCGCTTTGATCATGGGCTCGATCTCGGGCTATGGAGACGTCGGGCCGGAGGCCGAAAAGGGCGGTTTCGACCTCGTCCTGCAAGCCGAGTCCGGCCTCATGAGCATCACCGGCTCGCCCGAGTCAGGCCCTGTGAAGGTGGGCGCTCCCCTCTTGGACGTCGGTGCCGGTCTCGCCTGCGCCCTCGGCCTCGTCGCCGCGCACGTCGAGCGCCTCTCGACCGGACGCGGTCGCCTGGTGTCGACGTCGCTGCTCGAGTTCGCCCTGGCGGGCCTCGGCACGGTCGCCGCCGCTTATCTCGCCTCTGGACAGGTGCCTGGGCTCTTGGGCACGCACTCGCCCACTTTCGCCCCCTACGGGGGCTTTCGCACCGCAGACGGCTGGATCGTCATGGCGGGAGCGGGATCAGAAGAGCTGTGGCGCCGGGCCTGCGAGGTGCTCGGCGTGGACGGCCTCGTCGATGACGAGCGCTTCTCCGACAACGGCCTCCGGGTCGCCCACCGTGACGAGCTCACCGCGGCGCTCGAGGCGGTGCTCGTGCTGCAGCCCTCCGCCCACTGGCTCGGGGTGCTCGCGGACGCCGGCGTGCCCGCGGCGGAGGTGCGCGACATCCGACAGGTCCTCGCCGGCGACCAGGTCGCCGCGCTGGGCTCGGTCGAGCACCTGCAACACGTGCGTGCCGGCGACTCGGTCGCCGTCGCGCCACCGCTTCGGATCGACCGGGCGCCGCTCGGATACGGGAAGGCCGCGCCCGTCCTCGGCGCCGACACGGCGGCGGTCCTCGGCGAGCTGGGACTTTCCGAGCACGAGATCGCCGACCTCGTGCTCGAGGGGACGGCGGTGACGGCGTGACGGCCGACTCGACACCGCGGCGCGATCTCGACCTCGACGACCTCGCGGCGGAGGTCGTCGAGCGCACCATCCGCGTCTCGAGCGTGCCGGCGCCGACAGGCGAGGAGCACGAGCGTGCCGCACTCGTGGCCGGCTGGTGGTCCGGAGACGGCTTCGGCGACGTGTCGATCGACAAGGCGGGGAATTGCTGGGCGACGGTGAGGAGCGGGACCGGCCCCGCCGTCGTCCTCGCCGCCCATCTCGACACCGTGTTCGGCACCGAGACCGACCACGCGGTCAGGCGCGCGGGCGACAGGCTCTTCGGTCCCGGCGTCGGCGACAACGGCGTGGCCGTCGCCGCTCTCGCGGCTGTCGGCCGCCTGCTCGAGAGCGCGCCAGGGACGAGCCCGGTCCTCATTCTGGCCACGGTCTGTGAGGAGGGGCTCGGGAACCTCGCCGGGGCGCGCCACGCGGTCGCCTGCCCGCCGGCCGAGCTCGGCGCCCTCATCGCCGTGGAGGGCAACTATCTCGGCAAGATCGGAACGACCGGCGTCGGGTCGCGGCGGTGGCGCGTCCTTGTCACCGGGCCCGGCGGCCACGCATGGGAGCAGTCCGGTGCGCCGAGCGCCGTGCACGAAGCCGCCCGCATCGTCGAAGCCCTCTCGGGCATCGCGACAGTGGCGGGCGCGTCGTCGCTGAACGTCGGCACGTTCGAAGGTGGCGAGTCGATCAACGCCCGTGCCCGAAGGGCGCAGTTCGACCTCGACCTCCGGGGAGCCGACGAGGCCACGTTGGTGTCGCTCGAGTCGGCCGCACGCGCCGTGCTCGACACGCCGCGTGCGGGCGGCCTCAGCGTCGTGCTCTCCGAGATCGGGCGCCGCCCCGGCGGCCGCATCGAACCGGGCCACCCTCTTTTGAGCGCGGCGCGCGACGCGCTCGCGGCGCGGGGCGTCGCCTGGCGGGAGGTCGCGACGAGCACCGACGCCAACGCCGCGCACGCGGCGGGCCTG
>Ga0181519_10002200_pt1 | contig 16702 bp, 14 predicted proteins | sample PEATcosm2014_Bin_26_FD_121102 | JGI IMG/M metagenome (GOLD analysis project Ga0181519, IMG submission 121102) | Peatland microbial communities from MTU Mesocosm Facility, Houghton, MI, USA - PEATcosm2014_Bin02_10_metaG | ecosystem: Environmental > Terrestrial > Soil > Wetlands > Peat | place...
AGCCGTGTGCTCTAACCAGCTGAGCTACGCCGCCACGGGCGAGCCCTCTGTCGGAATCGAACCGACGACAACCGCCTTACCATGGCGGTGCTCTACCTACTGAGCTAAGAGGGCAGTGCGGCTCCGGTGAGGAGCACGCAGCGGGCCATCATAGCCAACGGTGGCGGCGGTGCCTGCACCGGCCGTCGGCCCGCTCGCTACCATCACCGGATGCAGCTCCGCCCGGCGACGTCCGGAGACGCCGACGCCATCCGCGACATCTACAACGTCGAGGTGCTCCGGTCGACCGCCACCTTCGACGTGGTGCCGCGGACCGGGGAGCAGCAGCGGCTGTGGTCAGCCGAGCACCAGGGGGCCCATCCGGCCATCGTGGCCGTGGACCCGGACGGCGCCGTCATCGGCTTCGGCTCCCTCTCCTACTACCGGGACCGGCACGCCTACGCCACCACCGCCGAGAACTCCGTCTACGTGGCCGCCGACCACCGCGGCGCCGGTCTCGGCCGGGCGCTCCTCGAGGAGCTGGTGGAGCTGGCCACCCAACACGGGTTCCACACCCTCATCGCCCGCGTCGGCAGCGAAAACGAGGCGTCCATCGCACTCCACCGGGCGTGCGGGTTCGAGCAGGTGGGGGTCGAGCACGAGGTCGGGCGCAAATTCAACCGCTGGCTCGACGTCTGCGTGCTCCAGCGGATCCTCTGACCTGGGGGCCGCCGACCAGAGGGTCGGGTCCGGCGACCGGTGGACCGCTGGACCGGGAACCGCGGCCGGGAGTCTCCGACCGGGGGGCCGACAACCGGGGGGCCGGGGCGGCTCAGTCGGCCGGGGCGGCTCAGGCTGCCGGGGCGGTGGCCGACAGGGTGGGTGCCGCCACGGCGCCGAGATCGCCCCGGTCCCAGGTGGCCAGGGGCACGGTGAGGATGAAGAGCACCCACAGCAGAGTCAGCACGATCTGGAGCGGGTCACCGTGGATGAGGCTGCTCAACAGCTGCTGGCCCCCCGGGAGCTCGACGAACGCGGTGACGATCGACAGACCGATGATCGCCGAGCGCAGACGGCCCAGCGCCACCGGCGCCAGGAGGATGATCCCCCACGCCAGGTACCAGGGCTGGTCGACCGGCCCGGCCAGCACGAAGATCAACAAGGTCAGCCCCAGGGCCTTGAGGGTGCCGATGCGGTCGCTGTTCAGCAGTAGCCAGACGCCGACGGCCACGGCGACCGCCATACCGAGGAAGCGGGTGACGGTCAGCACCCCGCCGACACCCACCCCCACCCCCAACAGGTGGGAGAGGCCGCTGACCATGAAGGCCAGCGAGGTGGTCGGTGCGGTCCACGACCGGACCGCCCCCGGGGTGTCGAGGTTGGTGACCCACCCCCAGCCCAGACCGCTCACGTAGGAGAAGAAGCCCAGAACGGCGATGCCCAGCAGGCCGGCGGTCACCACCGGCCGGATCCGGTGCCGGACCGGGACCCCCTCCCCCAGCCAGCTCCAGCCGATGTAGAGGATGCCGAGGGCGGCGGGCGCCTTGATGGCGGTGGCCAGCGCGCAGAGCAGGATGCCAAGTACCGGGCGCTTCTGCTTGGCAGCCACGATCCCGGCCAACAGCAGGCCGAGCATCAGGGCGTCGTTGTGGGCACCGCCCACCAGGTGGAGGATGGTCACCGGGTTGAGGACCATCAGTGTGAAGATCTCGGCCTTGTCCCGGTGGTACAGGCTGGCCAGTCGGGGGGCGCAGAAGGCGATGAGCAGCACCCCGGCGTAGGCGAGGAGTCGGAGCAGGACCACGGTGGCGAGCTCGTTGTGGAAGGTGATCCGGGCGAAGAACCCGTCGATCTGGAGGAAGAGCGGCCCGTAGGGTGCCGGTGCGTTCCCCCACAGCGAGTCGACCGGGGCGGTGTAGTGGTTGTTCCCCAGCTCGAAGGGACCGTACAGGTAGGGGTTGATGTGGTGGCTGGTCATCTCCCCCTGGGCGGCATAGGAGTAGACGTCGCGGCTGAAGATCGGGGCGATCACCAGCATCGGCAGCGACCAGAGGGCGAAGACCCACCCGAGCCGGCGCACGGGCACCCCGGGGCAACGGGCGTAGAGGCGGGTCATGGCCCACCACACCCGGATCAGCAGCAGCAGGCCGCCGTAGGTGGCGGCGAGCGTGAAGTAGACGCCCCAGTGACTGCCGTTGTAGGTGGAGGGCACACCGAAGAACCAGGTACCCGGCATCTCGAGCTTGAAGGGGGAGCTGGGGAGCGACGTCCCGATGCAGATGGCCAGGATGGCGACGAAGCCGAGGAGCGCCGGGCGCACCACCATCCCCCGGGGCTGGGCGCCGTCGGCCCGGGTCACGGGGCCGGCGCCCGACGTCCCCGGGGTGGGGTCGAGGCGACCGCGCAGGGTGTCGACGAGTTCCGATCCCAGGCGCAGACCGCCCGTCACCAACGATCCGACCATGGCCCACCGGTCGGCTCCGGTGGTCGACCGCGGGGCGGCCGACTCGTCAGCCGCGGCTGCCGCTGCCGGTGACTCGGTGGACATGGGGGGTGTGGTCTCCTCGGTGCGCTGGCGCGGGTGGCGTCGGGCCGGACCACCACCGAGCAACCGCCGACAGCAGGTTCCGGCAGGTTCCTGGAACCTGGCCGCTCTGGATCCGTAACGGTATTGTAACGAACTTCGACCGGCCGGCAAGTGTCCGCGGGGTCAGCCCCGGGACACCGTCCCGGACGTTGCCCCGCCGGCATTGACACCCGCTCCGACCTGGGGGGACGACCCCCGGACCCGGTACTCGGCGACCAGCCACAGCACCAGCGCCACCGCGGCGCCGAGGACCAGGGCGTTGGTGGTCACGAACGACACCGGCCCGTGTTGGAGCCACAGGTAGGGGGCGGCCACCGACAGGCCCAACAGCACCAGCAGCGCCACGGCCACCGCACGGTGGACCGACCAGAGGGCCACGGCCACGATCGGGACCACGGTGAGCCACGACCAGTGGTGCGTCCACGAGACCGGGCTCACCAATAGTTCGGTGAGGGCGAGCACCAGCACCGCCTCGGCGGTCCGGCCGCCCCGGACCAGCCACCGGGAGAGCACCGCCCCGCCGGCCAACGTGGCGATGGACAGGACCAGCCAGACCACCGACCCGAGGTGCCCACCGTGGAACGGGGCGCGGTGGACCATGCCGTTCCACGACTGGTTGCTCACCGTCCCGAGCGGCCCGGTGCGGCCGGCGTCGGTGACCTCGTGGAACCAGTAGCGCGCCGAGTCCGACGGCAGGACCAGCCAGCTGAGGGCCGTCACCCCCACGAAGGCCCCCACCCCGCGCGCCAACGACCGCCAGTCCCGGTCCACCACGAAGTAGAGGAGGAAGACCAGCGGGGTCAGCTTGACCGCCGCGGCCAGGCCGACGAGCACCCCCCGCCACGGGGCCCGCACCCGGGTCAGGTCGGCGACGATCATCGCCATCAGGACCAGGTTGATCTGCCCGTAGTCGAAGTTGCTCCGGACCGGCTCGAGGCCGAGCGAGGCCACCGCGCAGAGCAGGGCGGCGACCGCCCACGACCGCCGACCCGACACCCCGAGGGCGGTGGTCAGCATCAGCTTGACCGCCACCACGAAGCAGGCCGCGCTCAGCAGCCACCAGACCGTCTCCACCGGTCCGAGCCGCCCCAGGGCCAGCGGGCTCAGGACCAGGAGGGCGAAGGGCGTGTAGGTGAACGGGAGGTTGCTGGCCGTGTAGTCGGCGGTGAACGGCGAGCCCCCGTGGTAGAGGGCGGCACCGGCGTCCCGGTACACCCGGAGGTCGAGGTGCCACGACGACCCGAAGTGGACCATGTACGCGCCGGAGGCCAGCCACACCACCGCGGCGGCGACGGCGATCCACCGCGTCGGTGTCCGTCGGATGCGTGCAACCAGCAACGGACGTGCGCTCCTGTGTCGGTCGGCCCGGCACCCGTCGGCCCGGATGGCGTCCGCCCAACGCTACCCAGCGACGGACCCGTCGGCGACACCTCCGGCCGCCGGCCCGGTGCCGCGCCCGGCCGAGGCCGACGTCCGGACGGCGCCGAAGCCGACAGCCCCGGCCGGGAGCGGCGGCGCGCCACCCCGGACCGGGACTTCCGTCTGCGTGGGCCGGGAAGGATTCGAACCTTCGAAGGCAGAACCGGCAGATTTACAGTCTGCTCCCTTTGGCCACTTGGGTACCGACCCGCAGACCGGGAAGGATACGCCAAGCGCGGCGCTACTGTTTCCACATGCCCACCTTCGACGTTGTCTCCGAAGTCGACATGCAGGAGGTCCGAAACGCCGTGGACCAGGCCAACCGCGAGGCCACCACCCGGTTCGACTTCAAGGGGACCGACTCCACCATCGAGGTCACCGACAAGGAGCTGGTGCTGCGCTCCTCCACCGAGGACCGGCTGCGTGCCCTCTTCCAGGTCCTGCAGGAGAAGCTGGTCAAGCGGTCGGTCTCCTTGAAGTCCTTCGACGTCGGGAAGATCGAGGAGGCGTCGCGGGGCGCAGCCCGCCAGCACCTGACCATCCAGGCCGGCATCTCATCGGACCATGCGAAGAAGATCAACAAGTACATCAAAGACCTGGGTCTGAAGGGCGTGAGCTCGCAGACCCAGGGGGACCAGCTGCGGGTCACGGGGAAGAAGCGCGACGACCTCCAGGCGGCGATCGCCGCCCTCAAGGAGGAGGACTTCGGAATCCCGCTGCAGTTCAACAACTTCCGGGACTGAACGCCCGGCGACGAGCGACCGGCCGTGGAGGCCGGTCGGGGGGAGGGGACGGGGATGGGGTTGCTCGAGGGAGACCGGGCCGTGGTGACGGGCGGGGCGTCCGGCATCGGCCGCGCCACCTGCAGGCGGTTCGCCGACGAGGGAGCGGCCGTGGCCGTGCTCGATCTCGACGGGGAAGGGGCGGCCAAGGTGGCCGCCGAGATCGGCGGGGTCTCGCAGGCCTGCGACGTGGCCGACCCCGACGACCTGAAGCGGGCGGTCGACGCGGCCGCCCGGGACCTCGGGGGTCTCAGCCTCCTCTTCAACAACGCCGGCATCGGCTCGCTGTCCCCGCTCGCCGAGTGGAGCCCCGACGAGTGGAACCGTCTGCTCGCCGTCAACCTGACCGGGGTCTGGGCCGGGTTCCGGGCGGCCGTCCCCCACCTGTTGGCCAATGGCGGCGGCAGCATCGTCTCCACTGCCTCGATCAGCGGCACCCGTCCGGCGGCGGGCGAGGCCCCGTACTCGGCGTCCAAGGCCGGGGTCGCCGCGCTCACCGCCTCGGCGGCCCTGGAGTACGGCCCCGCCATCCGGGTCAACGCCGTCTCCCCCGGCATGATCCGGACCGCCCTCACCGAGCCGCTGCTCGCCTTCGTCCCCGACTCCGAGGAGCGCTACGTGCGGAAGACACCCGCCCACCGCCTCGGCGAACCGGAGGACATCGCCGATGTGGTGGTCTTCCTCTGTTCGGACCTGGCCCGGTTCATCACCGGCCAGAACCTGGTGGTCGACGGGGGGATGACCCTCCACGGCTCGGGGATCGACGGGGTCCTCGACCGGGTCTTCGGCACCTCCGACCCGGTCTGACCGGCCGGCGCCCCACCCGGGCCGGCCGTCGGCCCGGAAGGACCCCGCCCCCCGGCCCCCTACCGGCGGGTGGCCGCCCGCCACACCGATACCGACAGCACCGCCGCCACCAGTACGGGGAGGAGGAGCGCCCCGGCGGCGTGGGCGCCGCCCACCTGGCAGACCAGCGCCGCCACCCCGACCGCCACGACGGCACCGGCGAGCAGTTCCGGGGTGTCCCCGACCAGGAACGCCCACCAGAAGTGGCCGAAGGCGCGGAGCCAACGCCGACCGGCCGGCTCCGGGACGGCCGGCTCCGGGACGCCGCCGGGCTCAGTCGGCATGTGCACCCGCCGTCGGGGCAGCGGAGCGGGCCCCCACCACCAGGAGCCAGGCCAGCGCCCCGTAGACCGCGACCAGCACCGGCACCGCCAGGTCCGACCCCGGCCACCGGACCCCGACGCCCTCGCCGGACCAGAAGGTCCCGAAGCTGACCAGCATCAGTCCCACCCCCATCTTGAGGGCGTTCTCCGGGACGCCCGAGAGTTGCCGGGCCACCACCACCCCGATGGCTCCGACCACCACGACGGCCGCGGCGGCGGCCACCGAGGCCAGCCCCAGCCGGTGGGCGGTCGACCCCAGGGTGATGACGACGACGACCACCTCCAGCCCCTCGAGGAAGACGCCCTTGAACGCCACCACGAAGGCGGTGCTGTCCCGAACGCGCCCCGACGCCGAATCGGCCGACGCCGGACCGGCCGACGCCGGACCGACCTCCGGTCTCCCGTCGGAGGCCGGACCGGCGACGCCCCCCTTTGGGACGGAGAGGACGGCCACCTGGCGGGCGAAGATGGCATCCTCGTCGTGCTTGGCCTTGAGGCCCGCCGCCCGGAGGACCGCCTTGCGGAGCCACTGGAGTCCGAACACCAGCAGCAGGGCGCCCACCACCAGCCGGAGGGTGGCGAGCGGCACCCAGTGGACCAGGGCCGGGCCGAGGAGGGCCACCAGGGCGCCCAGCGCCACCAGCGCCAGCGCCACCCCCTCGAGGGCCGACCGCCAGCCCCGGGTCACCCCGACGGCCAGCACGATGGTGAGCGCCTCGACCATCTCCACCGCGGACGCGAGGAACACCGCCACCACCAACACCACGTCGTTGCTGTGGAGATGGACGCTCACGACCGTACCGGGGTCTCAGGCGCGCCCGGCGGGCACCGGCTCAGGCGGCTTCGACGAGCTCGTCGAGCTCCTCGACGGGGTGGACTTTGAAGATCCGGTTGAAGACCAGGAATTTGGCCACCCAGAACACCGCGAACGAGAGCACGTTGGCCACCAGGACCACCACCGTCTGCTCGAGGTGCGGGAGGTGGTGCACCTTCCCGATGTGCTTGGCCGCCGCCGCACCGACGATGGAGAAGGCGATGCCGAGGCCGGACATCACCCAGAAGGGGATGATCTCCTTGACCAGGTGGGACCGCCCGGTCTTCCCCCAGACCCAGTTCCGGGTCAGGAAGTACGACGGGATGCTGGCCACCACGTTGGCGAAGACCGTGCTCACCACCTCTCCCCACAGGTGGAGCAGGCCGAAGACGACCAGCAGCACGAAGAGGGACACCGCGGTCGAGATGACCGAGACCATGGTGTAGCGGATGAGCTTCTTGGCCTCCGGGGTGTCCCGCTTCTCCCAGACGTGCTCGGCCCTGGTGAGGAGGGACGTCATTGCCCCAACCTTACCCGGCGCCCGTCGTGCCCCCCGGCCGGCGGGGCGGTTCTCAGGACCTTCACAGGCCGTTGGCCCTGGCCACCGAGCCGTACCAGGCGGCGCTGGGCTTGGGCCGCCGTTCGAAGGTGGTGCGGTCCACCTCCACCAGGCCGAAGGTCGGCACGTAGCCGAGCACCCACTCGAAGTTGTCGAGGAGGCTCCAGTAGGTGTAGCCGCGGACGTCGATCCCGTCGTCGAGGCAGCGCCGGAGGCCGGCCAGTGCCCGGCGCACGTACTCGATCCGGGCGGCGTCGTCGGTGGTGCCGACGCCGTTCTCGGTGACCAGCACCGGCAGCCCTCCGGTCTTCTCCCACGCCCGCCGGACGGTGCCCTCCAGGGCCTCGGGGTAGAACTCGTAGCCCATCTGGGTGACCGGCACGCCCTCCTCCGAACCGAGGTTGCCCTCGGGTCCGACCCGGGCACGGGTGTAGGTCTGGACCCCGATGAAGTCGTCACCCTCCGTCGCCTCCAGGAAGACGTCCTCCGAGGGTCGGCGCAGGCGCTCGAGCCACGCCTCACCCCCCGGCTGCAGCTGCCAGTCGGTCATCGACAGCGTGAGCCCCACCGGGAAGTCGCCGGGTCCCGACCGGATGGCCTCGACCCCCTTACGGTGGGCGGACACCAGGGCGGCGTTGACCGCGTCGCGCCGGTCGCGGTCGCGGATGCCGGGCGGGAAGATCCCGTGGCGCCACCCCATCCCGGCCACGATGTTCGGCTCGTTGAGCGTGCCGGCCATTCCGATCAGGTCGCCGAGGGCGGCGGTGGTCCGCTCGCAGAGGCGGGCGAAGCGGTCGGGGGCCTCGGGGGCCTCCCAGGTCCCCCGGGCGGCCAGCCACCGCGGATGGGTGAAGTGGTGGTAGGTCAGCATCGGCACGATCCCGGCCTCGCGGCAGGCGGCGGCCATCCGGCGGTAGTGGTCGAGGGCGGCGTGGGAGAACTCCCCCTCCTCGGGCTCGATGCGGCTCCACTCCACCGAGAACCGGTAGAACCCGAGGCCGAGTCCGGCCACCAGGTCGATGTCCTCGCGGTACCGGTGGAAGGAGTCGCAGGCGTCACCGCTCGGCTCCGCGCACCCCGAGGCCGGATCGTGCTCCCACGCCCACCAGTCGTTGTTGACGTTGCCCCCCTCGATCTGGTGGGCGGCGGTGGCGGTCCCCCACTGGAACCCCTCGGGAAAGGCGATCTCGGGCACGGGACGCCACCGTAGTGGGGTTGACCCCGGCACGGCGGTGACGGACCGGCCGGGGCCGGGCACCTGGCAGGATGGGGCGGTGAGCGAGTCCCTCGAGTTCCTCGTCAACCTCCTCGACCTCGAGCCGATCGAGGTGAACATCTTCCGCGGGGTGAGCCCCAACGAGGACCGCCAACGCGTCTTTGGCGGCCAGGTGGCCGCCCAGGCCCTGATGGCCTGCGGGCGCACGGTGGACGTGGGCAAACCGCACTCGCTGCACGCCTACTTCCTCCGGCCGGGTGACCCGACGGTGCCCATCCTCTACGAGGTCGACCGCATCCGCGACGGACGGTCGTTCACCACCCGTCGGGTGGTGGCCATCCAGCACGGCCGGGCCATCTTCAACCTGTCGGCCTCGTTCCACGTCGAGGAGGAGGGGCTCTCCCACCAGTTCCCCATGCCCGACGTGCCGCCGCCCGAGGAGCTCGACACCCTCGCCACCCGACTGGAGCCCTACCGGGAGGTTCTGGCCGACTGGTTCTCGCGGCCCCACCCCATCGACCAGCGCCACATCGGCGACCTGCCGTTCATGCACGGCGGCGGCAAGGAGCCGGTGCAGCGCCTGTGGATCCGGGCCGACGGCACCCTGCCCGACGACCCGCTCCTCCACGCCTGCATCGCCACCTACGCCTCGGACATGTCGCTCTTCGACACCATGCTCGCCCCTCACGAGGTGCGGTGGGACGACCCCCACTTCATGGGGGCCAGCCTCGACCACTGCATGTGGTTCCACCGCCCGTTCCGGGCCGATGAGTGGCTCCTCTACGACATGGACTCGCCGACCGCCGCCGGGGCCCGGGGACTGGCCCGGGGCTTCCTCTTCGCCCGCGACGGGTCGTTGGTGGTGTCGATGGTGCAGGAAGGTCTGATGCGCCTGGCCGGGGGCCCGCCGGGCGGCTGACCCCGGTGCGGGCGGCCGCCCGACCGGCACCGGCCCGGCTCCGTCAGGCGGTCAGCGCCGGTCGATGCCCACATAGTCGCGCTCGTCGGCCCCGATGTAGAGCTGCCGGGGGCGGGCGATCTTCGAGTCCTGGTCGAGCATCTCCTGCCAGTGGGCCAGCCACCCGGCGGTGCGGGGGATGGCGAACAGCACGGGGAACATCTCGAGGGGGAAGCCCATCGCCTGGTAGATGAGGCCCGAATAGAAGTCGACGTTCGGGTACAGCTTCCGCGAGGTGAAGTAGTCGTCCGAGAGGGCGATCTCCTCGAGCTTCAGGGCGATGTCGAGGAGCGGGTTCTTGCCGGTGATGGCGAACACCTCGTCGGCGGTGCGCTTGATGATCTTGGCCCGGGGGTCGTAGCTCTTGTAGACGCGGTGGCCGAAGCCCTGGAGCCGGCCGCCGGAGCCCGACTTCACGGACTCGACGAAGTCGGACACGTTGTCGATGTGGCCGATGTCGGTGAGCATGCGGATGACCGCCTCGTTGGCCCCGCCGTGGCGCGGACCGTAGAGGGCGGCGGCGGCGGCGGCGGTGGCCGAGTACGGGTCGGCGTGGGAGGAGCCGACCACCCGCATGGCGGTCGTCGAGCAGTTCTGCTCGTGGTCGGCGTGGAGGATGAAGAGCACGTCGAGCGCCCGGGCCAGTGCCGGGTTGGCCTCGAAACGGGGCTCGGCGATCTTCCACATCATGGAGAGGAAGTTCGAGGTGAACGGGAGCGAGTTGTCGGGGTAGACGAAGGGCATCCCCACGCTGAAGCGGTGGGCGGCGGCGGCCAGGGTGGGCATCTTGGCGATGAGCCGGATCACCTGCTTGTCCCGCGACTCGATGTCGAAGATGTCCTTGGCGTCGCCGTAGAAGGTGGAGAGGGCGGCCACCGCCGACACCAGCATCCCCATCGGGTGGGCGTCGTAGTGGAAGCCCTCGAGGAAGCGCTTCCGCACGTTCTCGTGGATGAAGGTGTGGTTGGTGATCTCGTGCTCCCACACCTCGAACTGGGCCGGCGTGGGGAGCTCGCCGTTCAGGAGGAGGTACGCCACCTCGAGGTAGTTCGAGTGCTCCGCCAGCTGCTCGATCGGGTACCCCCGGTAGCGGAGGATCCCCGCCTCACCGTCGAGGTAGGTGATGGCCGACTCGCAGGCCGCCGTCGAGACGAAGCCGGGGTCGTAGAACCAGACGCCGGGGAGGAGCTTGGACCAGTCGGCCGCCGGGATCCCACCGTTCTGGAACGGGATCTCGAGTGACTCACCGGTGCGGTTGTCGGTGATCGTGATGCTCTCGGCCACTGACCTCTACCCCTTCCGACCTGCTTCGGGTCTGCTGCTCGTGTGCGGCTGCTCACCTGCGTCCTCGGTGATCCTAGGACGGTGTCGATCGTACGGGCCATTGCGGGACCGCCGTCCCCCGGGCACGAAAAGATTGTGTGAATTCTGGCCGACGCGGCCGGTGCGCGCAGCCACCCTGCGGGTCCGGCCGCACGGCCGGCCGGCGGGGCACCTCACCCGGTCGCCGCGCCGGAACCGGGGGTCGTCGTCACCCCCTCGGCGATCTGGAGCACGAATTCCTGGGTGGTGCCGGCCAGGTCCGCCGGTCCGGCGGGAGGTGGCTGGAGGGTCAGCGCCACCGTCAGCGTGTAGCGGTGACCGGTGGCCACCGGCAACGTCCCGAGGTCGAGGGCCTGGGAGCTGCCGGCCCGGAGCGTCACCGTGGTGGACGACCGGCCGCCGGAGGCCGCCGCCGGGGGGGGCGGGGTCCCGGGCGTGTCGTCGAGGGCCAGGGTCTCGACGACCGGCACGTTCACCTCGGTGACCGTGCCGCAGTTGGTCACGGTGGCCAGTGCCGCCACCGTGGTGGTCGGCGGGAGGACCGCCGGGGGCGCCTCCGGGACCGCGACCGCCGAGGTCGGCGCCCCGCACGACACCCCGACGAGGCCCGACCCGGCCTGGTCGCCCGGGGTGGTGGCCGGCACCGCGGCGGGCTGGAGGCCGACGGCGGTGACCACCAGCTGGTGGAAGGGGACCAGTGCCGCGGCGGCCGGCGGGGCGAGGAGCGACGGGGTCCCCGAGAGCTCATCGGAGGCCAGGGGGGTGGCCGGTGCGGCCCACACCGAGGGCGGCAGGTGGAGGGGGGTGCCGCCGGTCGACTCCCCGGTCCGGAGCCCGGCGGCCAGCGCCGCGTAGGCTCGGTCGGCCCGCTCGAAGGCCGCGCCCTCCCCGGCCGCCTGCTGGGTGGCCTGGCCCACGGTGATCAGCGGATTGCCGTCGGCCGGGGTGGTCGACCCGGAGGTGGCGGCGGCCGGGGCCCCCGCCACCGGGAGCGGGGTCATCCCCAGCAGCTCGTCGATCGTGGTCCGCAGGGCGGTGACCGTGGAGGCGCGGAGGGCCATCACACCGGCCAGGCCGGCGGCCGGTCCGGGCGGACCCGGGGGGTTGGCCTGGGCGGCCTGGGTCGACTCCTGGTCGGCGGAGGCCACCGCGGCGTCCAGCCCCTGCTGGATGCGGGCCCGGGCCGAGTTGCTGCCCGGGGACGGCTGGCCCACGGCACCCGCCGACCAGGGCACGTTGGGGATGGTCGGTGCCTGCTCGATGAGGATGGCCAGGTCGGAGCCGGTGACGTTGGAGTCCTCCACCACCCGGGTGGCGAGCTCGCCCCACCCCCGGTCGGTCAGCTGTCGCTCGGGGGCCGACTGGGCGTTGATCTCGGCGACGGACCCGACCACGAGGGCGAGCACCACCGCCACCAGGGCCCACACCAGGACGAGCCGCCCGATTGACCGCCCCGGCCTGTGGCCGCGTCTGCGGCGGCGCGCCATCGGCATCCCGACGACGATAGTGCCGTGCCGGGGGCGGGAGCCCCGGTGCCGGCCGTCCGGGGGCCACCGGCCCCGGGCCCCGGCGGGCCGGTCAGCCCGGGTGCGTGAGGGCGGTCTCCTGGGCGGAGGTGTCGACCCCCGGTGCCTCGGGGGAGGCGGTGACCAGCGACGAGGCGGTCCGCGACCACTCGACGGTCGGCAGGATCGCCGCCGGGTCCACGTTCTCCGCGTGCGCCTCAGCCACCGAGAGGATCGACCGGATCACGCTCCGGGTGAGGAGGTGGGGGTTGAGCCCGAGGTCGAGGAGCTTGGTGTGGGCCGCACGGTAGTAGTGCTCCTCCTTCTCCACCCTCGGGGTCGGGAGGTGCTCGACGGTGGCCGTCCCCCAGTACTCGGCCATCACCTTCTCGGCCATCTCCAGAATGGAGAAGGACTCGGTGAACTGGTTGAACACACGGAACTCCCCCGGCTCGGGCGGTGTCTCGAGTGCCAACTCGACGCAGGCCAGGGTGTCCAGGATGTTGAGCATGCCGCGGGTCTGCCCGCCCCGTCCGTAGACGGTCAGCGGGTGACCGGTCACCGCCTGGACGCAGAAGCGGTTGAGGACCGTCCCGAACACCCCGTCGTAGTCGAACCTGGTGGCCAGCTCGGGGTGGAGGCCGGTCTCCTCGGTCTCGTTCCCGTAGACGATGCCCTGGTTCAGGTCGGTGGCCCGGAGGCCCCAGATCCGGCAGGCGAACATGATGTTGTGGCTGTCGTGCACCTTGGACAGGTGGTAGAAGGAGCCCGGCTGCTTGGGGAAGGGCAGGACGTCGGTGCGCCCACGGTGGGTGACCTCGAGGTAGCCCTCCTCGATGTCGATGTTGGGTGTGCCGTACTCCCCCATCGTCCCGAGCTTCACCAGATGGATGTCCCGGTTCTGCTCGGCGATGGCGTACAGCAGGTTGAGCGTGCCCACCACGTTGTTGACCTGGGTGTAGACGGCGTGCGACCGGTCGATCATCGAGTACGGGGCCGACCGCTGCTCGGCGAAGTGGACCACCGCGTCCGGCTGGAAGGCGGCCAGGGTGGTCGAGACGAAGGCGTCGTCGCAGAGATCGCCGTCGAACTGCTCGACGGTGAGCCCCGACAGCTCGTGCCACCGGGCGATCCGACGGTCGAGCGGGGCGATGGGCACCAGCGAGGAGACCCCCATCTCCACGTCGTACCCCCGGCGGGCCAGGTTGTCGACGACGCCGACCTGGTGGCCGCGCCTGGAGAGGTACAACGCCGTCGGCCAGCCGAGGTAGCCGTCGCCTCCGAGCACCAGGATCTTCACCAGCGGTCTCCTTCCGGGGGGTCGGCCATATCCAGCACCGACCGATCGTCCATGGTTCTACGGATCAGCATCCCTCGGCAAGCTGAAGGGAGCCTGGGACGACCCTGAACGTGGGCTGAGAGCGTCGGTGAAGGCGGGGACCCCGGGGAGGGCGTCAGACGGCGCCGGCCTCCGCCTCCGCCGCGGGACCTTCGCGCCGGTCACCCGGATCGGCGACCGGCGCCAGGCCCCCGAAGGGCGGCTCCGCCAGTGCCGGGGCCAGCTCGGGGGACTGCAGGGACCGACTCACCGCGTCCACCACCAGCGGCGTGGCCAGCTCCTTCCCCCCGTCCCCCACCACGCCCAGCTCGGTGAACTTCCGGGCGGTGACCAGCACCCGCCCCTCGAGCGAGCCGACCGCCTTGTTGTAGGCCGCCACCGCGCCGTTGAGGCCCCTGCCGACCGCGGCGACATGGTCGCCGAGCACCGAGATCCGCTCGTAGAGCTGCGCCCCGAGCAGCTGGACCTCCCGCGCGTTCTCCGCCAGGCGGTCCTGCTGCCACCCGTAGGCGACGGCCCGGAGCAGGGCGATCAACGAGGTGGGGGTGGCCAGCAGCACGTGGTTGGCCACCGCGTACTCCAGCAGCCCCGGCTCGTGCTCCAGGGCGGTGGTGAGCAGCGGGTCCCCGGGCACGAAGGCCACCACGAACTCGGGTGAGGGGTCGATCCGCTTCCAGTACTCCTTCTTCGCCAGCTGGTCGACGTGGGCCTTCAGCTGGCGACCGTGGGCAGCCAGGAACGAGCGACGGACCGCATCGTCGTCGGCGTCGTTGGCGTCGAGGAAGGCCTGCATCGGCACCTTGGCGTCCACCGCCACGTTCTTCCCCCCGGGGAGGTGGACCACCATGTCGGGCCGCATCCGACCGGCGTCGGCGTCCGAGGTGACCTGCTCGTCGAAGTCGCAGTGCTCGAGCATCCCGGCCATCTCCACCACCCGCCGCAGCTGGAGCTCGCCCCACCGGCCGCGGGCCTGGGGGGCGCGAAGCGCCTTCACCAGGTTGCCCGTCTCCTTCTGGAGCTGGTCGTGGGAGGTGGAGAGCTGTTCCATCTGCTGGGTGAGGCCGGTGTAGGCCCGCTGGCGCTCCACCTCCAGGCGCTGCATCCCCACCTCGTACTTGCCCAGCTGCTCGCCGATCGGCTTCAACAGCTGCTCGATGGCCTCCTGCCGCTTGGCCAGCTCACCCTCGGCCGCCTGGCGGGTCTCGCGCAGCTTGGTGTCGGCCAGCTGGAGGAACTGCTCACTGTTCTTCTGCAGCGCTTCCGTCGAGAGCCGGGCGAACTCCCCGTTGAGGTGCTGGCGCGTCTGCTCGACGTCGGCCGCCCGCTCCTCGGCTGCCCGCCGTTCGTGGTCGAGGGCGGCGGTGGCCCGGGCCAGGTCGGCCTGGAGGCCGGCGGCCTGCCGCTGTCCGGCCGCCAGCTGTCCCTGCAGGCCGGCGATCTCGGCGGACAGGCGGCGGTTGGCCTCCACGGAGTCGGCCAGCCGGGCCTCGGCGGTGCGGGCCGACGCCACGTGGCCGGCCCGGACCAGCAGTCCGACCACCAGTCCGAGGGCGGCGCCGGCGACGAGTCCGGCGACGAGTCCGGTGAGCATGGTGGGTCCTCCTCAGGGGACGAGGGCCGGCCCCGGAGGGCGGCCGACGGCCGAGGGCGGGCCGGGTCGGCCGCCACCGGCCAGGCTACCGGGGGGGTGTGCCACCACCCGGGTTCCCCGGCCCGGGGTCGGGACCCGGGGCGTGCCACGATGGCCGGATGCACCGCGTCGTCGTCCTCGGTGCCGGCTTCGCCGGCCTGGCCGCCGCCCGGCGGCTCGCCGGCGAGGCGGTCGGGGTCACCGTCGTGGACCAGCGGAACTTCCACACCTTCCAGCCGCTCCTCTACGAGGTGTCGACGGCCGGCCTCGACCCGGCGGACATCGCCTACCCGGTCCGGGCCATCGTCGGCCGCACGTCCAACACGCGCTTCCGGTACGCCACCGTCACCGGCGTGGACCGGGAGGGGCGCCGGGTGCTGCTCGGGGACGCCGCTCCGGAGCCCTTCGACTCCCTGATCGTGGCCACCGGCGCCACCGCCAACTTCTTCGGGATCGACGGCGCCCGCCGGCACAGCCACCCGTTGTACACGCTGGCCGATGCCCGGTCGCTCCGCGACCACGTGCTCCGCCGGCTCGAGGAGATCGACGCCCACCCGGAGCGGACGGAGGACGGCACCCTCACCTTCGTGGTCGTGGGCGGCGGCCCCACCGGGGTGGAGGTGGCGGGCGCCCTCGCCGAACTCCTCGACGTCTCGGTCCGCCGCGACGGGTTCCGCTTCGACCGCCGCCTGGCCCGCATCGTGGTGGTCGACGGCCTCGACCGTCTGCTGGGGGCGTTCCGGTCGGCGGCGTCGGAGTACACCGGTCGCACCCTGGCGTCCCGCGGCGTCGAGCTCCGCCTGGGCCGGATGGTCCGGAGCGTCACCGCCACCTGCGTGGAGCTCGACGACGGGACCGAGCTCCCCACTCGGACGGTGGTGTGGGCGGCCGGGGTCACCGTCGACGGCACCGTCGCCTCCGGCCTGGGCGCCCCGACCGGCCGCGGCGGAAGGCTGGCGGTGGGTCCCGACCTCGCCCTCCCCGGCCTCCCGGGCGCCTGGGCGGCCGGCGACGTCGCCCTGGTGCCCTGGGGACCCGACCGACCGGGCGAGCCCTGCCCCCAGCTCGCCCAGGTGGCCATCCAGTCCGGGCGCCACGCCGCCGAGCAGGTCCTCGGGGCGCTGGCCGGGAGGCCCGGCGAGCCCTTCCGCTACCGCGACAAGGGGATCATGGCCACCATCGGGCGGCGGGCGGCGGTGGCCCAGTTCCCCGACGGGCGGCTGGTCAAGGGGACCCTTGGCTGGCTGGCCTGGTTCGGTCTCCACCTGCGCTTCCTGATGGGCTTCCGGAACCGGATCAGCGTCCTGGTCAATTGGACGTGGCGCTACCTGTCGTGGACGTCGGGGCCCCGGGTCATCGTGGGTCCCGATCCCACGACGGGGCCGGAGCCTGCGCCGGGGCCGGAGCCTGCGCCGGGGCCGG
>Ga0181519_10002203_pt1 | contig 16676 bp, 9 predicted proteins | sample PEATcosm2014_Bin_26_FD_121102 | JGI IMG/M metagenome (GOLD analysis project Ga0181519, IMG submission 121102) | Peatland microbial communities from MTU Mesocosm Facility, Houghton, MI, USA - PEATcosm2014_Bin02_10_metaG | ecosystem: Environmental > Terrestrial > Soil > Wetlands > Peat | place...
GCGCCGCCTCGACTTCTTCCGGGTGGACCTTGGCCCCGCCGACGTTGATGATCCCCCCGCGCCGGCCGACGAACAGATAGCGATCGCCGCTCAGCGCAACGACGTCGCCGGTGTCGACGAAGCCGTCGGAATCCTTCAGCGCCGGCGCATCGGCGCCGAGATAGCGCAGCGCGGCGCGATTGGAGCGAACGCGCAAGACGTCGTCGACGACGCGCAGAGCCACCTCGCCGTCCTCGGCGACAAAGCCCGCGGGAAAGCCGGCGCGCCCGTCGGAGACCACGAAGGCGACGCCCGCCTCGGTCGACGCATAGGCGTGTTCGACACGCGCGTTCGGGTAGAGCGCGCTGAGGCCTGCGATCACCGCGTCGTCGGCGATCTCGCCGGAGAGGCGCACGCGTTGCGGCGCGATGCGGCGCGCTTCGCCGCTCATCAGAACTTTGCGCCAATGTGACGGCGTGCCGGAAATGTGGGTCGCGCCCGCTTCGCCGAGTCGGACGAGGAACGCTTCGACGCCTTCGCGCGGATCGCTCAGGGTCAGCGATTCGGCGCCGGTGAGAGCGCGCAACAGGATCTGCAGCCCGCCGTAGCGGCGGATGTCGTAAAAGGTCGCCCAGCGCTCGCCGGCTGCGGGGCGAAACGCCGCGGTCAGCGTCGCCAGCGTGTGGGCGACGAGCTTCGGCGGACCGCTGGTGCCCGAAGTCGGCATCGCCCATTCGGTGACGAGACGCGCCGGCCGCGGCGCAGCCAGCGGCGCGAGCGGCAGGCGGCAGGCGACGCGGATCGCGACGTCGATCTGCGGCGCCGGCGCGTCGCTGTCGTAGACGAGAGCGTCGGCGGCGGCCGCGCGCGCGAGCGCAGCCAGCGCATCCGGGCTCGCGCCCGCCGGGCTGAGCACGATCTGGCGCGCGACTCCGTCAAGATCGATCAACGCCGCCGCCGCTTTGGCCATATCGCCGACAGCAAGCAGAACTGAGCGACCTTCGAGCCGCGCCAAGCCGTCGCCAAGGCTGCCGGCGGCGGCGAAGCGATCGACATCGAGGGTGAAGTCGCGGGTCGCGACGCGGCGACCGCAACCGCAACCGCTCGCGATCATCCGGTCGAAGAGGGTCCGCAGCTCAGACAATCGCGTTGTCGTAGAAGGCGATCAGCTCGCCGACCGTCGACGGCAGACGCCCGTCGCCAGACGCGGTGAACGGATCGTTCCCGACCGCGTCCTCGAGTCGCGCGATGAGGATCGCGAAGCATAGGGAATCGAGGCCGGTCTCCATCAGCGGCAAGTCGTCGTCAAGCGGCGCGAGCGTCTTGCCCTGCTCCGCCGCGACCTCGCGGATGGCGGCGAGGATCGTTAACCGAGTCGTCATGAAGCGCATGGTCTCGCGTTGAGGGATATGGCCCACTCTACTATGTTTTGTCGGCCGCGCCCCCCGCCAAAATTCGCGAACGGTAAATTTTTATGGTCGATTTCGCTCCGGCCGATGTCGTCTGCCGCGTGATCGAAGAGCGGGACCTCCCGAAAGTCGTCGACTGCTTGACGCGAGGCTTTCCCGAGCGGCCTCGCGCTTTCTGGACCGGCGGCCTCGCCCGTCTCGCCGCGCGGCCGGCGGTCGGCGACTTGCCGCGCTTCGGCCATCTGCTCGCCGCCGGCGAGGCCATTGTCGGCGTGCTGCTGCAGATCGTCTCGACGCGCGAAACCGCGGAGGGCCGCTACGTCCGCTGCAACATGGCGGGCTGGTGCGTCGACCCGGACTATCGCGGCTACGGCCATCCGCTCCACGCCCGTGCGATCGGCCGGCGCGAAGTCGTCTATTTCACCGTCACGCCGGCGCCCCATACGCTGCCGACGCTCGCCGCGGCCGGCTATCGCCGCTATTCCGAGGGTCAGGTCATCTTCGCGCCGCTGCTGTCGCACGCAGAGGCGGGCGCGCGCGTCGTCGCATACGCGCCCGACCGACCGGAGGCGGCGCTGCTGAGCGAGAGCGACGCGCGCCTGCTCGCCGACCACGCTGCGCTCGGCTGCACCGCCTTCATCGGGCTCAGCGGCAATGACGCGCGGCCGCTCGTCTTCCAGCCGCGGCGGATCTGGCGCGGATTCATCCCCTGCGTCCATCTCGTCTATTGCCGCGACCCGGGCGACCTCGCGCGCTTCGGCCCCGCCTATGGCCGCTCTCTTGCCCGCTGCGGCCGCTTCTTCGTCGTCGCCGACGCCGTCGGCCCGGTCTCCGGCCTCGCCGGGCGCTATTTTGCCGAGCGTGAACCGCGTTATTACAAGGGTCCGCGGGCCCCCTCGCCCTGCGACCTCGCCGACACCGAGTTGGTGATCTTCGGGCGATGAAGCGCCGGCCGACGCGGCGCGCGATCTAGGAGACGCGAGACTTGGGCCAAGCGCGCGCATTGATGTTCCAGGGCACCGGCTCTGATGTCGGCAAGTCGCTGATCGTCGCCGGACTCTGCCGCGCCTTCGCCGCGCGGGGACTGACAGTGCGGCCGTTCAAGCCGCAGAACATGTCGAACAACGCCGCCGTGACGGCGGACGGCGGCGAGATCGGCCGCGCCCAAGCCCTGCAGGCGCGCGCTTGCGGCGTCGCGCCAAGCGTCGACATGAATCCGGTGCTGTTGAAGCCGCAGAGCGACATCGGCGCGCAGGTCGTGGTGCAAGGCCGCGTCGTCGGCGCGGCGGCGGCGCGCGACTATTACAACCTGACGCCCCGGCTGATGCGCGCCGTGCTCGACAGCTACGGGCGCCTGAGGGGCGAGGCAGATCTGGTGCTGATCGAGGGGGCCGGCAGCGCCGCCGAAGTCAACCTGCGCGAACGCGACATCGCCAACATGGGCTTCGCGCGCGTCGCCGAAACGCCAGTCGTCCTGATCGGCGACATCGACCGCGGCGGCGTCATCGCGCAGCTCGTCGGCACCAAGGCGGTCATCGCGCCGGAAGATGCGGACACGATTGTCGGCTTCCTCGTCAACAAGTTTCGCGGCGACCCGAGCCTGTTCGACGACGGCATGCGCTTTATCGCCGAGCGCACGGGATGGCGCGCGCTCGGCTTGGTGCCGTTCTTCCCGCCGGCGCATCGCCTTCCCCCGGAGGACGCTGTGGTTCTCGACGCCGCGCAGAGCGACAAGCAGATCGGCGTCACGATCGCCGTGCCGATGCTCTCGCGCATCGCCAATTTCGACGATTTCGATCCGCTGCGGTTAGAGCCGAACGTGCGGCTGATCATGGTTCCCCCGGGCGAACCGCTACCGCTCGCCGATCTCGTCATTCTCCCCGGCACGAAGTCGACGATCCCCGACCTCGCGTTCTTTCGCGCGCAGGGTTGGGACGTCGATCTCTTCGCCCATGTCCGGCGCGGCGGCCGGACGCTCGGAATTTGCGGCGGTTATCAGATGCTCGGGCGCATGCTCGCCGACCCGCAAGGGCTCGAAGGGCCGGCGGGCGAAGTCCGAGGGCTCGGGCTCATCGACGTCGAAACGATCCTGGCGGGCGAAAAGACGCTGCGCACCGCCACCGGGATTTGCCTCGCCAACGGCGCTTCGTTCTCCGGTTATGAAATGCACGTCGGGCGTACGCACGGGCCGGATTGCGCGCGCCCGCTGCTGCGCTTTGCCGACGGCCGCGAGGACGGCGCGATTTCGCGCAACGGGCGCGTCATGGGCGCCTATGCGCACGCCCTCTTCGCCGACGACGCCCAGCGCGCCGCCTGGCTCGCCACGCTCGGCGTCGCGTCGGACCTTTCCTACGACCTGACGGTGGAGCGCACGCTCGACGAACTCGCCACGCACCTTGCGCGGCACATCGATCTCGACGCGCTGCTCGGGCTTGCCGGATGATTGCGGAAATCGCGGGTGGTCGCGATCGCGAACTGCGTTCGCTTCGCCGCCCCGCGCGAGGCGGATCGGAGCGTTTCGCGCTGGGCGCGCCCAGCGCGCGTCGGCAATTCGCTCACGCCGGCAATCTGGTCGCGAACCGTCGGATCGCTTGCCTTCCCGAGCGCTGGGGGCGACAAGGGCGCTCGCTCAGAACGCTCCCGAGACCGCCCCTGACCGACGCCAATCTCTTCTCCATTCCCGCCGGCGTCCCGTTCGCGCCGACGCTGGCGCGGGCGCTGATCGACGGCGCGCTGGTCCCGGGATTTCCCGGCGCTGGCGGGCCGTTGGCGCTCGCCGACGCGACGATCTACGTGCCGACCCAGCGCGCCGCGTCGGCGCTGACGCAGGCGCTGGTCGCGGCGAGCGGCGGGGCGAGTCTCATTCTGCCGCGCGTCGCCCCGCTCGGCGCCTTCGAGCCGAACCGCGACACGCTCGACCCGCTCGCCGACGACGCGATTGCCGAGGACAAGGTCCCGGCGGCGGTCAGTGAACTGGCGCGACGAATGGTCCTGGCGCGGCTGACGCGCGCCTGGGGCCTGGCGCTCAGGGGCGCGATCCGCGGCGTCGGCGCCGACGGGCGGCTCACGTTCGACGCGACTGAGCCGCCGTTGGTGGCGACGAGCCCGGCGCAGGCTTTCGCGCTCGCCCGCGACCTCGCCGGCCTGATCGACGATTTCATCATCGAGGGCGTCGACCCCGAGCGGCTCGCCGTCCTCGTCGCCGACCGCTTCGATCCCTATTGGGGCGTCACCCTCGACTTCCTCAAGATCGCCTTCGCACATTGGCCGGACTGGCTCGCCGAGCGCGGCCTCATCGACCGCGCCCGCCGCGCCGCGCTGGCGATCGACGCCGAGATCCTTGCGCTCGCCGCCGGGCCTAAACGCGGACCGACGATCGTCGCCGGCTCGACCGGCGCCAACAGCGCCACCGCGCGGCTGATGGCGGCGGTCGCGCGCGCGCCGCAAGGCGCGGTCGTGCTGCCCGACCTCGACCACGGCCTCGACGACGCCGCCTGGGCGCTGCTCGGCGATCCCGATGGCGACGCGGTCGGCGTCGCCGGCCATCCCCAGGCGATCCTCTACCGGCTGCTGGAGGTCGTCGGCGTCAGCCGCGACGCGGTGCGGTCGCTCGGCGAGGCTGGCTCGGCGCTGCGCGCCCGCGCGCGCTTCCTCAGCGAGGCGCTGCGCCCGGCCGACTCGACCGACGCCTGGCGCCCCGAGCGCGCCGACGACGCGCGCGCCGAAGCGGCGATCGAAAGCGCGCTCGCCGGCGTGGCGATCGTCGCGGCGGCCGATGAGAACGAGGAGGCCCTGGCGCTCGCCTGCGCGATGCGCGAAGCGCTCGACGAGCCCGGCCGCACCGCGGCGCTGATCACCCCCGACGTCGCCGTCGCGCGACGCGTCGCCGCCGAGCTCGCGCGCTGGGGGATCGAGATCGAACCCTCCGCCGGCCGCCCGCTCGGCGAAACGCAGGCGGGCGTGTTCGCCCGGCTGGCGCTCGCCGCGGCGCGCGACTTCGCTCCCTCGCCGCTCGCCGCCTTGTTCGGCGATCGACTGACGCGGCTCGGCCGCACGGCGTCGGCGTTCGACGCCACGGCGCGGGCGCTGGAGATCGGCGTCCTGCGCGTCGTCCTGCTGCCCGGCGGCCTCGCCGATTCGGCGGCGGCGCTCGCCGCAGGGCGCGAGGCGGCCAAGGAATCGCACGCGCATCCGGCGCGCAAGCGCCTCACCGAGGTCGACTGGAGCGCCGCGGCGGCGCTGCTCGCCGACGCCGCGGCGGCGCTCGCGCCCTTGCGCGCGCTCGGGGCCGACGCGCCGCTCGCCGACTTCGTCGCCGCCCATCGCGCCGCGCTCGCCGCGCTCTCGGCCGAGGACTGCGATTGGCGCGACGCCGGCGGCGGCGAGGCGCTGGAGGCGCTGCTGGAAGACTGGGCGGCCGAAGTCGACCTCGACTTCCGCTGCTCGCTCGCCGAATATGCGGCGCTGTTCGACGCGGTGCTGGCGGCCGAGCGCGCGCCGCCGTCGCGCGCTTCCCACCCGCGGCTGCAAATCCTCGGCCTGCTTGAAGCGCGGCTGCTCGCCTTCGACGTGACGTTGCTCGCGGGGCTCGACGAGACCGTCTGGCCTCCCGCCGCCGAGACCGACGCCTTCCTCAACCGCTCGATGCGCGCGGCGCTCGGCCTGTCGCCGCCGGAACGGCGCATCGGCCAGACCGCGCATGATTTCGTCGCCGCGCTCGGCGCGCCTCGGGCCATCCTCAGCCGCGCACGCAAACGCGGCGGCGCGCCGACCGTCGCATCGCGCTTTCTCCAGCGCATCGCCGCCGTCGCCGGCGAGACCGCCTACGCCGCCGCGGAGGCGCGCGGCGCGCGCTACCTCGCGCTCGCCCAGACGCTCGATCGTCCCGCCGCCTATCGGCCGCGCCGCCGCCCCGAACCGAAGCCGCCGCTGACGCTGCGGCCCGCTCGGCTCAGCGTCACCCGGATCGAGACGCTGCGCCGCGACCCTTACGCGATCTTCGCCGAGCGCATCCTCGGGCTCGAGCCGCTCGCGCCGGTCGGCCCCGAGATCGGTCCGCGCAAGATCGGCGACCTTTGGCACGCGGCGCTGCAGGCCTACGGTGAAAGTTTCGTTGACGGCGCTTCGCCTCTCGAAGCGCGCGCGCGCCTGCTGGCCTTCGCGACGCAGTATTTCGCCGCGCCGCTCGCCGATCCGAGTTTCCGCGCCCTGCGCTGGCCGCGCATCGTCGCCGGGTTCGACGCCTTCCTCGCTTTCGACGCCGACCGGCGCGTCCGCTCCGGGCGCATCCTTGTCGAGCGCAGGGGCAAGTTCGAATTCCCCCTCGACGACGGCTCGCGCTTCACCCTCACCGCGCGCGCCGACCGCATCGAGATTCTCAACGGCGGCGGCGCGGCGCTGATCGATTACAAGACCGGCGCGCCGCCGGGAACGAATGAAGTCAAGGTCGGCTTCGCGCCGCAACTGACCCTGGAAGCGACGATGCTCGCCCATGGCGCGTTCGAAGACGCGCCAGCGGTCGAGACAATTGAAGCGCTCTATTTCAAGCTCGGCGGCGCCAACGGCGGCGAGATCAAACGCCTCGCCTTCGAGGATTTCGCCGCCGTGGCGGCGCGCCACTTCGACGGGCTAAAGGCGTTGCTGGCGCAATTCGCCGATCCGGAGACGCCCTACCCGCCGCGGTTGTTCCCCAAATTCGCCAAGCGCGCCGGCGACTACGACCATCTGGCGCGGGTCAAGGAATGGTCGGCGACCGCCGGCCAGTCCGACGAGGCGACGGCGGACGAAGCATGAGCGGGCCGCGGCTCAATATTCCGCTGCCGGTGCGCGAGCGCCAGCGCCAGGCTTCCGATCCCAGAGCCTCGGCCTGGGTCTCGGCCAACGCCGGCTCGGGCAAGACCCATGTGCTGACCCAGCGGGTCTTGCGGCTGCTCATCGCCGGCGCCGCGCCGTCGGGCCTGCTCTGTCTGACGTTCACCAAGACCGCCGCCGCCAATATGGCGGCGCGCGTATTCGAGACGCTGGCGTCATGGACCGGACTCGACGACGCGGCCTTGAGCGAAGCGATCGTCGAACTCGGCGCGCCGAGGCCGAACGCGCAAGGTCTCGCCTTCGCGCGCCGTCTGTTCGCGCGCGCGATCGAGACCCCGGGCGGGTTGAAGATCCAGACGATCCACGCCTTCTGCGAACGCCTGCTGCATCTCTTCCCGTTCGAAGCCAATGTCCCGGCGAGCTTCAGCGTCGCCGACGACCGCGAGGCGGCGGCGCTGATCGCCGAAGCGCGCGCCCGCGCCTTCGCCGAGGACCTCAGCGCGCCCGAGCGCGCAACGGAGGTCGAACGCGTGGCGCGCGACGCTGGCGCCGAAGGTTTCGACGAACTGCTCGCCAAGGCCCTGGCGCGCCGCGCCGATTTCGACGTCATCGGCGGCGCCGCGGCCTATGCGGCGGCGCTGCGGCGCGCGCTCGATCTCGGCGCGAACGAGACCAGCGCCGCAATCAAAAGACAGATGCTGGCGCTCGCGCCGCAATGGGCCGAATGGATCCGAATTCTCGCCGAGGGCGGCAAGACCGAGCGCGACCTGGCCGGCCGGCTTCGCAGCGCGCTCGCCGCTGGCGACGACGATGCGCGCCTGCCCGCCTATCTCGACGCATTCTTCACCAAGGACGGCAAGCCGCGCGGCGGCGAGAAACAGCGGCTCGTCACCGACGCGCTCGCCAAACGCCTGCCCGCCCTGCCGCAACGCCTCGCCGCCGAACAGGAGCGGCTGGTCGCGCTGCGCGAACGGCTGCGCAGCGCCGAGGCGTTCGAGCGCAGCGTCGCGCTCTATCGCGTCGCCGAGGCGACGATCAAACGTTACGCCGTGCTGAAGGGCGCGCGCGGCCTGCTCGACTACGACGATCTCATCGCCCGTACGCGCGCCCTGCTGGAGCGCGCCGACGCCGCCTGGGTGCTCTACAAGCTCGACGCCTCGCTCGAACATCTGTTGGTCGACGAGGCGCAGGACACCTCGCCGGCGCAATGGGCGATCCTCGCCAAGCTCAGCGAGGAGTTTCTTTCCGGCGAGGACGCGCGCGGGGTCCGTACCCTCTTCGCCGTCGGCGACGAGAAGCAGTCGATCTTCTCTTTTCAGGGCGCCGCGCCGCATATGTTCTCGGCGATGCGCCGCCGTCTGGCGCGTCGCCATGAGGAGGCGAAGCTCGCCTTCGCCGCGGTGCCGCTGTCGGTTTCGTTCCGCTCGGCGCCGGACCTCCTCAAAGGCGTCGACGCGGTCTTCGCCGCCGAACCCGCCTGGCGCGGGTTGACTGGCGACGACGCGCCGCCGCCGCCGCACCAGGCGCTGCGCGGCGACCTGCCAGGCCTGATCGAGGTCTGGCCGCCGATCGGCGCGACCAAGGCGCCCGAGCGTGAGGACTGGCGCATGCCGGTCGACGAAACGAGCGGCGCCGAGCCGGCGGTCATCGCCGCGCGCCGCATCGCCTCGACAATCAAGGCGTGGTTCGCGCCGAACGCCGTCGCACGCGTCTTCGACGTCGCCGAAGGCAGGCCGCGCCGCATTCTGCCCGGCGACGTGATGGTCCTGGTGCGCTCGCGCGGCGCCTTCTTTGAGGCGATGATCCGGGCGCTGAAGGAGAACGACATTGCGACCGCGGGCGCCGACCGGCTGCTGCTGCGCGATTCCCTGGCGGCGATGGACCTCGCCGCCGCCGGTCGCGCCGCTCTGCTGCCCGACGACGACCTGACCATTGCGACCGCGCTCAAGTCGCCGCTGGTCGGTCTCGACGACGACGACCTGCTGGCGATCGCGCCGGGCCGCGCCGGCTCGCTTTTCGATGCGCTCGCCGCGGCGAGCGAACCGCGTTTCGTCGCCGCGCGCGCGCGGCTCGAGACGTGGCGTATCCGCGCGCGCGAACGCACGCCGTTCGCGTTCTACGCGGCGCTGCTCGGCGCCGACGGCGGGCGGCGCGCCCTGCTCGAGCGTCTCGGCCCCGAAGCGAGCGACGCGATCGACGAAGTCATGGGGTTGGCGCTCTCCCACGAGCGCGAGCAGGCGCCCTCGCTCGCCGCCTTCCTCGCCGAACTCGAGGCCGACGACGCGCCAGTGAAGCGCGACATGGAGGCCAGGAGCGACGGCGTGCGCGTGATGACCGTGCACGCCGCCAAGGGCCTCGAGGCGCCGATCGTCTTTCTCGCCGACGCCTGCTCGGTTGGTTATACGCGGATGACCGAACGCCTGCTCGACCTCGGCGATCGCGACGCCGGCGCGCCGTTGTTCGTCTGGGCGGCGCGCAAAAGCGAGGATTCCGCGCCCCTCTCCGCCGCGCGCGAACACGCGCGCGCCGCCGCCGCCGGCGAACATCGCCGCGTGCTCTATGTCGCGATGACGCGCGCCGCGCAGAGGCTGATCGTCGTCGGCCATCACGGCGTCAACGGCCCGGCAGAGGACAATTGGCACGCGCTGATCGGCGCCGGGCTCGGCGAACGGCTGCGGCCCGCTCCGGCGCCGTGGGACGCCGCCGAGACGATTGCGCGTTTCGGCGCGCCGTCGCGCGACGACACGCGCGCCGAACCCGCGCCGAAGCCTGCGGCGGTCGTCGAGCCGGACTGGCTGCGCCGTCCGGTGACGGCGGAAGCGCCGCTGGCGACGCTGAGCCCGTCGCGCGCCGTCGCGTCGCAACGGCGCGCCGACGACGCCGGCCGCAGCCGCCGCCAGACTGGCGTGCTCGCGCACGCGCTGCTGCAGCGCCTGCCCGAGGTCGCGCCCGAGCGCCGCCGCGCCGCTGCGCAAGGCTTCCTCTCCGCGCAGAGCGGCGCGATCGCCAAAGCGGATTGCGCGCCGCTCGTCGACTCTGCGCTCGCGGTCCTCGCGCTTCCCGCGCTGGCGCCGCTGTTCGCCGCCGGTTCGCGCGCCGAGGTGTCGATCGCCGGCGCCGCGCCGCGCAAGGGGGCGCAGGCGCTGCCGTTCGTCGGTCGCATCGATCGCCTCGCGGTCGCCGCCGACGCGGTCTACCTCGCCGATTACAAGACCGGGGCGCGACCGCGCGGCGCCAACCCGCCAGCTTACGTCGCTCAGCTCGCGCTTTATCGCATGGCGCTGGCGGCGCTCTATCCCGCCAAGCCGATCCGCGCCTTTCTCATTTGGTTGACCGACGCCGAAGCGGTCGAAATCGCCGTCGCGGAGCTCGACGCCGCGCTCGCCAACCTTGCGGCGAGCTGACAAAAATGCGGCGAAGACACGGCGCGGGGGTCCGCCAATTGCCCTGCTAAGGCCCTGATGAGGCCAAATTTTCCCTCCTAGATCGGGCGATGACGATCAGCGTGAGACGGTGGCGACCAGGCCGGCGCGTCGCGTCAACCGACCAGCCGTTTATGCCCCTCACTGAGTGCAGGCGCAGCGTTTGCCTCGCCGCGGCCGCCGCGATCGTGGCCGCCGCAACGACCGCAGCTGTCGCGCAGACGGCGCCGAGCGGCGACGCTGCGCCGCCGAGCGCTCCGGCGGACGCCGCGCCAGCCAAGAGCGCCGGTCCAAAGACGCCGCATGGGATGGTGCGTTACGACCATCCGGTGGTCCGTAACGGCAAGGTCATCCTCTGGCATGGCGCGTGGCGCGAAGGGTCGAAAACGAAGGACCGTGGGCAGAGCGCCAAGGATCAGGCGCCGGAAGCCAAGGATCAGGACCAGAGCGCCGCCGTCCCCGCGCCGCCGAAGCCGAGCCCGGACAGTTTCGCCCTGCTCGCCGATCCGAGCGACGCGTGCGCGACGCGACTGGCCGGCGACTTCGTCGCCGCGATGCAGGCGAGCGGCGCCAGCGGCAGGATCGTGGCCGGCGGCGTCTCGGCCGCCGCGCTCGGCGACGCCGTCGAAAGCGACAGCGCCGATCTCGCCATCGCGCCGCTCGATGCTCTCGTCGCCAGCCCGCAGGCGAGCGCGGCTTGGCGCGAGCGCGCGCCCTTCATCGCCAAGCTCGGCGCCGAGCCGATCGAAATCATCGCCGCCCGCGACGTCTCCGACCTTCGCCAGCTCGCCGGACGCGAAGTCGGCTTCGGCGTCGCCAACAGCGCCGACGCGACCAGCGCGGCGGTCCTCTTCAATGCGCTCGGCGTCGCGCCGCGGCCAGCCTACGAGCCGCTCGCCGACGCGCTCAACGATCTCGCCGCCGGCCGTCTCGCCGCCGTCGTCGCAGCCGACGGACGCTGCGCGCCGACGCTGGCGCAGTTCGGCGCCGACAAGCGCTTCCACGAGCTCGCCGTCAGCTGGACGCCGGCGATGCGATCGATCTACGCGCCGGCCCGCCTGACCGCCGAGGATCGTCCCAACCTCATCGACGCCGCGGAAAGAATCGACACCGTCGCTGCGCCGCGCGCGCTCATCGCCCTCGACGCAGCGCCCGGTTCGTCGCGCGCTCAGTCAGCGGCGGCGCTGACCAAGACCTTCTTCGACGGCTTCGACCGACTGCTCGTCCCCGGCAAGGACGACGCCTGGCGCGACGTCAATCTCGCCGCCGAGGCGCCGTGGCCGCGTCTGCGCGCGGCGCAGGAATGGATTGACGCGGCCCGGCCGGCGCTGGACGCGTCGCTGCAATCGTTCCGCGCCGCCGCGCGCGGCGCCGCGAGCGCCGACGGCGGTCCGGCGGCGCAGGATTCCGATCGTCTCTACGACACTCTGATGCAATGGCGCGGAGCGGGGCAATGAACGGAGGCGCGTAATGCCGATGATCCTATTGAAGTCCGTGGCCGGACTGTTCGCCGGCGTCGCGGTCGGGGCGCTCGGCCTGGCGTACTGGCCGCAGATCCGACCCACGACGGTCGCGGCGCGGCCGGTCGTCGAGCCGTCGCAGCAGGTTGCGCAATCGGCGGCGCCTGCGCTCGACAAATCGGCGGTCGACAAGCTCACCCTTGCGTTGCGCGACGTCCAGCAGAACGCGGCGCCAACCGCGGCCGGACCGGCGCGCGGACTGCCGCCGACCTCGACAAACTTCGACTTCAGCGCGCCAAGCGACGACGCGCGACGGTTCCGGGCGCAGGGTTTGGTCGCGTTGGCCGGCGGCGACGTCGCCGCCGCGCGCGCCTTCCTCGAGCGCGCCGCCGACGCGGGCGACGCGCGCGCCCTGTTGGTTCTCGGCGACGCCTACGATCCGGCGACCCTGACACGCCTCGGCGCAATCGGCGTCAAGGGCGACGCATCGCGCGCCCGCAGCTACTATCAGCGCGCCAGCGACGCCGGCCTCGCCGACGCGCGTCAGCGCATCGCCGCCACCGAAGTCTCGCAATAACGGCGAGCATAGCGGCTTTTCAACGATCGACGCGCGACAGCACGGCGCTGAGCGGGTCGCTGGTCCAGGCGACGTTGACGAAGCTGTCGTGATTGACGTCGCCGGAATCGACGAAGGCGACCACGCCCGGCCCCAGACCGTCGGGCAGTCCGTTCTCGACCGCGACCCCGTCGCGCTGCAATTGCGCGCGCAGCGCGGCGTTCTGGTCGTGGGTCGAGGTCGAATAGGCGCTGACGAAGAAAGCGCCGCCGCGCGACGAGTCGATCCAGCGCGCGAACTTGTCGGTCTCGCCATAGAGCGCGTCGAGCAGCACCACGCCGCAGATGCGCTCGCCAGCGCCGCCTTGCGTCAGCGAATAGGCCGCCGCCATGTAGCCGCCGCTATAGGCGACGACGATCACCGGCATGCGTTGGAAGGTCGAGCGCGAGGTCCCGGGATATTGCTCGGCGAGCTTGCCCGCCGCTTCGTCCAGGAACTGGGCGAAGGCGCCGGGGCGCCAGAAATTGCCGGCGCTTGAATCGGGCGCGTCGACGGCGAGCTGCGGCGCGACCATCACGGCGTTGAGGTTCGACTGCGCGAGCTGACGGACCGTCTGCTGGCGGTCGACGACGTCGCGGGCCAGGATCGTCTGGTTGCCGTGGAAGTAGACGACCATGACGCCCGGCCGGCCGGGGTCGAAATCCGGACCGGCGGCGAGCAGCACGTGGCGATCGTTATAGGTCGTGTCTTCCCATAGCAGGCCGCCGCGCGGCGAGGTGTGTCCGAGTCGGCCGTCCGCATTGACGTCGAGGAACGGCTTCGCCCGCTCCTTGGTGTCGGCGTCGGCCGGGATCATGCCGCGATAGGGAAAGGCGGAGGTCTTGAACTCCGCGAAGGCGACGTTGCCGCCTCCCGCCGCCTGCATCGTCGGACCTCCGCCTGTCACGCCCGCCACAGGCCCCGGCCCGGCGTTGCAGCCCGCCAGAGCCAAGGCCAGCCCGACGACGGCCACACACAAAGGGACGCGAGGCGGCCGCACGGTCATCGCCGGATCTCCGTCAGGTTGAGGCGCCCGCTAAGCCGCCCGGCGCGGCGCGCCCTCCGATATTACCCCGAAGAAAGCGGGCAGCGCCAGCAGGTAGGCGCAGCCGGCGATCTCGATCACCGAGCCAAGGCCAAAGTTGGTGGCGAGCACCGGCGCGGCGGCGGCGCCGATGACCGAGAAGCAGCCGTTGACGCCCCAAGCCCAGATGAACAGGTGCTCCTTGCCGAGCCGGCCGAGCGTGGTCATCGCGGTCGACATCGGGAAGCCCATCAGGAAGGCGGGCGGTGCGATAAAGGCGAAACACCATGCCAGCCGCGCCAGATAGGGCAGTGAACCGATCGCGTCGAGCGCAACATTGAGATAATGCGCGTATCCGATCAGCAGCCCGCCGACGACGAGGAACAGCGCCGGCATGAACCAGCGCTTGATCGGCAAGATGCGCTCCGAGACCAGCGCCCCCAACCCCGAGAACACCAACATGCCGGTGATGAGGATCGAAGCGGATACGGTCGGATTGCCGAGCGCCATGATGAAATGGGCGATCAGGCCGACCTCGACCATGATGTAGCCGGCGCCGAGGCAGGCGAAATAGACGACGCTCAGCGCTTTGCCCGGCGTCTTGGCGAAGATCGACCGCCAGCCCCAGATCACCGGGATCGCCAGCAACACGGCGGCGGTGACGCAGGCGATGCCGAGCGTCGCCCAGATCAGCAGATAGCCCCACTCGTCCTGCAGCGGTTCGAGCCGGTCGGGGTCGAACAGCACCTGCGGCAGGTCCTTGGTTTTCACGTAGGCGGCGAAATAAGGCGCGTCGTTGGTCAGCTTGCGCGTATCGAAAACGTAACGCTTGGCGATGTCGGCCCAGCCGCCGTTCACCAGCGTATGCCAGGCGAGGCGGCCCATGACGGTCGAAGGCAGCACTCCTTCGTCGCCTCCGCCCGGCGGGCCGCCGGGCTCCGCGCCGGAAGCGTCGTCAGGCGGCGCGGTCGGATCGACGTCGGTCTTGGCTGGCTCGCTCGACGGCCCATTGACCGGCGTCGAGAAGAACTGCGCGACGTAACCATCGAGGGTGCGGTCGGTCTGCGAGCTGTCGTAAAAGAAGCCCGGCGAATAGATCTCGTCGAACGACAAGTCGCGCGAATGCTTGCGCAGCGCGGCGATCTCGTCGGCGGAAAACCCGCCGCGCTTGTACAGCACGGTTGCGGTCGAGAGATAGGATGAGGCGACGAAGAACGAGTCGGCCATGCGATCGCCGTCGAGCGCGCGCGAGGCCGCGGCCATGGTGGCGTAGAGCTTGAGCGCCGATTTCGGCGGCTCTTCCTTGTTCCAGATGGTGACCGCCAGCACGCCCCCGTCGGCGAGGGAGCGCATGTAGGTCTCCATCGCCTCCTCGGTGTAGGCGAACTTCTCCACCACGGCGAAGCCGCCGGGGTTGGAGAGGCCAGTCGAGTCGGCGAGGCTCAGGTCGATGACGTCGAACTTCTCGTTGGTCTGGGCGAGAAAGTGGCGACCCTCGTAGTCGACGACATGCACCTTGCTGAGGATGTCGTCGGTGAATTTGCGGAACACCGGGCTGCGGAAGGCTTCGAGAATGGCGCGGTTGCCCTCGGCGACGGTGACGTCCTTCGACCCCGAACTCAGCGCGACCTCAGTCGAGATGCCGCCGCCGAACTGCACGATGAAGGTCTTCGGCGCCTTCTTGATCACATAGGGGTAGTCCATCGGCAGATAATGGAAATAGGCCTCCTCCTTCGCAGTGAGATGGCGCATGACGCCGATCGGACCGTCGCTGTCGATGTAGAGGCCGAGGTAGGCGTCGGCCGGCATTTCCGGCAGGTTGAAGCCGGCGTTGTCGGACAGGCCCGGCGCAAAATGCAGGTAAGACGTCGAGTAGGCCTCGAGGAAGCCGAACGGCGACCAGCTCTCGTAGACCTTCTTCGCTTCAGGCAGCCGCCGCGCGTAGGACGCGCCCTTGTAGTCGTTGACCGCGAGGCGCGACAGACCGAGTTCCGGCGCGACGACGAAATGGCCGCCGAAGGCGATCACGGCCGAGACGATGAACGGCGCCAAGGCGCGCCGCGCGCCGGGAAGGAAGCTCCACGACAGGCAGGAGGCCGCCCACAGCGTCAGCGGCGCGGCGATCAGGTCGACCGGCGGAAAGACGTACATCGCGCCGAGGAAGACGAGGCCGCTCAGGCCCGAGCCGGCCAAATCGGCGAAATAGACGCGACCGAACGTCTTGTTGCTCTTGAGGAACACGCAGCCGAGAAACACCGCGCCGGCGAGGAACGGGGTCAAAGAGGCAAGGAAGATCTGGGCGAGCTTCCATTTCTGGTTCGGGTCCGAAACGAGATAGATCGGATTGAAGCCGAGCCGCTGGATGTAGAGGTTGGCGGCGACGGCGAGCGGCCCCAGCAGGCCCAGCGCGACCGAAGCGATCGCCAGCCAGTGGCGAGCGAACCAGTTCTTGGCGATCGCCATCACCGCGCTGGTGAGGCCGAAGCCGAGCATCGCCAGCGACACCACCAGCGAACCGAAGTGCGTCCAGTTGCCGACCGCAAAGACGCGCATGATGTCGATCTGCAGCGCGATCACCGCGCCGGCGCCCAGACCGACGGCGAGATAGAGGGCGAGACGGCCGCCCGCGTCGAGCTCGACGTCGGCTGGGCCGACAATCGTAGCGGCCGCGTCGACGCGCTCGTTCATACGCAGGTCTCCTGTCGGAGGTTATTCGGCGTCGCGCCCCGCGCGGCATCAGCGCGGGGCCGACCGCCACATGGCGCGCCGGTCAATTGTTGTGCGTGCCCTTGATGGCGTCGCCTTCGAGCTTGGTGAAGGGGACGAAGGGCACGATGCGGCCGCCGTAGAGGTCGGAGCGCGCGACGGTGATCGAGCCGTCGGTCGCCTGGTTCTTGACGACTTTCAGTACGCGCTGGGCGCCGGGCGGGCCGACCGGAATGACCATGATCCCGTTCGGCTTGAGTTGCTGCAGCA
>Ga0181519_10002208_pt1 | contig 16664 bp, 15 predicted proteins | sample PEATcosm2014_Bin_26_FD_121102 | JGI IMG/M metagenome (GOLD analysis project Ga0181519, IMG submission 121102) | Peatland microbial communities from MTU Mesocosm Facility, Houghton, MI, USA - PEATcosm2014_Bin02_10_metaG | ecosystem: Environmental > Terrestrial > Soil > Wetlands > Peat | place...
GCGACGCTCGGGCAGCAGTGACCAGATGTGGCGCTTGTCGTCGTCGGCCATGGTCGACCAGGCGGCGATTTCGCTGAGGGTTCGCCAGCAGCCCGAGCACCAGCCCGTCGCAGGATTCATGCGACAGATGTTGGTGCAGGGCGACGGGACGGGGGCGGTGTGTGTCGTCATGAGAGCCTTGGGGCGGTGTAGCGCGGCGCGAAATTCAGACAGGCAAGCCGAGCTTGGCGGCCTTCTCGCGCAGCTTGCCGTGAAAGCGCTCCTGATCGACGATGACGCGCTCATGCGTGCCGGCGCTCACTTTGTCCAGACCGTCCCAGGCTTCGACCTCAAAGCGCAGTGTACGGCCGGTGACGTCCACGAGCTTGCCCCGGATGCGCAGCGTGTCACCGGCAGGCGTGGCGGCCAGATGCGAGAACGAGACGAGCGTGCCGAGCGATTGCTCGCGCGGCCAGTCGAGATACGGGCGAATCGCCTGGAGGCACGCGCATTCGAGAATGCCCGCGAGATAGCCGGTGGCCAGCACGGCCGGCATGTCGCGGCAAAGTTCGACATCATCGTACAGTTCGGGGACCACGGCCTTTCTGGGCACGCGATAAGTCCACTCGAATGTCAGACCCGGTACAAGTTCGGGGCTCGGCATGGCACGTCTCCTCGATGGGGTTCCCGGCTATCGGCGCTCAGGCACGCCGGCGCTGCGACGCCGGCATTTGCTCAGCCACTCGTCCACTCCGTCACTTAGTCACTTAGCTACTGAGTCACGCAGGGCCACGTCGACGACGGGCGCGCCCGTCATCGCCACGAGTTGCTGCGGCGTGAGGTTGAACACGGCGTGCGGATGCCCGGCGGCGGCCCACAGGCTGGAGAGCTTGAGCAGGTCTTCGTCGATGAGCGTGACGGGCGAGACGACATGCCCGATCGGGCTCACGCCGCCGATCGAATAGCCCGTCTTTTCCTTGACGAAGCGCGCATCGGCGCGAGCGAGTTCACCGACCTGCGCGGCGACCTTCTTTTCGTCGACACGATTGACGCCGCTCGCGATGACCAGCACCGGCGTGTCGTCGGACGCGCGACGGAAGATGATCGATTTGGCGATCTGCGCCACTTCGCAACCGAGTCCGGCGGCCGCCTCGGCCGATGTCTTGCCGGTGGCGGGCAGCAGCACGATCGGTTGATCGTGGCCGATGCCGGCGAGCAGTCGCGCCACGTGGCGCGCGCCGTCGGGAAGATCCTGCGCGTGGGCGGGTTCGGGCGTGTGGGGTGTCTCACTCATGATCGGGTCGATGTCCTCGAATGACATGGGGGGCGCGCGGGTACGTTGTCCGGCGCGGTGTCAGGCACTCACGGGGGCGGCGTCTTGCAGCTTGGCAAGCATGGCGCGGCCCACGCGTGACGCGTTCGGGCGGCCGATGGCCTGCGAAATGAAGTCGCCCGTGCGCACCACTGCGTCGAGATCGATCCCCGTCTCGATGCCCAGTCCGTGCAGCAGGTACAGCACGTCTTCCGTCGCCACGTTGCCCGTTGCGCCCTTGGCGTACGGGCAGCCGCCGAGACCGGCAACCGACGAGTGGAAAATCGTGATGCCCGAGAGCAGCGCCGCGTAAATGTTCGCCGTCGCCTGTCCATAGGTATCGTGGAAGTGACCTGACAGGCGCTCGATCGGGAACACCTTCGCGCAGGCTTCCATCACCTCGCGGGTGCGCGACGGGGTGCCTACGCCGATGGTGTCGGCGATGTCGATCTCGTCGCAACCGAGTGCGGCGAGTCGCTGCACGACGTCGACCACGCTGGCGACCGGGACTTCGCCCTGATACGGGCAGCCGAGTGCGCACGAGATGCTGCCGCGCAGACGCAGGCCGTTGTCTTTCGCCGCCCGCGCGACCGGTTCGAAGCGCGTGATGCTCTCTTCGATGGAGCAATTGATATTGCGTTGCGAGAACGCTTCGCTCGCGGCGCCGAAGATCACGACTTCATCCGCCCTGGCGGCCACGGCGGCCTCGAAGCCGCGCATGTTGGGCGTGAGCACCGAGTAGATCGTGCCGGGGCGACGCGTAATGCCCGCCATCACCTGCGCGCCGTCGGCCATTTGCGGCACCCATTTGGGCGAGACGAACGATGCCGTCTCCACATTCGCGAAACCGGCGGCCGACAGTCGGTCGACCAGCGCAATCTTGATGTCGGCCGGTACGTGTTGCTTCTCGTTCTGCAAGCCGTCGCGCGGGCCGACTTCGACCACTTTCACGCGTTGCGGCAGATGGGACGTCACCATGAGTTGTCTCCTCTCTTATGGGGGGCAGGCAGGGATCTGAAGCGGTGGCTTAGTAGCCGCGCGTCAGATCGACGATGCCGGTAATGGCTTCGCCGCGCTCCAGTGCGGCGATCTTGCCAGCGATTTGCGCGACGGTTTCGTCGCGCAGCGTCATGGCAGAGATGTGCGGCGTTATGGTCACGCGCGGTGCACGCCAGAACGGATGGTCTGCGGGCAGCGGCTCGGTGCGGAATACGTCGAGCGTCGCGCCGGCGATCTGACCGCTTTCCAGCGCGGTCAGCAGGTCGGCTTCGACCAGATGCGCACCGCGTGCCACGTTGATCAGGTAAGCGCCGTGCGCCAGCTTCGCGAACAGGTCGGCGTTGAGGACATCGATCGTCTGCGGCGTGAGCGGCAGCAGGTTCACGAGAATGCGGGCGCCGGACACGCAGGCGTCGAAGCCCGCACTGCCGTGATGCAACGCGATGCCACTGTCGTTCGCGCCCTCGCTGCGCGGGCTGCGGCTCCAGGCACGCACCGGAAAGCCGAATGCCTTCAGTGTCCTGGCGACGTGCGCGCCGAGCGTGCCGTAGCCGAGCACCGCGACGGGGAAGTCTGCGAGACGGTTCGGCTTCTGGAACTTCCATTGCCCCTGGGCTTGCTGGTCGTCGAATACGTCGAGACGACGGAAGTAACGCAACGCGGCGGCGCTCACATACTGCGCCATCTGGTCGGCCATGCCCGCGTCTTCCAGGCGCACGAGCGGCACGCCTGCCGGCAGACGTTGCGCACCCTCACCGCTTGTCCCCAGCACACCGTCGACACCGGCCCCCATGTTGAAGATGGCCTTGAGACGCTGGCGCGGTTGCAGCACTTCCGCGTTCGGCTTCCAGAGCACCAGATAGTCGGCCGCAGCGGTATCGCCCGGCTGCCAGCCGCGAATGCGCGCTTGCGGCAGATGCTCGGCGAGGCCGGTTTCGTACTGGGCGGTCTTGCCGTCCGGGGAAAAGATCAGGATGTCCATGAGGTACGGGGCAAACGCGTATAGGGATGAGGCACGGCGACAGGGTCAGCGAGCTTGCGACACGGGTACGCGCCGATGGGCACCGGTACGTGCGGTTGGCACGATGCACCAGCCCGTCCGGCGAGCGCGGACGGCGCGGTCGCGGTGACTCGATTGACGTTAACGTCAAGTGTAACGCAGCTTGTGGGGTGCCGCGTATTGGGGCGAAGGCGCAGCGGCGCGCAGCAGAGGGAAAGGGTGGGGAGGCGCGGGGGAAGGGAGGGGGGGGCGCGGGGCAAACGAGGGGGAGCGAGGTGCAGGCGAGGTGCAGGCGAGGGGAGCGAGGGGAGCGAGGGAAGAGCGAGGTGCGGGCGAGGGGGAGCGAGGGAAGAGCGACGGGAGAGCGACGGGAGAGCGACGAGAGAGCGACGAGAGAGCGACGAGAGAGCGACGGGAGAGCGCGGCGGCGGAGCGGCTGGGAGATCCGCTCCGTTCAGGCAAGCCCGACCGGGGAGCCGGTCAGTCGTTGGCGGCGGCGCGCAACGTCACGAGGTTGACCGGCAGATTGTGGCTGTCGTCGGCGATCCAGACTTCGCCGTCCTGAATCGTGCATTGCAGACGCATCGTGCGCGAGGCGAGCGCCGTCAAGGCTTCGGCAGAGGTTTCGTCGAGCATGCGCACGGTGAGGTTCGACAGGCGGTTGATCTGCGTCTCGGTCGCTTGCCACCAGATCGCGGCAGGCTTGCCGCCGTACGCCAGAACGTCCACGTGCTCAGCGCGACCGGCCGCTTTGACGAGGCGACGCGCATCGGGCTGTCCGACGTCGATCCAGCGCACGATGTCGCCCCCGAAGTCGTGCTCCCACAGGTCGGGTTCATCGGCCGTCGAGATGCCCTTGCCGAACGACAGGCGCTCGCCGGCGTACAACATGAAGGCGAGCAGACGCACCATCATGCGCTCGTCGGTTTCCGACGGATGCCGGGCCAGCGTCAGGCTGTGGGAGGCGTAATAGTGGCGGTCGAGGTCGGTGATTTGCACCTCGGCCTTGTAGATAGTGGCTTTGAGTGCCATGCCGGGAAACCGCAGGAATGAAGAAAGTCGCAAGCATACACCAGCGCCCGACGCGCGCTCATTTGCCCGGCACGCCATGGCCCGCAGCACCGATGACGCGCCGCAGCAAGGGGGACGCAAGCTCGGTATACTGGCGGCCCGTCTTACCTGATGTGTCTCCATGCCGGTTCCTGTACCGCAAACGATCGACGTCAACGGCTATCCGATGGCGTACGTCGAAACCCCCGCACCTGCCGACGCCGTTGGCGCGCCGCTCGTGCTGGTTCACGGTTCGCTTTGCGACTATCGCTATTTCAAGCCGAACATGGCGCCGCTCGGGCAGCGTCGGCGGGTCATCTCGGTGAGCCTGCGCCACTACTGGCCCGAAGCCTGGAGCGGCCGCGACGGCACGTTCTCGGGTGAGCAGCACGCCGAGGATCTGGCGGCGTTCATCACGGCGCTCGGCGTCGGTCCCGTTCACGTGCTCGGCCATTCGCGCGGCGGCTATGTCGCGCTGCGCACGGCACTCATCGCGCCGGACACCGTGCGCTCACTGATCCTTGCCGATCCGGGGGTGGAAATCAGCGGCGGTCCGGTGGAGATCCCGCTCGACAGCGAACGAGGCAATTTCCGCCAGACGGCGCTTGCCGCCATCGAAGCCGGCGATATCGAGGGCGGCCTGGCCATCTTCATCGACACGGTGAGCGGGCCGGACACGTGGCGCCGCATGGTGCCCTGGTTCAAGCAGATGGTGCGCGATAACGCGCGCACGCTGATCGGTCAGGTGGCCGAGCCGCGCACGCCGTTGCCGATCGATGCCCTCGGCGCGTTGCACGCGCCGGTCCTGCTGATGGGCGGCGCGCAGAGCCCGGCGCCCTATCCGGATGTGTTGAACGCGCTCGCGCACGCCATGCCGGAAGCCCGCCGCATGGTGATTCAGGACGCGTCGCATGGCATGAACCTCGCCAATCCGATTGCCTTTCACCGCGCGGTGGACGCCTTCCTCGGGACCGACTAACGCCCGGGAACGATAGACGCCTTGAGGCAGGCGTCGCCTGACACCTGACGCGAGCCCGTCACCTCGACCTCGCGTTTCATCCTCATTCGTCGTGCAATACGCCGTGACCCAGCCGTAAGCTCAGCGTGCGCACCAGATCGGCCATCCACGCCTGATCCCTGTCCGATAATTTCTGCATTGCCCGGTTAAGCGACGGATACGGATCGCAGGGCGCCGCTGCGCCCGGCCCGGCATCGGCCGCCATCCCATTTGACGAATCGAACGCCAGCAGCTCGTGCGGCGGCAGCCCCAACGTGTCGGCCAGAATGCAGATGTTGCGCAGCGAGATATTGCGTTTGCCACGCTCGACACCGCTCAGATAAGAACGCGCCAGTCCGCTTTCCAGTGCAAGCTTGTCTTGCGCCCAGTTGTATTTCTTGCGCAAGCCGGCGAGGTGTCTGCCGAATCGAAATAAATTGGTGTCCATAAGAATGTTTTCCTTGTTAGGGACGAAAAGATTGAAACAAAAATCCGGTATTGAGGACGGTGCCTCGGGTATCCCCCGTTTGCGAGGCACGAACTACGGAGTCTGCAATACGGATTTTTCGCGGACTTTCGGAGAAGGCACAAAGAGTGCGAGCTTTCCGACGGTTGTGATGGCGCCAGTTTGCGTACCGCTGCGAAGGCATTGCGATACGTTTTGTCGCACTCTCGTCAACCGGAGCCGCGCAGTGTGACATCGGACATGCGGAACCACGCCACAAGGGGATTTTGAGAGGTTCCGCTTTGGGATGTCACTCGATGTCGACGGCGAGTGTCCCATCTCGTGTCGGGCAGTATGGGTTTTCGGCGGGCATCAACCGGCTGTCATACCCGTGGTGGCTGGCGCAAACGCGTTCGGCACATAGCCGTAAGACCTTCGTTGGCGCAACGCAGCATGCCTGTCGAAGCGATCGCTTTAAATAGGGGTTTTGGTGACTCTTACTAGACGAACCATCGCGCAATACCCCCCGGGATACCCGGGGGACTTTGCGCCATGTCCTAAGAATCAATTGCCTCGCTATTGCTCACACTTCATCGTCGTTGTGAAAACGCCGCGAGTCTTCGTGGGCGATGGCATCGGAGCGGTGCGCCGCATCAGGGTCGCCGGAGGCGCTGGTGTTGCCGGACGACGTGCGCTCCGGCTCGCGGATGTGCGTGGTGGTATCGGCGGGTTTGGCCATGTCTTCGGCTATGCGGTAGGCCGCATCCGACGATGCGTCGAGTTGATGACGCGCGGCCAAGCCCGGGTCGATGGCGGTGTGTCTGGAGGCGTGGCCGAATGCGGGGTGCATCTCGGTGGCCTCGTCGGCCTCATTGAAGTCATTGCGGTCATCGAGGTCGCTGAGATCTTCGCGCTCGTTGCCGGCATCGTCGTGCGCCGCGCCCGACATTGCGGAGGGGTTCGCAGAAGGTGACGGCGTGACCGGCGGCGCCGCGTGACTCAACCGGGAACTGAGACTTCGGATGATTTCCGCGAGCCAGACCTGATCGCGGTTTTCGAGCCGGCACAGGGAGCGGCTGATCTGGGGCAGCGGCGTGCGATCGGACGGTGCCGCGTTGTCTGCGGCCCCGGACGTCGCCTGAGCGAAGCGCAGCATCTCTGAGGTCGGGACACCGAGCGTGTCGGCGAGTACACAGATGTTGACGAGGGCGACGTTGCGTCTGCCGCGCTCGATACCGCTGACATACGAGCGTGCCAGACCGCTCTCGAGAGCAAGTTTCTCCTGCGACCAGCCGCGCGCCTTTCGCAGGCGGGCCAGATGGTCTCCGAACAGCGCGAGTGGATTCGTTTGCATGGCGGAACTCCGTTGACGAGTCACACAGCGTAATCAATCCCCCCGCGCCTTGCGACGTTATATCGCTCTCCTTCCCATGCGTTACAGCCGGCCCTCTATAAAGAGTCAGCGACGCTAATAGCGCAAAATTTATCGGACGCTTCCCAATTCATCGGACAACGATGGCATCGGTTCACGCGCTTTGCGGATCGGCAGGTGCCAGTTTTCGCCGAGCGCGACGCCCGCCAGAATCAGCGCGCCCCCCATGAGGTGATAGCCCGCGAGATGCTCGCCGAGGCCGAACGCTGCGATCAGTGCCGTGAGGATCGGCACGAGGTTGATGACGACGGTGGCGCGTCGCGGGCCGATGCGTGCCACCCCGATCATCCAGATGAACGGCGCGGCGACCGACACGAGAAGGGTGGCGAAGGCCAGTTGCGGCAGATTGTCCATCGACACGCCCGCTTTCTGCGAGAACAGGTAGAAGGGCAGCAAGGCGACGACAGCGCACATGATTTGCGCGTAGAGCGACGGCAGCGGGGCGAGCGGCAATTGCCACTTGCGCAGCAGCACGCAATAGACCGCATAGGCGAGCATGGCGGCGAACATCATGGCGTCGCCGATACCGATGCCCTGATCTGCCAGATGCATCAGCGAGCCGTGGCCAACCACCAGCAGCACGCCGACGATCGACAGCAGGCCGCCGACCAGCGCGCCCGCCGTAAGGGCGTCGCCGAGCACGATGACGGCGAGCGTCAGCGTGGTGAGCGGCAGCAATGCAAGAATGATCCCCATGTTGGTGGCACTCGTGTAGTGCGCGGCCGAGTAGGCCAGGCCCTGATAAATCGCCATGCCCAGTACGCCCAGTGTTGCGTACTGCGCAAGGTGTGGCAGAAACACCCGACGCTCGCGCCACAGGGTTGGCAGCGCGAAGGGCGTGAGAATCAGCCACGCGGCGAACCAGCGCAGGAAGGCGATCTCGGCGGGGAAGATGTGACCGACAGCGAGCTTGTTGACGATCACATTGGCTGACCAGATCAGTACGGCGATCAGCGGCAGGATGAAATTGAACATGGGTCTGGGGGGCGTAGGCCGGTCAATCGGATGACCGGTAAATCATGAAAACAGTGAGGTAATTCGGACGCGAGACTGGGCGGCGAAACTACGTGTGACTTCGGGCGACGAAGGTTTTGGACGTTGCGTCGCAGCACACGATGTAGCGAATTGTCCGCCCGAAAGCGGTGAGTGACATAGCGAATTTAAGACAAACGATACGGTATTTCAGACGCGGCATCGAGGCGAATGCCGGCGTCTGGTTAGACCGGTTGGACCGATATTTTACGGGGCCATGAGGCGCAGGTAGAATGGCGCCATTCCGGGTTCGACACGTTGTTCGCGTACGCGACGCGCGGCTCCCGGCCCCACGGTGCACTGGCATCGTGCGCGTTTCGTGATAGGTGATCGGAGCAGCATGGTGTCAGTGAGTCAGCAAGACCGCTCGGCGCGCGCCGACGGTTCGCAAGAGCGGCGTGATGCGTCGCCCCCCGCATCCATCGATCCGGCCATCGCCGGTAAGGGCAAACGTTTCGTACAACGTCTTTATCGCCTGCGCACGATTGGTCTGGGCATTGGCTTCGTTTGCGTTGCCGGCGTCTTCTATCGTCAGGAACCGTCCGCGCCGCTTTGGCTCTGGGCGCTGTTGATCTTCAACGGGTTTGTCTGGCCGCATCTCGCTTGTGTATTGGCGCTATCGCGCCCGGTGCCGTATCGTGCCGAGCGTACGAATCTGCTGATTGATGCCTTGTTGGGTGGCTTCTGGGTCGCCGCGATGCAATTCAATCTGTTGCCGAGCGTGGTGGTGCTGGCGATGATGTCGATGGATAGCATCAGTGCCGGCGGCATTCGGCTGTTTCTTCAGGGATTGCTCGCCAATGTGGCGGGTGGGCTGATCGGTATTGCCGTGCTCGGTTTTGTCTGGGCACCGGCGTCGGACACGTTCAACGTCATTACCTGTTTGCCGATGCTGCTCCTCTATCCCATTGCGTTGGGGAAGGTGACGTACGATCTGGCGCAGAAGCTGGCGCAACGCTCGCGTGAGATGGAGTATCTGTCACGGCACGATGGTCTGACGGGGTTGCTCAACCGGCGGGCCTGGGAGCAGCGGCTCGCCGAGATTCATGTCCATTGCGTGCTCACGGGACAGCCGGCTTGTCTGGTGCTGATGGATCTGGATCACTTCAAGCGCATCAACGACACGCTTGGTCACGCGGCGGGCGACACGGCATTGCGACGCTTTGCCGGGCTGTTGCGTCAGCGCTTGCGCGAGATGGATGCCGTTGGCCGATATGGCGGCGAAGAGTTCGGCGCCGTGCTGGTCAACACTGGCGGTGTGGCGGGCCAGGACTTGATGTACCGCTTGCTTGCCGATCTGCGCGCACGGGTGGCACAGGCCGAAGCGCACGTCCGGGGGCAGACCGTACAGTCCCTATCGTTGGCGGAGTGTACGGTGAGCATCGGACTGGTGCCATTCTCGACGGCTTTCGATACACCACAGTCGTGGCTTCAACACGCCGACCGAGCGCTGTATCGCGCCAAACGCGAGGGACGCGACGGTATGGTCGTGCTCTATGCCGAGGGGGAGGTCAGCACGGTGCGCGCGGGCGGTCATGGCGTGACGGGCGCTGCCGAAGAAACCGACGGTATTGCCGACCCGCGCTGATTAACGTGCGCAGAGGCGGGTAAAGGCGTTGCGCAGGGCAGTGGGCAGGGCGGCCGCGAAGCCGAACGGACGTGCCAGCGTAGCCAGCCCCTCGCCATTGAGCACGCGAGCGCCTTCCAGATGCGTGGCCAGCACGCAGAAATCTTCTCGCTTCATCCCCACACGCTGACACGCTTTTTCGAGCTGCTTCAGATCGTTCGGATGCAGGGTGATGGTGAGCGTGATGCGCTCTGAGTCGGTGTTCATGTCGGTCAATCTCTCTGTTTCAAAACATCGGGCATGTCGCGTGGATGATGCGAATGCCAAGCGCCCACGCGATAACGCAGGCGAGCGTGATCCGACTGCGTGCGATCGGCCGCATGGTGCGTGCGGCAAACGCGGCAAACACGTCGAGCGGACAGCAAGACGCCAACGCAGCGGCGATGTCCGTTCCGACGATGCCTGCGATGCGTGATCGGGGCGTCGAGTTGTGTGATGCAACGCGTGGGCAATACGAGGCTGTGGGCGCGCAATCCGCCGCCAGAAATGCGGGCGGCGGTACGGCTCTGACGCGTGAGAGCGATGCCTCGTAACAGCAGGGAGGGATGACTCTCCATCCGGCCATGACACAGGCGCCGGAATACAGCATGAGTACTGCAAACTACCACTGCGGGTACTGCTTGAATTCACTGCGAAAACGGCGGCAAAGACGCTGCGGCGACTGCGCCAACTGCCGCAACTGTTGCAACTGCGGTTGCCAGACGTCGGCAACGGGTACTGCGGTGATGCGAGACCTTCTGTACGGCAGGACTGCGGGTGATGCGTGTACAGCGATGCAGACCTGAAACTTCCGATACTGCGACTTGCTGAACTGCTAATGCGGATGACGCGGAACTGTCTGAACTACTGGACTTCCGAACTGCTACTGCTACTGCTACTGCTACTGCTACTGCTACTGCTACTGCTACTGTGGGACGACGCTCACTTACGCGGCGTCCTTGAACTGAATGCGTGAGCAGGGCGTACTGCGATGGCTACGGCGATATCGCAATACACGCTCGACGTGACTCGCTGCTGCCGTGCGTGCCGCGCGACGATGCAACTGCATCACGCGTGCTGCCGAGACCGTAACGGCGACTGCTGCAACCACCAACCAACCGACCACAACCACAACGCTTCTCCCAAATGACGACAGCTTCTGAAAAACCGGAGCGCGTCGAATTCAAAGGGAAATCCAAAAAGCGCAATGACTGCCGGTCCGCAACTGCATCGAACTTCAATAAAGACGAATTCTAAATAGATTCCCGAATAGGGTAAACCCTTAAAATCGAAAATAATGTATTTTTTTAGACGATTCAGTCTAAATGTCCAAACATCCGTTTGAATTTCACGCGACTTAATACACAGGAAAAATCGGCCCAAACCCGCATGCCTTAACGGGCTTGGGCCGATTACCAGACGATGTGACGGATCAGAAGTTGTGCTTCAAACCCATGCCGACCAGCAGTTGCGTTTTCGCCCCTGCATCGAGGCCATAGGACCCGACCGAGGCGTTGGCTTTGACGACTCGACCGCGATTGAGCGTCTTGCCGACGGCCTGTTGGTAGCCACCGATCACGTACGTCGAGGTGCGCTTGGACAGCGCGTACGTGATACCGGCGTTGAACTGGTTGTAATGCGCGCCGACATAGCGACCGCCGCGCAAGCGCGTATAGCTATAGCCGAGGCCGGTGTTGATCGTCGGTGTCAGTGCATAGGTGGCGAAGGCGTTCACCGTGTCGAAATTTGCCGTGCCGGTGAAGTCTGAAAGGCCGTCGCTCGCATATTGCGCGTTCGAGAATGACAGCCCCAGAATCGCAGGGCCTACCGCGTACTTTCCGCCCAAGCGCGCAATGCGCACCTTGCTCGCCGTACGGAAACCGCTGTTGATCGGGGAGTTGAACAGCGAGCCCGCGCTGCTGGTCCACTCGCGATAGCCAAAGCCGGAACGCGTGAAGTCAGTCACCCGTCGGCTGCCGCCATCCGCGAAGAAGAAGCCCGCGCCAAGTGAGATCGGCCCATTGCTGTAGGCGCCCGCAACGCCGTAGCTGCGTCCTGCGCCTTCCTTACCCGCCACGTTGCCCGTCGCGTACATGCCCTCGAATTGCAGGCCGCCGTAGTTCGGCGTGGCGTAACGAATCGAGTTGTCGATGCGAGCGCCGTTGTCGTAGTTGTCGACGTCGCCCGGCGTGGCGAAGAAGCCGCCGAAGTAGCCGTCGGCCGTCGTGCCCTGCACGAGATTGACGACCGGGTCGTACTGGCGACCGATGGTCACTTCACCCCATTGGGTGCTCTTCAGACCGACGATGGCCTTGCGTCCGAACGCGCGGCCGCCGTTCCCCATCTCGCCATTGACCGCGTTGAATCCGCTCTCGAGCTGGAACAGTGCGGAAAGCCCCTGACCCAGCGGCTCCGTGCCGCGCAGGCCCCAGCGGCTGCCGGAGATGATGTTGCTCGTGATCATCGAGCGCGACTGCGGGCCGTTGCCCGTGGCGGTGTGATTGGCGTGCACGAAGCCGGAATCGATCGTGCCGTAGAGCGTGACATTGCTCTGTGCGCTGACACTGGCGGGCAGAGACAGCAGTGTGAGGGTGGCGGCGAGCGCGATGGCGCGCAGACCGGTATGTGAGTGTGGGTGTCGAGTCATGATGTCGAGCGGCTAGCCGCGCTTGGTTGAAATCGACATCGAGAATATTTCCGAACACCTATTCGGAATCCTTATGAAAATTCCGAATGAGCGAAAATCCGCATGGCAGCGACCGCTTCTCTGGGTCGCTTCCGGAGTTTCTAGGAAACCTCCTCAAAAATTGTGAGGAAATAACGCAGTAAGCGGTTCCGAGGCGGAATCCGCTCTGCGTGTGTCGGGGTTAGCCCTTCGAGAGACCGGCGCGCCGCAGCGCCACACGCGACAGCGCGGCCCAGTCGAGCTGGCCTTCGCCGTGCGCGAGGCTGTCGAGGTGGTTGTCGCGCAGCACGGTACCGAACGGCATCGGCACATTCGCCGCCTCGCCCGCGAGCAACGCCAGGCGCACGTCCTTGGCGCCCAACGCGAGCTTGAAGCCGGCCGGCTCGAAGACCTCTTTTGCAATCGCTGCGCCGTAGCCGGTGTAAGCGGGCGTGGCGAACATCGCGGTGGTGATCATGTCGAGGAAGTCGGCGCCGGCCACGCCGTGACCTTGCGCGAGCGCAGCGGCCTCGCTCATCGATTCGATGGCACTGGCGATCATGAAATTCGATGCGAGCTTCACGACGTTGGCCTGCTCCGGTTTGTCGCCGAAGCGCCACGTGCGCTGACCGAGTACATCGAAGATCGGCTGAACGGTATCGATGACGCTCGTCTCGCCCGCTACCAGAATGTTGAGCTTGCCCGCCTCGGCGACATGCACGCGCCCCAGCACCGGTGCGGCGAGGTAACGCAAGCCGAGCGACTCGCATTGCGCATGCATCTCGCGGGCGAAGTCGAGCGAGACGGTGGCCATGTTCACGACAATGGCACCGCGCGGCAGGGCGCCGAGCGCACCGCCGTCGGCCCCCTGACAGAGCACGGTGCGCGAGGTGTCGTCGTCGGCCAGCATGGCGATGAGGACCTGCGCGCCACGAGCGGCATCGGCCGGGGTGGTGCCGGGCGTCGCGCCGTCGGCGGCTAATGCATCGACAGGGCCGCGCGAGCGGTTCCACACGCGTAGTGCGAATCCCGCCTTGAGCAGATTGCGTGCCATGGGGGTACCCATCGTGCCGAGTCCGAGAAATCCGATGTTCATAGGGGCTCCTGATGCCAAGGATGTAGAGGCAGCGTGGTGAAAAAGGAAAAGGGGACGGGAACCGTGGAAATGGCGCAGCGGGCAGATGCAAAGGGGCGGAACGATCGCCAGACAAGTGCGCCACGCGCCGATACGGCCCGCGTTATCCGGGAGCATGACATCGAACGTGGGTTCAAGCAGAGCAGGCGCGTCAAGCCGCCGCGAGATGAGGTGCGCCACGCGCCGATGCGGCCCGCGTTATCCGGGAGCATGACACCGAACGCGGGTTCACGCAGAGCAAACGCGTCGAGCCGCCGTGAGATGAACGGCGTCATTGGCGGGGAGAGCGGCAGCACGGGTAAGATGCTCGTGATGCCATCCGGCGCCAGGCGCGCCTGTTCCTGCCACCGTCATGACTGTTCGCTATAACTGGCCGAGTTTCAAGACGCTGCCGTATCCGGTGTATTTCCGGTACGACGAATTCGACGCTCAGACAGCGTGGGTACCGCATCGTCACGACTGGGGAACGCTCAACTATGTGGCGAACGGCGTGATGCAACTGGAGATCGAGGGCATCCGCCTGCTCTCGCCGCCGCAATACGCCGTGTGGGTTCCGCCGAAGGCTGCGCACGCAAGTTTCAACGCGCAGGCCGTGATTTACCGTTCCGTGTATATCGACGCGTCCCTTGCCGGCATGCTCCCGGCGAGCGTCGCCACCTTGCGCATCAGCGGTCTGCTGCGCGCCATTCTGTCCGATTTCGCCGAGCGGGGCGTGGCATGTCCGCGCACCGATGCCGATCGTCGCCTCGCGCATGTGCTGATCGATCAATTGGCACTCGCGCCGGCCGAACCGCGCTTTCTTCCGCTGGCGAGATCGCCGTCGCTGGCGCGTGTTCTGGAGGCGTTGCAGCGCGAGCCCGCCGACAACCGCACGCTCGAAGCGTGGGCGCAGACCGCCTCCATGACGCAGCGCACGCTGGCGCGCCATTGCCTCGCGGAGTTGGGGATGACGTTGGGACAATGGCGGCAGCGCATGCGCTTTCTGCTGGCCATCGAGGGGTTGGAGGCGGGGCGGACCGTCAAGTCCATTGCGTTCGATCTGGGCTACGCCACACCGTCCGCCTTCATCGAAATGTTCACGCGCCAGTCGGGACTGACGCCGCAGCAGTTCCGGCGTCAGACGATTATGGGCGTGGCAGGGCACGATCCGGCGTAATTTCGGCGCGATGCCCGCGCAATTCCGACGTAATGCCTGCGTGATGTCCGAGTGATGCCCGTGTACTGACGCAAAGCCGCCCAGCCTGCGAACGTCGTGGCGTCTGCCATCGTGTTTTGGGCGCGTCCATCTGAATGCCGTTCCTCGTGCTTTAGACTCGAAGCTCGCTTACGCCTCAAGGAGGAACGGTCATGATCCGCTACGCAACGCTCGGTACCAACGATCTGCAAAACGCTACGGCGTTCTACAACCGCGTGCTGCTCCCCCTCGATCTGCATCCGACGCCGTTCTCCAACGAGACTTTCTATGCGCGTAAGGAAGCTGCCAGCGACGATATCGTGCTGGCCGTCACATTACCCTTCAACGGCGCACCGGCAACACCGGGCAACGGCACCATGATCGCGCTGCATGCGCAGTCGAAGCAGCAAGTCGACGCCGCGTATGCAGCGGCCGTTGCGCAAGGTGGCCAGTGCGAAGGCGCGCCTGGGCCGCGCCCGGATTACCACCCGCGCATGTATGCCGCCTATTTCCGCGATCTCGATGGCAATAAGCTCGCAGTGGTGTATTTCGAACCCGTCCGCGACGAGCCTTGAGGCGTCCTCAAAACGTCGCTCGCCGGCGGACGGCCTAACCGCCTATCGCTACGCGGTAGCTACCGCCTACCGCTTGAACGCCAGCAACTGTGCGCCTTCCGGCACCTGATCGCCCACGGCGTACAGCACTTCTTCGATCTCTCCATCGGCCGGCGCGCTGATGGTGTGCTCCATCTTCATCGCCTCCATCACGAGCAGCGGTGCGCCCTTCTCGACCTTGGTGCCGGGCTGCGCGAGCACCGCGATGACCTTGCCGGGCATGGGCGCCGTCAAGCGGCCTTCACCGCCTTCCTGAGCCCCGGCCTGCGCCAGCGGATCATGCCAGCGCAGCGTCCACGACAGGCCATCCGTGAAGACGTGTGCGGTCTGCTGTTCGAATTCGACGTGACCCTGCACGCGCCGCTCGCCGAGCGTCACGCGGTACACGCCGCCGTCGTGGGTGTAGCGATACGGATAGGTCTGCCCGTCGACGCTCAGCGTGCTGGCCTGCGCGCCGCTCGTGAGCACGACGTCGAGACGCGTCTCGCCATGATCGAACGACAGCGTGCGCTGGTAATCGCCGTTCAGACGCCAGCCCGTGGCGAGTTGCCACGGCGAGTGATGGTCGATGCTGTCCTGATACTTGCGGCGTCCGATGACGGTTTCGCGGCTGAGCTGGGCGGCGACAGCCAGCGCCAGCGTCGTCGCGGGCACCGGCGCGGCCGCCGGGAACAGCGTGTCGCGGTGGCGCTCGATCAGGCCGGTGTCGAGGTCGGCCCCGGCGAACGGCTCGCTGGCGACCAGGCGTCCGAGGAATGCGATGTTCGTCTGCACGCCGACCACGCGGTACTGGCCCAGCGCACGGCGCATGCGCGCGAGGGCTTCGTCGCGGTCCTGTCCCCACACGATCAGCTTGGCGATCATCGGATCGTAGAACGGCGAGATGGTGTCGCCTTCGCGCACGCCCGAGTCGATGCGCACGGCGGCCGGTGTGGCCGCGCCGCCGATCTCGAACTGCACCGCAGCGGGCGGACGCAGCGTGGACAGCGTGCCCGTCGACGGCAGGAAGTTGTTGTCCGGGTTCTCGGCGTAGATCCGCGCTTCGAGCGCGTGACCGTGAATGCGCAGTTCGTCCTGCTTGCGCGGCAGCACTTCGCCTGCGGCCACGCGCAGTTGCCATTCCACCAGATCGAGGCCGGTAATCATCTCCGTGACCGGGTGCTCGACCTGAAGGCGCGTGTTCATCTCCATGAAGTAGAACGAGCCGTCCTGATTGGCGATGAA
>Ga0181519_10002209_pt1 | contig 16660 bp, 26 predicted proteins | sample PEATcosm2014_Bin_26_FD_121102 | JGI IMG/M metagenome (GOLD analysis project Ga0181519, IMG submission 121102) | Peatland microbial communities from MTU Mesocosm Facility, Houghton, MI, USA - PEATcosm2014_Bin02_10_metaG | ecosystem: Environmental > Terrestrial > Soil > Wetlands > Peat | place...
GCCGCAACCTCGCCAGGCTCTACGAGAAGCACACCGCGGCCGGCCGGCACGTCCTCGTCGCCGTGCCATTCCCGGACTGGTCGTCCGCCGAGGATGCCGCCGCCGCGAGTCGGCTCGACGTCGGGACGGCGTGCGCGGCGCTCGGCGCGTGGTGCCAGACATGAGCGCCTGCCCGGCCGGCGATCGGCGCGCCGGCTGCCGCTGCGGTAGCCTGCGGGTCGACGCGTTACCGCACCCGGACACCGCTCCGTGCCTTGGTCCGCCGCTGCGCGGACGGTCGCCCGCCGTCGCGGTAGCCGCATGACGCCGGCCGCGTTCCGACGACTGGCGCTCGGCCTGCCGGCGGCCTGCGAAGGCTCGCACATGGGCCACGCCGACTTCCGGGTCGGCAAGCGCATCTTCGCCACCCTCGGCCACCCGAGCCCGGGTTGGGCGATGGTGAAGCTGACGCCCTTGCAGCAGTCGCAGTTCGTGGCCGCGTATCCGGCCGCGTTCGCCCCGGTCGGCGGCGCCTGGGGACTGCGCGGCGCGACCCGCGTCGAGCTCCGCGCCGCGACGCCGACGGCGCTGCGGCCGGCGCTGTTCGAGGCCTGGCGCAACGTTGCCCCGGCCCGGCTCGCCTCGACGCCGCCCGGCGCGCCGCGGCACGCGCCCGTGCGAGCGGCGCTCCGATGGCGGCGAACGGCCGCTCGCGGCCGTGATCGACGATAAGATGCCGCGTGGCGGCGCCCGACGGCCGCAGGATGTCGGCGCAGGACGAGCGGGGTGGCCGTGATCACGCATGCGGGCGGGTGTCATTGCCGGCGCGTCCGGTTCGAGGTGGTCGCCCCAGCGCGCGTGCGGGTGTCCGACTGCAACTGCTCGATCTGCAGCATGTCCGGCTACCTGCACCTGATCGTGCCGGCCGCACGCTTCAGCCTGCTGTGCGGCGCGCAGAGCCTGACCGCCTACCGCTTCAATACGCACACCGCGCAGCACCTCTTCTGCTCCGTGTGCGGGGTCAAGTCCTTCTACGTGCCCCGTTCGCACCCGGACGGCTTCAGCGTCAACGCCAGATGCATCGACCCGGGAACGATCCTCGAGCTCTCGATCGTGCAGTCCAATGGCCGCGAGTGGGAGCAGCTCTATCCGGCGGGGCGGGGCGAATTCGGGAGCGGCGACGGCGGACCGTAGCCTGCCGCGCGATGGCCGGCGCGGTGGCCGGCGCGGTGGAATGATCCGCGATCTTGAACCTGCGAGCGGACGTCGGGAGACGAGCGGTGCTCTACATGATCGTCGAGTCCTTCCATCCCGGCGCGGCGCCTGCCATCTACCGGCGCGCCCGCAGCCTCGGCCGCCTGCTGCCACCGGGCCTCGAGTACGTCGACAGCTGGGTCGACCTCGACTACTCGAAGTGCTTCCAGCTGATGCGCAGCGACGACCGGCAGCTGCTCGACATCTGGACCGCCGCATGGCAGGACCTCGTGGACTTCGAGGTCATCGCGGTGCGTACCTCCGCGGAGGCGGCACGCGCCATCGCGGCGGAGCCCTAGGCCGCGGTCGTCGCGCCGCGCGCGCCGGCCGGCAGGAGTTTGATCTTGAGGGGCCGACCGCGGTACTCGCGGTGTCGGTCGGGGAGTACGATCGGCGCTGCCGGGACGCGCGCGTCGGACGGGCGGTGCGTTCCACGACCTGCGAGGCCCGCCATGCTCAGGCTCTCTGACTCGGTCTGCTGCGACGAGATGCGCAGGCAGCTGCGCCGGCGCTGCCCGGAACACCCGGACCTCGCCACCTGTCCCGACGCGCTGGTCGGGCGCTTCGGGCGCGCCCGCACGATCGGCCTCTACGTCCACGACGGCGGCCCGTCCTACGTCCGGATCCGCTACTGCCCGTGGTGCGGCACCCGGCTCGCGGTCCCGGACGCGGCCCGCGAGGCGAGCGATGCCCGGATCTAGGCGGGCGCGGCCGCGGCGCCACGGCGTCGGCGGCCGGCTGCGCCGCGTCGCGCTCCTGGTCGCGCTCATGGGCGCATCCGCCGCGGGCCTCGCCGACGAGCCCGCCGAGCTGCTCGCGGCACTGCGCAGCCACTTCGACCTGGCCGCGGGCGCGGTCACGCCCAAGCATCGCTACGCGCTGGTGGACCTGGACGGCGACGGCGTGCCGGACGCCGTCGTCCTGGTCACCGATCGCGCCTACTGCGGGAGCGACGGCTGCACCCTCGAGGTCTTCCACGGTGGCGGGGAGGGGTTCAGCTTCGTGAGCGGCAGCACGCTCAGCCGCGAACCGATACGGCTGTCCCGTGAGTCGGTGCACGGCTGGCGGACGCTGATCGTCGCGACGAGGCGCGGCGGCGACGTCCTGATGCGCTTCGACGGGCGGCGCTATCCGCTCGACCCCGCGCTGCAGCCGCGGGCCTCGCGCAACCAGCTCGATGGCGCGACGCTGCTGCTCGGGCCGTCGCGCCTCGACCTCGGCGCCGGTGCGACGCCGACCCACCCGGCGACGCCGTGAACGGCCCGCTCGCCGGCCCTGGTGACGGCCCGCGGCCGCCGTGCCGCAGCGCCGGCAGCACGCATGGGCGCCTGGCCTAGCCTGTGGCTGCTGCCGCTCGGCTTCGTCGCGGGCGTCCTCGGCCTCGCGCTGAGCGCCGGCTGGCTGCGAAGCGTGGCAGCGGCGCTCGGCCGCGCCGCGCCGCCGCCGCCGCAGTCGCCGCGCCGCCGGCGGGCGGCGCTCCTGGACGTCGCGCGGCACCCCGTGCCGTGGCTGCTGCTGCTCGGGCTGGCGTTCGGGGTGCCGCGAGTGGCCGCCTCGCCGTCGCGCGCCGCGTGGCTCACGTTTCTCGCCGGCGCCCTCGCGGCCGTAGCGCTCAACGCGGCACTCGTCTGGCTCGCCCCGCGACGCGTGCGCCGGCGTCGTGGCGGGCCGCGCGGCAAGCCGGCCTGCGGTGGCGACGACGCTCGCTGAGCGCGGGCGGGTACTCATCCACCGGGATGCGCAGGTTGCGGCGGCCACGCGTTCGCGGCGCCGGTCCGCGCCGGCCGATTCCGACGCACCCGGCCGCTGCGGGCCAGCGAATGGCGTCGCCACGGACGCTCGGTTAACCTTGGGACGGCGCGGCGCGGCGCGGCCTGGCGTCGCGGCGGCCAACCCTCGGCGTCGGATACCCGCGATCAATGGCCGAGCCACCCGAATCACTGGCCTTCCTCAGCGCCCTCGCCGCGCTCGCGACGCGGCTCGCCGCTGACGGCGTCACGATCTACGCGGTGACCTACCAGACCCATGCCTTCGGCGGCTGGGAGGTGGAGTCCGGACGGCGACGCGTCCGCGTGCGTGTGACGTGGGACGGCAAGGACCGCCACCTCAAGGTCGCGACGGCACAGCTCGCGAGCGGGTCCACCGAGCGCGCATGGCAGCTCGTCGAGGAGCACGACTTTCGAGGCCGGCGCCCGGACCTGCCGCAGCTGTTCGGCACCCTGCACGCGGCCATCACCGCGCACGCCGGCGTCTGAGCGCCGCCGCGGGCGGGCCCGGCGACGTCGGGGCGGGCCCCGCGCGTCGCGCTTGGGGCCGGCCCCGGCAGGGGATAGGATCGCCACGGAACGGGCGAGCCCGAGGGCCGCCCGCGCGCCGACCGCCGGAGTGCCCCCGCCGTGCCGCTTCTGTACCGGACCACCGATGCCGCGCTCGCGCAGGCCGCCGTCGACGCCCTGATCAAGCGCGGCGTCGAGGCCTATGCGACCGGCAGCGCCGCCACCGCGCGCGGCGAGGTCCAGCCGCAGTACAGCGTGTTCCTGAGGAAGGCGGCCGACGTCGAGCGCGCGACGCGGATCCTGGCACACGTCGGCGCGGCGCCGGCGCTGCCGGCCGCGGCGGCGCGACCGCCCCGCTGGCTGGTCTGGGTCGTCGTGCTGCTCGCGGCGGCGCTGGCGATGCTCGTCGCGCTGCAGTCGGGCGGCGCGCCATAGTGGCAGCGCCACGAGCGCCCGGCGGCGCGGCGGGCCGGACCGCCGCGCGAATGCTGTATATAGGGAGCCGCAGGCCGGCCGCGCGCCGCCACCGGGCACGTGCCGGGGCCGGGCGGCAGCCGTGAACGACGATCCATCGCGGCGCGCCGGCCCGCCCGACTCGCGCCGCGGCGCGCTCGTCGGCCTGGTCGTTGCGGTGTTGCTGATCGCGGCGGCGCTCGCGCTCGTGCACGTGCTGCGCCGGCAGGGCGCGCTCGAGGACTGCCTGCTGTCGGGCCGCACCAACTGCGCGCCGATCGACACGGCCGCAGCACCACGCTGACGGTGGCGCGCGGCGCGGTCGCATCGCCGCACTGACTCGAAACGCCGGCCTGCCCCGCAGCCGGCGATGTGTCCGGCCCACCGGTTGCCGAGAGACCCTGCATGCCCAAGAGCGACGCCGCGAAGGACCACAAGCCGAGGGCGAGACGCAAGGTCTCGTTCCGCCTGCCGCTCAAGGTGTCGGTCGTGTCGTGGCGCGACCTGGCCGAGACGCTGCTGCCGGTGCTGATCCTGAGCGCCATCGCGGTCGCGGTGGCGCTGCACTACGTGCGGCCCGCGCCGCCGCGGACGCTGACGATCTCGGCCGGCCCGGCCGGCAGCACCTTCGCGGCGGTCGCCGACCAGTACCGCCGCATCCTCGCGAGGAGCGGCATCACGCTCAACGTCCTGCCGTCGCGGGGCTCGCTCGAGAATCTCGCCCGGCTGCGCGACCCGGGCTCCGGGGTGGACATCGGCCTCGTCCAGTCGGGCGTCGCCGGCGGCGTCGCGAGCGGCGAGGTGATCTCGCTCGGCAGCGTGTTCTACGAGCCGGTCACGATCTTCTACCGCCGCGACCGGCCGATCGAGCGGCTCTCGCAGCTGCAGGGCGGGCGCATCGCGGTCGGCGCCAACGGCAGCGGCACGCGGGCGCTCGCGCTCGCGCTGCTGGCCGCCAACGGCATCGAGCCGGGCGGCGCCACGCGGCTCCTCGACCTCGAGGGCGAGGCGGCGCGGCAGGCGCTGCAGTCGCGCGCGGCCGACGCGATCGTGCTCACCGGCGACTCGGCCTCGACCGCGACGCTGCGCGAGATGCTGCACGCGCCCGGCATTCGCCTGTACGACTTCAGCCAGGGCGAGGCGTACGTGCGCCGCTTCCGCTACCTGAGCAAGCTCGACGTGCCGGCCGGGGCGTTCGACCTCGGCGAGAACCTGCCGGCGACCGCGACGACGCTGCTCGCGCCGACGGTCGAGCTGCTCGCGCACCGGGACCTGCACCCGGCGCTGTCGGACCTGCTGATCGAGGCCGCGACCGAGGTGCACGGCCGCGCGACGCTGTTCCAGAACGCCAACCAGTTCCCGGCGCCGCAGGTGCACGACTTCCCGATCAGCGCCGACGCGACGCGCTTCTACAAGTCCGGCAAGAGCTTCGCGTACCGCTACCTGCCGTTCTGGCTCGCCTCGCTGCTCGATCGGGCGCTGGTGGTGCTGCTGCCGATCGTGGTGGTGGTGATCCCCGGCCTGCGCTACCTGCCGCAGCTGTACGGCTGGCGCATCGACAGCCGTATCCACCGCCGCTACGGCGAGCTCATGGCGCTCGAGCGCGAGGCGCTCGGCGCGCCGACCGCCGCGCAGCGGGCGGCGCTGCTCGAGCGGCTCGCCGAGATCGAGAAGTCGGTCATCGCGCGCAAGATGCCCGGCTCGCACGCCGAGCAGATCTACGTCCTGCGCCAGCACATCAGCTTCGTCCGCCAGCGGCTCGCCGGGTCGCCCCCGGCTGCGGCCGCGGCAGAGGACGCACCGACGCCATGACTCGCGCCAGCTGGCCGAGCGTCGCCGACTACCCGGACCGCCTCTCGGCGGAGGCGATCCTCGGCCTGCTGACCGGCGCCGAGCTGCCGTGCTATATCGCGTCCAACGAGTTCGTGCCGGGCCTCGGCTCGGCGTTCTCGGTCCGGGTGCCGGCGCACCTCGTGCGCCAGGCGCGCTGGCTGCTCGAGCAGAGCCGGGTCCCGGACAGCGAGCTGACGGAGCTGGCGATGCGCATGCCGCGCGACGAATCGACCGATGAGTGAGCGCGACCAGCCGCGCGACGCCGCGCCGGAGCGCGCGCCGTGAGCGGCTACGCCGCGACGCCGCTCGCGCGCAAGCTCGGCATCAAGGCGGGCGGCGTCGTGCACGCAGTCGCCGCGCCGGCGGGCTATCGCGCGTGGCTCGCGCCGCTGCCGGACGGCGTGCGCTTCACCACCGCGGCCTCCGCCGCAACCGACCTCGCGCATGTGTTCGCGACGCGGCGCGCGCGGCTCGCGCCGACGCTCGCGACGCTGCGCCGCCGGCTGCGCGCCGACGCCGCGGTGTGGGTGTCGTGGCCGAAGCGCGCCGCCAGGCTGCCGACCGACATCACCGAGGACGTGGTGCGCGAGGTCGCGCTGCCGCTCGGCTTCGTCGACATCAAGGTCTGCGCCGTGACCGAGGTCTGGTCCGGGCTCAAGCTCGTCGTGCGCCGCGAGCTCCGCTAGCATGGGCGGGCGCCGGAGCCGGAGGCCCGCGCGGAGGGCAGCGTCATGACCGTTGCAGCGACCGCCCGCATCGCGCCGCGCGCATCCGGCCCGCGGCCGCCGCCGTGATCGCGATCCGCGAGATCGACCACCTGGTACTGCGGGTCGTCGACCTGCCGCGGATGCTCGATTTCTACTGCCGGGTCCTCGGCTGCAGCGTCGCGCGCCGCCAGCCGGCGCTCGGCCTCGTGCAGCTGCGGGCGGGCCGCTCGCTGATCGACCTCGTGACGGTCGACGGCGCGCTCGGCGCGGCGGGCGGCGCGGCGCCCGGCGCCGGCGGCCGCAACCTCGATCACTTCTGCCTGCGCGTCGAGCCCTTCGACGCCGCGGCGATCCGCGAGCGCCTGGCGCGCGACGGCATCGAGGCGGGCGAGGTCGCGATGCGCTACGGCGCGGAGGGCGAGGGGCCGTCGCTGTACGTCGCCGACCCGGAGGGCAACACGATCGAGCTCAAAGGCCCGCCCGCGGCGGCGGCGCGCGCGCCATGAGAGCGTTCGTGCTCGGCAGCCTGGCCGCGATCCTGGTGCAGCCCTTCGTCTATCTGCTGTGGGGCGCGGTCGCGGTGCCGGCCGGCTCCGCGGCCCTGCCCGCGGTCATGGCCGTGCTCGAGTGGGTCGTGGTCGTCGCCGGCGCCTTCGTCGTGGTGGTGTGGGGGCCGCTGTTCCTGCTGCTCGGCTGGCTCGGGCGCACCGACCGCGCGACCGTGCTCGCCTGCGGCGCGCTGCTCGCGGCCGTGCCGGCCGCGGTCCGCGGCTGGCCGCCCGCGACCGCCTGCGCCGGCTGCTCGTCGGCCGGCCGCTGGCACGGCCATTTCGTGCAGTTCCAGGCGAGCGGCGTGCTGACCCCGTACGCGTGGCTGCGGTACCTGGAGGGCGTGGCGCAGTTCGGCGTCCACGGGCTCGCGGGGGCGCTCGCGTTCTACGTGGTCTGGCGACGCAGCGCCGGTGCCGCGGGCGGCCGGCCCGCGGCTGCACCCTGACAGCGGCCGCAGAGCGGGAGGAACCATCATGGCAACGCTGCAGTCGACCCGTGACGTCATCATTCGCACCGAGTCGTGGCGCGCGGCGACCGAGTTCTACGGCTCGGTGCTCGGCCTGCCCGAGGTGTGTCGCAGCGCGACGCTGGTCGGCTTCGAGACCGGCGCCGTGCGGCTCTACGTCGAGCAGGGCGCCGCGCACGGGCCGGTGTTCGAGTTCCTGGTGGCGGACGTCGGCGCGACCCGCGACCGGCTGCTGGCGGCGGGCTGTGCGCTGCGCGAGGAGGACGCGGCCGTGCCGCGCTGCTACCTCGCGGACCCGTACGGCCTGGTGTTCAACCTCGGCCGGTCGCGGCCGGCGCCGCCGTGACGCGCATCTCCTCCGGCCGCGCCCGCTTCCTCAAGCGGGCGCTCCCGGTGTTCTGGTTCGGCTGCATCGGCGTCGTCCTGCTCGCCGTGGTCGCGAGCGGCGCCGCCGCGCGCGCGCCGTTCGCGGTCGTCGTGCCGATCGTCATGGCGGGCTTCGGCTACGTGCTCATGCGCCTGACGCTGCTCGATCTCGCCGACGAGGTGTACGACTGCGGCGACCACCTGCTGGTGCGCATGCGCGGCGAGCAGGACCTCGTGCCGCTCGGCAACGTCATGAACGTGAGCGCGAGCACGCTCGTCAATCCGCCGCGGATCACGCTGCGGCTGGTCACGCCCGGCCGCTTCGGCGACGAGATCTCGTTCGCGCCGCTCACGCCGTTCTCGCTCAACCCGTTCCGGCGCAACCGGATCGCCGACGACCTGATCGTGCGCGTCGACCGCGCCCGGCGCCGCGCCTGAGCGCGCCGCGATTGACGACGCTTCCCCGCCCTCCCTAGAGTAGCCGGCGGCGCTCGGCCCGGGCGGCGCCGGCGCGGAGTCACAGGAGAGAGTACGTGATGAAGATCATCCAGGGCGCGCTGCTCGCGATCGTCATGCTCGGCCCGCAGGCCGCGGCCGCCGCCGCGCCCACCGAGGCATCGGTGCGCGAGCTGCTGCTGGCGATGGAGTCGAAGAGCCTGCTCGACGGCATGTGGAACCAGCTCGACACCATGACCAAGACCTCGGTGCAGCGGATGCTCGGCGGCGCGCCGCCGACGGCCGAGCAGCGCCAGATCATCGGCGATCTCGAGGCGCGCACGCTCGCCCTGTTCAACGCCGAGGTCACCTGGGACGCGCTCGAGCCGGTGTTCGTAGACGCCTACGTGCACACCTTCACGCAGCACGAGATCGACGGCATGCTGGCGTTCTACCGCTCCGATGTCGGCCGCGCCGTGGTGACCAAGATGCCCGGTGTCGTGCAGTCGACGATGCAGGCCGTGCAGGGGCGCATGGCCGGCCTGCAGGTGAAGCTGCAGCAGCTGCAGCGCGACACCTACGAGAAGCTCCAGGCCACGCAGCGGCCGCACTGACGGCGGCGCCGGCCGGGCGCGCCCGCGGCACGGGAGGTCGGATGGACCATGTCGGCGGCTGCGCCTGCGGGCGCCTGCGCTTTCGCGCCCAGGCGGCGCCGCTCGACAGCGGCTACTGCCACTGCCGGATCTGCCAGCGCACGACCGGCGCGCCGCTGCTCGCGTACGCGTCGTTCCCGGCCGCCGCCTTCGCCTACACGGCGGGGACGCCGCGCCGCTACGCGTCCTCGCCGCGCGGCGCGCGCGAGTTCTGCGCCGCCTGCGGGACGCAGATTGCGTTCCGCGGCGCCGCCGCCGCGACGGTCGACGTCAACGTCGGCGCGCTGGACGAGCCGGCGCGCTGCCCGCCGGGCCGCCACATCTGGTGCGAGAGCGCGATCCCGTGGCTCGTGCTCGCCGCTGGCCTGCCGCGCTACGCGCGCGGCCCGGCGGACGGCCCGGCCGGCTGAGCGGGCGGCCGGGCCCGGGACGGCGCGCCGCGCCGAGGGGCTTTCCGTCGCGGTCGAACCGCGGTAAGTTCTGACGCCGCTCGCGGCGCGGCTGCCGCGCGTCGCCCTCCGCCGAGGCCGGACTCCCGCCATGAACCAGTACACCGCCTACCTTCGCGTGCGCCACCCGTCGATCGATCCGGGCGAGATCACGCGCGTGCTGGGGATCGAGCCGGCGCACGCCTGGGCCGCCGGCTCGCCGCGCGACGGCGCGCCGGCGACGCGCGGCCCGCACCAGGAGTCGTACTGGTTCGCCCCGCTCGGCGAGCGGCTGTGGCCAAGCGGGCTCGCGGGCGCCGTGCCGGTGGCGCCATTCGAGGCCTTCCTGCTGGCGCAGATCCGCCTGCTGACGCCGCACAAGGGATTTTTCGCCCGGCTCAGCACCGACGGCGGCACCTGCGAGCTCGCGGTGACGCTGAGTGCCGGCGATCGCTGCACGGTGGAGCTGCCGGCGGCGCTGCTGCGCTCGCTCGCCGAGCTCAACATCGCGATCACGCTCGAGATCACCACCGGCGACGAGCCGGTGTCGCACTAGCGGCGCGGCCGGATCGCGGCGCGTGCCATGACATGAGGCGCTGGGACTGGATCCCGACCGCGGTCGTCGCGCTCGGCGGCTTCGCCGCGCTGTACTTCGTGCTGCGGCTCGCCTCGCGGGAGTGGGGTGCGCGCTGGCTCGCGCTGCGGCGCCGGCCGTTGTGGCTGCAGGCGGCGCTGGCGCTGGCGCTCGTGTGGCTCGCGCTTCGGGTCGCGCGGCTCGGCTGGCGTGCGCTGCTCGTCTACCTCGGCGCGATCGCGGTGCTCGCCGCGTGGGGCGAGCTCGCCGCCCACGACCTGCGCACCGCGACCGCGCGCCGGCCATGAGCGCGGCGCGCGCGCCACTTGACGCGCTTCGGCGCGCGTCCATACTGTGGCGCGCGCCACGTAGGCAGCGACGAGGACAGCCCATGACAGCGGAAGCCGACGTCTCCTCCGGCCTGCGCGGCACGCTCTCGCCCGCGGCGGCGCCGGGGCGGCGCGCCGTGGCGCTCGACCCGGACGTGCTCGGCTGGTTCGAGGCGGCGGCGCTGCGCAACGGCAGCGGCGACCACACCGCGCTGATCAACGCGGTGCTGCGCGACCACATGTGCCGCGCCGGCGAGCCGCTCGAGCGCACCCTGCGGCGCGTGCTCCGCGAGGAGCTGCGCAAGGTGGGCTAGCGCCATGGCGCCCCCGGTCGCCGGCGTGCTGCCGCTCGCGGTGGCGCACGGGCGCCTCGCCGCTGCGGCCGGCGCGACCTACGTCGAGCTGCTCGCCCACGGCACGCTCAGCGTCGAGATCTACGCGCCGCGCGGCGTCGACCCGCAGCAGCCGCACGACCGCGACGAGGTGTACGTGGTCGCGAGCGGCAAAGGCGAGTTCGTCTGCGACGCGCGCCGCCAGCCGTTCGCCCCGGGCGACCTCATGTTCGTGCCGGCCGGCGTCACGCACCGCTTCGAGAACTTCTCGGACGACTTCGCGGTGTGGGTCCTGTTCTACGGACCCGAGGGCGGGGAGCGGCCGTGATCCGGCGCGGCGCGGCCGCGGCGCCCGCCCGCCCGCGACCGGCGCGGCGCGGCGCGACCACGAGCACATGACCCCGGCGGTCGCCAGAGCCACGTTGCCGTGGCTGCACGGCGCGCTCGTGCCGTTTCGCACGCCGCTGTTCGTGGCGCTGTGGGCGGCGAGCCTCGCCTCGAACTTCGGCACCATGTTCCAGACGGTCGGCGCGGCCTGGCTGATGACGACCATCGCCCGCTCGTCGGACCTCGTTGCCTTCGTGCAGGCGGCGACCGCGCTGCCGATCATGTTCCTGTCGGTGCCGGCGGGCGCGATCGCCGACATCTGGGACCGGCGCGCGCTGATGCTGATCGCCCAGGGCGCGATGCTGACCGCGGCGGCGCTGCTCACAGTGCTCGCCTACCGCGGCGGGCTGACGCCGTGGACGCTGCTGGGCTTCACGTTCCTGCTCGGCTGCGGCGGCGCCGTGTACGGCCCGGCCTGGCAGTCGTCGGTCGGCGAGCAGGTGCCGGCCGGGCAGGTGCCGGCCGCGGTCGCGCTCAACAGCCTCGGCTACAACATCGCCCGCACCGTCGGCCCCGCGATCGGCGGCGCGATCGTCGCCGTCGGCGGCGCCGCGGTCGCGTTCCTGTGCAACGCGCTGTCCTACGTCGGCCTGATCGTGGTGCTGGCGCGCTGGCGCCGGCCGCAGCCGGCCGCGCTCCTGCCGCCCGAGAGCATCGGCGCCGCGATCGGCGCCGGGCTGCGCTACGCGCGCCTGTCACCGGCGATCCGCACCGTGCTCATGCGCAGCGCCATGTTCGCCTTCCTGTCGAGCGCCCTGTGGGCGACGCTGCCGCTGGTGGCGCGCGACCTGCTCGGCGGCGGCGCGCTGACCTACGGCTTCCTGCTCGGCGCCTTCGGCGCGGGCGCCGTGCTGGCCGCGCTCGCGAGCACGACGCTGCTGCGCCACTACGGTGCCGACACGATCGTCACGGCCGCGTCCGCGGTGTTCGGCATCGTGACCGTGGTCGTGTCGCAGTCGCGCTGGAGCGTGCTGTCGATGGCGGTGATGACGGCCGCGGGCGCCTCGTGGGTGCTGTCGTTCTCGACCTTCAACGTCACCACGCAGATCTCCTCGGCGCGCTGGGTGGTGGGCCGCACGCTCGCCTTCTACCAGACCGCGGCCTTCGGCGGCATGGCGGTCGGCAGCTGGCTGTGGGGCATCGCCGCCGAGTACGCGACCCTGCGCTCGACGCTGCTCGCGTCCGGGATCCTGCTGGTCGCCTCGCTGGTCGCCGCCCGGCGCTGGCCGCTGCACGCGGGTGCCGCGGCCGACCACGGCCCGCTGCGCGCGCTGCCCGACGCCCACGCGCGCACCGGCATCGACCCGGACGTCGGCCCGGTGGTGGTGTCGATCGAGTACCGCGTCGCGGCCGAGGATGCCGCCGCGTTCGTGCGGGCCGCCCACGAGCTCGGCCGCACGCGCCGGCGCGACGGGGCGCGCCGCTGGTCGCTGATGCAGGACCTCGACGATCCGAGCCGCTTCGTCGAGCGCTACCAGGCCGTGACCTGGCTCGACCACCTGCGACAGTGGCACCGCGCGACGCTCGCCGACCAGGAGGCCCGCGAGGCGGTGCTGAGGCTGCACCGCGGGCCTGAGCCGCCGCGGGTGCGCCACATGCTGGGCCGCGCGCCGGGCGACCGGCCGGGCGACGGCGGCCAGCGCGTCCCGCCGGGCGGGACCACCGGCTGAGGCGCCGGCCGGGCCGGCCGGCCGGCGGCGCGAGCCCGACGCGACGACGGCCCCGTCGAGGCACTAGACTAAGCGGCTACCCGCCCGGCCACCGGGCCGCTGGATCCAGGACCGCCACACCGCCATGGGCCGCATCTTCGAAGTCCGCAAGCACGCCATGTTCGCGCGCTGGAACCGGATGGCGAAGCAGTTCCACCGCATCGCCAAGGACATCAACATCGCCGTCAAGTCGGGCGGCACCGATCCGAACTCGAACCCGGGGCTGCGACGCTGCATCCAGAACGCGCGCGCCGTCAACATGCCGAAGGACAAGGTCGAGGCGGCGATCAAGCGCGCCTCCGGCAAGGACGCGGCGAGCTTCACGGTCGTCATCTACGAGGGCTACGCGCCGCACGGCGTCGCGATCCTGGTCGAGGCCGCGACCGACAACCCGACGCGCACGGTGGCGAGCGTGCGGCACCTGTTCGCCAAGCACGGCGGCAACCTCGCGACCTCGGGCAGCGTCAGCTTCCAGTTCAAGGAAATGGGCGTGTTCCGCCTCAACCCGGAGGGGATCGACCAGGACGACCTCGAGCTGTACCTGATCGACCACGGCCTCGAGGAGATGGGCGAGAGCAGCGGCGAGAAGGGCGAGCCGCAGCTGGTGATCCGCTGCGCGTTCACCGACTTCGGCGTGCTGCAGAAGGCGCTCGAGGACCGCGGCATCGTGCCGCTGTCGGCCGAGCGCGAGTTCGTCTGCCTGACGCCGACCGAGCTCCCCGAGGAGCAGGCCAAGGAAGTGCTGGAGCTGATCGACCAGCTCGAGCAGGACGACGACGTACAGAAGGTGTTCCACACGCTTGCGTAAGAGGCCCCGCACCATGCCGATCCTCCGCCCGCTCGCCGCGTTCGCCGCGCTGCTCGCGCTCACCGCCCAGGCGCAGACGCCGCCCAAGAAGTTCGCGCAGCCGACCACGCTGCGCGAGCTGATCGCGAGCTCCCAGCCCGGCGACTGGCGGCCGCTCGACCCTGAGCACACGCTGTACCTCGACCTGTCGAACGGCCGGGTCGTCATCGAGCTTGCGCCGCAGTTCGCGCCGCGGCACGTCGCCAACATCGAAAAGCTCGCGCGCGCCCACTGGTACGACGGCCTCGCCTTCGTGCGCATGCAGGACAACTTCGTCGCGCAGTGGGGCGATCCCCTGAACTCCAAGCCCGAGGTCGGCGAGAAGCGCCTGCCGGCGGAGTTCACCCGGAGCGCGACGGCGCTGCCGTTCACGCGCCTCAAGGATCCCGACACCTACGCGGCGGAGGTCGGCTTCGTCAGCGGCTTCCCGGCGGCGCGCACCGCGGCCGACGGCGAGGCCTGGCCGGTGCACTGCTACGGCATGGTCGGCGTCGGCCGCGACAACGATCCGGCGACCGCGATCGGCACCGAGCTGTACGTCGTCATCGGCCATGCGCCGCGCCAGCTCGACCGCAACGTGGCGCTGGTCGGGCGCGTCGTGTCCGGCATCGAGCTCCTGTCGTCGCTGCCGCGCGGCAGCGGCGAGCTCGGCTTCTACGAGCAGCCCGAGGAGCGCGTGCCGATCCAGAGCGTGCGCGTCGCCGCCGAGCTGCCGCCCGGCGAGCGCCCGACGTTCGAGATCATGCGCACCGACGCGCCGATCTTCCAGAAGCTGATCGAGCTCAGGCGCAGCCGCAAGGACGCCTGGTACAAGGTGCCGGCCGGCCGCGTCGACGTGTGCAACGTGCCGGTGCCGATCCGCGAGCGGACCGAGAAGAAGAAGGCGTAGCGCGCGCCCGTCAGCCGGCGCCGTTCCCCGCGGCGCCGCCGGCGGCGAGCCGCTGCGCGAGTTCGCCGGCCGGCAGCTCGTGCTCCCAGCGCGACACGACGATCGTCGCGACCGCGTTGCCGATCAGATTGGTCACGGCGCGCGCCTCGCTCATGAAGCGGTCGATGCCGAGGATCAGCGCCAGCGACGCGACCGGCACGCTCGGCACCACCGTCAGCGTCGCCGCCAGCGTGATGAAGCCGCCGCCCGTGACCGTCGCCGCCCCCTTCGAGCTCAGCATCGCCACCACCAGCAGCGTCAGCTGCTGGCCGAGGCTGAGCTGCACGTCGACCGCCTGCGCCAGAAAGAGCGCCGCCAGCGACAGGTAGATGCAGGTGCCATCGAGGTTGAACGAGTAGCCGGTCGGCACCACCAGGCCCACCGTGGCGCGCTTGCAGCCGAGCTGCTCGAGCCGGTCGATCAGCGGCGCGAGCACGCTCTCGGAGGACGAGGTGCCGATGACCGTCACGATCTCGGTCTTGAGGTACGCGACCAGGCGCAGGATGTTGAAGCCCGCGAGGCGCGCCACCACGCCCAGCACGCCGAACACGAACACCGCGCACGTCAGGTAGAACACGCCCATGAAGCGCGCCAGCGGCGCGAGGCTGTGCCAGCCGAACTTGCCGAGCGTGTAGGCCATCGCGCCGAAGGCGCCGACCGGCGCGAGCCACATGACGAAGGCGACGATGCGAAACAGCACCAGCGACGCCGACTCGACCAGCGACACGAAGAACTGGCCGCGCTCGCCGACCACCGCGACCGCGAAGCCCGTCAGCAGCGCGACCAGCAGCACCTGCAGCAGCTCGCCCGAGGTCAGCGCCCCCGGCAGCGTGGTCGGGATGACGTTGATCAGGAAGTCCGCGACCGACTGCTCGTGCGCCGCGCTCGCGTACTTGGCGACCGCGGCGGCGTCGAGCGTCGCCGGATCGACGTGGAAGCCCGCGCCGGGCCGGGTCAGCGCCGCGACCGCCATGCCGACGGCGAGCGCGACCGTCGACAGGAGCTCGAAGTACAGCAGCGCCTTGACGCCGACGCGGCCGACCCGCGGCAGGTCGCGCATGTGGGCGATGCCGAGCACGATCGTGCAGAACACGATCGGCCCGACCAGCATGCGGATCAGGCGGATGAAGCCGTCGCCGAGCGGCTTGAGCGCGACCCCGACCGGCGGCGCGAGGATGCCGAGCGTCGCGCCCGCGACCACGGCGACCAGCACCCAGAAGTACAGCGAGCGCGCCGGCCGCGGCACCCCCGTCGCCTCAGCCGATTGCCTTGACCGCCTGGATCAGCTGGTTCACGGCGCCCTGCGCGTCGCCGTACAGCATGCGCGTGTTGTCGAGGTAGAAGAGCGCGTTCTCGATGCCCGAGAAGCCCTGCCCCTGGCCGCGCTTGATGACGACGACGTTCTTGGCCTTGTCGGCGTTCAGGATCGGCATGCCGTAGATCGGGCTGGTCTTGTCGTTGCGGGCGACCGGGTTGACCACGTCGTTGGCGCCGATGATCAGCGCGACGTCGGTGGTCTCGAACTCGGCGTTCACCTCCTCGAGGTCGGCGATCAGGTCGTACGGCACGCCCGCCTCGGCCAGGAGCACGTTCATGTGGCCCGGCATGCGCCCGGCGACCGGGTGGATGGCGAACTTGACGGTGACGCCGCGGTGCTGCAGCAGCTGCGCGAGTTCCCACACCTTGTGCTGCGCCTGGCCGACCGCCATGCCGTAGCCCGGCACGACGATGACCTTCTGCGCGAAGGCCATCATGACGCCGGCGTCGTTGGCGTCGATCGGCTTCTGCGAGCCGCTGACGGTGCCGGTCGCGGCCGCGCCGGTGTCGCCGAAGCCCGAGAACAGCACGTTGCCGAGCGAGCGGTTCATCGCCTTGGCCATCAGCTGCGTCAGCAGCGTGCCGGCCGAGCCGACCACGGTGCCGGCGATGATCATCGCCGCGTTGTTGAGCACGAAGCCCTCGAACGCGACCGCGAGCCCGGTGAGGGCGTTGTACAGCGAGATCACCACCGGCATGTCGGCGCCGCCGATCGGCAGCGTCATCGACAGTCCGAGCACCAGCGCGGCGGCGAACAGGGCGGTGACCACCGCCGGGCTGGTGTTGTAACCGCAGGCCACGAGAGCGCCGAGCACCAGTGCGGCCGCGAGGATCA
>Ga0181519_10002212_pt1 | contig 16650 bp, 13 predicted proteins | sample PEATcosm2014_Bin_26_FD_121102 | JGI IMG/M metagenome (GOLD analysis project Ga0181519, IMG submission 121102) | Peatland microbial communities from MTU Mesocosm Facility, Houghton, MI, USA - PEATcosm2014_Bin02_10_metaG | ecosystem: Environmental > Terrestrial > Soil > Wetlands > Peat | place...
AGACGACCTCGAAGGAAAATTACTCATGAATCGCAGACAATTCCTCGTTTCGAGCGGTGCAGCCGGAGTCCTGGCCTCAACCGGAATCGCGCCCACGTCGGCAGGCGCCGCGCCCACCGTGCAGCCCGAGCGCATGAAACTCGGCGATCAGACGCAGCCCACCAACGACACGCATCTCAAGTACCTCGCGCGTTACGGCGTGCGCAATATCTGCGGCTATCCGCAGATCGAGGGCGACCGTCTCTATGCCACTGTGGAAGAGCTCAAGCGCATGGTCGACATGGCCGCAAAATATGGTATCAGCGTCGATGTCACCGCGCCGCCCTTCATCACATCCAGCTACATCGACCGCGAAAAGCATCCCGCTATCATGCTCGCGCAAAGCCCCGAGCGCGATCGCGATATCGAACAACTGCAAATCTTCATCCGTAACTGCGCGCAGGCTGGCATTCCCACCATCAAATACGACATGAGCATTCTCGGCGTGTTGCGCACCGGCCGCGTGCCCGGCCGCGGTGACGCGCTCTACCACCAGTGGAAGCTCTCCGAAGCCCATCCCGAAACCCCGCTTACCAAGGCCGGAGTGGTCAGCGCCGACGCCTTCTGGGAGCGCATTACCTACTTTCTCGATCGCGTGATTCCCGTCGCTAACGAGAACAGAATCCGCATGGCCTGCCATCCGCAGGATCCCGGCGTGCCGCCCGAGGGCTATCAGGGCGTGCATCGCGTGCTCGGCACCGTCGACGGCCTCAAGAAGTTCATCAGCATTCAAGAGAGCCCTTATCATGGCCTGAACTTTTGTCAGGGAACCATCTCCGAGGACCTGGAAAACCCGGGCGTCGAAATCTTCGACGTCATCCGCTACTTCGGTACGCGCAAAAAAATCTTCAACGTGCACTTCCGCAACATTCGCGGCCATCGTAACGACTTCATCGAGGTCTACCCCGATGAGGGCGACGTGGATTTCGTGAAAGCCATCCGCGTCTACAAGGAGGTCGGCTATCCCTACATGCTCATGCCCGACCACGTACCTCTGGCCGCCGATGATGCCGATCCTCACGACCTGCAGTCCTTCGCGTATTGCTACGGCTACATTCGCGGGCTCATCCAATCGCTCTACGAACAGCCTTGAGCAGCAGTGACGGCCTGAGCCGCGCAGACGCCCTGAGCATCGCCCCGCATGGTACCGTGAATCCGAAGCATCGAACGGAAAGGATCCGGCTTGATTCCTGAACGGCAAACGCGCGTTCGCTACCTCATCATCGCCATTCTCTTTGTCGTCAGTTGCTTCAGCTTTGCTGACCGCTCGGTGCTTTCGCAAGCCGTCTCGGTCATGCCCAAAGAGATGGACCTGACAGCGCAGCGCATGAGCTATCTGCTCTTCGCCTTCGGGTGGGCCTATGCGCTGGGGCAGTTGCCCTCGGGTGGCCTGCTCGACCGCTTCGGATCCAAGCGCGTCTACGGCATCGCCATCATCGGCTGGTCGGTTTGCGCCTTTCTCACCGCGTTCGCCGGCTACTTCGCCGCCAGCGCCGCCTTCACCGCCATTTTTGTTCTTCGCGTGTTCTCCGGCCTCTTCCAGGCGCCCGTCTTTCCCGGTAACGGCCGCATCGTGGCCTCCTGGTTTCCCACCTCGGAGCGCGGCCGCGCCTCCGCCATCTTCAACTCCGCGCAGTATTTCGCGCTGCCCATCTTTGCGCCTATCTTCGGATGGCTTATTCACCTGTCCGGCTGGCGTGCCTGTTTCTATTTCCTGGGCGCGCTGGGCTTCGTGCTCGCCGCAGTCTGGTTCACAAATATCTTTGGCGTCAAAGAGCACCCCAGCATTTCGCAGTCGGAGATTGACGCCATCGAGCGCGGCGGCGGCCTGGTCAATACCGACTCCGCTGGAGGTGTGAAGAAGAACACGCTCACCTGGGCGACAGTGAGAAAGCTCCTCAGCTACCGCATGCTGGTGGGCGTTTACATTGGCCAATACTGCATCACCACGCTCACCTGGTTTTTTCTCACATGGTTCCCGCTTTATCTTTCGCAGGCGCGTCACATGTCGGTGCTCAAGGTGGGCTTCGCCGCGGCCGTGCCCGGCCTGTGCGGCGGCATCGGCGGCATTCTCGGCGGCATCTTCTCCGATCGCTTGCTGCGCCGCGGCCACTCTCTCAGCTTCTCGCGTAAGCTGCCCATCATGGCCGGCATGGCGTTGTCCATGACGATCATCGCTTGCAACTACGCGTCCTCGCAGAGCCTCATGATTCTCTTCATGTCGATTTCGTTTTTCGGCAAAGGCATCGGCGCGCTGGGCTGGACCGTCGTTTCCGACACCTCGCCCAAAGGTATGGTGGGCATGAACGGCGCGCTCTTCAACCTCTTCGGCAACATGGCCGGCATCACCACGCCGCTCGTCATTGGCTACATCGTCGAGAAGACCCACTCCTACAACGGTGCACTCATCTTTGTCGGCTTCATCGCCTTCTGCGCCATCGTCAGCTACGGTCCCATCGTCGGCGAAATCAAGCGCCTCGACTTCAGCGCGCCTGCGCCATCCTGAGGAACGCGGGTGAGAGGCGATCCCAACTCCGCTAACACCGCCAACTCCGCTAACTCCGCTGTTTTCCGCTTACAATCGCGAAAGGAGATTGAACCCATGCCTGAATGGCCCAGAAACATCCCGCGCAACGCATTCAAGCAGGCGCTCAGCCGCTGCGAGCGGCAAGTCGGCCTCTGGTGCAGCCTGGCCAGTCCCATGTCGGCCGAGATTCTGGCCGGCGCGGGCTTTGACTGGATCGTCATCGACGGCGAGCACGCGCCCAACGACATCATCACGCTCTTGCCGCAGTTGCAGGCCATGCGCGGCGGCACGGCGGAGCCCGTCTTTCGCGTACCCTGGAACGAGCCCGTCATCATCAAGCGGGCGCTCGACGTGGGCGCGCGCTCCCTGCTCATTCCCTTTGTGCAAAATGCCGACGAGGCCCGCAAAGCTGTCGCCGCTGCATGCTATCCGCCGCTCGGCATACGCGGCGTGGCCGTCGTGCCCCGCGCCAACGACTACGGCCGAGTCCAGAACTATCACCGCAACGCGCACCTCGATACCTGCGTGCTCGTGCAGGTCGAAACTAGAACCGCTGTCAAAGAGATCGAGGCCATAGCCGCCGTCGAAGGCGTCGACGGCATCTTCATCGGCCCCAGCGATCTGGCCGCGGACTTCGGCCATCTCGGCAACCCCAAACAGCCTGAAGTCCAGGCCGCCATCGCCGAGGCCGCCCAGCGTATTCGCGCCAAAGGCAAATCCGCGGGTACCCTCAGCGGCAACGCCGACGACGTTGAGGCGCTCTTTGAGTTTGGCTATAACTTCGTCGCCGTGGGCAGCGACGTGGGCATTCTGGCGCGTAACGCCGAGGCCCTTGCGGCACGATTCCGAAAGAAGTAGCGCCGCTCAATTCCCGGTCGCCAAAAAGCGCGGGATCCTTCGACTTCGCTCACGACAGGTTCGGGGCACCCGGTTAGCCGAACACCGTCCCGCCGGCTGGGGTCTTTTCCGTCTTCACGTTCACCACGTGATAGATCGCATCCTCCGTCCCCACGTTCTTGAACCCATGCAGTTGGTTCGACCCGTTGAAAATGATCGACCCCGGGCCCACGCGAAGCCACGTCCCGTTCGAGAGTGTCTCTACGGTGCCCTGGCGAATGATGATCAGTTCCTCATTGGGATGCCTGTGCGGCGGGTGCGGCGACATGCCGGGTTTCAGCGTCGAAACGTGAATCTCGAGATTCTCAAGCGTCGCTGTTGGCGTTGAGCACACGGTCCGCGTCGACCCATGTTCGTTCGGCACGTCAGTCATCGAGTTCCAGTCGAAGACGTGCGAACCCATCACGGTTGCGGGTTGGGTCTGCGCCAAAGCGTCGCCGGCAACTGCCGTTGCGGCGAGAGCGGCAAAAAGTTCTCTGCGGTTCATAGCGGTTTCCTTTGCGAGGTTGTCCCTGTCGCAGTCTAACTCCGCTAACCCCGCTAGCGCCGCTAACTCCGCTCTATTTCTGCGCCGTCTGCACCGGCTTCTGCCCGCTCGTCGCAGGCGGGTTCACATGCGCATTCAGGAAGTCGGTCAAGTCTTCAACGTCCTGCTGCGTGCCCACCATCGGCGGCATGAAGTGGTGATAAGGCGAATCGGCCTTGTACTCGTGCAGCATGGTGATGAAGCTTTCAATGTTGGCCCGGTCGCGTCCGGCCAGCAACTTCACCAGCGGCCGATACCCCTCGAGCGTGTGGCACGATCCGCATTCGCCGCGAAAAATCGCCTCGCCGCGCGAGTAGCCGGAATTCGTGTCGTAGACCCAATTCGAGTGCGCCAAATAGCCCGCTTGATCAATCTTGAGGGCGTAGGGCACGCGCACGCCGTTCGAATACATCCAATGGCCGATGACAAACGGCTTGCGCAGCATCTCGCGCGAATATTCGCCGGCGGCCGTCGCCATCAACGCCAGCAGCAGAATAGCCACCGCGTGCGCGGGATTGAAGTCCACGGGGTTGCGGTAAGCCAGATAGTAGGCTGCGACGATGATCGTCGCCGAAGCCATCACGATCAACAGCGCCATGCGCGTAACAATCGAGAAGGTCCCGGTGCCCATGGTGTCGATGCCCAGCGTCAGCAATGCGCGCTGTGACTCCGGAACCATCAACAGGTACCAGCCAAACAGGAACGGCATGGCCACGAACGACGGCACCAGCCACTTTACGCTCCACTTGACCAGCGAGGCCTTGAGCCGAGGCTGTGCGCCTCCATCGATGCGGCTGGCGCTGATAAGCGCCCAGATGCCGGCCAGCGAGGCGCACACACAAGAACGCAGCAGCAGGCTCGGCCAGTAAGTCGGATTGAAAAAGGCGTTCCAGAATTTGCTCGCCTCGTGCCCTGTGCCCGCCACGGCAAGCCACGTGTCGCCGGGCGTCAGCATGAAGGTAAGAATGCCGTTGATGATGATGAGCGTGCATACCGAAGCGCCCGCGTACACCCAGCCCACCGCCAGGTGCAGCTTGGCATCGATCTTGTTCCAGGTGTAGTAATACACGGCGGCCGTGCTCAGCTCGACGATGAAGAACACCCACTCGATGGCCCACCCGAAGACGAAGTTGTGAATCAACGTGCTGGTGGCTTCAGGATGCGTCAACCCAATGGCAAACCAGATGCCCACGCCGGAGATGGTGCCGAAGACGCCCGTCAGCACAAGAAAAAACTTCGAGTAGCCCACCAGCTCCTTGAGCCAGTCCTCGCGTCCTTCGCGCAGAGCCTTGCGCTCAGCCAGCGGTAGGTAAAGTCCGCCGCCCACGGCAAACTGCGAGATCATGACGTGAAAGATGGCGATGATGCCAATCACCCAGCCCGAGCCGAGATAAGGAATGTCCCAAAACGGATAGTTCATCGTCGATCTTCCTTTAGCGAATGGTCCAATAACCGATGACAGTCGTGGCTAGCAGCGCGAACACCGCCAGCAACCCAAAATAGTGCGCCGCCCGCGCGCGCCGTCCCGCTTCCTTGTTCTTGTCGTAGAACGGAATCAGGATCCAGAGCAAAAGGCCCAGCGTGAACAGCAGCATGCCTGCAATCTCGCCCGCCTCGCCGGGCAGCACCGCGCCCAGCAACTTCAGCATCTCGAAGGGACTCATGAAGTACCACTCGGGATGAATGCCCATGGGCGCTGGCGCCAGCGCGTCATACTGCTTGCCCAGCGCCCAAGGAAACACCGAAGCCAGAAGCGCCAGGATATTGAGCGAAATGATCCACATCGCAATGTCCTTGCGCAGAAAGTTCGGCATGAACGGCATGGATTTGCGCTCCGAGGCCGGCTTGGCCTCTTCGCTCTCAGGCACGGCATTGCCGTAGCGCTGCACCAGCCACAGGTGAAACCCCAGAAGGGGAATGAACAATGCAGGGAGCACCACAACGTGCAGCGCAAAGAACCGCTGCACGGTAAATTCGGTTACGTCCGGGCCGCCGCGCAGCATGTTGGCGATCGCCGTACCGATCCAGGGAATCGCCACCGGAATCTGCAAGCCAACCTTGGTGGCGAAATAACTCAACTCATCCATGGGCAGCAGGTACCCGGAGAAGCCGAAGCACGCAGCCAGCCCCAGCAGCACCATCCCCGAAAACCAACCCAGTTCGCGCGGCGTGCGGTACGCCTTCATAAAGAAGACTGAGAACATGTGGACGAGGATGGCGAACATCATCAGGTTGGCCGCCCACGCATGCGCCGAGCGGATCAGCCAGCCGAAGTGCATCACAAACGTGATCTGCCGGACCGATTCGTAGGCCTCCACGCCCGGCCGGTAGTACACCAGCAGCAGCACACCCGTGAAGCATTGCAGCATGAAGAGGAACAGTGTGATGCCGCCCCAGTAATACCAGAAGGATTGCGCATGCACCGGGACGGTCTTCTTGCGCGCAAAAGCGGCAAGATCCGAAATGCCCAGCCGCTCATCCATCCAGTCGTAAACACTGCTCGCGATCATTCTTGTCGTCATGCTCGGTTCCTTGTGAATCCGAATTCATCAACCAAGCGGCACTGGTGAAGTGAGCGGAGCGCCACGTTCCAACTCCGCTGACTCCGCTAACTCCGCTTTACCGGCAAAGCCATCCGCCGTCCACCACCAGCAAGTGACCCTGCACGTAATTGCTCGCGTCCGACGCCAGAAACACTGCCGCGCCTGCCAAATCCGAAGGCAGACCCCAGCGTCCCATAGGAATTCTGCTCAGGATCGCGGCCGAACGCGCCGCATCGGCACGCAACGCCGTCGTGTTGTCCGTCGCCATGTAGCCGGGAGCGATGGCATTCACGTTGATGCCTTTGTCAGCCCACTCATTGGCCAGCGCCTTGGTCAACTGTCCCACGCCGCCTTTTGCCGCGGCATATCCGGGTACCGTAATTCCACCTTGAAACGACAGCAGCGAAGCAGTGTTGATGATCTTGCCGTGCCCCTGCGCCAGCATCAGTCGTCCCGCGTACTGGCTCAGAAACCATACCGCGTTCAAATTGGTGTTGATCACCGTGTTCCAAAACTCTTCCGAGTGCTCGGCAGCCGGTGCGCGCCGGATGGTCCCTGCGTTGTTCACCAGGATGTCGATCGAGCCGAACTCCTTCACCGTGTCGTCCACCAGCATCTTGCGAACGGCTTCATCGCACACGTCGCCCGACCGCGTAATGTAACGGACGCCCGTCTTCTTCACTTCCTCAACGGTCGAATCCAGAACTTTGTCGTAGTTGTGCAGCGTTACGTTGGCGCCGGCCTGGGCAAAGGCGATCGCCATGCCGGCTCCCAGGCCCTGTCCGGAGCCGGTGACCAGTGCGTTCTTGCCCTTGAGGCTGAAGAGATCGAGGATTCCCATGAAAACTCCTTATGCTGCGAGAATTAGGACGCCGCGGCCGTCACGCCTTGACGTTCGCATCCATTATCCTCGCGATACCTCGACTCCCGTGTCGTTGACTGCGGCCTTGAAAACCTTCAGCGGCTTGGGCGGCGGCCCGCTCACGTTGGCGCCGGTGTAGGCGTTGTACACGCCGCCGTGGCACGCACAGTGAATGCGATCCATCTGCGGCTCATATTGCACCGTGCAGCCCAGGTGCGTGCAAACTGCAGTCAGCGCTACCCAGGTGTTGTCCGCGTGGTGAATCAGCATGGCCGGCGCAGTGCCGAACTTGAACATCAGCACTGATCCCGCCGGCAGCTTCTGCGCATCCTTCAGTGTCACTTCGGTCACGGCCGCGGCGCTCAGCGCCATCTCGCTTGGGCTCGCCAGGTAACGGTACACGGGATAGGCCAGTGCGGCCGCATAGCCGATGCCCGCCACGCTCGCGGCGGCTAGAAAGGCGCGGCGCGTTTTGGTGTCGCCGTTCTCTACGTGCTCGGGAACAATATTTGGTGCAATCTCAGTCACACTCATCGCAGTCTCTACGCGGTTACGCCGCGCCCTCCATGGTTTTCTGTGCGCGCGCCACAACCGACACGAGCCAGCCAATCACGCCCAGGCCGGCGACAAAGAGCAGCAGGAACAATCCCACCACGCCCCAGTTGGTCGCTATAGCCCGGTCCCAAACGTCGTATCCCTTCGACAAGAGCGTCACGTCGCGCACGCCGTCGCGATAGACCGTCAGCATGATCTCCACCAGCACCGCCGACAGAACAGCAGTCCAGCTCAGCCAGCCGGCCGTGATCTTGCCGAATCCCGCGATCGCGCCCACCAGCACGGCCACCACCACCAGGGCGATCCAGCCATACCCGGCGAAACCGGCAAACTTGTAAGCCGGATAAATCGCGCGGCCGGCAAGTCCTGCCTTCACCACGTCGGGCTGCACGCTCGCTGCCCACAGTCCAGCGGCCAGGTAGACAATCCCGAAGCCGGCAGCCACTTTGCCACCCAGCCCGGCAACAAACTTCTTCTCTTCCGCGGTAAAGGTGCTGCGCCCCGCTAGGTGCACCAGCCACAACCCGCCAATGAACAACCCGCCGGCCATCATCAGCAACCAGCGTGGCGTCAGCGTGGGGTCGCCCGTGGGCAGGAACCGGCCCATGGCCGACGCCGCGTACATTCCGTGCCACGCTTCGGGCCGCAGCATCAGCGTCATATTTGTGGAGAGTATTCGCGCCACGCAGCCTGCCAGCAGCCAAGCGATCAGCCCCACCCACCACGCCGATTTCCCCTGGTCAAGCCGCGCCGAGAACTTGTAGAGCAACCAGTAGACCAGGATCAGCGTGGGGATGATCGCGATCCAGTACACCCCGATCAGCACGCTACTGGTGTAAAGCGCGCGACCGTAAAGCACCTGTGCAAAAAGCAGGGGCGGCACTCCCAGGTTGATCACGTACGTCATCACGATCGTGAGCCGCTTCGCCAAAGCCCGGGCGGTCGTGTGCGCATGTGCCGACGAGCGGAACAGGCTCAGCAGAATCGCCAGCAGCAGCCCTCCCAACAACATCTCCACAGCCACAAAATGCAGCGACAGCGTCACCACATGCAGCAGTTTCATCAGCCACACGGGAGCCGGCAAAGGAATGGGATCCACTGCGGGATAAGGATTCATGGCTTCACTTCTTTCACTTACTTCGCTTCTTTCATTTGCTTCTCTTGGCGATCATCAGAACGCGCGCAACATCTGCCCGCGAGCTGCTCTAAGTCCGCGTGCCAACGCCCGCGCCTTTCTTTCCTGCGCAACGAAAGCGGCAGGCTGAAAACGCGGCAGAGCAAGCGCGGCACATTCTGGACTCTTTTACTCCAATTTTGAATGGAACGAACCAAAGTTATCGCCCACGGCGACCTGGGGTCTGTGATCCATAACACATCAGCTTGTGACAAATTCAATTACGCTCCCGATTGGCAGCAGGGATCGTCCCCGGGCTCCAAAGCATGCCCATCCGACCGTCTCGCACCGCGCGGCGTTGGCGCTGCTCAAAGAAATTCATTCGGTAGGGTGACGCGATGAAGAGACCGAATTCGTCCATGCAACTGACCCGCGCCGCGGATTATGGCGTGCGCGTAATGGTTCAACTCACCGCCCTGGCAGGCAACGGACGGGTTTCGCTTCCCGATCTGGCGCACGCCACGAGCGCCCCGGAAAGCTTTCTCTCAAAAGTGCTGCAATCCCTCGCACGCGCCGGGCTCATCTCCTCGCGCCGCGGCCAGCAGGGCGGTTTCCACATTACGCCGCGCGGCGCAGTAGCATCCATGCGCGAAGTCATCGAGGCCGTCGACGGCGTCATTTGTCTGAATGTCTGCCTCATCCCCGGCCGGTCCTGCTCGCGCAAGGCGCATTGTCCCGCACACCCGGTTTGGATTGAGGCGCAGCAGGCCATGATGGAGGTTCTCTCCCGCGCCACCATCGCTTCTCTGGCCGCTCCGGCAGGCTCCGCAAAGGCTCAAGCTTCGGCAAAACTCGCCGTCCAATAACCGCTCACCCGGCGCGCGCCATTTGCCTTTCTCCGCTCGCGGTGTTTCAATGGAAACATTGAAACAGGGGTGCTCCGCAGGATAGCGGGGCTGAGAAATACCCTCGAACCCGATCCGGATAATACCGGCGTGGGAAGCTTTCGAAGCCGAGCAGCAATTCTTCCTTCCATCGCAGCTCAAGCTCCTTTGTTTCAGGCAAAACGAAACAAAGGAATCCCATGTCTTCTGCTGTCCTCGCCCGTGATCGTCAAACCCTCCTCTGCATCGCCCCCACCGTGTCCGCCGGGGCTTTTCTCTTGTTCCTCTGTCTTGCCGCGCCCATAACTGCCCAGCAAAATCCCGCTCCGGCTCCGCAGAATTCTCAAACCCCGGCGCAACAAAAACCGGCGCCCGTCACCACCACCGTCGTGGTACACGGCGAAATCGAAGACAACTATCTTCCCGGATCCGTCACGGTCGGCACGCTCGATGGAGCCCCTTTCCCGGAGACACCGCTTTCAGCCACCGTCGTCACCCGCGACCTGCTCAGCGATCAGGACGCCCGTCTGCTCTCCGACGTGGTCAAGAACGATGCCTCGGTCGGCAACGACTACGTGCCCGTGGGCTACTACGGCGACTACCAGATTCGCGGTTTTCCGCTCGATCTCGCCACTGGATTCGAAGTCAACGGCATGACCATCGCCGGCGAGCAGGATGTGCCGCTCGAAAACAAGGAGCAGGTCGAATTCCTGAAAGGCATCGCCGCGGTCGAAAGCGGCGTGGCCTCCGCAGGTGGTCTCGTCGACTTCGTCACCAAGCGCCCTGCCAACATCAAGGCCGTTGATCTTGCCACCGATCATCGCGGCTCTGCCTTCGGCGCTGTCGACCTCGGCCATCTCTTCGGCAGCCGCAAGCAAGTGGGCGCGCGCGTGAATCTTGCCGGCGAGCGCATCGTTCCCTACATGAACGACACTAACGGATGGCGCGCCATGGGCGCAGGTGCGGCCGACTGGAAGATCGACCCCGCCACCACGCTCAAGGGCGACTTCGAGTACCAACACAAGACCGAGCGCGACGGCAGCGGCTACCAGTTGCTCGGCGGCACCACGCTGCCCGACATCAATCAGATCTATCGCTCCACCATGCTCGGTGATCAGTCCTGGGGTCCCGCCGACACCTACGACACCTTCAACACCGGCGCGCGCCTCGAGCACACTTTTTCGCCGGCGTGGGCCGCCTTTGCCGCCGGTAGCTTCAGCCACTCGCTCATTCAGGACAATGTACTCTACGCCTACGGCTGCTATTACGAGACGGAGTGCGCGCAAAACCCAGGCCCGGGCCAGTCACCGGCATTCTTCTTCGCTCCCGACGGCACCTACGATATCTACGACTATCGCGATCCCGGCGAGCTGCGCATTGATGCAGAAGCGGAAGCCATGCTCACCGGCCACATCCACACCGGCGCGGTCACGCAAGACATCACCATGGGCGGCGAGGTCTTTCTGCGCAGCGTGCAGCAACCCGGCTTCTACACCGTGCAGAACCCTTACGATCCCAGCGGCGTTGTGCAGGACGGTGCGGTCTACACTTACGTTGGCTCCGACAATATCTATCAGCCCATCGCGCAGCTTCCAGCCCCGGGAGCAGCCACCTCTCTCGAAAATCCGCTCGAAACCGCAGGTCCGCGCCGTCTTTGGGAAGACAGCCATCAGGCCGCGGGTGTGATTCAGGACCGCGTGCATCTTCCCGGCCGCGTTCAACTCATAGTCGCCGGCCGCTACGATTCGTTGCGCGATCACAACTACTCAGCTTATGCGAGTTGCGCGGACTTCACCGTGCCCGATGCATGCGATCCCACGTTCACCGACAAAGGCGTCTGGCTCCCGCAATTCGCCATCACCTTCAGCCCCGTTGCGAACCTCACCCTCTACTCGAATTACGGTGTCATGTTGTCTCTCGGTCCGCAGGGCCCCTTCTGGACCGACAATGGCAGCCAATTTCTCGCGCCCTTCTTCACGCGCCAGGCCGAGGTGGGCGCAAAGTACGAGCCCGGCCAGCGCATTCTTCTCACCGCCGCGTTCTTCCACATGCACGCGCCGTTCTTCTATCCCAAAGTGATCCAGGCGCCCGACAACTCTTGCCCGGCGAGCGTCTTCGTCGCTCCCGGCGATCTCTGCTTCGAACAGGAAGGCCGCGAAACCCACAATGGCGTCGAATTCAACGTCGAAGGCAAAGCCGCCAGTTGGCTGCGGCTGAACTTCTCCGCCGCGGCCATGAACGCCTCAGCGTCCAATACCGGCACTCCATCGTTCGACAACAAGCAAGTGATCAACGTGCCGCACGCGCAGGCGAATCTATTCGCCGACGTCGGCGTACCGCGCATCCGCGGCCTGCATTTGATGCTCGGCTGTAACTTCGCATCGCGCAAGGAAGCCCTGCGCGACGACACCGTGAGCGTGCCCAGCTACAATCTCTTCAACCTGGGTGCGCGCTACACGCCCGGCGGCGAACAGGGCCGCGTCACCTTCCGCATCTATGCCGATAACATCGCCAACAAGCGCTACTGGTCCGACACCGGCGCAAGTTACGGCGATACTTTTGTCTGGGAGGGTGCACCCGCAACGGTGCGCCTCTCCGCCCACTACACGTTTTAGGAGCCCGCGTGGTGTGCGACAAACGAAATTACCCGTGCCCCCTCCTTTTCCGCGCTTCTTGCGGAAAAGGGTGGGAAATTGTGCCACTGTTTATGAGTCGAATCAATCTCAGCCCGCGTAGCGGGCGAAAGAAGGTAGCCCCAGGCGTAAGCCTGGGGTCCAGTGCGTGAATCGACGTATAGCCCGCTTCAGCGGGCGTAAGATCATCGGAAAGCAATTCGCAAACATGGATCAACCCGCAAAAGCCCACGGCATGGACGGTACGCTGGTCCCCCCCGACTGGCCTCCGCTCACGTTGGACGAAGTGCACGCGCTGCTTGGTCAGTTTCCCGCGCTCAGCGAACCTACGCGCATTCTCACCGTGAGCCCGCGCCCATTCTCCGCGGCCGGTGTCGCCGCCACAAAACAGACGAACGTCTTCATCAAGCGCCATCACCATTCAGTGCGCGATCGCGAAGGTTTGCTCGAGGAGCATCGTTTCCTCGCGCATTTGCTGGCCCACGGCGCGCCTGTCCCGCGCGTCTACGCTTCCGCCGCCGGAGAAACCGCAATCGAACTCGGCGACTCAATCTACGAGGTGCATGAAACTCCCGCGGGCGTCGATCTCTATGAAGAAGCCATCTCCTGGACGCCCTTTCGCACCGTGGCCCATGCGTATTCCGCCGGGCAGGCTCTCGCGCGTCTGCATCTAGCCGCGCGCAATTTCGCCGCTCCGCCCCGCAAGCCCCGCCCGCTCGTCGCCAGTTTCACCGTTTTTGCCGCACTGGATCCCATCGCGGCCATGGCGCGTTATCTTGGCCTCCGCCTGTCGCTGGCCCGCCATACGGCCGTTCGCGTTTGCGCAGCGCAGGCGATCGACCTCCTCACGCCCTTCCACGCCGAGCTTGCGCCGCTCCTCCCCGCCCTCCCACCGCTGTGGACCCACAACGACCTCCACGCCTCCAATCTTTTCTGGAGCGATCAGTCTCCCGAAGCGCACGCTACCGCCATCATCGATTTCGGCCTCGCCGACCGCACCAACGCCGTGCACGACCTGGCCCACGCCATCGAGCGCAACACCATCGAGTGGCTGTCACTCGTCAACGATCCCGCGCATCCTGACGATGTCCCGACGCACATCGATCATTTAGAAGCACTTCTCGATGGTTACGAATCCCTCCGTCCCCTCACGCCCGCAGAAGCCGCCGCCCTCGCGCCCATGACCGCTCTCTGCCACGCCGAGTTTGCTCTCTCTGAGGCCGATTACTTTCTCGGCGTGCTCCACTCTGAAGAAAAAGCCGTCGCCGCGTACGATGGCTGGCTGGTCGGTCACGCGCAATGGTTCCTCGGCGACGCTGGCGGCGAGCTGCTCGACGCTCTGCGCCGCCGCGCCAAAGCCCGCAACCCGCGCAAAGCGATTCTCCAATGAACTGGACGCCCATCGCCACCTGGCTCACCGCGCATGGCCTGGAACTCGCGGGAGCTGTCACCGCCATCCTCGGCATCTGGCTCACCACAAAACGCCTGCTCATCTGCTGGCCGGTCACCCTGGTCTCAATTTTTGTCTACATGGTGGTCTTCTATCGCGCCGGCCTGTTCTCCGATGCGTTGCTGCAGGTCTTTTTCGTCGCCTTCACCTTCTACGGCTGGTGGCACTGGTGGCGCGGCGTGCGCCAGGAAGGCTCCGTGCGCGTTGTCCCGCTTCCGCGTTCGAGCCTCATCACCGCCGTCGTCCTGGGCATACCGGGCAGCTTCGTGCTGGGAACCGTGGCCCGGCATCTCCACGCTGCATTGCCCTACCTTGACGCCGTGCTTATGAGCTATAGCCTTGTCGCCAGTTGGTGGGGCGCGCGCAAGCACATCGCCAACTGGTGGCTCTGGATTGTGGTGGATCTCGTCTACATCGGCGAATACATCTACAAGGATCTCTGGCCCACGGCGCTGCTCTACGCGGGTCTCGTGGGTCTCGCCGTCTTAGGCCTGCGCGACTGGCGTCGCGCCGCGGCTTCCGATCAGATTGCCGCCTGAACCACATTCTGCAGCGGCTCGCCCTTCATGTAGCGCCGCAACTCATCGGCCACCGTGCGCAACGCGCGCGGCGCAAACTCCGGTGACGATGCGGCGACGTGCGGCGTAATCAGCAGATTCGGGCAGCTCCACAGCGGATGCCCTACGGGCAATGGCTCGGGATCGGTCACGTCCAGCGCAGCGCGAATCCATCCTGAGTTCAGCGCCTCCACCAGTGCATCGGTATCCACAATCGGCCCGCGCGCTGCATTCACCAGCAGCGCTCCCTGCCGCATCAAGGCAAGTTGGCTCCGGCCGATCAATCCCTTGGTCTCCGCGGTCGAGGGCAGAATCAGCACCACCACCTCGGCTTGCGGCAGCAACTGTTCCAGTTCACTCACGGCGTGCACCTCGGGCGCGGTGCGTGCGCTGCGCGCCACGCGCAGCATCTTCACGTTGAACGGCGCCAGCATGCGCTCAATCTCTTTGCCGATCGCCCCGTACCCCACCAGCAACACCGTCTTTCCCGTCAACTCCTCCAGCATCACCTCGGGATGGAACGGCCGCGTGTCTCCGGTAATCTGCGCGTAGTGCGCGCTGGCCTCGAAGCGGCGCTTCCATATGCCGGACTTCTGGATGTCGAGGTACAGAGGGAAATACTTCAGCATCGCCAGAATCGCCGCCAGCGTCCACTCCGCCGTGGAAACATTGTGCGCACCATGCGCGTTGCAAATCGTCACATGCGGGCCCACCGTTCCCGGAATCCACTCCGTCCCCGCCATCATCGAGAGCACCAGCTTCACCCCGTTCAGGTGCGGCCAGGCACGCATGGCCCGCGCTGCATAAGGATCGGGAATCCACACATCGATGTCGACATCGTGGTCCATTTTGTCCGACACGGGAATGAGCTCGATCCCCTTGGGGAAATCGCGCAGCAAGTTTTCTGAAATAGAAGCTGGGTATCCGACACGTAGCATGGGGTCAGTAAGCCCGACCGGCCGCGGGCTTCTCACTAGTATGCTACGGCATGCGAGGCTCCCTAAAAGCAGGGCGTTTCGTTGCCCGATCATTTCCGCGCCCTCCCGCACTCCCGCACGCAAGATGTGAGAGAATTCAACCGCAGATTGCCCCATGCGCCTGAGAACAAAAAAGACCTGGTCGCATCACCAACTCGCCGTCAAGCTCCGCCTCGAAGGCGGCGGCGAGCAGGGAATGCTTTCCTTCGAGCGGCGTCGTTTGCTCATCCATGCCGCCAAAACCGCGTTCGCCGCGGCTCTCTGCTGGTGGCTGGCCTTGCGCTTCGGCCTCCACGATGGTTATTGGGGATCCATCAGCGCCATCATCGTGATGCAATCGAATGTCGGAGCCACCGTCACCGCTTCGCGCGAACGCCTCCTCGGCACCTTCATCGGCGCTCTCTTCGGTTTTGCGTTTTCTCTCTTCGGCGCGCCTCCCTGGAACTACATACTCGCCGTTTTTCTTGCCATCGTCGTCAGCGGCCTGCTGGGCATGCGCGACAGTGCGCGCCTTGCCTGCGTCACCATCACCATCATCATGCTGGTTCCCGGTTCGGTTTCGCGCTGGAGCCTGGCGCTCGATCGCGTCGGCGAAGTATTGCTCGGCATTGTCATGGCGCTCGCGGTCACCACGCTCATTTTTCCCGATCGCGCGCGTGTGTGGCTCCGTGACGGCCTGGCTCAGGAGTACCTGATGCTCGGCGCTTTCTTCGCGGCCATTCTCGCAGGCTTTCGCAGCGCGCCACCACAGAATCTATCCGCGTTGCGAGAAGACCTGCAGGCCCTGCTGCGCGGCAACAGTCAGCTCCTCGATGCCGCGCGCAACGAGCCCGGCGGTCCCGGTTGGCGCGAAGGCCTGAGCCTGCTCACGCAATTCGGCATCTCGCTCCTTGACGCGCTCCTGGCCCTCGAGTTCGCGGTCAAAGACAGTCACGAAGATCGCTTCGCGCAGCAGTTGGAGCCGGTGCTCACGCACCTTGCGGACGACATTCACTCCGGTTTCAATTTCATCGCCGGCTGCATTCACCGCTGGCGCTTCAGTAAGCCGGCCGAAGGCATCTATCTCGAACAGGACATTGCCGATCT
>Ga0181519_10002214_pt1 | contig 16643 bp, 13 predicted proteins | sample PEATcosm2014_Bin_26_FD_121102 | JGI IMG/M metagenome (GOLD analysis project Ga0181519, IMG submission 121102) | Peatland microbial communities from MTU Mesocosm Facility, Houghton, MI, USA - PEATcosm2014_Bin02_10_metaG | ecosystem: Environmental > Terrestrial > Soil > Wetlands > Peat | place...
AAAGAGGATAATTGTGAATGAGTGCAAAATTTTTCTTTGATCACGTCGCAAATATATGGCAAAATACTCAGCCAAATAACTTCGGCAGCGTTGGTTGATTTACGAAAGAGGCTCACTTTTATATCGTATAGTTTTTTCCCCAAAAATTTGGATAAAATCTCATGTTTCGTGCCGGTTGGCGCGAGACCGACCGCCTCGGCAAGATCCCGATCTGCCGGAAAAATGGCTCGGTCCGTAGCTGCGCCGTCCGAGCGCCGATCTTCCGACCCTCATCCAGAATGATGATGATGCCCGCCGCCGGTGCCGCCCGCGATCGGGTGGCGGCAGATGTCCTGAATCTCGTCGAGCAGCAGCTTGAGATCCTCCGGCGTGGCGTCCGGTGTCACCGGACCTTGCAGACGCAGCCAGCCATTGGGATCGACGAGAAATTGCATGCCGTCCAGCCGTGCCGGCGGTTGCTCGGAGACAATGCCGTAGGCGATGCGGACGGCAGCTTGGCGCTGCGCCACGCAGTTCGAAGCCGTCGGACTTGTATCGACGCCGCCCGGCGGCACAAGAACCGTCACCACATCCGCATTGCCATTCGGCAAATCGGGCAACGGGCCGTCCGCGAAGACGATTCTGACCGCCTTGCCACGCAGGCCCGCCATGGTCGTGCGGCTTCCACCGGCGCATTCCGCCAAGAGTTCCGGCGCCGGAACCGGCGGCGTCCAGGCCTGGTTTGCCAGATGATCGAGGCCGGCATTGTGCGCGCGGATATAGTCGATCAGGTGCCAGCGCTGATCCTCGTTCAGACTTTCGGCAAAACCCGGCATGGCGAGGCCGCCGGCCGGTGCCTCCATCCCTTGGCTCAACCACCAGAACAACTCGCCGTCGGAATGCGCCCAGAGATGCGGCGCGGTCAGATCGGCCGGCGGGACCGGCAGGCCGGCAGCCTCGATGCCGTCGCCGCGCCCGCTCTCGCCATGGCAGCCGGCGCAATATTGCGGGAAGAGCGCCGCGCCGTCGACGATCGAGCTGGCGGCGAAATTCGTCGGCGAGCGATAGAAGCTGGTCGGATAGGCCTGGACGAACAGCAGATCGAGATGCGGCACGGCGAGCCATGCGACGAGCGCGGCCAGGCCCAGTGCCGGCCAGCGCAGCCGGCGCCACAGGATACCGGCCACCACCAGGGTGGCAGCGCCGGCGAGCGCGACGCAAGCCCAGATGACCTCGTCCCTGAATTCCGTGTCCTCCTCGACAGTCGCGAGGCTGAAGCGCTGCTCGAACGGCCAGATCGGCTGCACATGCGCGGCCGGCGGAAAACTTGCGATCAAGCCGGCCGCGATGACGACGGCGAGAGCGAAGGCAGTCTGCATCGCGATGCTGCGGACCAGAGCCGGCTTGGCCGCCTCCCCCTCCGGCTTCAGCAGTGCCGGCGCGAACCGATACCGGTTGAACCAGGCGAAGGCGAACAGCACGCCGAAAAGCGCGGCCTTGATCAACGCCATCCAGCCATAGGCGGAGCCGAATGTAGCCGGGACGCTGCCGAGTTGCTCCCAGGCCTGAACGGCGATTGTCGCGACCAGGACATAGAGGCAGAGCTTGCCCAAGGGCGAGAACCAGCGCGCGGCAGTGGCGCCGGCCTTCGGCGATGCGGCGCGCACGACCAGGAGCAGCGGCACCAGACCGCCGAGCCAGGCCCCGCCGCTCAAAAGATGCAGCGCCTGCGTCGCGAGCAAAAGATCGCGGCCCTGCTCCATGGCCAGCGCGTGGCTGTGACCGGCCTGCAGCAGGACGGCGCAGGCAGAGACAGCAGCCGCAATCTGTCGTCGCCGGAACGATCGCCCGCGCCCAAAAGCCAGAGCAATTGCAGGCACGGCAAGGAGTTGCAGGGCAAGCAGATGGCCGAACACGGTATCCGACGCCACCGCCCCGACGGCGCTCAGCGTCGCGCCGATCGTCTCGGCATCGGCCAGGACCCTGGCTTCATCGATGAGCCAGCCGACCAGCGCCAGGAAGTCGGCAACAAGGCTCGCCAGCAGCAAGCGGTAGAGGGTTCGGTCGATCGACGCCGCCTGATCATTGGTGATGCGCTCTGACACCTTGGGTGCAACAGAGACCAGAAAGACTAGCGTCCCGAAAACGGAAAATAGTGCCGCGACCGAGAGGCTGCGGATCAGCGCGAGCGGCAGCCCGCCCTCGGTCAGTGCGAAGTCGGGCAAAGCACCGTTGAACATCTCGGCTAAGGCGTGACGGTGAAGTGGTAATTGCCGTTGGTCTTGTGCGTATCGACCGAAGTCGCCCGCCAATTGACCGTATAGGTCCCCGGCTTCAAGGGTTTGAGCCCGATCATGAAGCGCGTCGCGTCGCCCTGCGCGACATGCGCGTCGTCGAGGTCGACCCGCTGGCCCGCCGCATCCACGACGGCAATGCTGGAGAAATGCGGCTCGAGCGCCTCGCTGAAGGTAAGAGTCACGACGGTCGGCGCGACTTTGATAGTCGAGCCGACCGCCGGATCGGCAGTGTCGATGAAGGCATGGGCGGAGGCCGGCACGCCAACCCCCAATAACCCTGCAAGCAGCAAGAGCCCGAAGACCGGCAAGAGCGGTATCGAAGAGTGGCGTGCCATGTTTCAAGTCCCGAAGAGAGGGCCGTTCTTGAGAATCGGACGGCCGATGGAATTGGGGAAAACATCGTCGAGGAATAGATGGAACTGGATGAAGCCGCCGACACCATGCCCCTGGCCTTCGCCATAGGGGATGATCGCCTCGGCGCCGATCTGGTAGAACTGACCGGCCCAGATGACACCCGGCGCCACCACGCCGACTGTGGCGTTGCCGGTGTGGTTGGTAAACCCGCTATCGAGATCGAGACCACGGTTGAATGGTGTGGTCGTGGTGATTTCGACCAGCGGAATAAGGCGGTCGAACGGTGCCGAAATGCCGACATCCTTTACGTGATGCTCAAGATATTCCAGGCTGTATTCGATGGCGAAGCCGGCATTGAACGTGTCCTGGTTCAAGGTGCCGTTGCTGTTGACCCGAGTCGGAAAGCTCGCGCCGATATTGCCGGTGATGGCGAAGGGCTTGAGCCACAACAGGCTGTCGGGCAGATCGCCGAAGCCTTTGCCGAAATCGAAGACCGGGGTCAGGGTGGTGTGATCGTCGGCGCCGCCGTGATTGACGGCGCCGGTATGGGCCCAATCGACATCCAGACCTGCAAGCCCCATGAACTCATGCGGCGCGTCGATGAAGAGCTGGTATTGCGCCCCGGTGGTGAGGCCGGCGAAGCCGTATTGCGCCGGGGCGCCCTTCGGCTGGAAATAATTCCAGGAATAGGCGGCGGTCAGGCCGAAATCCGTGGTCAGCCGCTTTGCGATATCGGCTTCGACATTATAGGACTGACCGCCGGTCGGGTCGTCCGGGTTCTTGGTGAGCGTGAGCAGCGACGCCTCGTCGGCGACGAAGGGATCGTCGGTCTGCAAGGTCGCGGGAAAGAAGCGGTCGCCGGCAAAACCATGCGCATGAGCGCCCGCGGCGAACACGATACTGCAGCCGCAGCCGAAAGCCGCGACGCCCAATTGGGAACGAAAATACATCAGGAGTTTCCCGAAGCCGAGTTGCTGCGTGCCCGACGCCGCAGGGGCGTCGGGAATGTTTACGGCAGTAACGTCAGACCGAACGGGGTGGCGCGCGCGCCTGGTGATGGGTGAGCGCGAGGCGCGGCCGGCTGACCTCGCGGAGCGGGAAATCGACGCTCGAAGCGCTGAGCGGCGCGGCAAGTGCTGCGATTGGGGTCGGCGGCAGCAGGCCGCCGAGAAGCTGCACCGCCTGACAGACGGGGCAGTTCGGCATGTGCTGCCCGGAATGGTCGCCCGGTTTCGGCGCAACCGGCGTGCCGGATGCGTCGAACCGGCAGATCGCCATACCGTCCGGCGCCGACGAGCCGCCGGCCATTGCCGGCATCGGCAACAGCGTGAGGACCATCTGGCTCAGCAAGGCCAATAGCGCCAGCGCCGCGCCGAGACGCTGCTGCGCCCGCCGCCACCCGCTCGCTTTCATGGCCGTGCAGCCGTACAGCATCATTCCCGATCGCTGGGTGAAATTGCCGATCCCCAGAGGAATCCGTAACACGGTGATCGTTGCGTGCCAAGGCTGTGCAACGGCCTCTCGAAGCTGCATACCCATGGCGCGCGTGGATCGGTATCCTGCTCGCTCATTGTCCCGGCTACCGTATCCGCGGAGGCGCTCGGCCTTCGTGTTCACGCCGAAATCATAAGGAGAGCCTTGATGAGGCACGTCGCCATGACGCTCGCCGTGCTTGCATGGGGCGTTACCGCCGCCGCCGAAGCCGCGTCGCCCGTGGCGACCGAGGGCCAGGGCGGCATGGTCGCAACCGCCCAGCGCCTGGCGACGGAGGTCGGAGTCGAGATCCTGCGGCGCGGCGGCAACGCCGTCGATGCGGCGGTCGCCGTGGGCTATGCCGAGGCCGTCGTCAACCCATGCTGCGGCAATATCGGCGGCGGCGGCTTCATGCTGCTGCATCTGACCGACGGCCGCGACGTCTTCGTCAATTTCCGAGAAACGGCGCCGAAGGCGGCCGGCCCGGCCATGTATCTCGACGCCTCGGGCGAACCCGTGAAAGGCGCCAGCCTCTATGGCTGGAAGGCCGCAGCCGTGCCCGGCACCGTGCTCGGACTCGATACCGCGCTCAAGGAATACGGCACCATGAAGCGCGAGGCGGTCATGGCGCCGGCGATCGCGCTCGCCCGCGACGGCTTCGTCCTCACCCGCCCCGACACGGATATTCTGGACTACCAGGCCGACCGCTTCCGCCAGGACCCGGAGACCGCCAAGATTTTCCTGCGCCCGGACGGCAGCCGGCTGGTTCCGGGCGACCGGCTGATGCAGCCGGATCTGGCCAAGACGCTCGAATCGATCGCCAGGAACGGGCCGGATGCGTTCTACCAGGGCGCCATCCCGCAGGCGGTCGAAGCGGCCTCGGCCGCGCATGGCGGCATCCTGACGGCAGCGGATTTTGCCGCCTTCACGGTTACGGAAGGAGCGCCGCTGCGCTGCTCCTACCACGGCTACGAATTCCTCTCGGCGCCGCCGCCCAGTTCCGGCGGCGTCACGCTGTGCGAGATCCTGGACATCCTCGACGGCTATGATCTGAAAGGGATGGGTTTCCATTCGGCGGCCGCAACCCATGTCATGGTCGAGGCGATGCGCCACGCCTATTTCGACCGCAATACCTATCTGGGCGACCCGGCTTTCGTGAAGAACCCGCTCGACCGGCTGCTTTCGAGGGAATACGCGGCCGCGATCCGGGCCGAGATCGCGCCCGACAAGGCCGGCGTGTCCAAGGATCTGGAGCCGGGCGCCGGCCCGCATGAGAAGCTGGAGACGACGCATTACTCGGTCGTCGACAAGAACGGCAATGCCGCCTCGGTCACCTATACGATCAACGGCATTTTCGGCGCGGTCGTCATGGCGCCCGGCACGGGCTTCCTGCTCAACGACGAGATGGACGATTTCACCGTCAAGCAGGGCCGCGCCAACATGTTCCAACTCGTCCAGGGAGCGGCCAACGAGATTGCGCCGGGCAAGCGGCCGCTCTCCTCCATGGCGCCGACGATCGTCACCAAGGACGGCAAGGTTTTCCTGGTGCTGGGCAGCCCCGGCGGTTCGCGCATCATCACGATCACGCTCGAGACGGCGCTCAACGTCATTGATTACGGCATGACGCCGCAGCAGGCGGTGGATGCGCCGCGCTTCCATCACCAATGGCTGCCCGACTCAGTCGGCTACGAGCCCTTCGCCTTCTCGCCCGACACCCTGAAGCTGCTGGAAGGCATGGGCTACAAGATGAGCCCGCAAGGCGAATGGGGGGCAGCCGAATTGATCGAACTCGGTCCCGGGCAAGGCGGCAGCACCGTCGGTTCCGCCGGCAACGATGCGGCGCGCAGCGGCACCGTCCGGCCCGGCTGGACTTACGGCGCGTCGGACGACCGGCGGCCGGCCGGGGCGGCGCTGGCGGAGTAGCCGTCGCGCCGCTATCGCCTATTCCAGCTCAACCACCGTCTTGATGATCCGGCTGACCAGCCCGTAATCGATCGCCTCCTCGGCCGACATCCAATAGTTCCGCTCGCAATCGCGGCGGACTTTCTCGATCGGCTGGCCGCTCTCATCGGCGATGACCCGGGACAGGCGCTCGCGCATCTTGATGATCTCGCGCGCCTCGATGTCGATATCGGTCGCCTGGCCGCGCACGCCGCCGCTCGGCTGGTGGAGCAGGAAGCGCGTATTGGGCAGGCAGAAGCGGCGCGACTTCTCCCCCGCGAGGTAGATATGCGCGCCAGCCGAGGCGACCCAGCCGGTACCGATCACCCGCACCGGCACACTGTCGCGGACGAATTTGATGATGTCGTGGATAGAATCGCCGGATTCGACATGGCCGCCGGGCGAACTCACGAAGACGTCGATCGGCTTGGTCGATTCCTCGGCGAGGGTAAGAATCCGCGCGACGACGTCGCGCGCGACCTTATCGTTGATCTCGCCGAACACCATGACCTTGCGGCCCTTGAAGAGGCGCGCTTCGAGTTCGTTCACCGGCGCGGCAGCGGCGGGCTTCTTCTCTTCTGGCTCCGGCGTCTCCGGGTCTTCTTCGTCGGCGCGGAACGCAGGCAGGCGATCAGTCACGGGCTTCATCCTCTCGCGGAAAATCGTTCGGGCGCGAAACCGCCGCGTAACATGTAGTGCGCCGAAAGTCGAGCGAAAGGGCGTCCCGGGTTTCACCCGGCGCGGCAGATCTCGGCGAGCAGAACGTCGCGGCCGGTGCGGAGATCCCTGCCATCCGGCAGCGGCGGCGCGGCGGCGCCGTCGCCGCGCAGGCCGGTCCACAGCGCAGTGTTGAACCGCGGCGTATCGAGCCGGTCCTCGGATGAGAAATCCTGCCCGGCCGTGGCGGCGCTCCACCACGCGGCGCTGCGCGCGACCGGGACCAGACACCCGGCATCGGCATGGCGGAGCGGCGGATGCTTCGGCGGCACCGGCAAATCGAGTGCCGCCAACGCGTCCGGCAAAATCGCGGTGTAAGTCCACGGCGTGCGCAAACCGGGATCGAACAGCCAAGAGAGCGGCAGCGCCAGCCCGTCATTGAGGCCGAGCGGCTTGATCCCCAGCAGATCCTCGACCGTGCGAACAACACCGATCGAATTGCCGTATTCTGAGACGACGGCACCCCGCCGGACCATGGCGCCGGCGGCGATCAGCAAGCTGCGATGGCTGTCGACATGGTCGGGACCGTCTTGCGAATCATCCTCGACCGCGATGATCACGGTGGAGTCGGCATAGGGGCTGTGCGCCACGGCATCGACGACCAGGCCCAGCGCATAGTCATTGTCGGACATCTGCCCCGCGACCGTGTCGAAGCCCGGCGGCGCATGGGCGAAATCGCCGAAATGATCGTTCGGCAGGCGCAGCAGCGTCAGCGCAGGCAATTTCCCGGTCTTGACGTAACCGTCAAATTCGCGCCGCCACTCGCCGACCCGCCGGAAATCCGGATAGGTCACATCGAAGCTGCGGAAATACGGATCGCTGTAGCGCGCGAGCCGCGGCAGCGCCGGCACGAACTGGATCGCGTGTTCGGCGAAGGGATGGTCGGACTTCTTCAGCGCCTGCGGATTGTGCGGATCGGTGGCGCCGTCGGCAGGAAAGAAGCCGTAGTTCCGCAGCGACAGCCCGGCCTGCAAGGCACCGTCCCAGAGATAGCGGACCGACGCCGCACCCGCCGCCCCGTCCGGCGCCGCGATATCGGCCGTGCCGGGCAGGATGTCGTCATCATCCGCGACGCGCGGATCGATGCGGCGGCGGTCCGCCGTCCTGGCATAGCCGACGGCAATGCCGCGGTTGGTGCCTTCGGCATCGTAGGTCAGGCCGCGCCCGGCGTAGTTCACCGGCGCGTTCTTCTCGACGTAATCGGAGGTGTGCGCCGCGGTTACCCAGTTCCAGCCGACATTCGAGCTCTCGCCCGCATCGTAGAAATTGTCGGCAGTGACGAATGCCCGGGCCAGCGCATGATGGTTCGGCGTCAAGGTACCGCCCAGCACGGCCAGTGCCGGGTCGCCATTGCCCCGGTCGAGGTCGCCCAGCACCTGATCATAGGTGCGGTTCTCTTTCACGATATAGATCACGTGCTTGACCGTCCGGCGAACCGCCGCCATCACGGCATCGGCCTTGCGCCGCTCGTCGGTCGCCTCGAAATGGTCGTTCGCCGCGACCTGTTGCGTCAGCATATTGATTTCGTTGTACTTGTTCATCAGGTCGAAAACGGAGGCCGGCCCCGCGAGTGGCGGCGAATCGGGTTGGAGATTGGCGCCGGGCGGCAGCGGCGCCGACAACAAGCCGCCCTTCTCAAGCTGCCAGCCATATTGATTGTGCGAGCGGCAAGGGTTCAAATCCTCCTTGCTCGTCTTCAGCGTATCGCGGCAGCCGCCGGGATTGGGTCCGGGATCGCTTTTGGCATTGATCGCGTAGAGGAATTTTCCATCTGCACCGATTGCGACTCCGGTCGGGTACCAGCCGGTCGGCAGCAGAGCGACAATCTTGCCGTCACCGTGCTGCGGCAACGCGGTGCCGAATTGAACAACGGCCACCGCGTTAATCCCGCCATCCGTGACGAATAGCGCGCGACCATCCGGCGAGAGCGCCAAGCCATTGGGGTTGACGCCTTTCCAGCCGTGCGAATTGGCGAAGACGTCTGTCGGCGCCGTGACCGCGATATTGTCGACCACTTTTCCGGCCGCGGTGTCGATCATCGCGACCGTGTCGCTGCCGTCTTCGGCGGCGAAGAGGCGCCGGCCACTCTTGTCGAGCAGCAGTGCCGTCGGCGCGCCAGCAAGCTTGAGGCGCCGGACTACTCGCAGACGCGTGTCATCAATGGCGATCTCTTCGATCTCGCGATCGCGCTGGCTGGCGACGAAAGCCGTGCCGGCGGCACCCCAGACCACGGCGACAGGAAACTCGCCGCCCGGGACGCCGCGCTGCTTCGAATCGAGCTTGCCGGGGCGCAGATCGAGTTCGCTCAGGACCTTGCGCCCGGCAAGGTCGATCAGACTGACCGATTCATTTTCGAAATTGGCGGCCAGGACGCGCTGCCCATCCGGCGACACGGCAAGGCCGGCGACCATGGGCCGGACATTGGGGCCGACGCCGTGCTCATGACCGAGCGCCACGGCCTCGCCATCCGGCGTGAAACCGGCCGCGCCGAAGGTGAACGCGTAGATCTTGTCATCGACGCCGCCGCTCGCAACGAAATGCCGGCTGTCCGGCGCCCAGGCCAGGCCCTGGAAGGTATTCGGCAGCGGCAACGCCTGAAGCTGCCGCGGATAACCGCCGGTAACGTCGTAGACGAAGACATATTCGGTCGAGCCGGCCGGGATCGGCTGCGCTTGCGCGTCGAGGATCCGGTTGAAGCCGCTGGTCAGCACTAGCAGGGTCGTGCCGTCCGGTGACAGGCGGATCGCGACCGGCTGGCCGGCGCGGAAATCCGGGAAGGCGGCGAGCTTCGGATCGAGACGCTCGAACCTTGCGCCCGGAAGCGCCTCCGGCGTGATCGCGACGCCGGTCGGCAGCAGCGCCGCCGCACCGGCGGCACTCACCGCCAGCAGCGAAGCCGTGGCGACGCCCAAGGTGAAAATCCGCGCCATGCCCGCCTCTGCCCGATCGGGGGTAAGGGCGCTACAGTGCCAGCGCAGGGTTACAGCAACAAGACGCCTCGCCTGTCGAATCAGGTGAGGTCGGGCAGGACGATCGGCATCAGCGATTCGAAGGCGCGGGCCGCGCGCAGTACGATTTCGTCGCGATGGTTCGGCCCGATCAGTTGCAGCCCGACCGGCAGCCCCTGCGCGAAGCCGCAGGGGATCGACGCCGCGGGATGTCGCGTCAGGTTGAACGGATAGGTGAAGGGTGTCCAGCCTGCCCAATTGGCATACGGCCCGCTTGCCGGCGTATTGCGGCCGGCCTCGAAGGCCGTGATCGGCAAGGTCGGCGTAACGATCAGATCGTAGCGCTCGAACAGGCGATTGACGGCCAGGGCATAGGTCTCGCGCGCCTTCACCGCCGTGACGTACTCGGCCGCGCCGATCTTGCGACCGGCTTCGGCCATCGCCTGCAGCCCCGGATCGATCGATTGGCGCTGCTCCGGCGTAAATCCGTCGAGCAGCGCCGCCGCGCCGGCCTGCCAATGGATCGCGAAAGTGTGGCTGATGGAGGGCATCGACAGCGGCAGAGGCTCGATATGAGCACCCAATTCCTCGAACCGCGCGACCGCCGCCTCGACCGCGGCGACGACGCCGGGCTCGACCGCCTCGTCGTTGATCGTGCGGCCGAAGCCGATGCGCCAGCCGGCGACGCCGTCATTCAGCCCGATGGTCCAGTCGCGCCCTTCGTAGGGCAGCGCCAGCCCGTCGCGGATATCAGGCCGCGCCAGAATGTTGAGCATCTGCGCCGCGTCGGTGACCGTGCGGGTGATCGGTCCGACATGGGCGACAGCGGCGAAGGGGCTGGCCGGATAGGCCGGGACCCGGCCATAGGACGGCTTCAGCCCGAAGACGCCGGTGAAGGACGCCGGCACGCGGATCGAACCGCCGCCATCGGTGCCGAGATGCAGCGCGCCGAAGCCCAGCGCCGCCGCCACCGCGGCCCCGCCCGAGGAGCCACCGCAAGTCCGCTGCAAATCCCAAGGGTTGCGCGTAACGCCGGTCAGCCCGCCATCGGTCACGGCTTTCCAGCCGAATTCCGGAGTCGTCGTCTTGCCGATCAACACCGCGCCGGCCTCGCGCAGCCGCGCGACCGTCGGCGCATCCTCGTCCCACGCCTGGTCTCGCACGACGGCGGTCGAGCCGCGCAAGGTCGGCCAGGAACGCGTCAGCAGCAGATCCTTCACCGTTGCCGGCACGCCGTCGACCGGCGACAGCCAACTGCCCTGGCGATAGCGTGCTTCGGCCGCCCGCGCCGATTCCAGAGCGCGTTCCGGATCGAGATGGCAGACGGCATTGGTCTGCGTATCGAGCCGAGCGATCCGGGCGAGCACGGCCTCAGTCGCCTCGACCGGCGATATCAGGCCCTTGCGGTACTGTTCGGCCAGCGCCGTCGCGCTCATCAAACCGGGATCGCTGGTCATGAATCCTGCCTCCACCGAGAACGACCGGCCAATGATGCCGGGCGCCCGGCAGCCCGGCAAGGGCGCGGCGGCGAGCGAGCACATCCGCAGACGGCGCAAGCTCCGGCCGTGTCGTGCCGCCATCGCCACGCGCTCGCGCGGTGGTTGAGGTCCATGCTCGTCTGTCTTGAGCCTGCCGGGCGCCGCCGCAATCCGTAATCGTCATCGCTCGCGGTTTGGCTTGGCGGAGCCGCCGGTTTCGGTCCATATGAGCGGGGCGAACGGGGGAGAACATGCGGGTCGATCGGCGCGGCCTTGTCGGAGGCGTTGCAGGAGCGGCGTTGGCCTGGGCGGTAACGCTGGGTCACGGGGCATCCGGTGCCCCGGAACCCGTGCCGGCGACAGCGGCGCCGAAACTGCTGCACTTCGCCAATCGGCCCGATTTCATCGCCGAAGACACTATTCAGAAATTCGAGGCCGAAACCGGCATCAAGGTCACTTACGACACCTATCAGGCCGACGACGCGCTGTTCGCGGCCCTGAAGGCGGGCAACAAATCCGGCTGGGATCTCGTCGTGGCGTCCGGCGTGCCGAATCTGGTCTGGGCGATCCGCGACCAGCTGCTGACGCCGCTCGTTCCCGGAAAACTCGCCAATGCCGGCAATCTCGATTCGGAAATCGAAGCGGCACTGGCCGCCGTCGACCCCGGCCACAAATTTGCCGTGCCCTATCTCTGGGGCACGTCCGGCCTCGGCATCAACACGGCGCGGCTGAAGCAGACAGTCCCGGACGCGCCGACCGATAGTCTCGCGCTCATCTTCGATCCGGCCCTGGCGGCGCGCGCCGCCGGCTGCGGTATCGCCATGGCCGACGCGCCGGAAGACGCGGTATCGGCCGCCCTCGCCTTCCTCGGCCTGGATCCGAATGTGCAGGACGAGCGCAGCATGGCCAAGGTCGCCGATTTGCTGATGAAGCTGAAGCCGACCGTGAAACGCCTGTCGCTCAACGATTTCGCCGAACAGCTGGGCAACGGCACGATTTGTGTCGGATTCGGCCCGTCGACGGCGGTCAGCGACGCGCGCACCCGCGCCGATGATCTAGAAGACGGGCCGGATATCGCTTACGTCATTCCCAAGGAGCATGCGCGGCGCTGGATCGACGTGCTGGTGCTGCCAGTCGGCGGCGCCAATCTGGATTCGGCCTATGCATTCATCGATTACGTCTTGCGGCCGGAGATCATCAGCGACATCACGGACCTGACCGGAGCGGCGAATCCGAACACATTGGCCGCGGATTTCGTCGACGAAGACGACAAGTCCGACGAGACGGTGTTTCCCTCCGCCGCATCGCGCACCCGACTCTTCCTCGACAAGCCATCGGTCGCAGAACAGAAGAAGGCGCGCCAGCGGCTCTGGGCGCGCACCAAACCCTGACGCTTTCCCGCACGGCGTGGTGAATGGCGCCGACGCGCGGAGTGTGGCAGTCATAGAAGGTTGATTGCACAGATCGCTCCAGAGACTGCCCATGTCGAACCTTGCCGATCCCGCCGCCGCGGGGTTCCGTATGCCGGCCGAATGGGCGCCGCATGAGCGCTGCTGGATGGCATGGCCGTGCCGCGCCGAAGCCTGGAACGGCCGCCTGCGCGAGGCGAAGGCGGCCTATGCTGCAGTGGCCCAGGCGATCGCTGCGCATGAGAAGCTGACCATGCTGGCGCGGGCGGAGGATGTTGCCGAGGCGCGCACCTTCTGTGGCGCCGCGATCGACGTCCTGGCCATGCCGCTCGACGATTCCTGGATGCGCGACAGCGGCCCGACATTCCTGGTCGACGATTCCGGCGAGGTCGCCGGGGCCGATTGGCAGTTCAACGCATGGGGCAATAAGTTCCCACCTTTCGACAAGGATGCCGAGATCGCCGCGCGGCTGCTCGACCATCTGCGACTGCGCGCGTTCAGGGCGCCGTTCGTGCTCGAAGGCGGTTCGATCCATGTCGATGGTGACGGCACGGTGCTGACGACCGAGCAATGCCTGCTCAATCCGAACCGCAACCCGACGCTCTCCCGTGCCGAGATCGAGGACAATCTGCGCCGATGGCTGGGCGTTTCCCGAGTCCTTTGGCTGGGACAGGGGTTGGAGAACGATCACACCGACGGGCATGTCGACGACATCGCGTGCTTCGTGCGCCCCGGCGTGGTCATGGCCGCGACCTGCGCCGATCCGGCGGATGCCAATCACGCCGTGCTGGACGACAATCTGCGCCGGCTGCGCTCGGCGCGCGACGCGAAGGGCCGCACGCTCGACGTCGTCGAAATGCCGCTGCCGGCGCGGCGCGACACGGGCGCAGGCCGGCTGGTTTCGACATACCTCAATTTCTACATCGCCAACGGCGCCATCGTCGCCCCGTCCTTCGACGACCCGCTCGACGCGGCGGCGGCAGAGATCCTCGCCAAGGCTTTCCCGGATCGCCGCATTGTTCAGGTGCCGGCGCTCGATATCGTAGAGGGTGGCGGCGGCATTCATTGCATCACACAGCAGCAGCCTGCCGGCCGTCGCCGGATCGGAGAGCGACCATGAACGACGTCAAAGTGGCGGCGACCCAGTTCGCCGTGAGTGACAATCGCATCGCCAATATCGAGAAGGCGATCTCGATGGTGCGCCACGCCGCCGTCGTCGGCGCCAATATCGTCCTGCTGCCCGAATTGTTCGAGACGCCATATTTCTGCAAGGACCAGGAGCCGGAATGGTTCGCCGAAGCACGTCCGGCGGAAGGCAACTCGACAATAGCGCGACTTTCGGACCTGGCACGCGAACTCGAGGTGGTACTTCCGGTCAGCTTCTTCGAGCGCGCGAACAACACCTATTACAACTCGGTCATGGTCATCGACGCCGACGGCAGCCAGCTCGGCCTCTACCGCAAGTCGCATATCCCGGACGGACCGGGCTACCAGGAAAAATATTATTTCCGGCCGGGCGACACCGGCTTCAAGGTGTGGCGGACGCGATTCGGCCGAATCGGCGTCGGCATCTGCTGGGATCAATGGTTCCCCGAAACAGCACGCGCGCTGGTGCTGCAGGGGGCCGAGTTGCTGTTCTACCCGACGGCGATCGGCTCCGAACCGCAGGACCCGACGCTCGACAGCCGCGATCACTGGCAACGCGTCATGCAGGGCCACGCCGGCGCCAATCTGGTACCGCTGGTCGCCGCCAATCGGGTCGGGCGTGAACCGGGCGTAAGTGCCATCACCACATTCTACGGCTCATCCTTCATCGCCGGTCCGACCGGCGAAAAGATCGCCGAGGCCGAGCGCGACGGCGAAGCCGTTCTCGTCGCCGGCTTCGACCTCGACAAGATTCGCCGCCAGCGCGATGCTTGGGGGGTGTTCCGCGATCGCCGCCCTGAACTCTATGGCGCGCTCGCCACGGCGGACGGCCAGCACCCGCTCTGACCCGCTACAAATTTGTTCGATTTCCCGCCGTCCTGATCCCAAGGAGAATCGCCGTGCAGCTCTATACGTCGATCGGCCCGAACCCCAAGGTCGTGCGCATGTTCATCGCCGAGAAGGGCCTCGCGATTCCGACCGTGACGGTCGATCTGCGCGGCGGCGAGAACCGGCGTGAGCCCTATGTCTCGAAGAATCCGAGCGGTCAGACGCCGGCGCTTGAACTCGATGACGGCACCGTGCTCAGCGAGATCACGGCGATCTGCGAATATCTCGACGAGACATCGCCGCCGCCCTCGTTGCTCGGCGCGACGCCGGAAGAGCGTGCCCGGACCCGGATGTGGGTCCGCCGGATCGACCTCAATATCGTCGAGCCGATGGCGAACGGCTTCCGCTTCGCCGAAGGACTGCCGATGTTCCAGAACCGCGTGCACTGCATTCCGCAAGCCGCGGCCGATCTGAAGCAGATCGCCCAGGAGAAACTCGCTTGGCTCGACGCGCTGATCGCCGGGCGGCCCTTCATCTGCGGTGAAAGGCTTACCTTGGCGGACATTCTGCTCTTTGCCTTCCTGGATTTCGGCTGGACCATCGGGCAACCCTTCAGCGCCGAACTGAAGACGATCCCCGGCTGGTTCGAGCGCATGCAGACTCGGTCTTCAGCCGCGGCGTGAGGAGTCAGGCGCCGGGCTCCGGCTCGGCGAGATCGACATCGGCATAGAATTCGGTCAGCGGCAGATCGATACCGATTTCCGGCATCTTCAGCACCGTGTCTGGGCCGAGGATATGGCCGTCCCAATCCTCGCCCAGCCGCTCGAACATCGCGCAGCCGATGCGATCCTGCGCCAGAATCACATAACGGCGGACCGACGGAGTCGCGGCGTATTCATTATTCTTGGTCACGATGTCGGTCGAGGCCGTCCCAGCACTCAAGACCTCGAAGACGACGACAGGATTGCTGACGACCGTGGTCCCCGGCGGCAGCGGCGCGCACAGCACGAAGCCGTCGGGATAGCGGATCCGCCCGGCCGCTTCGATCTTCAGATCGCTGCCGTAGAACTGGCATTTCTGGCCACGCAGCCGGCTACCCAGCGCTACAGCGAGATTGCGCTGAATGGCGGCATGCGCCAGCGTCCCGCCGGCCATTGCGACCGGCCGGGCGCCGTCGAACTCGTGTCTGACGGGCTGAAGCTCTTCCCATGCGAGGAACTCGGCCAGCGTCGTGGGTCTATTCGGGACAGCGGGCATGCGTGGACGATAGCACGAAAGACGCCGTTCCCGACGACTCCGCGCTCATTCCGTCGCGAAGTCCCGGTACATGCGCGCCAGATCCGGCACCGCCGCTTCGAAGATCTGTCGGCCTTTGTCCGGCGAGGCGAGCCCGGGATTGGAGCCGATGCGGCCGTCGGGGAAGCGGCGGCGATAATCTTCCGGGCCGTAGAACCGGCCGGACGGCGCCTTGGGCGGGTCGAGCGCCACGCGCTTCACCGTCTCAGGATAGACGTATTGCGTGAGCGCGACTTCCGACGCCGTGGCGTGGCTGCCTTCCTGGTCGCCGAAGAACTCCTTGGAAAGCTTGCCGGCACCGGGCGATTCCCACCAATTCACCAGCTTGCAGCGGATTTCGCCGTGGCTCGAGCGCGCCGTCCCGAGCGCACCTTCCGTGGCGGCATAGATTTCGTAGAACGCTGCCTGCACGGTCGCGATATTGCCGCCATGGCCGTTCAGGAAGAAGAAGCGGCGAAATCCGTGCCGGGCGAGCGAGAGCACATAGTCCTGGATCACCTGGATCAAGGTCGAAGGGCGGAGCGTCATAGTCCCGGGAAAGGTCATGTGATGCACGGCCATGCCGACCGAAATAGTCGGTCCGACCAGCGCTTCGGCCGCCTCGCCGACCGCCTTGCCCAACACTTCGGCACAGATCGCATCGGTGCCGACCAAGCCGTTCGGCCCGTGCTGCTCGGTGGAGCCGATCGGCATCAGTATCCCGGTCGAGCGCTTGAGGTAGGCCTCGACCTCGGGCCAGGCAGCGTGGTGCAGCAGCATTGCGGATGTCCCTTATTG
>Ga0181519_10002216_pt1 | contig 16642 bp, 9 predicted proteins | sample PEATcosm2014_Bin_26_FD_121102 | JGI IMG/M metagenome (GOLD analysis project Ga0181519, IMG submission 121102) | Peatland microbial communities from MTU Mesocosm Facility, Houghton, MI, USA - PEATcosm2014_Bin02_10_metaG | ecosystem: Environmental > Terrestrial > Soil > Wetlands > Peat | place...
CAGGAATGCTCCACACGACGACTTCGATCTTCGTCGAGTGCGCCCATTTGGGCGAGTAGGTCGCTGCGGTGTTGGTCTCGCGGTAGCGCCAGAAGAACACGAGCGTGAGCACGATCACCGGGATGACGACAAGCAGCATGACGCCCAGCGCGATCAGAATCAGGTGCTTTTCCTGTTCGCCAACGCTGCCCTTCGGGTCGAGCAACTCCAGCGTGCAACCGCTCATGGGCACCATCGCCATCGCCGCTGCGCCCCGCGCACACCACGTTCGCCAACGCGCGCCGGGTGTCGTGTCTGCCTCTCCCCTCGGCGGGAGTGAGACGTTATGCATGGACATCTTTAGCCTCTATGTATGGATACACTATTTGCGTGACGAATGCTACGCATACGCATATTCCATACATCGCGACATAATGACGCAGGGCGGAACCTCTCTGACGTCCCTATTGCTGCTGCTTCTTGCGCTTTTTCTTGTACTTTTTCTTGTGTGCTTTTCTTGGACTGATAACCTCCTTTTTATCAATCCGTTTCCCTACTTACTACCTCAGCGGCGCCAGACCGGGGACCCCTTCCGCCACTCAGACAATGACCCAACTCGCAGCAGAAGGGGTCCCCGATCCGGCATCACACGCCCTGGCACTTCCCCGCTTTGCTATCTCCTGCGCTCAGAATCGCCACGTCGCCGACACCGATCCCGCCACATCCGCATTGCCCGCCTTGTAGATGTTGCTCGAGACCGCAGCCCCCAACACCAAACGCTGCGCCAGCCGGTACGACACCCCCGCCTGCAACCCAAGACTGTCTCGACCCACCACCTCACTTCGCGTCGTGAAGGCCGCCCCCGGATATCCTGCGAAGTACGCGCTCTGCGTTACCGCGCCGCCCGTCAACTCATGGTTCCACGTGGCCTGCAAACTTGCCGTCAACGTATTGCCCGTGAGCATCGGCAACTCGAAACGCACCTCACCGCCAAGACGGCTGCGCAGCGAATTGAACGTTTTGCCATCCACGTGCAAACTCACACCGTCCGCATTGCCCTCAGTCAGGCTCGGACGATACAAGGCCGTGTAGTCGAGCGCCGCGACCGGCCCCGCACTCGTCACGCTATTCAACTGCCAACGCCAACCGCCGCCGACGGTGGCCGACGCCGTCGCCCCCGTCCACGTTCCGCGCGGTGTGGCCGAATACCCGTTCACAGCAATCGTGCGGTCAACCCGGCCATCTTCAACACCGACACGCACGGACGCAAACGCATGCGGCCCTGCACTCAGATCCGGCGCATAGCGCGCATGCACACCAACATCGAGCGCCGTGGTCCTGCCGGAGCCAGGCGTCTGACCGTCCAGACGCGTCGACTGACCACTGATCGAACCATGCGCGCCGAACGCCCAGTCGCGCCCCTCACCCGCCACCTTCTCAACGCCAAACACCACGCCGTACGTGTTGCCGCTCGCCCCCGCCATGTCGCCATCGCGCCCACGCCAGTACCCGCTGCCGAACGGCATCGCGAATGCGCGCCAGTTGCCCTTGATCTCGCGATCGCCGGCACTATCGCCGCCGCCACCACCGCCCGTCACGCCATCGGCGCCCACTGCCACCGCAACCATGTCGGTAATCTGACGCTCACGCAACAAACCGCCGGTAAACATCGCCCCATACGCGGCCGGGGTGAGTTGCGGCAACGTCCTGGCAATGCCGCTGCCGTCCGCCGCCGAGAAGTCCAGCGCCGCGACCAACGGCTGCAAGTCCGTGCCAGCACTCCCCGCGATCGTGTCGAGCGCCGCGCCGACCCGCTGGCTGTTGCCGTCGGTGCCGTACTGGGAATAAGCATTCGCCGTACGCGTCACCGCCACGCGATAGGTGTTGCCGCCAAGCGACGTCGCAGTGGCCAGCAGCGTCGGCGATGAGAGCAGTGTCGTCACGTTGGCGAACGCGCCGCTGATGCTCGATGCGTTCAGCCACTGGTCCGACGAGACCGTCAGGCCGCTGGCGTACCAGCCGCGCTGCGGCGCAATCGCAAGCGTGCCGTCAAGCGCCGCGTTGCCGCTCACCAGCAGCTTGCTGAAAGTGCCATCCGCCGCCAACGACGAGACGAGACGGCCGGTACTTGTCTGCTGGTAGTTACCGTCAATGCCGATGAAGCCGCCCACCAGCGACGGAGCGACCGTGCCCGCGTTGACGAAGCCACCTGCCGGATCGAGTTTGTAACGACTGTTGCCGGTCAGGGTGGCGCCATTGTTGACCGCCACGTCGTGCACCGTGTGATCGCCGTTGATCTGGGTCGTGCCGCCCGCCATCGTCAGCGCCAGATTGCTGCCGACGATGTTGCCGTCATAGCGCAGATTGAACGTGGCATCCGGCGTCGTCGTGGCAACGCCGTTCGCATCGGGCGTCAAACCGAAGCTCAGATGGGTCAGCAGCAGCGCACCGCTGCTGTCGCGCTCGGCGTACTTCGACACGATGTCGCCGTAAAGCGCCGCCCCGCGCATGATATTGATTTGCCCGACGTAACCGTTCTCCGACATGTACAGCGACGCGTACTTGCCCGCAAGACGACCGGTGATGTCCGCGCGGCTGACCAGAGGACCATTGAGTTCGTCGAGCAATGGCAGGGGCTGGTTGTTCGAGTCATAAGCCACGTAGATGTAAGAACCGCGATAGTCACCGTTTTTGCCCGTACTGCCGTAATCGCCCAGCGCGTTATGGCCGAAGTCGAAGCTGGCCGCAATGCCGTTATCACCGAGTGCCTGCACGTCACCGCGCTGCACGAACGTATGGTCCTTGCCGTACGTGAACATCACACCACGCCCGTTAGCACCGTCTGCGTAGATGCGCGTGCCCGGCAGGACCGTCACATGGTTGGCGGCGCCATCGACGCGAATGCCCGCACCGCCGGCACCGGCGGTGAGCAGGTCGGCGCGCTGCGACACCGTATTCCCGCTGCCGTAGATATGCAGACCGAGGCCTTGCGTGGCCGTGTTGTAGGTGTTCGGCACGTAATCGGTGCCGTCTGCATTGCGGCCGAAGAACGGGTTGTCGTTCACGACAGTCAGGCCGTCGTTGTAGATCGAGCGGCCAAAGAAGTTGCGCCGGTCAATGTCGTAGCCGATGTCTTGCAACATGGCCAGTTCCACCTCCATGAACCCCGTGTAATTGCGGTAGGACTGGTGGCTCATCAGACTGTTCTTAAGCTCAATATGCGAAAGAATCGGCCCGTCGTAGCGCGGTTGCTCGCCGTCCGGGTAGGACATTGCCTTCACCGGAACAGCGCCGTTCATCGCCCCAGCCAGCACCTCCCTGACGTGATCGCCGCTGAAATAACCCTTGTCCAGGCGAATGTCGAACGCGCTGGCGTCGTAATCGTTCTTGTTTTCCGGGGTGAGGATCAGTTGTCCCGCCTGGGCGGGGCGACCGTTGTCGTCGTACAGGTGCGCAGACCAACTGTCGAGGACGCTCGCGAACCAGTTGTAATGGCCCCCTCCCTGCAACTCTTTCTCGAGCACGTTGGCCGAGACCCCCAGCGCATGGGCGACCTCATGAGCCATCACTGCCGTCAGATCCGCTTTCGAATTGAGTGGAATCTGCGACGGCGCATACGGCGCCGTCGAGAAATCCATATTGCCCAACGTGATCTGGCCATGTGCGCCCTCATACGTCGGGCCGCCGAGATTGATATTTTGCAGCGCAGCCTGTACCAGCGTCGGATTCAGGTTGCCGACCGCGTCCGGATCCCTCGGTGCGAATACGTTCGGACTCAGCGCGAACGCGTTGGCATCCGTGATCACGCCGACATTGATGATGGCCGGAGCGCGCCCCGGCGTCACCTTGATGATTCCCGCCCAGTAGTTCAATGCAGCGCGCATCTGGTCGGTTTGCAGCGGCGACAGCGTGCCCGCCGAAGTCTCTCCCGGCTGACCGTTGACGCCGGGGGCATAGGGACCGTCCGTCGGGGAAAACAGCCGCGCCTCTATGAACGGCGAGCCATCACTGTCCTTGATGTTGATGGACGTATAGGCCTGCGCGGCCGACGCCATGGTGCAGAGCGCCGCAAACGCGACGCTGGTCATCCGAATCGTCCTCATTCAGTACTCCGTATCCATGCCTGACTTTTGTAATGATCTGTAATGCGAAGCGCATGGTACGGAGTACTCAAAAAATCGTCACTGCGATTTATACGGGGTTTCGGCAAAACCTCCTGCAAGTCACTGTTAAATAATGATTATTTTATTTTTCACACTGCCGATTCCGGGGAAATCGGCCCGACTTGTACTAATCACAGTTTCGCCAGCGAGGGCCGGTGACGATACTTCACTCACCGACTGACGCAACACAGCGGCAGCCGAAACCCGAAACCCGAAACCACGACACACCGAATCAAGGAGAAACAACATGCCCGCCATCATCACCTACGGCTTTCCCGCCCTCCTCGGCCTCGTCGGCGTCATCGCCCCGATCTTCGGCTGAACCGCCGCTCAACCTGACCAGAACCCGGAGAACGACATCATGAGCCACCTCTACGACCTCATCGAGCGCCTGCTGACCGACGACACCTGCGTCGAGACCGGCATGCAGTGCGCCATAACCGTCGGCCACTTCTTCGGCTACTGATTGGCAAATTCGGCCATCTTCTGCCGATCCCCTTTCAAATCCACGATTCGAGGAGAATCAACATGCCCGCAGTCCTCTTCCGCGCCGCCACGGAACTGTACGAAAAATTCGGTCACTTTCTGTCGTTGCCCTTCTGAATCACCATGACGACAACGAAGAAAGGACCGCTCCGAGCGGTCCTTTTTCTTTCCGTCACGCGGCGAGCCCCAGGGGCAGAACCGATATGTCACCAATGTGGCATTAGGGGAAATTTCGTCGTACGGTGATTTTTTAGTAGGATTTCACTATTCCATATAAAAAATCGGGGCCAGAGGGATGTCATCTCCCACAAAAGTTTTTTGCATTGAAGACGACCGCGATTCGGCCGACCTGATTCGAGAGGATTTGACGGATCGGGGTTACGCCGTCAAAGTGGCGCACGACTTTACGACCGCACTGGCAACGCTTGCGTCGTTCATGCCGGATGTCATCCTGTGCGACGTCAATGTGCCGGGCATGACCGGCTTCGAGTTTCTGGAAAGCGCACGCAGCATCATCCAGGGCGAACGCAAGATCCCCTTCATCTTCCTGACGGGCAACGCCGACAAGGAATCGATCATGCGCGGGCACAGCACCGGCGCCGACGAGTACATGCTCAAGCCGGTCGACTTCGACGTGCTCGATACCGTCATTCGCAAATACACCGAACACGAGGACATGCCCGATGGCGCGCCGCTGCCCTTCGGCCTGACCAAGCGGGAAGTGGAAGTGCTGCAATGGTCGGCACGCGGCAAGACATCGGCCGAAATCTCGATCATTCTCGATCTGGGCAAACGCACGGTGGATTTTCACATCGACAACGCCCGCGAGAAGCTCAATGTCGCCACGCGCACCGAAGCCGTGGTACGCGCCGCACTGCTCAATATCATTCAGCTTTGATCGCCTCAGATCTCAGCCTCAGCTCTCATTTTCGCGACGGATCGCCCGCATGGCTAAAGCGTCTTCCTCATCCAGCAAGCAACTCCCGATCCGGCGCAGGATGTATCTCCTGCTCGCCCTCTGCCTCATCGCCATGATCGCGGTGGGCGTTGTGGTGCACCGCGAAGTCGACGCCTCCCAGCGCCGCGCCATCGAGGCCGAACGCACCCAGATCGAACACCTCGCCGTGCTCGAGGAACTCAACGACTACATCTCGGACTTCCGCACCGTCGAGTCGGAAGCCCTGGCCCCGATGTCGCCAAAGGCCCTCGCCGATATTCGCGCCGCCGCCGCCGAGTTCGACGACAAGATCAAAACGGCCTCGGAGCGCTATCAGAAGGTGCTCGTCCACGACGAATTCCGTCTGGCCTTCTCGAAATTCCAGACGCAATGGGCCCAATACCGGCGCGCCTCGAATCAGGTGTTTCAGCTCGCCCAGGCCGGCAAGCTGAATGACGCCGCGAAGCTTTATCGCGGTGAATCGAACAATAAGTACACGCAGGCGAACAGCACCTTCGGTTCGCTGGTGTTTCGCAGCACAGAGGCGCTGATCAAGGAAGTCGAGGCCAAGAACAAGGCGGCGCGCAACCGTCTGCTGCAAATCGACGGCCTGATCGCCGCGATGATCGTCGTCACGCTGCTCTGCCTGATTTATGTGGATGCGGTCATCCTGAAGCCGCTCACGCGCCTGATCCGGCTGTCCGGCAGCGCCGTGACGGGCAAGGAAAAGCTGCGCCTGCCGTGGCTGTCGCGCGGCGACGAAATCGGCACGCTCTCACGCTCGCTCGCGAAGTTCCAGGAGAGCACGTCGTCGCTCGTGCGCAACCAGAAGCTCGCCACGGCCAAGAACACGATCCTGCAACGCGCGCTGGCCAACGAAGAACGCCTCAACAACTTCCAGAAGACCTTCCGCTCGATGGCCACGCACGAGTTCCGCACATTGCTCAACGTGATCGACGGTCACGCGCAACGCCTGCTGAGCCCGCGCAACGAAGAAACGGATTCGAGTCCGCGCTATACGAAGATTCGCGAGGCTGTCGCCAAGCTCAATAACCTGATCCAGAACTGGCTGGACGCCGCGCAAAGCGCATCGCTCGACGATCCGAAGTTCGGCAAGCGCGTCGAGCTCTCACTCGTCGCCTTGCTGGAGGACGTACGCGGCGTCGGCTCGGACATGTTCCCGGGCGCAACGATCACGGTGCAAGCCGCTCAGGGTCTCGACAGCCGCATGATCGGCGACAGCAACGTGCTGTTCCACGCCTTCATCAACCTGATCAGCAACGCCACCAAGTACACCATGGTGGCGCCCGCCATCGACATCGCCGTGTCCGACGCGGGCCAGGCCTTGCGCGTCGTTTTGCGCGACAACGGCACAGGTATCCCGGAAGACGAACTCAAGGAGATTTTCCAGATGTCGTTCCGCTCACGCAGCAACGCGGTACTGGAGGAGGGTTCCGGTGTCGGTCTCGCCGTGGTTCACGCCGCTATCGAGTTCCATAAGGGCACGATCGAAGTGACGAGTCAGGTCGGTGTGGGCACCACGTTCACGATCACGCTGCCGAAATCGCTGGAGACCGGCGAGGCCACCGCCTGAGACGCTCGCGCTCAGACGCAGACCCCGTCAGAAAGCCAACAGGCCGGCATTGCCGGCCTGTTGGCTTTCTGACTCATCTTCCCGCATCGCCCTTTGGGGCTGAACCACCCCGCCGTCTTGCTCGTCTTGCTCAGACGGGGGGATTGACGTCCGCCGAGTTGCCCGCCCCGCCCAGCGCCTTGTACAGCGCCATACGATTGTTCAACCGGTTCAGCCGCACCTTTGCATCTGCCGTCTGTGCGTCGCGCAGGCTCTTTTGCTGCAACAGCCATGGCTGAATGTCGATGGCGCCGGCGAGATACCGCGAGCGAAAGAGCGCCTCCGCGCGCTGCGCCTGCGCCAACGACAGGGCGCGCTGTTCACCCTCCTTCGCCAGTTGCTCGCGCGCCGAGAGCGCATTCTCGACTTCGCTCAGGGCCGTGAAAAGACTCTTGCGGAAGTTCACGGCAGCTTCGTCGAATTCCGCCTGAGACACCTGAATCTGCAATTGCATGGTGTTCCACTGCAAGAACGGCAACGCCAGCCCCAACCCCAACGTCCCAAACGGATTGGCCAGCACACGCTCGAGCGACGTGCTCGATGTCCCCAGCGTTCCGGTCAGGGTGAATGTCGGATAGAAACTCGTGCGCGCCACGTCGACATTGGCGAGCATTTTTCGCAGACGCAGCTCCGCAGCCCGCAGATCGGGACGACGGCCCAGCAACTCGGCAGGCAACCCGGCCGGCACGACAGGCAACGCCTGCGTGGGCAACGCCGACGGCTCGTCGGCCGCCTGCTCCGGCGGACGGTCGAACAGAATCGCCAGTGCATTACGGTTCTCGGTGCGTTGTTGCAGCAGTTGCGTGAGCGCCGCGCGCTGATCCGACAACGTCTGTTCGGCTTGCGCCACGTCCAGCGCCGAAACGGCGCCCGCAGCAAAGCGCGAGCGAACCAGCGCGAGAACCTGCTCGCCGTACGCGATATCGCTTTGCGCGTAAGCGATCACCTGATTCAAATACCCGATCTGCCAGTAGTACTGTGCCGTCAGGCTGATCACCGCCAGACGCGCCGTTTCGCGGTCAGCCTCGGTGGCTTCGAACTCCCAGCGCGCGGCGTCGCGTTGCGCGGCAAGCTTTCCCCACAGGTCCAGCTCGTAGCTCGCCGTCGCCGTCAGGCCGCTTGCGCGCGTCATCGCCTGGTTGTCCAACCGGCGCGACACGCTCCCCTGACCTTGCACCGTCACGCCCGGCGTGAGATTGGTGTCCGCCAACCCGGCCAGCAACTGCGCGCGATATGCGCGGATACCTGCCGCAGCGAGGTCGTTGTTCACGGCCAGCGCGTCGGCAATCAGACGGTCGAGCACAGGGTCGCCGAACGCGCGCCAGAAGTCCGGCGCAATCGCGCCGGCCGGGGCGACGGGCGCCGCGGCGGGCGTGGAAGCGACCGGCGTCCCCGTCCAATGCGCCGGGACCGGCACGGCCGGCAGCGGCTCGTGACGCACACCCGCACACCCCGCCAGCAACGTGGCCGCGCTCGCGAGCGCGAGCACCGTGCGGGACAGCGCCGGGAACCTCATCGCAGGCGTCGTAGGCATCTCAGGCGTCTTAGGCATCGCAGGCGTAGCGGGAATCGCAGGAATCATTCGAGTCATCAGGCAGTACCTCAATCGCGTGCAAGCGCTTCGACCGGATCGAGCCGCGCCGCATTGCGCGCAGGCATGAAACCGAATACAACGCCAATGAGCGTCGAACACAGGAAAGCCGTGACCACGGATCCCATCGAAAACACCATTTTCCATTTGGCGACGAATAACGAGAAGATGAAGCTCGCCCCGAAGGACAGCGCGATACCGATGGCGCCGCCCATCAGACACACCATCACCGCCTCCACCAGGAACTGCTGCATGATGTCGCTCTGCCGCGCCCCCACCGCCATGCGGATACCGATTTCCCGGGTGCGCTCCGTGACCGACACGATCATGATGTTCATCACGCCGATTCCGCCCACGACGAGCGAAATCACGGCAATCAGCGAGAGCAGCAATGTGAGCGACTGGCTCGTCTTCTCGACCGTCTTCACCACGCTGTCCATGTTGTAGGTGAAGAAGTCCTTGCGCCCGTGGCGTTGCGTCATGAGCGTCTCGAGACTCTTCTCGGCCGCTTTGCTCGGCTGACCGTCACGCACCCGCACCGTAATGCTGTCGACATTGCGCTGACCGAACAGCCGGCCAGACGCCGTGGTGAACGGCACCCAGACGTTCAGGCTCTTCATGTCGCCAAAGGCGCTTTTCTTCTCGGCCGTCACACCAATCACCACGCACGGCAGGTTGCCCACGAAGATCACCTCGCCGAGCGGGTTCGGATTCGTGCCGAACAGCTTGCGACGCGTGTTCTGGTCGATCACCGCGACCTGCGCCTGACGACGCACCTCGTCCGGTCCGAAGGCAATGCCCTGCGCGATCTTCATGCCTCGCACCTGGAAGAAATGCTCGCCCACGCCCGTCACCGTCGCGCTGGCATCGATGTTGCGATACCGCAGCAGCAAGCTGCGCGCCGTCTCCGGCGTAGCGCTATCGACATACACCTGCTCCGAGAGCGCAATCACGTCCTCGGGCACCAGCGTCTGGATGGTGGTGGCGCGATTGTCGCCCCAGTCCTTACCCGGATAGATGTTGATCGTGTTCGTGCCGATGCTGCCGATCTCGGCGAGCATGTAGCGCTTCGCCCCCTCGCCGATCGCCACGATCGAGACGACCGACATGATGCCGATGATGATCCCGAGCATCGTCAGGAACGTGCGCAGACGGTGCGACACCAGCGCAATCCACGCCATGCGGAAGGCCTCGGCAAACCGGCCGATGCCCCCATGCCAGAGGCGCGGCGGCAACGCCCCGCCATGACTGGCGTGCGCGGCCGCGGGATCCACCGATCGCACGATGGACGTCACGCGCGCGCCGGATGCCGCCACCTCACCTGCCTCACTGGCTCCACCGACCTCAGTTGCCTCAGCAGCCCGCTCGGCCGCCCCCGCTTCGGGCGTGTCGGCCACCGGCGTATTCGCACGGTCGGCCACGACCTCGCCGTCGCGAATCTCGATGATGCGGCGCGCATGGGCGGCGACCTTCTCGTCGTGGGTCACGATGATGACCGTGTGCCCCAGCGCGTTGAGTTCCTTCAGAATGCGGATGACTTCCTTGCCGCTGCGCGTATCGAGTGCGCCGGTCGGTTCGTCGGCGAGGATCACCTCGCCGCCGTTCATCAGCGCGCGCGCAATACTCACGCGCTGCTGCTGGCCGCCCGATAACTGGCTCGGCCGATGACCGGTACGGTCTGCGAGTCCCAACCGGCCGAGCAACTTCTCCGAGCGCGCGCGACGCGCCGCATGCGGCATGCCGGTATAGACCGACGGCATCTCGACGTTGGAAGCGGCGTCCAGATGCGGCAACAGGTGATAACGCTGAAAGATGAAACCGAAGTGCTCGCGACGCAATTGCGCCAGCGCGTCGGCGTCGAGATCGCGGGTTTCGCGACCCGCCACGCGATAGCTGCCCTCACTCGGGTGATCGAGGCACCCGAGAATGTTCATCAGCGTGGACTTGCCCGAGCCCGATGCCCCCATGATGGCGACGATCTCGCCCGCTTCGATGGTGAGATTCACATCGCGCAGCACGACGACATCGCGCTCGCCCGACGGAAAGCGCCGGGTGATGCCTGTGAGCTCGAGCATGGGGTGCGAGCTGGCGTTCAAGGGGGATTGGGCGATGGCGCTCGACATCCTCGGCTTCCTTTTCCTGTTCCGTCACTGACCCGCGCTGACCGAAGCATCGGCCGCCGGCATGGTGTCGCCGGCCTCACCGATCACGACGCGCTCGCCCGCCTTGAGCCCCTCGCGCACCTCGACCTTCACGTTGTTGTTCAGACCGGTGACGACCTGCCGCGTCACCGCTTTGCCGTCGTCACCCAACACGCGCACTTCGTAACGGTCGGCGCCGACCTTCTTGCCGAGCGCCGCCACCGGCACGCTCAGCGCCTGCTTGGCGGTGCCGAGCAGCACGTTGACCTGAGCCGTCATCGAGATGCGCAGGCGATGGTCCGGATTCGGCACCTCGAACAGCGCGTTGTAGAACACGGCCGTGTTGTTGCGCGTGGCGCCGCCGCCCAACGTGCTCTGCGTATCCAGAAAGTTCTGCGGCGCGGGTTCGATCGCGCGCAGCTTGCCGTAGTAGCGCTTGTCCGGGTCGCCCAGAATCGTGAAATACGCCGTCTGCCCCGGGGCGATGCGGATCACGTCGGCCTCCGAGACCTGCGCCTTCACGGTCATGGTGTCCAGATCGGCAAGCTTCAGAATCACCGGCGCCTGCTGCTGGGCGATCACGGTCTGGCCTTCCTGCGTGACGATCGCGACAACCTCGCCGTCGATGGGCGCGTCGATGCGCGTGTAACCGACGTTGGCCCTGGCCGATTCGATGGCGACACCGGCCTTGCGCAGTTGCGCGTCGAGCCCCGCGAGCGTGGCGCGCTGGGTGTCGAGCGCGGCTTGAGCCGATTCGAAGTCCTGACGTGACGTCGAATTGTCGGGCAGCATCTGCTGTTGACGAACAAACGCCAGTTCCGCCTGCCGGAGCTGCGCGGCGGTGGCGCGCTTCTGCGCCTGTAGGTTCTGTTCGTCGGCCTCGGCCTGACGCAGGCTGTTCTGCGCCAGCACCGGGTCGATCTGCGCGAGCCATTGCCCCTTCTTGACCTTGTCGCCGAGCTTGACCTTGAGCGACTTCAACTGCCCCGAGACCTGTGCGCCGACGTCGACCTGCTGGAACGCCTGAAGCGTGCCGGTGGCGAGGACGGTGTTTTCGAGATCGTTGCGCTCGACCGTGGCGCTGATGTACTGCGGCGGCTTGGGGGTCGCGAGACTGCGCAGACCGAGCACCACGAGAACGACGAGCACGACGAGGCTGGCGACAAGATAGCGTCGGCGGCGAATGAACTGGATCATGGAACGAAGTAGGCGATCAAAGAAGCACGTCGAAGAAAACGCTGCGCAAATCCGTTGCCACTGGCCGGCCGGCTGGTCTGCCGGTCGAAGAAACCGGCAGAATCACCGCCCCGAGGCACCGTTCGGAGCACAAAAGGTTGAGAGTTTAAGACGTTTGGCGGCCTTACAGACCATCCTGCCCAAAGTCCGCAGCAAAGAAATCCCACCAACGATGACGACGAACAGGCTGTGAAACTGAAAAAGAACGCGCATCAATGGGTACCGATGAAGGGAAAAATGGCCACCAGACCCTCGATGACGTTGGACAGCAGACCGGGAACGTAGGGCATGACGGACTCCTTGGTAGTGTGGAAGACGACGGGCGCTTACCGCCCCGACGCCCGGAAGATCGGTGTGCGGGCGTCGTTTCGTTGGAAGCAGTGTCGCATCGCCCCACCCTCGTGAAAACTTGTACAAATCACAGCGCACGCGCCTGCGCGTCCCCGACGGGCCGGTCAAAAACCGGGGAAATCGCACGAAGTGATATATTCCCCCCGGCACTTGAAGGGACATTATGAAAACAGAGATCTTCTACGCGCTCTACCTGATCGCCATCGTGACCGAGGCGATGTCAGGCGCGATCATGGGGATGCAGCGCGGCATGGACCGCTTCGGACTCGCCTTCATCGGCATGGTGACGGCGCTGGGCGGGGGCACCATCCGCGACGTGCTGTTCGGCCGCCATCCGCTGGTCTGGATCGCTCACCCGGAGTATTTGCTGCTCACGCTGGGGGCGGCGACGCTCACGTCCATCATCGCGCGCCACGTGCACCGGCTGCGCATGACCTTCATCACCGTCGACGCCATCGGGCTCGCCGCCTTCACCATCCTGGGCTGCGACATCGGCATGACGGTCAGCACGAGTCCGGTCATCGTCGTGCTGGCGGGGGTACTCACGGGGATTGGCGGCGGCATGCTGCGCGACCTGCTCTGCGGTCAGGTACCGCTGGTGTTGCGCCGGGAGATGTATGCGAGCGTGGCGTGTATCGCGGGCGCGATGTACGTCGCCATGCTGCGTCTGGGGGTCGAGAACGGCCTTGCAACGGGCATCTGCTTCGCGGCAGGCTTCATCATCCGGATGCTGGCCGTGTGGTTCGGCTGGCGCTTTCGCACGTTCGAGAACGAAACCCCGGCTGAGCCGATGCATTGAGCGTACCGCCGGCGGTGCCCTTGCCGGTGCGCGACGGCTACCGCTTGCAAGTCTGCGGCGCGGCGGTCGGCTTGACCGAGCGCCGCGATTCGCTAATGCCGCCACACGCGGCGCGCCCCGTCTGGATGGCGCAGTAGTCGAGGGTCTGGCGCAGCAGCGTGTCGACCTTGCGCAACGACAGCCCGTGACGCGCCGCGACCTCCTCGCGCGTGAGATCGTCGATCCTCAGTTCCACCAGCACGCGGCGATGGTGGCCCGGCATCTGCTCCAGCGCGCGGGCCAGCGCCGCCAGCTCCGAGCGAGCGCCCGCGACCGCCTCAGGCCCCGGCCCACGGTCCGGCAGTCCGTCGAACATTTCGTTGTCGTCGGCGAGCGACGCCCACATGCTGCGCCCACGCATCTGGTCGACCGCCAGGTGGTAAGCCATCCGAAACACGTAGGTCTCGGCGCTTTGCACCGCGTCGGGCAGCGTGGCGCTGCCGAGCCTCACCCACGCCTCGTGCAGGCTGTCGCTGGCCGTGTCTGAGCAGCCGATACGGCGCGACAGGCGCCGCAGCAACCGGTCATAGTTCGACTCCAGGCACTCGCGCAGCATCTGAGTCGCCGTGCTTGTCTGCTCCACCCAGCGACCTTCCTGTGCTTCTGCCAGGGCGACGCCGACATGGCTTACTGTGCTCAGTTCCACGTCAGCGTCTCCCGTGCCCCACTTTCCCCGAATGTCTTCTGCGCGAACATTGTGTGCCCCCGATACCCATGAACGCTCTAATCTTTCGGCTGCTTACGAGCCTCAATGACAAGACGGATATCGAAGGGCAAATCCGCAGATTATTTTTTGTAACGTCACGCCTGCTCTCACAGATGTGCCTTTTCCTCCCGCGTCAGTTGCGTTTTCTGTGCTTCGGTCAACTCACCGTTGCCCACCAATTGGAACGCGCTGGCCGGGTCATAGCTCGTGCCCGCCTGCGGTGACATCGCCGTCCCCTTAGGATTGGCTGCCGGTGCGCCCGCGTCAGGAGTGCCCAGCATCCGCACCGAGAAGATCGACGGCGCGTTCTGACGCTGCAACGCCCGCTCTCGTGCCACGGCGTCCTGCGCAGCGGTCGCGGCCTGCGCCGCCGTGGCGCTGGCATTGGTCAGCGCACCGACGTTGACCACCGCAATCACCGGCAGCCCCGTCGACTTGCCCTGCACCTGCACGTTGGCGGCATTCACGACCGACAGCGCTGCCAGATTGACGTTGCCCGACACGCGAATCCCGGCTTCGCCCGCGTCGATGGTGCCCAGCGGGGCGACGAGATCGATGTCGCCGGGCGGGACTTCCGGCAACGGGGCCAGCGTTGCGATACCGGCACCGCTCGACGGTACCGACGGCGAGAGCGTCACATCGCCTACGTTGTCGTACACCCGCTTGGGCGGCATATAGAGCACGGTCGTCTTGGCGCCACGCCCCGCGTTGATGTCGCCGTCGGCCGACCATGCCTGAATGTTCCCGCCGAAGGTCGTCATCACCCGCGACAGGCCAAGCAGAATGCTGTCGCGGCTGTAGAGCTGAATGTCGCCCTCGCCCTGCGTGACCACCCCGGCCGCCGCCCCCGGCGTCACGCCTTCCACGCCCACGAGCGTTCGGCCGCCCGGGTTCAGCATCTGGATGTTGCCGCCGAAGTTGGTACGCACACCGGCATCGGAGGTGATCGGGATGTTCACACCGTTGACGTTGTTCATCCCCGTCACGCTACTGAACATCGTGATCGCACCGGTGTAGTCGATGGGCTGCGCCTGCGCATTCACTGCCGGGAACAGCGTCGCGATGGCCTCGCGTCCGCGCAGGTAGCTGCCGTAACGCGGGCTGCTCGCGTCGTTGTACTCACGCCCGCCCAGCAGCAACTCCTGAAAGTAGACCTCGCGCACAAAGACACCCTGCTGGGTCGATGGCAACGCGAGAAAGTAGCCAAGCGCATCGGCCGACGTGCCCGTGTAGCCGAAGCGCTGCTTCAGCCACGCGGTCAACTCGTCGCCGTAGGCGTGCGCGACCTTGCCGCTGCCGGCCAGCGCCGAGCCACCCGGCAACTGGTTAGCCGGATCGAAGTAGCGTCTGGCGAAGCTGGCGTAGTCCGGCCCATTCGCGCCGACCCCGGCGAGCACCGAAATGTCGGCACCACCGCTCGTGTTCGACGGGTGCACGACGTCGCCCACGCTCGTGAGCGACCCGTAGTAGCCCTGATACAGATTGCGGCCCGCCTGCATCTGCAACAGACCCGGACCGACGATGTTGACCGTCTGAAAGAGGATATCGCGGCCGGCCTGCATCAACGTGATGTCGCTGCCGGTCAGGTTCACGAACGTGTCAGGCACCGGGCCGACACCCACAATATCGCGCCCGGCCATGACCGCGAACGGCTTCGCGGCGACATACCAGGCACTGTGAGTCGGGAGGAATCCGCTGTTCACGTCATATAGCGGCGTGAGCGTCTTGCCAATGCTCAGATCGTCGATGTCGAGGCCCGCGTAGACACGCGCGGGCGCACTGTCCTGCGCATGCAGCAGGCTCGTTACCGTGTCCTCGCCGTAAGCCAGCGGATTCCTCGCACTCAAACGAACCGCGGCGTTCGCCGACGCACTGGTCAGCGAGCCGCCGAGCGTCTGGAAGAGCGGATGCTGCGGCGTGGCGAGACTGGACATGTCGGCCCCCGACATCGCGAGGGTCGCGCCTTGTCCATAGATCGATCCGGCAGCGAGCACATCCATTTGCCCCACCGGCGATGACATCAACTCGATATTGGTATTTGGCGCCGAAGGGGCCATCGGCGTGACGAACCGGACGTCGCCGTTGGCGGCCACCACGCTGAGGCTGCCCGGGAAGATGCCACTGCCGCCGTTCGTGTTCGTGTTGCTCCCGCTGTCGCCCTCGAGCGGCATGACGTCTCCGCCGGCCGTGAACAGGCGAATTCCCGTCGATGGCATCCAGAGCGTGAATTGCGTATTGCCGCCCTTGACCACCGCCCCGGCGCTGTTCGTGTAGTACGCGCCGTCAACGTCCGAGACCTGATTCATGCCCGCGTCGCCCACACCGCCGAGCACGAGATCGCCGCGTGTCGTCACGCTCACCGTGCCGTCACCCGGCATGAGTGTCGGGCCGCGCGTCTGGAGCACGCCCTTGATCGTATTGACGTCCTGCGCGCGCGGGTCGTAGCTCGACCAATAGCTGCCGTTACCGAACGGCGCAATCGCCCCCACGGAGCCTGCGTCGATGGTCATGTTGCCGCGCAGCGACGTCATCGAGCCGAAGTAGTCCGCCACCATATCGAACCGGCTGACGGCCGCACGGC
>Ga0181519_10002218_pt1 | contig 16636 bp, 13 predicted proteins | sample PEATcosm2014_Bin_26_FD_121102 | JGI IMG/M metagenome (GOLD analysis project Ga0181519, IMG submission 121102) | Peatland microbial communities from MTU Mesocosm Facility, Houghton, MI, USA - PEATcosm2014_Bin02_10_metaG | ecosystem: Environmental > Terrestrial > Soil > Wetlands > Peat | place...
GTTCTCCAGCGCGGTGAACTCCGGCAGAAGATAGTGGAACTGCCAGACGTAGCCCACGTCGCGGTTGCGGAACTCGGCGGATTGGCGGGGGTTGAGCTGGCTGAGATTGGTGTCGGCGAGCCATACCTCGCCCTCCGTGGGGCGGTCGAGCGCGGCGAGGAGATGGAGGAGGGAACTCTTGCCGCTGCCGCTCTCGCCGACGATGGCGACCATTTCGCCGGCGGCGATGGAGAAGTCGAGATTGCGGAAGAGAACGACCTCGCCGGAGGAGTTGGCGTTCGGGCTGGTTGAGGCGACTGCTGGATAGATTTTGGTCAGGCCGATCGCGCGCAGGAGTTCCGGTGCATTGAGCGTGGCAAGCGGATCGACCTTTTGAACGGAGAGGTCACTCATAGCGGAGGGCCTCGGCGGGGAGGACTTTTGCGGCGCTGCTGCTGGGGTAGAGGGTGGCGAGGAGGCTGACGCCGAGGGAGACGGCGGCGACGATGAGCGCGTCGATGAGGCGCGGGGCGAAGGGCAGGTAGTCGATGGAGTAGACCGACGCGTCGAGGTGGATGAAGCGGTAGTGGCCGCCCAGCCAACTGAGGCCGAAGCCGAGGACGAGGCCGAGCGCGGTGCCGATCACGGAGATGAGAAGGCCCTGCAGGAGAAAGATGCGGCGGACCTGGTCGGCGCGGACGCCGAAGCTCATGAGAACGGCGATGTCGCGGGTCTTCTCCATCACCATCATGGTGAGGGCGATGAGGATGTTGAGCGCGGCAACGCAGACGATGAGCGCGAGGATGATGAAGGTGACGATCTGCTCCAGGCGGAGGGCGCGGAAGAGTTCGCGGTTCTGCTCCATCCAGTTGGTGGATTCGTAGCCGGGGCCGGCGGCCTGCTCGATCTGGCGGCCGATGGAGTCGGCGTGGTACATGTCGTCGACCTTAAAGCTGATGGCGGAGATGAGATCGGGCTCGGAGAAGAGGCGCTGCGCGTCGGCGAGACGGATGAAGGCGTAGCTCGAATCGTACTGGTAGAAGCCGGAGTTGAAGACGCCGGCGACCGTATAGCGCTGGTACTTGGGGACGAGGCCGAGCGGGGTGAGTTCGCCCTGCGGGCTGGTGACAAGGATGGTGTCGCCGACCTCGGCCCCGATGGTTTCGGCGAGGTCCTGTCCGATGACGATGGGGGGAACGGATTGCGCGGCCGCTGCGTCGCTGGCGGCGGGCTGCGGATTCAGCGGTTCCGCGCTGCCTTGCTGGATGGATTGCAGGAGGTCGGAGACGGTGCGCTGGTCGGATGGGACGATGCCATCGATGAGGGCGCCGGCGCTCTTGGCGTTGCGCGAGATGAGGACTTCTTCGTAGAGGCCGGGAGCCGCGGCGGTGACGTGAGGCAGGGCGCGCAGGCGGTCCACGAGCGGACGCCAGTCGCGGATGCCGTCGCCGGAGATGCGCATCAGAAGGACGTGCGCAGTGGAGCCGACGAGGCGCTGTTGCAGGTCGCGGCGCATTCCGTTGGTGATGGCCAGTGCGATGATGAGCGAAGCGACGCCCGCGGCCACGCCGATGACGGAGATGGCGGTGATGACGCCGACGACGGCCTGGCGGCGCTTGGCCCGCAGATACCGCGCCGCAATGAAGAGTTCAAATCGCATCCGTATCTAGGGTACTATCACGTCGCTCTGCGAGATAAAGGAATGGATGCAGCAGATGCAAGGAGTTGCCGATGCATAGAAAAGAGGCGGAGCCGAAGCTCCACTGCATTCCCGGCCCATAACCCATATTTTTAACACTTTGAGCGAAATACTGGGATTCTTCCCCTTCGGCAAGCACAGGGTCAGGATGACAATTCATTTACCTCTACACGAATTGTGAAAGAGCTTTAAAGCCGGGCCCATTTACAGCAGGGACTTATGCAGGGGTAATGGAGTAGTTACTGCGCATTTAGTTAGTATTGTGGCAAGGACGATTGTCCAGGCTTGCTACGCCGAATGGCGCATTATAGAGAGGCTTATGGAAGAGCCGGAATCAGAGCTGGACGAACGCGGCGCAGCGGGCGGAGGCAATCAACCGCGGGAAGGCGCGCCCGCGGAGGCGGTGCCGAGCGAGCAGGAAGAGATGAACGCCGAGGAAGCTGCCGAGGCGCAGGAGACGGTGCAGGAGTTCATGGCCGTGGCCGCGCAGCAGAATGTGGCGGCTGGCGAGGCTGTGCCGGAGCGGCGCAATCATCCCGGGCCGTACATTGCGTTCGACCATGTCTCCATCTCATTTGACGAGTTGGTGGTGCTGGACGACGTGAGCTTCTCCGTGCCGCCGGGCGAGACGCTCTGCATCCTGGGACGCTCCGGCGTGGGGAAGTCTGTTGCGCTGAAGATCCTGATGGGGTTCCTGAAGCCGGACACGGGGCGCGTGCTGGTGGCTGGCGAGGACATCTCGCACTTCAGTGAACGCGAGCTGCAGGCGGTGCGGCGCAAGGTGACCATGGTCTTTCAGAACGGAGCACTGTTCGATTCGATCAGTGTGGGGGAGAATGTGGCGTTCCCGCTGCGCGAGCGGGGCGACATGGCCGAGGAGCAAATTCAGCAGATTGTGCGTGGGATGCTGGAGATGGTTGGCGTGGCGGGGATGGAGGAGATGCTGCCGAGCGATCTCTCGACCGGGATGAAGCGCTCGGTGGCCATTGCGCGCGCGCTGGCCAGCCAGCCCGAGGCCATCCTATATGACGAACCGACCACGATGGTGGACCCGCTGATGGGGCATCTGCTGGGCGAGTTGATTGAACGCCTCAAGACACAACTGCATTTGACCAGCATCGTGGTGACCCATGACATGCGCTTTGCGAGCAAGCTGGCCGACCGGATTGTGTTTCTCCATCAAGGGAAGGCGCGCTTCTTCGGCACGGTGGAAGAGATGGATAGAAGCGACGACCCCGTACTTAAGGAATTTCTAACTTTAGATGAGCTTGTTCTGCCCGTATAGGGATACAACTTCCGAGCCATGGTTTACCGGAAATTGATGCAATTACGGTTGATTTTTCTTTTTGTTTTCAGTATGATGAGAAGAATAAGGATGATGCGCGGGGGCCTTGGCGTATTACTCCGATGTAGCAAGATAGGACATAGATTTGTGTTTAAAAATGTCCTACCCAGAGAGTAGGGTGAACATTAGCATTTTGTAAGCTGAGTTGGGCCTATTGGTATGGGATGCTTCTGACGCGCGAAGTTGAGCGTCGTTGGGGTGAGAGGCAATTGGCTATGGCAACACCTGATTATTTGAACCAGGCAGTTCTTCCAGGACGGAGTTGGACAGAGACTGATGGAAGTTCATCAGTGCGCGCAGGGGCGTTTCATCGTCCCTCGGTCAACAGCCTGATCTGGGCTGTGCTCGACTTTGCGACCGTGGCGATCGCCATGCTGGTTGCACTGCGTGTTCGCGACACAGTGCCCGGCGGGATGCATATCATCTGGCAGCCTGCATACCTGCTGCATGTTGCGTCGGGGTACATGCTTGGTTTTATCGGATGGTATGGTGTGCTGCTTATTGTGATCGCGCGATCCTACGGACTGTACGAACCCATTTTGGAACGCAGCGGCCTGCACGAGCAGCGTCTGGCGGTGCAGGCGTCACTGACCTCCGGGCTTCTGCTGTGCGGCTCGCTGTATTTGGCGCGCGCCGTGGTGGTCTCGCGGATCGTTGTTGTGCTGACGGTGCTCTTCACTACGGTTCTTCTTTGTATACGGCGCGCCATATGGCGCTCGATGGTATACCGGCGCTATCGCGAGGGTCTGGAGACACGCAATGTACTGATCGTCGGCTCGGGCCGGGTCGCCCACGCGCTACGCAACCATCTGGAGAGCCTGCGCCACCTCGGGTTCCGCTTTAAGGGTTTTGTTTCGCTCAGCGGGCAGGAGGCAGAATCCGGCGATGCGGACGTGATCGGCGACGTGCGCAACTGCCTTTCGCTGGCCCGCTCGCTATTTGTCGACGAGATATTCTTCTCTGAGCCCGCGGAGAAACAACTGGTGATCGGCATTGTGGAAGAGGCGCGCGGGTACGGCATCGACGTGCGCGTTGTGCCCGACCTCTACGACGGCCTGGCATGGGCCGCGCCGGTGGAGTACATTGGGCAGTTTCCCACCATTCCGCTGCATCGGCGCGCCCTTCCCGTGGGGGCCTACCTGCTTAAGCGCGCGTTCGACGTGATGGGCGCCGCCTTCGCCATGCTGCTGGGCTGGCCGTTTATGCTACTTTTGATGGGCGCCATCAGGCTTGATTCCAAGGGGCCCATCTTCTACCGCGCGCAACGGATTGGACGCAAGGGGCGAACCTTCACCTGCTACAAGTTCCGTACCATGTGCGTCGGTGCGGACAAGCTACAGGGAGAGCTGGTCCACAAGAACGAGCGCGACGGCATCCTCTTCAAGATCGCCGACGATCCCCGCATCACTCGTGTCGGGCGCTTTCTGCGCAAGTATTCGCTGGACGAACTGCCGCAGTTCTACAACGTGCTGCGCAGCGAGATGAGCCTGGTGGGCCCGCGGCCGCCGGTGGGCTCCGAGGTGGAGCAGTACGACCTGTCACACCTGCGGCGGCTTGAGGTGTTGCCCGGAATGACCGGCCTGTGGCAGGTTGAGGCGCGGCAGGACCCCTCGTTCGACAGCTACATCTCACTGGACACCGCGTACGTCGAGAACTGGAGCCTGTTTCTCGACCTGAAGATCCTGGTGCGCACCGTCGGCGTCGTCCTGAGCGGCACCGGCACATAAAGTCAGTGGACAGCTAACAGTGGTCAGTGGTCAGTTATGAGTAAACTAATAACTGCTGGCAGTCGCATGTATTTCATCCCACTTACAACTGACCACTCACAACTGCCTTATGAAGATTGCTCTTGCACAGATCAACCCGACCGTCGGGGACTTTGCCGGAAACGCGCGGCTGGTTCTCGACTTCGCCGCGCGCGCCGGGGAGGCTGGCGCGGAGCTGGCGGTATTTCCCGAACTCTGCGTCTGCGGATACCCTCCGGCCGACCTACTGGAGAAGCGGTCATTTCTGGAACGCGCGCGCGAGGCGCTGGATGAGATTGCGGGCCACACCACCAGTGGGCCGGCGATATTATGCGGCGCGGTTCTCGCCACAGGTCCGGTGGATGGCGGGCCGTACGAAGGCAAGCACGCGCGCAATGTTGCCGCTCTGCTTACAGATGGCCGGGTCAGCTTCGTGCAGCAAAAGATGTTGCTGCCGTTTTATGACATCTTCGACGAGCAGCGCTACTTTGAGCCTGCCACGGAGCAGACCCTGACCGTGCTGCATGGGCGGCCTCTGGCAATCACCATCTGCGAGGACGCGTGGAACGACAAGGGTTTCTGGGAACGACGCCTCTACCCGGTGGACCCGATCGACGAGTTGATGCATCAGTGGCGCATGCTGCCCGATCCGCTGGCCGTACATCCGCGCCTGGTGCTGAACATCTCGGCATCTCCCTTCTGGTGCGGCAAGCCGCTGCTGCGGCGCAATATGCTCTCCGTGCTGGCTCGCCGGCACAACGCGATGGTGGCGATGGTGAACCAGGTTGGGGGAAACGACTCGCTGGTCTTCGACGGATCGTCAATTGTGATTGCACCGAATGGCGAGGTTGTGGCGCAGGCCGCATCCTTCTGCGAAGACCTGATTGTCTTCGATACGGACGACCTGCAGCCGATGGAAACGAAGCTGGCGCCGACCGAAGCCACCTCTGTTTCCGTTTCCAATTCTGGGGCAGGCGACACGGCAGACACATGGAAAGCTCTTGTGCTGGGCACGCGCGACTACGTGCGCAAGTGCGGATTTTCGAAGGCGCTGGTGGGACTCTCGGGGGGCATCGACTCAGCGCTGGTGGCGGCCATCGCTGTGGAGGCGCTGGGCGCGGAGAATGTTCTTGGCGTGGGAATGCCCAGCGAGTTTTCTTCGACCGGCTCGATCGACGACGCGCGCGCACTGACGGTGAACCTGGGCATCCGCTACGAGCTGGTCGCCATCCACGATGTGTTTACGCAATATCAGAGAACGCTGGAGCCGTTGTTCGCTGGAACGCCGTTTGGACTAGCGGAAGAGAACCTGCAGTCGCGCATTCGCGGCGCGCTGCTGATGGCGCTGTCGAACAAGTTTGGCTCGCTGGTGCTGACCACCGGCAACAAGAGCGAGATGTCCACCGGCTACTGCACGCTGTATGGAGACATGGTGGGCGCGCTGGCTGTGATCGGCGACGTCTTTAAGACGCGGGTGTACGCGCTGAGCCGCTACGCCAACCGCGAACGGGAGGTGATACCGCGGGCAACGATCGAAAAACCGCCCTCGGCTGAACTTCGTCCCGGACAGCGCGACACCGACTCGCTGCCGCCGTACGAGGTCCTCGACCCGATTCTGGAGGGCTATGTGGAGCGCTACGCCTGCGTCGAGCAGATTGTCGCCGAGATGGAAGCCGCCGGGCACCCGGTGGATCTCGCACTTGTCCGCCGCGTTCTTCAGCTTGTCGAGCGCAGCGAGTACAAGCGCCAGCAGGCTGCGCCTGTGCTCAAAGTGACGCCAAAGTCCTTCGGCAACGGGCGGCGCTTTCCCATCGCGGTGAAGGTTGAACTGTAACCTGCAAAGTCGAAGCGCCGACAAAGGGTAAGCCGGAACAGGCGTGCATTTCATCCATAAGGGCTGTTCCCGGTAAAATGATCAGGAACCGCACAAAGAACATGCAACCCCAGAAGAAGGAAACCACATTGAAGAGTACCGATTCAGCTTTGCAGTCAGTTCCGGGTTGGATTCCGGCAGCAGCGCTCACCATCATTCTCAGTCTGAGCACGGCCGTCGCATTTGCCCAGGCCGCACCTGCCAATCCAGTGCAACCGAAGCCAGCGGCCGCGCCCTCCGCTCCCGCCGCGCAGGCGCCGTACCTTGCCCCGCCCACAGTGCCAATTGTGAATGCCGTGCCGGTCGATCCGCTGCCTCCGGCAGACCCGAGGAACTTTACCGTCGCATCGCCTACCAAGGAGACGGTGAACGCCTTCCTCAACCAGGTGTGGGGTTACGATACCAACCGAGTGTGGCGCGTGATGGCCATCTCGCAAACAGTCGCGCCCAAAATCACCAAGGTGATCGTCTATGTCACGAGCAAGTCACCCGACGCAAAGCCCCAGGTCGCGATCTTCTACGTTACACCGGACGGCAATTACGTCATTGAGGGCGCAAGCCTGGTCTACTTCAGCGCAACTCCGTACGCCCCCACTCGGGATCTGCTCAAGGAAAATGCTACCGGAGCTGCACGTGGCAGTGCCAGCAAGGAACTGATGCTGGTGGAGTTCGCCGACCTGCAGTGCCCGTACTGCAAGGTGGCGCAGACGACGATGGACCAGATCGTCAAGGACTTTCCGGCCGCGCGCGTTGTCTTCCAGCAATTTCCGCTGGTAGATATTCATTCCTCCGCCTTCAAGGCTGCGGCTTACGGCGTCTGCGCGCAGAAGCAGTCGGACGATGCCTTCTTCAAGTACGCGGCGGGGGTCTTCGACACGCAGCAAGCGCTGGCGCCAACCACTGAAGACACGCTGCTGAGGGCCGCGGCCCAGCGCGCCGGACTCGACGGGGACGGCATCGTCACCTGCGCCAACACGCAGGCCACCAAAGACATCGTCAACGCCGACATCAAGCTGGCCGTAGACGCTGGGATCGAACATACTCCCACGCTGGTGGTTAACGGACGCGCGATCCCACTCGACCTTCCCTATGACTTGATCAAGCAGATCATCGTCTTCCAGGCCAAACTGGACGGGGTTGCCACCGGAGCCTCCGCGGATATTCTGGCACCCACACCGCCAGCGCCGCCTGCGCTGAACACGCTCCCCAAATAGAGCGACACGGTACGCGTGGACACCGCGTTTCCGGGTCGCATCGATGTCCGAGCCGCTCACAAAACATTGTGGGCGGCTTCGTTCATGCAGCCAACGACACGATCTTGCGGCGTGGAGTGGGTAAGACGCTGTCGTTCACGCGTTGGCGGAGTTCCGTCAGCGAATGCGCGAACTGACGCGTCTTGCGCAACCGTTTGAAAGTTAAGCCGGTATTTGCTGTTGGTGTGGCTGCGGGGCCCTCGCAGGACCGACTTGCATTGTTGTGCTTCTGGGACTTGGCTGTGCCGGGCATATCGTTGTGCGCGGGCCTGGCCCGCCTGTGCGGCTTTATCCCATCCCGTAACGGAGTCTTCCGGGGAATAAAGTGAGCCGTGTCACTCGTCGAACTCATGTTTTTCCCATTCCATCCGATAGAAGAATTAAAGCTGGCATCAACTGTGAGTGGTTGGATGACACTCGCGGACTCGGGGCCTATATGCAGCACCACAGGAGAAAGATCAATATGAAGAACATCAAACATGTGTTTGCCTCCTTCGTGAAGGATGAGTCGGGTCAGGACCTGATTGAATACGCGTTGGTTGCGGGTTTGATCGGACTGGGCGCGGTTGTAGCGATGACCGGACTCTCCGGCAAGATCAGCACCGCCTTCAACACGGTCGGCAACAACCTCACCAACGCCATTTAGTGAAGACACTAGCAATGAGCCACGGGGACGCTGGAAGTGGAGATCGCGAGCGGTGACACGGCACGATGCGACGTGCCGCGTCAGCGTTCGCCGCCAACATTGGCCAACGCCGGTTTGTTCCGGGGCTGTCCATTCTCCTCACACGGCATCGCGACCTGATTTGCATGACACGCACTGGTGTTTCCCATGGATATTCCTGATCAGCAACTGATGTTTCTCGGAGGATCTCTGCTGTGCGCCGGTATCGGCTCAGTCACTGACGTCCGTGAGCGCAGGATCCCAAACTACGTTACAGGCACAGCTGCCGTAGCCGGCCTCATGCTGCACGCGATCTTCGGCGGCTGGCGTGGACTGGGAGATTCAGCGCTTGCCGGAGTGATTGCCGGCGGCATCTTCCTGATATTTTATCTGGCTGGAGGCATGGGCGCGGGCGATGTGAAGCTGATGGCCGCGGTTGGATGCTTTGCCGGGCTGCACGAGCTGGCTCTGGTGGTGATCTCAACCGCCATAGCGGGCGGTGTGTTTGCGCTTGCCGTCAGCATCTACCACGGGCGGCTGCACGAGACGCTGCGCAACGTGGTGAATCTGCTTCAGCATCATGGGCGGCAGGGCCTGAAGGCCCACCCGGATTTGAACCTGAGCAATGCGCGCACAGTTCGCCTGCCCTTTGCGCTGCCCATTGCAGCGGGATGTTTGTACACTCTCTGCACCCTGGCGTGGGAGGCGCGGCCATGAACACAAAGCGCATCCTGATAGCCCTTACTCTATCTCTGTTTGTCTCCGGCCTGTGCACATGGCTTGTCTCCAGAAAATTGACCGCGACACCCACAGTGCAGAAGCAGCCGGACGTAATATATGCGGCACCGTCTCATGCGCTGCAGGCGGGCGAAGTTCTGAAGGCCGAAGACGTCAATCTTGTGACGTGGCCGGGCAGCAAACCCATCGAGGGAGCGTTTTCGCAGACCGCTGGAGTGACTGGCCGCGAGGTTCTCTTTCCGCTGGCCAAAGACCAGCCCATTCTGGACAGCGACCTATCTGCCGCAGGAGCCGGCACCGGCCTTGCCAGCAAGATTCCGGACGGCATGCGCGCCATTGCACTGCACTCCGACGAGGTGGTTGGGGTTGCGGGATTTCTGGTTCCCGGCTCGCATCTCGACGTGCTGGTGACCTACCACTCGGATATTTCGCCAGAGCCTGTGACGGCGACCGTTCTACAGAACACGGTCGTACTGGCCGTTGGTCACCAGATTGAACCAGATCCGTCGGGCAAGACATCGGACGTAACCGTGGTGACATTGTTGCTGACTCCAGAGCAGGCGGAGCGCGCGGTACTGGCAAGCACCCAGGGGGTGATCCACTTTGTTCTGCGCAACGGTGCGGACACAAGCCTTCGCGGAGAGACGCCGATGCTGCTATCGCAACTCTCCGGCTATGCGTCCACAGTGGCTCGCACTGCTGCCCGCTCGAGTGCACCGGCAACTGTGCATGTGCCGGCAGTCCAGAAACAGGAAGAGATCGAGACCATCCTTGGCGGCTCCGGCGACGCGCAATCCGCAGGAGCGCCGAATGGAGGAGCCAGACCATGAACCTTTGCACCTCACAACCGGCCAAGCGGGGAGCAGACAACGCGAAGCGAGTCAACCTGGTTACTATGAAAGCTGGCCGAACCAAGCTGGGCCGCGCCGCCGCGTTTGCGTTCTTGCTTCTGCCGTGCATTGGTGCATTCGATGGCTCCGTTGCGCAGAGCCTGGCACTTCCTGTCAAGTACATCGCCCAGATGCAGAATGCGGCGATTGTGCCGCCTGCCATTAATTCTACGACCTCCTCCGATCGACTGCATATCACGGTAGGCCGGTCAGTGATGCTGACCTCGGCCACGCCTCTGCGCCGCATTTATGTCGGCAACCCGGCCGTGCTACAGACCTATACTTCGGGATCCAGCGAGATTGTACTTACCGCAAAGACAGCCGGTGTCAGCAGCATGGTGTTGTGGGACGATGCGGGCGGGCACCGCATGTACACGGTCAGTGCGGACATCGATCCCGAGGCTCTGCGCGCCTCGTTTAAAGCGGCTTTTCCTGTTTCCTCGATCCACGTCGAGACCGGCGAAGGCAAGATTTTTCTTACCGGCACGGTTTCCAGCGACGCTGCCAGCGACGCTGCGCTCAAGATGGCTTCGCTGTATGCAAAGGACGTTGTCAACTCGCTGGTTGTGGTTCCGGTGCATGGCAAGCAGGTGGAGCTGAAGCTGCGCATTGTGGAGGTGGACCGCACGCGCATGAACCAGCTGGGCATCAACATATTCGCGGGGGGCCGCACCGCACTCGCAACCTCGACCCAGCAGTTCGGCAGCACAGCAACCGGCAGCGGATCCGCGCTGACCGTCAGCGACCCGCTTAACATCTTTCTCTACAACTCCAAACTCAACGTCGGGTTGACGGTTCAGGACCTGGAACAGAAGCAGATTCTACAGGTGCTGGCCGAGCCGACACTGACCACGCTGAGCGGTCTGCCCGCACACTTCCTCTCCGGCGGGGAGTTTCCGTTTCCCGTGGTGCAGGGCGGGACCGGAAACAGCACGGCGATCTCCATCCAGTTTCGTCCGTACGGTGTGAAGGTCGAGTTCACACCGACGGTCAATCCGGACGGATCGATCCGCATCAAACTTTCGCCCGAGGTAAGCACGCTGGACTTCAGCAACGCGGTCACGATCTCTGGCTTTACCATTCCAGCGCTCTCCACGCGCCAAACCGAGACCGAGGTGGAGATACAGAATGGTCAGAGCTTCATCGTCTCTGGCCTGCTGGACCACCGCACCACGGAGATTATGAGCAAGATGCCTGGGATTGCAGAGATTCCGATCCTGGGCCAGCTCTTCCACTCGAAGAACTTCAACCACTCGGTTGTGGAGCTGGTCATCATCGTCACCGCGACGGTGGTTGACCCTTTGACCGAGTCGCCGCTGACGGAGCCAGACCAGCCGAAGATGTCGGTTCCCAATCTCGACACCAATTCCTTCGACGTACGGGCACGCGACAAGTCCGAAGCGGGGAGTCCCGCGGCAGCGCCGCAGGCGCGGACGGACCGGCCATGATCCGCAAAACAAACACGACGGAGCATTCCACCCAGGCGATCTTCAGCGTCTGCGCAGATCAGGAAGTGGTGCAGGAGGCGACCTCCGCCTCGATGAATATTCCCGGCGCCCTGTTTGCGGGCGAGTTTCGCGACTATATCACGGCCGAGAAACGACCGCAGTTCTCTTCGTTGCTGAAGAATGCCGACTCGTGTGTTGCGCTCATCGATTTCGATCGCGATCCTGAACTGGCCATTGAGACCACCGATCGGCTGCACCAGATTTTTTTAAATAAGATCGGCATCATCGGCGTGGGCACCAAGCTGGATGCGGGAATCCTGCTGCGCGCCGTACGCAACGGGTGCGGCGAGTTTCTGACCAAGCCTGTCAGCCTGGTCGATCTGATTGCATCGCTCAACCGCTTCAACGAAGTGCTGGCCGTCGATCCGAACGCGCAGAGCAGTGTAGGCCGCGTGATCTCGTTTTTTGGGGCGAAGGGCGGCGTCGGGACCACAATGCTGGCGGTGCATCTGGCCATATTTCTGGTTCGAAAGTTCGGCAAGAAGGTACTGCTAATCGACCACAAGCAACAGCTTGGCCACGTGGCCCTGTACCTGGGGCTCAAGGACACTCAGTATCACTTCGACGAGCTGTTGCGCAACGCCGACCGGCTTGACTCCGAGCTTCTGAAAGGTTTTATCGTCCGCCACCGGAGCGGCCTGGATATTATCGCGTCGCCCGAGATGTCGGGGAGTCCGCACGAGGCCACGAGCGACGAGTTCGAGCGCGTGATGGACTTTCTGCGCCGCGAATACGACTTCGTACTCATCGACTCCTCGGCTTCATACCAGGCCACCCGGAACGCTCTCATCGAACAGTCCGACGAGGTCTTCATCGTCTCGACGCCGGACGTGGCCGCGTTGCGCGACCTGGCCCGCATGGTGGAACAACTGTCGCTCAGTGAGTCCTCCACCAACAAGCTGCGTCTGGTGGTGAACCGCTCCACGGCCAGTGACTCCGTCACTCCTGAGCAAATTGAGAAGACCGTCCGGTTCCCCATCTCTGTTGCCGTTCCCAACAACTACTTCGAGCTTGTCCGCGCCATCAACGATGGGGAACCCATACCGCCGCAGCGCCGCTCGGAGTTCAACCAGGCGCTCTCCCGCTGGGCAAACCAGATTGTCAACGGATTGAACGCTGCGGAGCCTCCGTCGGCAAAGAAGAAGTTCTTCTCGTTTTTGCACACATAGCAGATAGAGGAACGGAGCTGCGAATGTTTCGAGGTGATTGCAATGCCTGAAGTATCGATGTACATGACTCCGCCCACCCGCACCGCGGTCCCCACCGAGGTGCGCGTCACCACGGTACTGAACGATAGCGCGCGCCACGCGCTGAAGACCGCCGTGCATCACGAACTGATCCGGCGCATGGACCTTGAAAAGCTCTCCGCCATTCAGTCCGACGAGGCCGAGGGACGGCAACGCCTGCTCAGCATTATTCTGCAGCTTATTGGCGAACAGAGCGCCCCGCTCAGCACGCTGGACCGCGACCATCTGGCGCAGGACATCCTTGACGAGGTCTTCGGGCTTGGCCCGCTGGAGCCACTGCTGCACGACCCCACGGTGAGCGACATTCTGGTGAACACCTACAAGACGGTGTATGTGGAACGGCGGGGCGTCATCGAGAAGACCGATATTGCGTTTAAGGATGAGGCGCACCTGATGCACATCATCGACAAGATTGTCTCCGCGGTTGGCCGCCGCATCGATGAGTCTTCGCCCATGGTGGACGCGCGCCTGCTGGACGGCTCTCGGGTGAACATTGTGATTCCTCCGCTTGCCGTGGACGGTCCACTGATGTCGATTCGCCGCTTTGGGACAACGCCAATTACCGCTGACGATTTGCTGCGCTACCGATCGCTGACTCCGCAGATGCTGGAGACCCTGCGCGGGGCAGTGCGCGCACGGCTGAACATTGTGGTCTCCGGGGGCACCGGCTCGGGCAAGACGACCCTGCTGAACGTTCTCTCCGGCTACATCTCCGACGCGGAGCGCATCGTTACGATCGAGGACTCCGCCGAACTCCAGATCAAGAAGGAGGACGTCGCCCGGCTGGAGTGCCGCCCCCCCAACCTGGAGGGCAAGGGGGCCGTCCGCCAGCGCGAGCTGGTGATCAACGCGCTGCGCATGCGTCCAGACCGCATCATCCTGGGCGAGGTGCGCGGGGAAGAGGCGCTGGACATGCTGCAGGCCATGAACACCGGGCACGACGGCTCCATCACCACGGTCCATGCCAACAATCCGCGCGATGCCATCGCACGCATCGAGACCATGGCGATGATGGGGTCGATCACCCTGCCCGCGGCTGCAATACGGGCCCAGATTGCCTCTGCCATCGACCTCATCGTACAGGTATCGCGGATGAGCGATGGCTCGCGCCGCGTCACCCACATCAGCGAGATCACGGGAACCAGTGGAGACATCATCAGCCTACAGGACATCTACCTGTTCGAGAAGCTGGGACTTGGGCCCAGCGGAAACGTCAAAGGGCGCTTCCACTCCACCGGCATCGTACCCAAGTTTGGCGAACGGCTGAAGGCCGCCGGAATTCCGCTGGGCCTCAACCTGCTCGACCATTCGGTCGAAGTATAGAGAGGCAGAGAGGGAGCGCCGATCATGGTTCTGCTGACACTTACATTTATGCTTACGCTGGCGCTCAGCTTCCCCATCCTTATGGTTGGGATGCGCGCAACGGCGTCAAGCAAGTCCGCCCAGGTGCGTCTGACGACCATACGGCATTCCATTCAGGCGAAGCAGTCTGGCACCAGCGGAGCGGACCTGGAGACAGCCGGAGAGGACGGATTCTTCGCCCGCCTCGGCATCCTGCTTGAGCGCTACCCATTTGGCAAGAAGCTCAAGGTGCTGTTGCTGCACGCCGACAGCAGCATGAGCCTGGGCGGCATCGTTCTGGCGAGCGCGGGCGCCGCGCTGGGCTGCGGGCTGCTCGGCTACGTCTTTACGAACATGCTTGTGGTTGCCGGCGTTGCGACCGTCTTCGGAGCCCTCTTTCCTTACATATTGCTGCGCAGGAAACGCGGCCGGCGCCTGAAGGCGTTCAACACCGCACTGCCGGACGCCATTGATCTGATGGCGCGTTCGCTGCGCGCGGGCCACTCGATGAACTCGTCTATTGAGATGATCGCCGAGCAATCGCCCGAGCCGCTGGCGTCCGAGTTTGTACAGGTCTACAAGCAGCAGCGGCTGGGTCTGCACTTTCGCGAGGCACTGCTGGAGATGGGCACGCGCATTCCATCTAAAGACCTGCAATTCCTCATCACCGCCATTCTCGTCCAGAAGGAGACGGGAGGCGATCTGACGGAGATCCTCGACCGCACCGCGCACGTTATCCGCGACCGCATCCGCATCGAAGGCGAGGTGCGCACCCACACCGCGCAGGGGCGCATGACCGGATGGATTCTCGGTCTGCTCCCGGTCATCATGCTTGTGCTGCTCAACATCGTCAGCCCCGGCTACTCGACCATTCTGTTCCACGATCCCACGGGGCAGAAGCTGCTTTATGCAGGCGGGACCCTGATTATTCTCGGCGGTCTCGTCATTCGCAAGATTGTCGATGTTCAGGTTTGACGGTTCGCCATGATTTCTCTCTTCTATCTCACCTTCGGCGCAACAATTTTTTCCGCTCTCTCACTTGCCGTGTTTTTTTTCTTCACGCGCAGCTCGCGCGCCTCGCTGCAACGAATCCGCGAGATCACCCACCACGGCAGTCACTTTCGGCGAAGCGTGCCGATAAGTAGCAACGCAGGCCGTCGATTCATGGTGGTGATGCACTGGGTGCGCGCGCGCCTTGGCCTGGTGACGGACGCCGAGCTGCCCGAACGCCTGGCCAACGCCGGATACAAAGGCAAGCTGTACACCGATATCTACACCTCGTCGCGCATCTTCCTTCCACTTTTTGCGCTGATTGCCGGCTCATTCATTCCGTACGAGCGCGCGTTCTGGATGATTGCGCTTCCCGCCGCCGCCTTCATTGCGCCCAATATAGCGCTGACCCGGCTGGTGAAGCGCCGCCGCGAAAAGATCCGCAAAAGCATTCCAGACGCCATCGACCTGCTGGTGATCTGCGTGGACGCCGGGTTGGGGATCGACCAGGCGCTGCTGCGCGTGGGGCAGGAACTGGGCAACAGCTATCCCCAGATCACGGAAGAACTGCTGCAGATCAACCGCGAGCAGCGCGCCGGAAAACCACGCATCCAGGCCTGGGCCGACATGGCCAAGCGAAGCGAACTGCCGGACATCGACTCCTTCGCGGGAATGCTGGTGCAGACTGAGCGCTTCGGGACGCCGATCGCGCGCGCCCTGAGCGCCTTCGCCGACAACATTCGCCTGAAACGGCGTCAAGTGGGCGAAGAGAAGGCGGCAAAGACCACGGTCAAGATCATCTTCCCGCTGGTGCTGTTCATCTTTCCCAGCATGTTTCTGGTTTTGCTGGGGCCCGCGGTGCTCAGCATCATGCGCAGCATGGCAGTGATGGGGCAGTGAGCAGAACGCCGAGGGGCTAATCGCCGATTGTTTGCCATTTAATCGCTATTTGTTCTCCCCCTCCCCCTGCCATCCCCCCTTGGCGGCGGATTGGTGCGTAAGTTGATTGTTATGTGGTGGCCAGAGGGATAATACTCATAATGGAGATCTTGGGAGCAAGCGGTTTAGAATCAGTCGGTTGCGCGGGATGTGGCTGGCCAAGATATTCATTGCGTTGAGGTTGCGGCTAAAACACTCAGGACATAAGGGTTAGGGGTGAAAAAGAGGCTTTGGAACGGGTGGAGGCGGCAAAAGATTCATTCTGGGAAAGTTGATGGAAATTGTTCATTCGGTGTGGCTTGCTCGGTTCTCCTGAAGGAGCAGCGGCGCAATAAAGACCAATGCGGGGATTCTTCGCTGCGCTCAGAATGACAACTTGCGGGGGCTGCGCCAGAATGACGACTCCTGGGGCTTCGCCAGAATGA
>Ga0181519_10002221_pt1 | contig 16620 bp, 13 predicted proteins | sample PEATcosm2014_Bin_26_FD_121102 | JGI IMG/M metagenome (GOLD analysis project Ga0181519, IMG submission 121102) | Peatland microbial communities from MTU Mesocosm Facility, Houghton, MI, USA - PEATcosm2014_Bin02_10_metaG | ecosystem: Environmental > Terrestrial > Soil > Wetlands > Peat | place...
ATCTCGAACCTGCCCGACATTTCACTTCCGTGAAGTTCATACCGGAGCCGAAATACCGGCCCTTTACCGGAGGGTTCCGACAGGAAGACGGCGACGCCCGGCGCCGGCGTGGACACGTCGTAGTGGATCACGTGCCCTTCGTTGTCAAAGTAGATTGCCTTGAGGGCTTGCCCCGGCGCATCCTCGTAGATGAAAAGCGAGTCGCCATGCTCGCAATCGAAATTTGCAGGTGCTTTGCAATTGCCGTCGCGCGTGCTGTAGCGCGCCATGACGTGATTGTCGAGCTCGCTTTGGAAGGTATAGGTACCGGCGGTCACGACGTCGTTGGGCCCCTTCGCCTTGGCTATCCAGGAGCCTTTGAGGAAGTCGAGCCCGTCCCATGGCGAGCTGGCATGTACGAGGGCCGTCAGCGACAGGGCGAAAAAAGCGGCGATCGGTGTCTTCATGCGCTTGTCCTCGAATGGAGCTGCATCGACCCGGAATCCTCTACCATTGCCGCGCGGACCTCATCGAGGTCCACCCGGCCTCATGTGCTCACTTCGAGACATTCAGGAACGGTATCGGCGCCCCGGCGTAGATCGCGGCCGGCAGCACGCCATTCCATTTTTCGGCCTTCGTGCGTTCCACCTCGATCCTGCGCAGTTCCAGGACATCCTTGTTTTGCGCCAGGGCGGCATTTTGCAGGCGCAGCGCCTCCGCCTGTGCCTTGGCGATCGTCAGGTTCGCGTAGGCCTCGCCGTCGGCCTGGGCCTTGCGGGCGCTCGCCTCGGCTTCGGCGATCGCCACCTTCTGTTTCTGCTCGGCTTCGACAGTCTTGAGCCGGTTCTCGGCCGCGAGCCGTAGTTGCTCCTGCGTGACCTTGTCGTTGATCGCCGCCATGTAGGCATCGGAAAAATTGAAGTTGCGCATGTCGATGTTGATGACCTGGGCGCCGTAGATGGCGAGCTTCTCGCGCAGCGCCGCGTTGATGTCGCTCGACACCTTGGCGCGCAGGGCGATCAGATCGGGAGCCGTGTAGCGCGCCGTGACGGCCTTGAAGATCTCCTGCGTTGCCGTCTGGACATAGGAGGCCAGATTGCCGTCGTGGGAATACTTCTCGAACACCTCGGCGACGCGGTCCGTCACGATGCTGTAGCGGACCGTCATGCTGACCTTCACGGGTTGCGTATCGCTCGTGCTCCCCTCGGCGTTCTCGATGTCGGCCTGCTCCGCCCGAATGCTGAAATTGGAGAGTTTCTCCCAGGGCGGAAGCACCGCAAGGCCTTCGCCCTCGATGCCGACGATCTTTCCGAACTGGGTGACGACCCCGCGGCTTCCTGTCGGCACGGAATAAAACGGCCAGAGGAAAATGATCGCGAGGACGGCGACAATCGCGACCAGCACCCTGCGGCGCGTGAAAAAGGGCAGCTTCATTTCGGGCATTTGCATGGCGACCCCGTCGGGGACTCCCTGTCGAGCGACGTCCTGCGCGCCAATTGCGCGGATCGTCCAGGCCGCACGCCTTGCGGATACACACGGGCGCTGGCACCGCGCGATCATATCTGCCGTGCGCGCGTTGCGCCACAGAAGGCACCGTTGCGCGAAGACAGGACCCGATCTTTACCGGTTTTTTACATCCCGGCACGTACTTCTTAGACGAATTTGCCGCGGTCCAACCTAGCATCCCGGGCTTGCAATGCCTCCTGCATTGCACGTTCACCGCACGCACGACGCGCCAACGCGCGCACGGGCATTCGGCGATCATGGAACCGACTGGACATCATGGACGCGCTTTACGTTTCGATTCTCATCGCCTTCTTCCTTCTCGTCAGCGCGCTGGCCATCGGCTGCGCGCGCCTGCAGAAGCGGCGCACCGGAGCGCACGCCGCGCCACCGCATTCGCCCACGCCGCGCCCGGCACGCCTGTCGGCCTGAGGCGGCGCCATGAGCTGGATGCAATTGCTGGGCGGCATCGTCGCCGTCGGACTGCTGGTCTACCTGGTGGCGGCCCTGATCGACGCGGAGAATCTGTAATGACGCAACATGCACTGGGCCTGCTGGTCCTGTTCCTGGCCGTGCTGCTTGTCCTGGCCTACCCGCTGGGCGTTTACATGGCCGGTTGCCTGGAAGGCACGGGCGGGGGTGCCGCTGCGCTCGCGCGCCGCATCCTGGGTCCGGTGGAATCGGTCGTGTACCGCGCCTGTGGGGTCCGGGCGCAGGAGGAAATGGGCTGGCTGCAATACACGCTGGCCATCCTGCTCTTCAGCGTGATCGGTGCCCTGGCCGTCTACCTGTTGCAGCGGTTCCAGGCCCTGTTGCCGCTCAATCCCCAGGCCCTGGGCGCGGTAAGCGCCGATTCGTCGCTCAACACCGCCGTGGCCTTCGTCACCAATACCGACTGGCAGGGATACGCCGGCGAGTCGACCATGAGCTATCTCACGCAGATGCTGGGGCTGGCCGTGCAAAATTTCCTGTCGGCGGCGACGGGCATCGCGGTGGTGACGGCCCTCGTGCGGGGCATTGCCCGGCACAGCGCGGCCACGATCGGCAACGCCTGGGTGGACCTCACGCGCGCCACGCTGTATGTCCTGCTGCCGATCAGCCTGGTGTTGGGCGTCTTTCTCATCGGCCAGGGCGTGATCCAGAATTTCTCGCCGTATCGCGATGTGCAGACGATCGAGGTGACGCAGTACCAGAACCCGCGCCTGGACGCCGAGGGCCAGCCGGTGAAGGACGCGCAGGGCAACGCGCTGAGCGACGCCGCGTCTACAGCGACGCAGACGCTGCCCATGGGCCCCGTGGCCTCCCAGGAGGCGATCAAGATGCTGGGCACCAACGGCGGCGGTTTCTTCAACGCCAACTCCGCCCACCCGTTCGAGAACCCCACGCCGCTGTCCAACTTCGCGCAGATGCTGGCCATCTTCCTGATACCGGCGGCGCTGTGCTTCGTGTTCGGCCACGTCGTGGGAGACCGGCGGCAGGGCTGGGCGGTCCTGGTCGCGATGACCCTGCTGTTCGCGGTGTCGGTGCTGATCATCCTCAAGGCCGAACAGGGCGGAAATCCGCTGCTCACCTCCCTGGGAGTGGACCAGGCGGCCAGCGCCAGCCAGGCGGGCGGCAACATGGAAGGCAAGGAGGTGCGCTTCGGCATTGCCGATTCCGCGTTGTTTGCCGCCATCACCACGGCGGCATCCTGCGGCGCCGTCAACGGCATGCACGACTCGCTCATGCCCATGGGCGGCTTCATCACGCTGTGGAACATGATGCTGGGCGAAGTGGTCTTCGGCGGCGTGGGCTCGGGCCTGTATGGAATGCTGGTTTTCGCGCTCATGGCCGTTTTCATCGCCGGGCTGATGATCGGGCGCACGCCCGAGTACCTGGGCAAGAAGATCGAGTCCTTCGACATGAAGATGATCGCCATCGCCATCCTGGCCACGCCCCTGTTCGTGCTGGCCTGCACCGCCATCGCGGTGCTCAGCAGCGAGGGCCGCGCCGGCATGGCCAACCCCGGGCCGCACGGCTTCAGCGAGATCCTGTACGCCTTCACTTCGGCGGCCAACAACAATGGCAGCGCCTTTGCCGGCTTGTCGGCCAACACGCCGTTTTACAACGTGCTGACGGCGGTGGCGATGTGGTTCGGCCGCTTTGCGGTCATCGTTCCCGTACTGGGAATCGCCGGCTCGCTGGCTGCCAAGAAGCGCCTGGCCGCCACGGCCGGAACCATGCCCACGCATGGCCCGCTTTTCGTTGCCCTGCTGATCGGTACGGTGGTGCTGGTGGGCGCGCTCAACTACGTGCCGGCCCTGGCCCTGGGCCCGGTGGTCGAACAACTCATGCTGCCGCACGGCAACTGACACGCTCCCGCACGGGCGCGCCGGCTGTCGTGGGCCGGACGCTTGGCGCAACCTTCAAGGCCCCCTCATGACCCGCAATACCCTCGCCCTGTTCGACGCACGCCTCGTGCGCCCGGCCATCGTGGATGCCCTGCGCAAGCTCGATCCGCGCAAGCAATGGGGCAATCCGGTGATGTTCGTCGTGTTCTGCGGCAGCATCCTCACGACGGTGCTCTGGGTGCAGGCCCTGGCCGGCAAGGGCGAGGCGCCCGCCGGTTTCATCCTGGCCATCGCCCTGTGGCTCTGGTTCACGGTGCTTTTCGCCAACTTCGCCGAGGCGCTGGCCGAGGGCCGCAGCAAGGCCCAGGCGGCGGCGCTGCGCGGCCTCAAGAAGGAAACCTTCGCCAGGAAGCTCGACGAGGCCCGCCACGGCGCGCCCTGGCAGAGCGTGCCGGCCGGTGAATTGCGCCGCGGCGACACCGTGCTGGTGGAGGCCGGCGACACCCTGCCGGCCGACGGCGAGGTGATCGAAGGCGTTGCCTCGGTCGACGAGAGCGCCATCACGGGCGAATCGGCGCCGGTCATACGCGAGTCCGGCGGGGATTTCTCGGCCGTTACCGGCGGCACCCGCGTGCTCTCCGACTGGATCGTGGTGCGCGTGAGCGTCAACCCGGGCGAGGCCTTCATCGACCGGATGATCGCCATGGTGGAGGGCGCGCGGCGCCAGAAAACGCCCAACGAGATCGCGCTCACCATCCTGCTCATCGCGCTGACCATCATTTTCCTCGTCGTCACCGTGACGCTGTTGCCCTACTCGATCTTCAGCGTCGCTGCCGCCAAGGCCGGCACGGCCGTTTCCATCACGGTGCTCATTGCGCTGCTCGTCTGCCTGATCCCCACCACGATCGCCGGCCTGCTGTCGGCCATCGGGGTTGCCGGCATGAGCCGCCTGATGCAGGCCAATGTCATCGCCACCTCGGGGCGGGCGGTGGAAGCGGCCGGCGATGTCGACGTGCTGCTCCTGGACAAGACGGGCACCATCACCCTGGGCAACCGGTCGGCCGCGGCCTTCCTGCCGGCGCCCGGCGTTGCCGAGGCCGATCTGGCCGAAGTGGCCCAGCTCGCCTCCCTGGCCGACGAAACGCCCGAGGGGCGCAGCATCGTCGTCCTGGCCAAGGCGCGCTTCAACGTGCGCGAGCGCGACCTGGCCGGCCTCGATGCCCGCTTCGTGCCCTTCACCGCCAACACCCGCATGAGTGGCGCGGATTTCGGCGGCGCCCCCGGTGGCGCGGCGGCGCGCAGCGTGCGCAAGGGCGCGGCCGAGGCGATCCGTGCCCACGTCGACGCCCTGGGCGGCAGTTTCGCCCCGGCCGTGACGCAGACCGTGGAGGCGGTGGCGCGCCGCGGCAGCACGCCCCTGGTGGTGGCCGATGGGGCCCGCGTGCTGGGCGTGGTGGAGCTCAAGGACATCGTCAAGGGCGGCATCAAGGAGCGCTTTGCCGAGCTGCGCCGCATGGGCATCAAGACCATCATGATCACGGGCGACAACCGCCTGACCGCCGCCGCCATCGCCGCCGAAGCCGGCGTGGACGACTTCCTGGCCGAGGCAACGCCCGAGGCCAAGCTCGCGCTCATCCGCGAACACCAGGGCCAGGGGCGCCTCGTGGCAATGACGGGCGACGGCACCAATGACGCCCCGGCCCTGGCCCAGGCCGATGTGGCGGTGGTGATGAACACCGGCACCCAGGCGGCCAAGGAAGCCGGCAACATGGTGGACCTCGATTCGAATCCCACCAAGCTCATCGAGATCGTCGAGACCGGCAAGCAGATGCTGATGACGCGCGGCGCGCTCACCACGTTCAGCATCGCCAACGACGTGGCAAAGTATTTCGCGATCGTTCCGGCCGCTTTCGTGAGCACCTACCCGCAGCTGGGCGCGCTCAATGTGATGGGCCTGGCCACGGCATCGTCGGCCGTGCTCTCGGCGGTCATCTTCAACGCGCTGATCATCATCGTGCTGATCCCGCTGGCGCTCAAGGGCGTGCGTTATCGGCCGCTGGGCGCGGCCACCATCCTGCGGCGCAACCTGCTCATCTACGGCGTGGGCGGAATCGTCGCGCCTTTTGCAGGCATCAAGGCGATCGACCTGCTGCTCGTGGCCGCCGGCCTGAGCTGAAGACCCCTTTTTCCAGGGACACCCCAACCATGAAAACCCTCCTGCGCCCTGCCCTGAGCCTGTTCCTTGCGCTCGCGGTGCTCACCGGCATCGTCTATCCCCTGGCCGTGACGGGCCTGGGCCTCGCGCTGTTTCCTGAGCAGGCGCGCGGCAGCCTGGTGACGCGCGGCGGCGCCACCATCGGTTCGAGCCTCATCGGCCAGAGCTTCAGCGACCCCCGCCACTTCTGGAGCCGGCCCTCAGCAACGTCGCCACAATCCAACAATGCCCAGGCCTCGGGCGGCTCGAACCTGGGCCCCGAAAATCCCGCACTGCTCGACGCCGTCAAGGGCCGCATCGATGCCCTGCACCAGGCGGATCCGGACAACCACCTGCCCGTGCCCGTGGACCTGGTGACGGCATCGGGCAGCGGCCTCGACCCGGACATCACGCCGGCGGCCGCCCAATATCAGGTGGGCCGCGTCGCGCGCGCGCGCGGCCTTGCCCCCGAGCGCGTGGCCGCCCTGGTGGCGGAGCAGACCACCGGGCGCCAATGGGGACTGCTGGGCGAGCCGCGGGTCAATGTGCTGCAGCTCAACCTGGCCCTGGACGCCTTGCGCTGACCGCATCAAGGCGCAATTCACACAGCGCCACGGTTTTGCGGCCACCGCCCACGCGCTGCGAGCCGACTTCCACGAACCCCAGGCGTTCATGGAACCGCCGGGAGGCCTCATTGGGGGGCTCGATATCGAATTCGCACGTTATCGACCGGATACCCGCATCGGCAGCGCGCTGGAAGAGGTCGCGGTACAGCAAATTGGCCAGGCCCGCCTTGCGGGACGCCGCGCCGACCACGATCCGGTCGATATAGGCGAATTCGGGGTAGCGCTCGGCAAACCACCGGTAATTGGGGCTGTCGTAATCGGCGCCCGGCCGCAGCGCCAGCAGGAACGCAGCGACGCTGCCCTCGATGCCAGCGACGCGGTGATACCAGGCCTGCGCGTGCAGCGCTTGCAGCCGCGGCAAGGGCAGCGGACTCAGAAAAGCCTCGGATTCGAGGTTCAGCCGCAGTATTGCCGGAAAGTCTTCAGGCCTTGCGTCACGGATGGCTGGAAGGGTCTGCATGGCCGGTAACCGGGAGCTCCAGAGCTGGGCGGCTGCCAGCGCGCCGCGCGACACGGCGCCGCCGGCTACGCCGCTCGCCCGCGATGTACAAGCCTAAATCGTCCACGCAGGCACCGCAATGGCAAGCGCAAGGACCTTGCCCGTAAACTGCGCCGGTGCGCATCCCGGTCCCACCCTCCACTGCATCGCCCCCGCCGGCCACGCCGCGGGCTGGCCCCGAAGCGGCACGGCCGCGCCTGGTCCTCGTCGATGCGGCCCGCGGGCTGGCTATCGCGCAGATGGTGGCGTACCACTTCTGCTACGACCTCAACCATTTCGGCTGGATCCGCGCAGCCATGACGCGCGACCCGGGCTGGGTGGCATGGCGCACCGCCATCGTCGCGCAGTTCCTCTTCCTGGTGGGCATTGCCCTGGTGCTGCGCGAGCGCGCCACGCCCGCCGCGCCGCGCACCGCGTTCACGCGGCGCTGGTGGCAGATCGCGGCGTGCGCCGCGCTCGTATCGGCCGGGAGTGCACTGGTGTTCGGGCCGCGGTGGATCTGGTTCGGCGTACTGCACTTCGTCGTGGTGGCGCAGATCCTGCTGATTCCCCTGCGGCGCTGGGGCGCCGCAAACCTCGCAGTGGGCGCCCTGCTATTGGTGCTGGGGCTGACCGTGCAGTTGCCCGCGTTTGCGCCCAATGCGCTGAGCTGGATCGGGTTCTCGCCGGTCAAGCCGCTCACCGAGGATTTCGTGCCGCTGCTGCCGTGGATCGGCGTGGTGGTGCTGGGCATCGGGGTGGGGAATATCCGGCAGGGCAGCGGCGGCGGTGTCGCGAAATCCTTGCGGGCATACGAGGGGCGCGGGCTGGGAATTGCGGCGTGGATCGGGCGCTGGCCTTTGACGATCTACATGGTGCACCAGCCGGTGTTGTTTGGAGTTTTTACGCTGGTGCAGATGGCGCGGGGCAGCGCGGCGTAGCGCCCTCACCCCGACCCTCTCCCGCTCGCGGGAGAGGGGGCATAACTTCCCTGGTAAGCCGCACTCCCCTCTCCCGCGTGCGGGAGAGGGGCCGGGGGTGAGGGCGCTCACTTCGACGGAAGTATCGGAATCGTCGTCGACTGCGGCGCCACCACGAAGCACTCCGGTTGCAGGGTCACGTGCCCGATGCCATGCTCGCGCGCGAGTATCTGGCGCCCCTGGCGCAGGATGCCCGGCCAGCGCTCGATGCGCTCGATCATCAGGTGGGCCGAGGCTGCGCGTTGGCCCGGCACCATGGCCCAGATGTGCAAGTCGTGCACCGACTTGACGCCGGGAATCGACGCCAGCGCCTTGCCCACGGACTCGTAGTCGACGCCCGCGGGCACGCTGTCGAGCAATACGAGGGTGGTCTCGCGCAGCACGCCGAAGGTCGAGCGCAGGATGAGCCCGCTCACCAGCATCGACAGCAAGGGATCCACCACCGTATAGCCGGTCGTGATGATCACCACGCCCGCAACCAGCGCGGCCACCGACCCGAGGAGATCGCTGATGACGTGCAGCAGCGCGGCGCGTATGTTGACGTTGCCGTGATCGTGCGAGAGCACCCAGGCCACGAGCAGATTGACGGCAACGCCCCCCGAGGCGATCAGCGCCACCGCCCGGCCGTTGACCGGCACGGGGCTGGCGATACGGTTGACACTTTCGACGACCAGCCAGATCACCACGGCGAGCAGGGCAAGGGAGTTGACGAAGGCGGCAATGACCTCGCTGCGCGCCAGGCCGTAGGAATGGCGCGCCGAGGCGGGCCGCTGGGCGACGATGTGCGCTGCCAGGGATAGTCCCAGGGCGGCGGCATCGGTGAGCATGTGGCCGGCGTCGGCCAGCAGCGCCAGGGAGCCCGACCAGAGCCCGCCGGCAAATTCGACAAGCGCGAATCCGCCAATGAGCAGCAGCGCCACGATCAGCGCCCTCGAGCCTCCGGACGGGGCTTCGTGGCCACGGCCGTCGCCATGGGAATGGGCGCCGAAACCGCCGTGGCCGTGCGCGCCGCCGCCACCGGCCGCCGGCACGGCGCGCAGGCCGCGGTCATGGCCGTGGATGTCATCGTGCCCATGGGTGGCGCTGTGCCCGTGGCCGTCATCGTGACCATGGGCGGCGCCGTGCCCATGGCCGTCATCGTGACCATGGGTAGCGCCATGCCCGTGGCCACTGTCGTGACCGGTTTCGTGCCCGTGGCCAGGGCCATGCGCGTGGCCGCCCTCGTGCCCGTGCCCGTGGCCGCAATCGGCGGCACCGCGCCCCATGCTGCGCTTGAGCGTCAAGCGGGGGCGGACGCGAAGTGCACGGGGCAGCCTGTCTTGGCGCGCACTTCTTCGGCCGTGACTCCTGGCGCCAGTTCGGCGGCATGCAGGCTGCCGTCGCGCACATCGAAGACGCCCAGGTCGGTGATGATGCGGTTGACGACTCCGACGCCCGTCAGCGGCAGCGTGCAGTGGGTGAGGATCTTGTGCTCGCCGCCCTTGGCGCAGTGCTCCATGAGCACGATGACCCGCGCGACGCCGGCGACCAGATCCATGGCTCCGCCCATGCCCTTGACCAGCTTGCCCGGGATCATCCAGTTGGCCAGGTCGCCCGCCTGGCTGACCTGCATCGCGCCCAGGATGGCGAGATCGATATGGCCGCCGCGGATCATGCCGAAGGAGTCGGCGCTGCTGAAATAACTCGAGCCGGGCAAGGCCGTCACGAGTTGCTTGCCCGCATTGATCAGGTCGGCATCGACCTGGGCTTCGGTGGGGAAAGGCCCGATGCCCAGCAATCCGTTCTCCGATTGCAGCATGACATCGACACCGGGCGGAATGTAATTGGCCACCAGGGTGGGCATGCCGATGCCCAGGTTCACGTAATAGCCGTCGCGCAGTTCGCGGGCGGCGCATTGCGCCATTTGTTCGCGGCTCCAAGCCATGCCCATGCTCCTTTTCGTTGCACCCCGGGCGCATGCCGCGCCGGCCTTGCGGGGAAAACCTTGCTGGTTCAGCCCGGACGTACCGTGCGCTGTTCGATGCGTTTTTCCGGATGCGCGTTGACCACCAGGCGTTGCACGAAAATCCCCGGCGTGTGGATCTGGTCGGGGTCGAGCGCGCCGTTGTCGACGATTTCCTCCACCTCGGCAACCGTGACCTTGCCGCACATGGCCACCACGGGGTTGAAGTTGCGCGCGGTCTTGCGGTAGACCAGGTTGCCCTGCCGGTCGGCCTTCCAGGCCTTTACCAGCGCGATGTCGGCGCGCAGCGAACGCTCCATGACATAGCGCTTGCCGTCGAACTCGCGCACTTCCTTGCCCTCGGCGACCTGGGTGCCGACGCCGGTGGGCGTGAAAAAGGCCGGGATGCCGCAGCCGCCGGCGCGCATTTTCTCGGCAAGGGTGCCCTGCGGCGTGAACTCGAGCGCCAGTTCGCCGGCGAGGTACTGCCGCTCGAATTCCTTGTTCTCGCCCACGTACGAGGCGATCATCTTGCTCACCTGGCGGGTCTGCAGCAGCAGGCCCAGGCCGAAGCCGTCCACGCCCGCGTTGTTGCTGATGCAGGTGAGCTCGCGCACGCCGCTGTCGCGCAGCGCCGCGATCAGCGCTTCGGGAATTCCACACAGTCCGAATCCGCCCACCGCGACGGTCAGGCCGTTGCGGGCGATGTCGCCGAGTGCTTGCTGGGCGCTGCTGTATATCTTGTTCATGGCTGCTCCGCTGGCTAGGCTGCATTCTAGGCAATCGGCCACGGGCGCGCCGCGCGCCGGCCCTAGAATCCGCCCTGTGGGAGCCGGGCCCCGGCCGGGCGCTGCCGTCCACGGAACGGCCAGTGGCGCAGTCCGGCCGGTGCGCGCGGCACGGATACCCGACAATACCTTGATGGTAGACCTTTACCGAAGCAGCAGGAGCAAGCCGCAATATGGATGCCGTTGAGCGCGAAGCCATGGAATACGACGTCGTGGTGGTGGGCGGCGGGCCCGCCGGCCTGGCCGCGGCCATCCGCATCAAGCAGCAGGCCGCGGCCACCGGGCGGGACGTGAGCGTCTGCCTTTTGGAAAAAGGCGCCGAGCTGGGTGCCCACACCCTCTCGGGCGCGGTCGTCGATCCGCGGGCTTTCGACGAACTCTTTCCCGACTGGCGCGCGCGCGGTGCGCCCCTCGATGTTCCGGTGACCGAAGACCGCTTCCTCTTTCTCACGCAGGCCGGCTCGTACCGCACGCCCGCCTGGATGCTGCCCGGTTGCTTCACCAATCACGGCAACTACATCGTGAGCCTGGGCAATGTGGTGCGCTGGCTGGGCCGCGAGGCCGAGGCGCTGGGCGTGGAGATATTCGCGGGCTTTGCGGCCGCCGAGGTGCTCTACGACGAGCAGGGCCGGGTGGCGGGCGTTGCCACCGGCAACCTGGGCGTGGGGCGCGACGGCGAACCCACGGCCAACTTCCAGCCGGGCGTGGAATTGCGCGGCAAGTACACCCTGTTTGCCGAAGGCGCCCGCGGGCACCTGGGCAGGCAGCTCATTGCGCGCTTCGACCTGGCAAAGGGCCGCGACCCTCAGACCTACGCCATCGGCATCAAGGAGCTCTGGGATATCGAACCGGCCCGCCACCAGCAGGGGCTGGTGGTCCACAGCGCCGGCTGGCCGCTCGACAGCCAGACCTATGGCGGCTCGTTTCTCTATCACGCCGCCAACAACCAGGTCAGTGTCGGCTTCGTGGTCGGATTGGGTTACCGCAACCCCTATCTGTCGCCCTTCGAGGAATTCCAGCGCCTCAAGACCCACCCGGCCCTGCGCGCCTTTCTCGACGGGGGCAAACGCGTTGCCTACGGCGCCCGGGCCATCACGGCCGGAGGGCTGCAATCGCTGCCGCAGCTCACCTTCGCCGGCGGCGCCCTCATCGGCTGCGAGGCCGGCTTTCTCAACGCAGCGCGCATCAAGGGAACCCATGGAGCGCTGGTCTCGGGCATGCTCGCCGGCGCCGCCGCCCATGCGGCCGTGGCGGCCGGCCGCAGCGGCGACGAGCTTGCCGACTATCCGGCCGCGCTGCAAAAGAGCTGGCTCTGGCAGGACCTGCACGCGACGCGCAATTTCAAGCCGTGGATGGACAAGGGCCTCGTCGCCGGGAGCCTCATGTTCGGCATCGACCAGTTGCTGCTGCGCGGGCGCGCGCCCTGGACCCTGCACCGGACTACCCCGGACCACGCCAAGCTCCTGCCCGCCGACCAAAGCACGCCCATCGCCTACCCCAAGGCCGACGGCAAGTTGAGCTTCGACCGCCTCTCCTCGGTTTTCGTGTCCAACACGAACCACGAGGAGAACCAGCCCTCGCACCTCACCCTCAAGGACGCCTCCGTGCCGGTTGCGGTAAACCTCGCCCGCTATGCAGGCCCGGAAGCCCGCTATTGCCCGGCCGGCGTGTACGAGTTCGTCCGCCAGGACGACGGCGCCGAGCGGCTGCAGATCAACGCCCAGAACTGCGTGCACTGCAAGACCTGCGACATCAAGGACCCAACGCAGAACATCGTCTGGGTGGTGCCCGAGGGCGGCGGCGGGCCGCGTTACCCCAATATGTAGTTCCGGCGGTTCCAGCCCACCGGGCAGCGCCGCGTTGGTGCGGCGCGATCCGGGCGGGTGCGTCCGGGCACCACGCCCGTACACGGCCCGCGCCGGCCCGGTCGAAATCGTTCCTTCCGAGAACGGCATGGGGCCACATTGACAAGAAAATCACTGCCGACTGGATCCTGCAGGACGGGCCGTTGGGCGTTACAGTCGGAGCCTGTCAAGAGCGCACTTCGCACGCCGGCATCTTGCCGCGCGGCCCGATAGCGCCGGATTCCGGGGGGAATCGTTGGGAGCCAAGCGTTGGACCGCGCAGGAGCGTGCGCTCGGGATGGATAGGTCCATTACCCGCCGCGATGTTCTCCATGGCCTTGCAGCGGCGGGCGCAGGCGCCTGGGCGGGGGCCCTGCTGCCCAAGGCGGCCCGGGCGGCCGAGTCCGCTGCGGGCGCCGATGCCGGCTATCCGCCCGCCTGGACCGGGATGCGCGGCTCGGCGCCCGGCACCTTCGAATCGGCCCACGCGCTGCGCGACGGCATGCAATGGCCCGAGGCTGCCGATTCGGGCGAAACCTATGACCTGATCGTGGTGGGCGCCGGCCTCAGCGGCCTGGCGGCGGCGTATTTTTACCGGGCGCAAGCCAGGCCCGGCGCCCGAATCCTGCTGCTCGACAATCATGACGACTTCGGCGGCCACGCCCGGCGCAACGAGTTTGCGCTCGGCGGCCGCCTGCATCTGGGCAACGGCGGGACGCTCATGATCGACAGCCCCCGTCCGTACTCGGCGACGGCCGACGGCCTGTTGCGCGAACTGGGCATCGATGTCCCGGCCCTCATCAAGAAGGGCCAGCTGCCGGAGATCTTCGATGAACTGGGCAGCTCCCGCGGCATGTTCTTCGACCGCGAAACCTTCGGCCGGGACCAGCTCGTAGCCAGCAGCAAGGGCAAGTCCTGGGTGCATAACCTGCAGGACGCGCCCCTGAGCGCCCAGGCCAAGGCCGACCTCCTGCGCATCGAGGAAGGCAAGGTCGACTACCTCGCCGGCAAAAGCTCCGCCGAGAAGAAGCTCTTCCTGTCGCGCATCAGCTACCGCGATTTCCTGCGCGACATCGCCAAGGTAAACGGCGAGGTGCTGGCGGTATACCAGTCGCACACCAAGGGCGAATGGGGCGTGGGCATCGACGCCGTATCGGCGCTCGACTGCTGGGGCATAGGGTCCAAGGGCTTCCAGGCAATGGCGCTCGAGGACGGCGAGATCCCCCGCATGGGACCTACGCCCGCCGGATATGCCGCAACCGGCGGGTCCTACCGCCTGCATTTCCCGGACGGCAATGGAACGATTGCGCGGGCGCTGGTGCGCTCCCTGATTCCCGCCGTTGCACCCCCCGGCGACATCGCCCAACTGGTAACGAGCCGATTCGACTACACCAGGCTCGATGAGGCCGGCGCGCCGGTGCGGCTGCGCCTGAACAGCACGGTGATCCGGGCGCGCAATGCGGCGGCGGGAACGGGCGCGCAGGCGGAGGTCACGTACCTGGCCGCAGGACGCCCCGTGCGCGTACGCGCCCGCAACTGCGTGCTGGCCTGCTACAACATGATCATTCCCTATCTGTGTCCGGAGCTGCCCGCGGCGCAGAAGGAAGCGCTGCACGCGCTCGTCAAGACGCCCCTGGTCTATACCAATGTGGCGCTGCGCAATGCGCGCGCCTTCCACAAGCTGGGGGTGAGCCGCATCGAGGCGCCGGGCTGCTACCACACGGGCGTGTTCCTCAATCCCATCATGAACATCGGCAGCTACCACGGACCGCGTTCGCCCGACGAACCCACCCTGGTCCAGATGCACCGCACACCGTGCAAGGAAGGCCTGAGCGAACACGAGCAGAACCGCGCCGGGCGCGCCGAGCTCCTGGCCACGAGCTTCGAAACCTTCGAGTTCAAGATCCGCGACCAGCTCGGCCGCATGCTGGGGCCGGCCGGCTTCGACCCGGCCGCCGACATCACGGCGATCACGGTGAACCGCTGGCCGCATGGCTACGCGCCCGAATACAACCCACTCTTCGAGCCCGAGCTGCCGCCGGCGCAGCGCCCCCACGTGGTGGGTCGCGCGCGATTCGGGCGCATCAGCATCGCCAACTCCGATTCGGGCGGCGCCGCCTATACCGATGTGGCCATCGACCAGGCAAGGCGCGCGGTAGACGAACTGTTGAACGATGCCGGTGCCTGAGGCGCGCGGCGCATACCGGTGTTGCGCGCGCACCACGAAGCGACGCACGGGCAGTTACAGCGGCACGGCTTCAAGTCAAACTAGAAAAATGCAGTAGGCAGGCAAACAGCGATGGAGAGGAAACCATGAAAATCGACACGGGACGAAAACCCGCACCGCATTGTCGCCCGCGCGGCAATGTTGCTTTGCGCGCGCTGCTGGTGGCGGCTTTTGCCGCTGGCGCGGGCCACGGGGTGCTGGCGCAAACCGCGCCGGCCGATGCTCCGGCGCCTGCGCCGGCGGCCGATGCAGCGCCGGTTGACCTCGGAACCCTGCAGGAGATCGTCATCACGGCGACCCGCCACCAGGAGGTCATGAGCAAGGTGCCGGTGAGCGTGAGCGCCTTCTCGCAGGAAACCCTCGATCTCAAGGGCGTCAAGGATTTTTCCGACATCGCCAAGTACACGCCGGGCGTCAACATCGACGCCAACGGCAGCAACAACATCTCGATCCGCGGCATTTCCTCCTCGGGCGGCTCGGGCACCACCGGCATCTACATCGACGACACGCCGATCCAGATGCGGGCGCTGGGCTTCAACGCGGACGACACCCTGCCCAAGACCTTCGACCTCGAACGCGTCGAGGTGCTGCGCGGGCCGCAGGGCACGCTGTTCGGCTCCGGTTCCGAAGGCGGCACGGTGCGCTACATCCTGGCCCAGCCCAATATGCACGAGGCGAGCGTCTATGCCCGCAGCGAATTGGCCTTCACCCAGGGCGGCGCGCCGAGCTACGAGGCCGGTATCGCCGGCGGCGCGCCCATCGTCGACGGCACCCTGGGCGTGCGGGCCAGCATCTGGTACCGCCACGACGGCGGCTGGATCGACCAGATCAACCCCTTCACGCTGGGCACGGTGCAGAAGAACTCCAATTTCGGCGACGACGTCGTCATGCGCGTCGCCGCCAAGTGGGCGGTCAACGACCTCCTGACCATCACCCCCTCGATCCTGTACCAGGATCGCAATACGAACAATGTCACGGCCTACTGGCCCATCTACTCCAACCCGGACAGCAACAGCTACAAGAATGCCGATCCGGACCGCCGTGCCGAGCCGGACCACTACTACCTGCCCTCGCTCAAGATCGAGACCGAGGTCATGGGCGCCTCGCTCATTTCCAACACCTCGTACTTCTCGCGCAAGGACCTGAGCGGGTACAACGGCACGGAATACAACCTGAGCTACTACCAGACCTTCAACTGGCTCACGCCGAGCAACATCTTCCAGAGCCAGGGTTATTACCCCCTCATCGACGGCAACGGCCTGCACCTGCCCGCCGCATTGCAGGGCTACCGCGCCCCGGCAACCGTCACGAACCAGCAGGACGACTTCACCCAGGAAATCCGCCTCCAGTCCAACGACCAGGACAATTCGCGCTTCACCTGGACCACCGGCCTGTTCTTCTCCTCGAACCGGCAAACGAGCGTCGAGGAAATCAACGATCCGCAGATGTACACGCTGTTTTCGGGCCTGTTCTCCGGGCCAGCTGCGGTAGCCTCCTCGGCCGCCGAAAATCCGCCCTACACCTGCAACTACACTCCCGGTGCCAATGCGGCCGTGCTGCAGGAGGAGCAGGTCTACTGCGCCAACGGCGCCACGGTGCTCGAACCGCTGCTCGCCAACGGCGACTCGTACTACAACTACAACTTCAGCCGCGACAAGCAGATCGCCATCTTCGGCGAGACCAGCATCAAGATCACGGACAAGCTCAAGGGCATCGTCGGCCTGCGCTA
>Ga0181519_10002222_pt1 | contig 16620 bp, 13 predicted proteins | sample PEATcosm2014_Bin_26_FD_121102 | JGI IMG/M metagenome (GOLD analysis project Ga0181519, IMG submission 121102) | Peatland microbial communities from MTU Mesocosm Facility, Houghton, MI, USA - PEATcosm2014_Bin02_10_metaG | ecosystem: Environmental > Terrestrial > Soil > Wetlands > Peat | place...
CCATCAACGCCATGCAGAAGGAAGGGTCGAAAGGCTCCCTGCGAGGAAAGTTCAAACGAGCCGGATGGGACGACGACTTCCTCCACCGGTTATTGGAGATGTTTTGAAATGCGTTTGCCCTGACCCCGCGCCCCAGATGCTTTGCCAGCATGGACTCCAAGTGGTCCTCAAAGATGGGCACGCCGCCTTCGCGCAGCATCTTGACCTTGGCCTCGTCGTTGTCGACGCAGACCACTGAATGCCCCATATCGGCAAAGCAGACCGCTGCAACCAGTCCTACATACCCTGAACCAATGACACAAATTGACACTTGCTCCGTCGTCATATGAATGAATTCCCAGGAAGAACACTGTGAGTCAGGTAATGGATTGCGATTACAGGTAAACCAGCGTTGATCCCAACCAGGTTCTGGACAGATCTCCCAAAAAGCCTTTCGGGCCAGAACCACACTCACAAATCTCCAGGCTACCTTATTGGGCAATGAACGCCTTTGGCGTCATGGCTAGCGCAATTGCCCTCCAACCAGAAGCAGTAGATACTGTCAGATGGAATCTACGCACCTACCTCTTTCGAGATAAAAAACGGAACGCCTCCCTGCCGATGTGAAACGCGCTCGCCTCAGCAACACCTGTTTGCCACATACCACTCGTACGCGCTCTTCAAGCCCGTTTCGAAATCCGTGCCGGCGGTCCATCCCAGGGCGCTGAGGCGGCTAACGTCCATCACCTTACGCGGCATGCCGTCCGGCTTGGTTGCATCGAAGCAGAAAACCCCGTTCCAGTCTATTACTCTGGCAATACTCTCTGCCAGCTCCAGGATGCTGATGTCGTGTCCTGTGCCCACATTCAAGAACAGTTCATCCGAATAATTCTTCATCACAAAAACACAGGCATCGGCAAGGTCTTCGGAATAGAGAAACTCGCGCTTTGGATGCCCGGTGCCCCACAACTCCACTGTCGGTCTATTGGCCACCTTGGCAGCATGAATCTTCATGATGAGAGCAGCAACCACATGGCCACCCTCCGCGTCGTAACGATCTTGAGGCCCGTAAAGATTGGTCGGCATGACGGAGACAAAGTCACAGCCATACTGTCTCCGGTAAGCTTCGCACATTTTAATTCCGGCGATCTTGGCGATCGCATACATTTCATTGGTTGGCTCCAAGGCCCCGGTCAAGAGCGCCTCTTCCCGCATTGGCTGCTCGGCAAAGCGCGGATAGATGCACGACGAGCCGAGAAACAATAGCTTTTGAACGCCCGTCTTCCACGCCGAATGAATGATGTTAGTCTCGATGACAAGATTCTCGTAGAGAAACTCGGCGGGCCTGACCATGTTGGCCAGAATTCCGCCTACCGTCGCCGCAGCTACAAACACCGCATCGATCTTTCTGGCCGCCATCCAAGCTTCGACATCCGCTTGACGCAACAGATTCAGTTCGCCGCGCGTTGCCGTCACTTGTTCGCAACGCTCGCTCGCCAAACGCCTGCTGATGGCCGCTCCAGCCATGCCCCGATGGCCCGCTACCCACACTCGGCGGCCAGCAAGATCAAATTCACTCATTCCCAATCCCTCGCACCCTGGACTCTTCGGCAACCACTCTCAAGTCCGAATTCAACATGTCGGAAATCAATTCATCGAAGCTCACCTTGTGCTTCCAGCCCAAAACCCTACGCGCTTTCGATGAGTCGCCCAGCAGCAAATCCACCTCGGTGGGCCGAAAGTAGCGCTGGTCGATCTTTACCAGCGTCTCGCCGCTGACGCTGTCGATGCCCGCCTCGTCGACGCCCGTTCCCTGCCATTCAATGGAGCGGCCGACCTTGGAAAATGCAATCTCCATGAACTCGCGCACGCTGTGCATCTCACCCGTTGACAGCACATAATCATCTGGCGTTTCCTGCTGAAGAATCCGCCACATACCCTCGACAAAATCCCGTGCATGTCCCCAGTCGCGCTTGGAGTCCAAGTTTCCAATATAAAGCGTCTTCTGCACACCCAAATGAATGCCCGCCACAGCGCGCGTAATCTTGCGCGTCACAAACGTTTCTCCCCGAAGCGGGCTTTCGTGATTGAACAGAATCCCATTGGACGCGTGCAGGCCGTACGCCTCGCGGTAATTCACCGTGATCCAATAAGCATAGAGCTTGGCTACCGCGTACGGGCTGCGCGGATAAAACGGCGTCGTCTCTTTTTGCGGCGTCTCCTGCACCTTCCCGTAAAGCTCCGAGGTCGATGCCTGATAAAAGCGCGTCTTGTCCACCAGCCCCAGAATCCGGATAGCCTCCAAGATGCGCAACGCGCCGGTTCCGTCCGCGTTGGCCGTGTATTCGGGAGTTTCAAAGCTTACCTGTACGTGGCTTTGCGCGGCCAGATTATAGATTTCATCCGGCTGCACTGCCTGAATGATCCGAATCAAATTCGTCGAATCCGTCATATCCCCGTAGTGTAGCTGAAACTGGCTGTCCGGCACGTGCGGATCCTGATAGATATGATCGATGCGCGCGGAGTTAAACGAAGACGACCGCCGCTTGATTCCATGCACAAGATAGCCTTTCGACAGCAGCAGGTCTGCCAGGTAGGCGCCATCTTGGCCGGTGATGCCAGTAATGAGAGCGACTTTCCGCATGACTTTCTCCTAGATGTTTCTTGGGTGTTTTCGTCTGATGGATGAACGTTGAATGGATGCTTGTGTCGTCAGTATCGCTCGGCTCGACGGTACTGCCCGCCATGATGTCTTCGGAAGATCGCTCGTATCTTCACTCGGAAAGTCCACCGTGCAAATGTCCGCGGAGAGAGTTAGCTTCTAAGAGCACACTTCCTCGATTGCACCCCGTTTCCACCCTTTCAGTATACGGCAGGAAACCCCTGAACGTGCGCAGTGAAAGCCGGTGCTTTTCAGCTTAGTACAACCCTGCCCGGTAACTGGGTCGTTCCACTCGGTAACAATCAAAGCGGCGACAGTGGCAACTAGACCGCCGGAGCCCCCACAATGCACATGAAGGCAGTCTTTGTTGCACCAATACGGTGGATGAAGCGTCGCGATCAATGGGCGACGGCAGTGCAATTGCGCAGGAGGAGATCGCCCCCTAAGAACAGTATCCAGATCCAGAGGGCGAAACGCAGAGGCCGGCGAGGAATGCGCTGGCTGAGGAGCGTGCCGCCCAGGGCGCCGAAGGTGCCGCCTGCGATCAGATGTAGAAGAAGCGGTTGGTTGGCGGCCCTGGAAAACCAGTGCGCACCGCTGCCGATCAGTGAGAGAATCAATCCAAAGACAATGTCTGTGCCCACCGCCTGCACCGGGGTTAGTGGCGTCAGGCTGAGCAGTGCGGCATTGCCCAGCGCGCCCGCGCCTGCGGAGGAAAATCCCACCTCTGCGCCCACCGGCAACATCAGCCAAGGCATCCAATGACTGCGGTCCGTCACACCTCTCTCGCCGTGTACAAGACGCAACGTAAAGAAAATCTGCCAAGTGGCAATGGTGACCAGAATTAGACCGAGAAGAAGATTGAGCAGATTCTGCGAACCCACCGTGACGAGATGATGAAGAAAGAGCGAGCCGGCGAGCACTCCTGGAATGCCTCCCAAAAGCATATAACCAAGTGTGCGCCACGCCACATTGCGGCGCAGAATCTGCGCCGGAGCCAAAATCAGTTTGACGGCAGCAGAGAAGGTTAGTCCCAGCCCCACCGCAACAGGCGCGGGAACGCCCAAAAACAGGACCAAGACCGGCACCGTGATTGTGCCAGCTCCAACTCCAGTCAGGGAGATGAAGAAAGCGATCATGCATCCAATGCAGTAGTCCATTCAATTCTCCAGAGCGGCTTGCGCGAACTGAAGCTGCGAATGATTCATGCCATGCCCGTAGGGGCGTCAGGAAGGATTCCACTGTGACGCAGGAGGCGGTCCAGGGGCGCGGCGAAGGCTTCGGAATTCTCCGTGTGGCATCTCTCTTCCATACCGCCGATGCGGATCTTCACCCATTCGCTGTCGTCGCATTGAACAACCAGTGCCAGCAAGCCGGCCTCGGCCTGCCGTCTGGCCAACGCCTCCAGTAGCGATGGATGTTGGCGGAAGAACACGTCGTCTCGATCGTTGTGTTGGGAGATGAGGCCAGCGCAGAACAAATCTCGCTCGATGCGAAATAGCACGCTTTCCGGGCCGGTCAATTCAAGCATTCCACCGTAGTGCCCCCAACGAACTGACCTCTCGTGCTCGGTCACGGGTCCGGCATCGACAGATTCGTCTTCCACAGCGGTATCGGGGTAAGTTGCGCGAATCATACCCGCCGCTGCCGTGCTGTTGGTTTCGGGATCGATCAAGATGAAAGAGCCGGTGGTGCGGTTCGCACTGTAGGCGTCGGCGGCGATGGGGCGGAGCAATTGCAGATTGGCCACGCAGATGCCGTTCATCTCCAGTGCTGTAGCGGGAACGTGCGCGAGCGTATCCACTTCGACCCGATACTCAAGCTTGGAAACCAGCGCCGGAATCGTATGGCTGGCGTGTTTGAGCAGATAGCGCCGATTGCATTCCAGCGGGCGCTGGTCCATCCAAACGAGCGCGGCCTGCAGTCGTTGAGTAACCACTGCGCCGGTCCCCGCAGTTACGAGTAGATGGCCGCGGCCAATATCCAGCGGGCGATCCAGAACCAGCGTGACGGAGAGCGGTACACACGCTTCAGGAAGATCGCCATCGAATGTGACAATCCGTTCTACACTGGCGCTGTAACCGGAGGGCAGCACGGTGACGGCATCGCCCGGACGCACACGGCCGGAAGCGATCTGTCCAGCGAATCCGCGAAACATCGCATCAGGCCGCAGCACGCGCTGCACCGGAAAGCGAAAGGGATCCTTGTCTCCGCATTCCGCGGAGGGCAGTTCCTCTAGGGCTTCCAACAGGGATGGACCGGAATACCACGGCATCTGCGGCGAACGATGCACGATGCTTTCGCCCGTCAACGCACAAATCGGAAGAAAGCGTGCCAGAACGGGGTTCCCTGTATCTTCGGCGATCCGGTCGAGAAGCCGCGAAAAATCGCTCTCCACCGCGCGGAAAACCTCTTCACTGAAGCCGACCAGATCCATTTTGTTCACGGCGACTAATATGTGCTGCACGCGCAGTAACGAAGCAATGTACGCATGACGGCGTGACTGGCGCAAAACCCCTTTGCTGGCGTCGATCAACAAAACAGCGGCGTCCGCAGTGGAGGCACCGGTCGCCATGTTACGAGTGTACTGTTCGTGACCCGGCGTATCGGCGAGGATGAATTTGCGCCGCGCCGTCGCAAAGCTGCGATAGGCCACGTCGATGGTAATGCCCTGTTCGCGCTCGGCTCGCAGCCCGTCGGTGAGCAGCGCAAAATCCGTCTCGCCGGGCCCGGCTGTTCCCTTGCCCTCAATGGCGAGCAAGTGATCCTCACAGACCGATTGCGTATCGTAAAGCAGACGGCCGATCAGCGTGGATTTACCGTCGTCAACACTGCCGGCCGTGGAGAAGCGCAGCAGGTCTTTGCCGCGCTCCTGCCTGAGGAATTCATCGATGGAGAAAAGGTCCGTTGCGGGCATCGGCATTTAAAAATATTCCTCCCGCTTTTTCAGCTCCATCGATCCTTCCTGATCGTGGTCGATAACCCGGTGCGCGCGCTCGGAAGAGCGAAACCCAACCAACTCCGCAATGATTTCCGGGATGGTTACCGCGCAGGAACGAATCGCACCGGTGCAGGGACTGCATCCCAGCGAGCGCGACCGCGAAAGAACGCGCTGCGGGCGTTCTCCCGGAAGCGCGACAAAATCCTGCTCGATCGGCAGCAGCGCCTCACCACGCACATACATCAGTCGCTCCTTGGCAAAGTACAAATCTACGACCGGAATCCGCTCCTCGTGGATGTACTGCCAAACGTCGAGTTCGGTCCAATTGGAAAGCGGAAAGACGCGAATGCTCTCGTTGGGATGCACGCGCGAGTTGTAAATGTTCCAAAGCTCAGGGCGCTGATTCTTGGGATCCCACTGGCCCGCGCCGTCGCGGAATGAATAAATGCGCTCCTTGGCACGCGACTTTTCTTCATCACGCCGTGCCCCGCCAAAGGCCGCATCAAAGTTATGGTGGCGCAGCGCGTCGAGCAGCGCCTGAGTTTTGAGCAAAGCGCAGCAGCGTTTGGTGTCGAGTGCGATCGGGTTGGCTCCGGCAGCTATGGCTGCTTCATTGCGCCACACCAACAGCTCCGCGCCAGCCGCGCGCGCCGCTTCGTCACGGAACGGGATCATCTCACGAAACTTGAAGCCCGTGTCCACATGCAGCAGCGGAAAAGGAATCGACGCTGGATAAAAGGCCTTCTGCGCCAGCCGCAGCATCACCGACGAATCCTTGCCAATGGAATACAGCATCACCGGCCGCTCGAACTCCGAAGCGACTTCACGCAGAATGTGTATGCTCTCTGCTTCCAACAAGCGAAGATGACTGAGGCTTTGTTCCATGAAGAAACCCTGGCGTATTCCGTTCTCTTCAGCGCATATTATGCTGGCAGACTTGTAGCGTGGATACCGAATGAATGGAGAGTTTCCTCGTGCAGGACACGAATACGCATGATCAGGCCGCTCGGCCCCGATAGTGGTGGCTGCGGTTTCGCCTCTCCCCTGACGGGCTTTGCCAGCAGTCTGGAGCGCAGTGCGCCGTCCAGGCTCTCCCATGGTCCGAAGCCCAGGCGATCGAGTAACGCTGGCAAAACGGTCTCTGGATCCCGTACCAACGCTTCGTAAGAAAAAACGGGCTGGCTGCGGAAGTCGCCGCCGTGGAGCATCGCCTCCAGCAAATCTGCGTACGCGGTGAGCGCTGCGTCCAGAAAATGCTCTAATTCTTGGTTGCGCTCTTTCCAAAGACCATAGTGGGCGATCATTGCCCGCCACATCTTCAGGTTGGAACGCCAAAGCTCTTCCGGGTCCCTCAGTATCCAGACAAAGCGAGCCTTGGGATAAAATGCGGCCAGCGCTGGAGAACGGTAGATGTGATTGGGGCTCTTCACCACAAGCTGCGTCTTTCCCGGCTCGGCGCACCAAGAGAGAAAAGCCTCCAGCGTTTTCAACCAGGCGGGATCGGCTTCCAACCAATAGCGCGGTTGGAGCAGAGATGTCAGTTCCGGCAGCCGCCGCGGGTCGAGAAATCCCCGGTAGACGCTGGGCACACCCATTGCCAGCAGGGCAAACTCGTCCTCCTGTGGCGAATCCACCGAAATCATCACCTGATCCATCGGGCGCTGCATTGCCTCGCCACCCGCCGGTCGGCCTGAGGGCAGCAGTAAAGAAGCAGGGTCCATGCACTGCCAGGTGCGCGGCACAGCGCACTCCGGCATTTCCGCCAGCAACTCGTGCAGCAGCGTCGTCCCCGCGCGCCAGAATCCCTGAATGAAGATCAAACCTTCGCCTTCTGAAAAGGCCGAATTCTGCGCTGCTGGAGCGGTCTTCCGCAGCAGCTTATAGCTGCGCTCCAGCCAGAAGGCGCGCCAGCGATAGAGCCAGAGAAGCGCGCGCGGCGCTTGGTCGGGTCTACCACCCTGACACAACCAGCGCGCGAGTACGCTCCCGGCAGCCAGCGACGTAGGTGCGCTCATGGCTCGAACTCCTTCAGAGAGACGCCGTGCCGCACCGCCTGCTGCAAGATTTGTCGACGCATGAATTCCGCCCGTTCGGGCTGAAGCCCAACCAGATTGGTAGACTCTTCAGGGTCCTGAGACATATTGTAGAGCTCTCTTTGCGGCCAAGGACGATTCCAGCGGCCCAAATGAGCAACGTACTTCCAAGCGCCATCGCGCATGGCAACAGACAGGGTGTGCTGTCCGATCTGAAAATCGCGGTTCATCGAAAAGATCGAGACATTCGCCGGTTTGCCAGGATATGCCTGCCCTTCCATTCCACTTGGAATCGGAAGATTCGCATAGGAAAGAATCGTGGGTTCCAGATCCACTTGCTCAAACAGTCCAGATTCCCGCTTGGCACCATGAAAATAGGGGGGCTTGAGCAGGTAAGGAATATGAATGATTTCATCAAGAAGAAGAGGACCGCCATGCATCCCATACTTTGGGTTGAAACTCTCTCCGTGATCGGCGGTCACTACGATCAAGCTGCGGTCAAATCGCCCTTGCTTTTTCAGAATTCCTAGAACATTCCCAATGGCGTCATCCGCCATCAGTATCCCCTCGTCATAGCGGCCTTCGAGTACCCGCGCGGTCTCAGGACTCATGGGGGCATGGAAATTCAACGGAGGTTGGCTTGTCGCGATCGTTCTGGCCAAGGGCGAAGACTCAAACCGGCCCAAATAAGGTGCCGGAGTTGCGTACGGGCTGTGGGGTGAGGAAATGTGCAACCAAAAGAAAAGCGGACGGTTCGCAGGCGCAGTGCGCAGCAGGGCTTCCGATCTCTCAGCATATTTCTGCGTTTTTTGGTGAATCGACAAAGCGACCCGTAGGACAACCTGGAACTCTTCGACAACCCTTTGCGGGCCTTGCTGGCCGACTATGAAAGCTGACGGGAAATGGCGCTCCAGGACTCGAGTCAAATAGGAATGGGTATCCAATTGCTCCCTGTGCGCGAGAACGTTTGCGATGCCCTGCCACTCCAGATCTGCAAAGTCATTCGAGCTTACCGTACGAATATCGTAGCCGGCGTCGGCGAGACGATTCAATAGGTTCTGGCCGTCTGTGACTCGATAGAGAGGCATCCCCAAATCTCCCTGGTGAGTCCACGGCCTGGCGCCATTCAGAATACTGGCTATTCCTGGGCGGGTCCAATTGGCATTGGCATAGAAGTTTTCAAAAAGAATGGACTGCTGAGAAAAATCATCGAGATGGGGCGAAGTTGGCCGCTGGTAGCCGTAGGTGTGGAGATGCCCTGCAGAGAGCGTATCGACGGTGATCAGGATAATATCAGGGCGGGTGCCTGACGTCGCACCCATATCGTGAATAGGGGGGGGGGGCGTGTGGGGCCGGTACCTGATCCCCGCACCCCATCCCAGAAGAAGCAGCACAATGGAAACCGCCAGGACTGTCCCCGCGATGATCCGAGGCACCAGCATCCATTCCGCTAGCCGTATCCCTTTTCTGGTGAGCCAGAATGCGAAGAAGGCAAGAGTCACAAGAATCGCATTCTTGATCCATCCATTCCCCACGGCTAGAAACGCTGGCTTCAGAGTCCTTATAGAAATGGCGAAAAGAGTGAAAAAGGCCGAGGCGCTGAGCCCGTTTTCTGCGGCTTTTCGAAAAGAAATCCCCGGAAAGAGAGAGAGCAGTCCTGCCAGCGGATAGACGCCCAGTGCAACCAGAAGGGCTGCCGGCAAATAACTCAAGAAAACCGAGGCTGCGATCACGAGCGCGCGCTCATTCCAGGTGGAGTTACCGATCACATCCGCTCCATAGCGCATCCACTCCAACGGCATCCAATAGCCCACAAAAACAACCACAAGTTGAACAGGGCTGAGAGGATGGTTCAGGATGGCCCTCATGGCGTTCGGAAAAGGGAGCCTCTTCACCGATTTCATTCCGCGCATCGCCCAAATATGCGCCGAAAAAAGGCAGCCACGCGCTTTCTGAAATAGCCCGTCAAAGCAGAGAGGAAGACAAACAACGGGGCTAGTATTTGCATCAAAAGGCTGCTGCTTGACGGATCAACATAAAGTAGGGCAAGCATGGGGAGCAATCTGGTCACGGTTTACCTTCTGCCACATCCTCGTGGCCACTGTTTGAGTGTGAAGATGGTCGAGCTTCTAGAGATGCGCGCGCCGCACAACCGGAATCAGGCACCGAATGCGAGATTGTGTATTACCGCTGCGGACTCTGACGAACATCTCGCATTTTAATATACAGCCAATTCCAGTTGCAGGGCCAAAGCCTCCAACCGATCAACGCAACCTTCTACGTTTTCCAATTCAGTATCAAGGACCAATTCCGCGAACTTTGGCTCTTCGTAGGGAGCCGAAATTCCCGTGAAGTCTGAGATCTCACCCCTGCGAACTCGTGCGTAGAGCCCCTTGGTGTCGCGTTTTTCGCAAACCTCCAGGGGGCAGCGGACGAAGACCTCGGCAAATGTGCCAGGGGGGAAAAGATCACGGATGCGGTTGCGATCCGCCTGATAGGGAGAAACAAAGGCGGCTACCACCGCGGTTCCCCCTTCGACCAGTAACCTGGCCACGCTGCCTGCGCGGCGAAGGTTCTCTGCCCGGTCGGTGGCAGTGAACCCCAGATCTGCGCCAAGGATACGGCGGAAGTGGTCCCCATCGAGATGGAATGCCTGCAGACTGCGTGCGCGGAGACGCTCAACCAAGGCTTCCGCCAATGTGCTCTTACCCGCGTCCGAAAGTCCGGTAAGCCAAATCAGCCAACTTCTTTTCACTCAGACAGCTCCCGTCAATCCTAATCAAACTGCTTCCAAAATATTACAGGATGGACAAGGCTCGTCGGATCGGGTGGAACAAGACCTTTAGAGATGAGAGCGCGGCATCGCGCGTTCCGATTTCCGAATTCAAAAACCGCCCGCTATTTACTCTCGGAGCCACCGCTCTTTACAGGAAGAAACTAAGCAGGATGCTCCCAAGCCGCTTACTCCATTACTGGAAACGCTCCCGTCGCGCGGTTAATCCCGCGCCCCAAGCGCCGCGGTAGCCTTCTCGTCGCGGGTTCCCAAAATGTTACATTAGATTGAGGAGAACGGTCTGTATGGATTTGGAAGTGAACCATCAGGATGCCCCCGCGAGCAGGATGCAGGATGCAGGCGTCTATCAGTTGCAATTCCTGGATGTTCTCATCATTCTTTTGAAGCGTCGCAAGTTTATTTTCCTTTTCACTGCCAGCGTGGCGATCTTGTCGGCACTTGTCGTGCTGCTCATCCCTAACCGTTACACCGCAAGAACGGTTGTCTTGCCCCCCGCACAGAGTTCCCCCGGGAGCGCGATTCTCAGCCAGCTTGGCGGCTCTGGGGGCCTAGCGGCTGCAGCGGGTGCAAGTCTGGGAATCAAGAATCCTGGCGACATGTACGTGGCGTTGTTTCGTAGCCGGTCCGTTGAAGATACCGTGGTGCAGCGCTTTGACCTGATGAATCGATATCACACGAAGTTTCTCTCCGATGCGTGCCACGTTCTGGAGCAAACCACCAAGGTGACCTTCGCGCCAAAGGAAGGTCTGCTCACCGTGACTGTTACGGACAAAGATCCGAAGATGTCCTCTGATATCGCCAACGGCTATGTAGAAGCCTATCGAAAACTCTCGGACAGTCTTGCTGTTACAGAAGCCTCACAGCGCCGCCTTTTCTTTCAGCAGCAATTGCTGAAAGCGAAGGAGAATGTCCTGGTGGCCGAAGACGCGCTGAAGGCAACTGAACAATCGACCGGAATCCTCCAAATCGACAGCCAGACACGCGCTCTGATTCAGGAATCAGAGGCGCTTCGAGCGCAAGTGGAAATGAAGGAAGTCCAGATTCAGGGGATGCGTTCGTGGGCCACCGAAGACAACCCTGAGATGCTTCGAGCCAAGCAGCAGCTTGCTGCCCTGCAGGAACAATTCGCTCGGGTTGCCGGTTTTGACTCTACGTCCGGCATGGTTGTTCCCAAAGGGGGCCTTTCCAACACCAGTCTGGACTACATTCGGAAAGTCCGCGATGTGAAGTATTACGAGACGATCCTTGAGCTGATAGAAAAACAATTTGAGATGGCGAAACTGGACGAGGCGCGTCAGGGCGCGGTGATTCAGGTGGTTGATTTTGCTGTGCCGCCGGAGAGGAAATCATCCCCCATGCGGTCGATAACAGTCATTGTAATGGTACTGATCGGTTTTTTTGTGGCCTGTGGGTGGTGTTTTCTCCAGGAGATCTTCAAGTACCTGAAAAGGAATCCGAATGACAGTGAGCGCTACGCTGAACTGCGAACGATCCTCCGGCATTGAGAAAGAACACAAAATAAAAGGCCGAGCGGCAGGGTTCACCGCTCGGCCTTTTATTTTGTGTTCTGCGCCTGACGGCGCGGGAACGCCGTTAGCAGCGAACAATTTTTGCAGAGTCGAGGCCTTTTGTGGCGTTGCGGGTGTCGATGACGAGTTTGGATTGCGCGACGATGGCCGGGTAGTTGTAAGCCGTGTGGTCGGTTACGATGACCACAGCGTCGTATTTGCCGAGTTTGTCGAGCGGGGTGCTTGTCATGTTGAGGTCATAGTGGCGGCCGCGGCCGACGGTGGGAAAGTAGGGGTCGTTGTAGCTGACAGCGGCACCCTTTTCGCGGAGGAGTTCGATGATGGTGAGCGAGGGAGACTCGCGCAGGTCGTCTATGTCGCGCTTGTAGGCCAGACCCAGCACCAGAATCTTCGACCCCTTTAGGGATTTGGATTGCTCGTTGAGTCCGTTGGCCACCTGTTCGATGACAAAGTACGGCATGTTGATGTTGACTTCGCCTGCTAGTTCAATAAAGCGGGTATTGAAGTCGTATTGCCTAGCCTTCCACGACAAATAAAACGGATCAATAGGAATGCAGTGACCACCGAGGCCGGGACCAGGATAGAAGGCCTGGAAACCGAAGGGCTTAGTCTTGGCGGCGTCAATGACTTCGTGGATGTTGATGTTCATCTTCATGCAGAGTTGCTTCAGTTCATTGACTAAAGCGATATTGACGCAGCGGTAAATATTCTCGAGCAGTTTGGTCATTTCAGCGACCGCAGGACTGCTGACGGGGACGATATGGCGGAAGATCGAGCCATAAAGGGCGGCGGAGAGTCCACTGGCTGCGGGACCACAGCCGCCAATGACTTTGGGGATGTCGTGCCGGGCGACGCTGTCGTTGCCAGGATCTTCGCGCTCGGGCGAAAAGGCGACGTGAAGGCCGGGTTCGTCGAGCGAGCGGGAGAGCTTGAGGCCCAATGGGTTATCCGTTTCGAGAAGGGGGGCAACAACTTCCTCGGTGGTCCCGGGATAGGTCGTGCTCTCGAGGATAATCAACTGACCTTCATGCACATAGGGCGCGAGAGACCCCACCGTGCTGGTGACATAGCTAAGGTCGGGTTCGTGGTACTCGTTGAGCGGAGTGGGAACACAGATGATAACGGCGTCCATCTGTGCGATTTCGGAGTAATCGGTCGTGGCGCGAAATCCGGATTGCTGGGCCTGCTGGATTTCGGCAGGCAGAATGCGGACAATGTAAGAGCCGCCGCTGTTGAGGGTGGCCACCTTGTCGGCCGCCACATCGAATCCTGTGACTTGAAAGTGCTCGCCACTGAAGAGTAGCGCCAGCGGTAGTCCAACATATCCCATTCCGACGATGCCGATGCGGGCTTCGCGGGTTTCGATCTTCTGTTTGAGCCCGACGAGGCGGCTCTCTGTCGTAGTGGTCATAGATTGAATTGTAAAACCTGTAACCCAGATCATGCTTGACTATAGCGAAACTAGATTTGGTCACCGATGTCCGGCCTAAGCTGGACAGAGTCAGTTTTTTGGCTGGGTCTCGTAGGTCGTTCCTGGAGTCAATCTGTTGAGGTGTCCGTAAAATGTGGGGTCTCGAACAGAGTCAGGCTGAGCACGTGTAGGATTTGGCAGAGGCTGGCCAGTTCAAGCCGTTTTCGCACGATAGCGACCAGTACGTATGCCGAAACGGCGATCCAGATTTGCGTTTTCACGGCGTTCTCGCTGGCTCCTTAGCCCGCATTTCTCACGGCTTGTCTTGTTGTGCAGGTTCCTGGTGGAAGAAAAATAGTGGAAAAGCCCTCTTTTCTGTGGCATAACTACGTTGTCGAGACGGAGTTGTTTCGCAGAGGAAAGGACCTTTCTCATGACAGAGTGTAATCAAGCGAGCTTCAGTTTTGCAGCCCATTTTTCGCGCCGCGTGGAGGCCGACTTCACGGCTGGGCGGGTATCCACGGACGGCGGCGCGCTTTTGTTGCGCCAGGCCGATGGCAAGATCGGCTTGCTGGACCGGGTGTCCGCTTGCTTTACCGACAAGCGGTCGCCTCTGTTGCTTCGGCACCAGCTCGGGGAAATGCTCAAGCAGCGCATCTACGGCCTGGCGCTCGGTTATGAGGATCTCAACGATCATGAGCAGTTGCGCTACGATCCACTGTTTGCCGTGCTCAGCGGCAAGCGGAAACTGGACTCGCCGCTGGCGGGAAAGAGCACGCTGAACCGGCTCGAACTTACGGGTGGCTGCAAGCGCTACCACAAGATCGACTACCAGCCGGAGAAGATCGACGCGCTGCTCTGCGCGCTGTTTATCGAGTCGCACGCCGCGCCGCCGGCCGAGGTTGTGCTCGGTCTGGACGCGACAGACATCCCCCTGCACGGCCATCAGCCGGAGCGGTTCTTTCACGGTTACTACGACAGTTACTGCTATCTGCCGCTGTATATCTTCGCGGGTGATCAGTTGCTCGGCGCGCGCTTGAGGCCGGCCAACGTGGACGGGGCCGCGGGTGCGCTGGAGGAGGTCAAGCGCATCGTCGCCGAACTGCGCAGTGCCTGGCCTGCGGCGCGCATCGTTCTGCGCGGCGACTCCGGCTTTTGCCGCGAGGAACTGATGGCTTGGTGCGAAGAAAATCATGTCGATTTCCTCTTCGGCCTGGCCCGCAACCAGCGGCTCCAGAAGATCATCGGCAAGCAGATGCACGAAGCTAAAGTCGAGCATGAGCAGACGCGGAAAGCCACGCGTGTCTTCACCGAGTTTGCGTACCAGACAAAGAAAAGCTGGGTGCGGGCGCGCCGCGTGGTCGCCAAGGCTGAGTACTTGGACAAGGGCGAGAACCCGCGCATCGTGGTGACTTCGCTCGACCCGGATCAGTGGGCGGCGCGCGAGTTATACGAGAAGTTCTACTGCGCGCGCGGCGAGATGGAGAACCGCATCAAAGAGCAGATGTGCCTGTTTGCTTACCGGTTGTCGACCGAGGAGATGAAGGCAAATCAGCTCAGGCTCTACTTCTCGGCGCTGGCCTACACGCTGGTCGAGGCCCTGCGCCGTCTCGCCCTGAAGGGCACTGAGTGGGCCGAGGCGCAAGTCGACACCATCCGTCTTAAATTGCTCAAGATCGGTGCCGTGGTCCGCATCAGCGCCCGCCGGGTCCGGTTGCAGATGAGCTCGGCTTTTCCCTGGAAGGAGGTTTACATGCAGGCATGGGGGGCTTTGCGCTGCTGACAGGCCGCGCACACGCCCAAGACAAGCACGAATCCAACCCGCCGCATCAACGGCTTCGGGGAGTCGTGCCCAAAATGCGCCCCCGGATAAGAAAGGAAGAGCAAATAGGCATCTCTGGGCGGTTTCTATGCCGCTCCAGCCACCCCACCCCAGAGCAAACCACCCCCGAACGGTCCAGATCGCACCGAAATGCGCCCTGCACGGGGGATGGTGAGAAATGCGGACTAGAAGGACTTGATGCGCAGGTGCTGGTTTATCCATTTGAAGAACAGCTCCACCCGCCAGCGCTGCTTGTAAATGGCGGCGATGGTAGTGGCAGGCTGGGAGAAGTTGTTGGTCAGAAAAGCCAGCCTCATGCCGGGCTCTTCGTCCACGAAGCTGACTTTGCGCAGTCCGTCAGGATACACCGAAGCCGAGACCATCGACGTGAGGATGGCTGTCTGATCCCTACGCACATCAGTCGCGGAATCGACCACATGCGAGTGGCGTCGGCGAAGCAGTATGTTGGTTTTGGTGCGCACCACGAAAAAGGCTGACTCCGGCGTGAAGCGATAGAGCCGCTCGAAGTCGATATAGGCGCGATCCATCACGTAAAACGCGCCAGCCTCGGGCAGGAACTCGTCGAGCACCTTAACGTCCGCCACTTTGCCATCTGTGATGTGGATGAAGGTTGAGATGTTACCGCGCAGATCAAGCAGGGTGTGCATTTTGACGGCGGCTTTGTGATTCCGCAAGCGTGTCCGGGGAAACAGGCTCAAACAGAGATCGATCGTCGTAGAATCCAGCGCATACAGACTCTGCTTCAGTTCGACGCTAATCGGGCTGGCAGCATGCAGCGGTCGTGCTGTGACGATCAACACTTGTGCGAAATCGGCGGAGATGCGCCAGAGGTGCACGTCGTTGGCGTCGGCCAGCGAGGAACACAGCCACCCCGCCACGGAAGCCCATGTGGCAGAGCTTGCCGCGCAGGCGTTCGCGATAAATCAACTGCGCGAAGACCATGGCCAAATATTGGTCCCAGCAAGTAAAGCCACACGGGTTCGAGTCGCCACGATAGCGGGTAACACACATCTGAAATTCCTTGTGGGGAAGGTACTCGGCCAGTTGTGCAAACATGGTGAAACCTGCGTTTATGCACCATTGTCTCGCTGTTGCCGCCGGGAAAGCCGGATTTCAGATCGTTCCCGGTATGAGTGGCTGCACTATGCTTGTGTGCAACATGTTACGAGATTGATCGGAAAAACAGCCGGACAGAAGTGAGAATTGGTGTACTCCATTTGAGATAGCAAGTGGTTCTCAATGGCGGATGATGAAGATCCCAACACTCCTTCTCCACTTCTTTAGACACACGCCGATTCAGACTTGGTGCGTATTCCGGTCCATGTGGGCACCCGATTCCATTCGATGTGGGCACCTGATTCTGTTTCATGTGGGCGGCGATTCCGCTCTGATGTGGGCAGCATTTTCCGATTTACCGTAATCGGTGCC
>Ga0181519_10002223_pt1 | contig 16619 bp, 16 predicted proteins | sample PEATcosm2014_Bin_26_FD_121102 | JGI IMG/M metagenome (GOLD analysis project Ga0181519, IMG submission 121102) | Peatland microbial communities from MTU Mesocosm Facility, Houghton, MI, USA - PEATcosm2014_Bin02_10_metaG | ecosystem: Environmental > Terrestrial > Soil > Wetlands > Peat | place...
CCGTTCGCGATCGGGCCCTGAGCCTTCACGTATTCGATCTGTTGCTTGACGTTGGCTTCGCAGCCGACGGGATGGGTGGTGACGCAGATGAAGCCGCGCACGCGTGGCTTGATGATCATGGAAACCTCGTTCACAAAATTCGTTGATGCCGGCTCACCCGGCAAACACCGCGCATTGTAAACGAGGTCGGGCCTGGCCCGGCATTTTGGGCGGCGTTTGCGCGCCCTGTGCTTCTGTTTTGCGGCATTTGGCATTGCCCGTTCGGACAATGCCGAGCTACTTTCGGCTTATTCCGGTGCCACCACGGCCGAACGCTCGAGGCGCTTGGGAAACTGGATCTGCCGGATGCGACGCACCAGCAACGCGGCAACAACCGCCGCAATGCCCGTGAGCAGCACCCCGGCGTGGACGGCGTTCACGAGCGTCTGGCGGGCGGTTTCGACGAGCGGCGTGCCGTCGATGCCCATCGCACGCAGGTCCATCAGCAAGTCGGCGCGCAAGGCCGGATCGATCAGAATGCGCGGGTCGAGCGCGCGCGCGACGGCATGGGCGGCGGGCGTGCCGTCGTAACTCGACACGGCACCGGCCACACCGCTGGCGTACCAGTGATTGACGAGCGTGCCCACGATCGTCGTGCCCAGCATGCCGCCGACCATGCGCGTCGACTGCAACAAGGCGGTGGTGATACCGAAACGCTCGCGCCCGGCGATCTCCTGCCCGAACACATTCATGTTGTTAAGGATGAAGCCGATGCCGATGCCCGCACAGGCCATCATGAGCGCCAGCAGCCCGTGCGACGTGTCGCGATGCGCCAGCCCCACGCCCGCCGACGCTACGGCCAGCAGACAGAAGCCAAGAATCAGCATGTTGGTCGGCCGCGACAATCGCACCACGATAGGCGTATTGATGAAGCTGCCCAGGGCAATGCACGCCGCGATAGGCGTGGCGATCAGGCCCGCGCCCTGCGGGCTCAGACCGAACCCGCCCTGCAACAGCAGCGGCGCGAAGAAAATCAGCGAATACATCACGAAGCCGATCAGCACCGACAGCGTGAAGAGCACGATGAGTTGCGGATGCCCGAACATGTCGAGCGGCACGATCGGATGCGTCGCCCGGCGCTCCGTGCGCAGCAGCATCCAGAAGCCGAACACGACCGCCGCGATCAGCAGCAGATTCCCGAGCGATGCCCCATGCGCCGGCACATTCTCGATAAACACCTGGAAGCCACCGAGCACGACGGCGATCCACATCGCGCCGCGCCAGTCCACGCGAACCTCACCCCGATGGGCAGGCGGGAATTTCGGCAGGTAGCGCCACACGAAATACAGCGCCGCCAGACCGACCGGCAGGTTCACGAAGAATGTCGAGCGCCAGCCGAAATGCTCGGAGAGCAGTCCGCCGAGCGACGGCCCGGCCGCCGTACCAATGCCATAGGCCGTGGTGATCACGACCTGCCAGCGCACCCGCGAGCGGGCATCGGGGAACAGATCGGGAACCGACGCGAAGGCCGTGCCGACCATCATGCCCCCACCGATGCCCTGCAACCCGCGCGCGAAGACAAGGAACGGCATGTTGGGCGCCAGACCGCACAGCAGCGAGGCGATGGTAAAGGTCAGCACCGAAGCGATCACGAACTGGCGACGGCCAAAGTAATCGCCGAGGCGTCCGAACACGGGCACGGTGACAACGGAGGCCAGCAGGTAAATGCTCGCGATCCAGGCGTAATACTCGAAACCTTTGAGCTCGGCAACGATGGACGGAAGGGCGGTACTGACGACTGTCTGGTCAAGAGCGACCAGCATGTTGACGAGCGCGATGCCAATCATGGCCATCAACGCATCGCGAAAAGGCAGGGGGCGCACGGCGGACTACCTGAAGACTTCATGGAGGGAAGCCGACATTTTATGCGAAAAATAATGAATATATGAACGTTCAGGCGCCATGCGGGTTTCCGGGGTGTTCCGCCCGGAACGCATTGACATCCGGCCATCCTTCTTCCCGAATCCTTTGAAGGCGCGCACTTCCGAGGGGAATTCTGAGGGGAATTCAACCGCACTCGGCGTTACGCTCACGCGCCCCGACCTCGCCCCCGCCGCCTTTATGCCTGCGGCATCGCCGAAACGAGGCGTTGTCCGATGCTGCTTTCGGACACTCCTTGGCCCCGGATCCCCGCGTTCTGGGCATCATGAACATGACTTTGGCCGATGCCGGATTGGGCCGGATTGGGACCGATTGGGCCGGACCGGCCCGCGCCGCATCGAAACCCACCGGTCAATGTGCGCAGATTGCGTCGGTCCCAGGCACACCGACCGGCATCCATATGGCGTTGCAACGTCGTCGGAGATGGCGTGCTTGGGCGACGCGAGGCAAATTCGGCAACGTCTCAACCGTTTACGAAAACTGTGACACAGCAACGGCCGCACCATCGCTCGACGCTTCAGGAAGCGTCGTCGTCACTTCTCAGGAGATCCGCCCATGAAAAATCGACCCGTGCGCGAAGACTATCGACGCTGGCTGGAGGCGAAGACCGTCACGGGGTCCGACGGCGCATCGCATTCAGCGGCCCTCCTGCCGGAACTGCCGTCATCGTTGCCGTTTTCAGGCTACGTCGTCTGGTTCCACGTGAGTCTCACGTATCTCGACATTCGCTTCGATCATCACCGCTTCGAGATCGTCACGCAGCAGGTACCGAGTGTTGCCGAAGCCTTCTTCTTCGATAGCCTCGATGCCGCTTACGGGCACGCCGCCAGTGTCGGTGAACCTTGTCTGATCCTGTTTTCGGCGGCCAGTGGCGCGGCTGTCAGCGTCGTGGGTTGATGCCTGTAGCTCGCAACAAAGACGACCGTCAGGCGCACACCGATTTGCCTCAGTGCCCCCCTTTCCCACCCCATCAATCTTCAGAGGGCATGACTATGCCGTTTCTCTCCCTGGCAATTCCGTACGCGCAATTGAACGCCGTTTCAAACGTCTCACACGTTTCACACGTTTCACACGATGTTGCCGCGCCCGCGGTTCGGCATGAGATTGCCATCGATATGGAGAAGATCGAGAACCAGTCTTACGCGTGGCCGCTCGTGTCGAAGCAGCAGGATACCCACTTTCGTCGCGCCGTCTTCCAATGCAACCCGATTCCGGTGAACGACTACTTCGATAATGCGCTCGCTGAACTTGTCACCCCGCAGTCCCAGTGTGGTGAGCGGCGATACGCCACCAACGCCGATTTGCGCGCGGCGCTTGGCGAAATCCTGGCGTTTCACCCTGGAGCCGGCACGCTCTCTATCGAGGCACGCATCAAAGCATTGAGCTTGCCGTCGCTGCTTCGCGACCATCCGGACTACCTGCCCGGGACCCTGACGGCATTGAGCTACGATGTCGGGGCGCATAGCATCGACATCGGCCGGTTCACATTTCCGGAGCCTGACACGGTGGAAGAGGCCGCGTTTCTCTTCGCCGGTGAGAGCGAACTGGCGTTTCTCCATGAAGACAACCCGCACGCCTGCCGTATCAGGGAAGATCACGCGACCATTCTCGGCTTCCACTACCGGGCAGCGGGCATGCGCGGGCATACCACCTTACCGCCCGCCGGATATGCCCTCGCGGCAAAGGACGACACGACCCTCAGCGATTTCACGGCCCAGTTGACGCGATGCCGCAAACGAAACGATCTGGTTCGAGCGCTGCGCTCGACCGACGGTCGCAACGCCCAGCACAATCCCCTCGACCTGATGCAAACCGGCCCCTGCGTGATTCTGTGATGCCGCGCTAGCCTGCGCCGCACCGCCGTCCCGAGTCTGCGCAAGCGCGTCGATCTCTCGGGAACGGCGGCCGCCGCGGTGCCGCCGGGATCAGGGATCAGGGATCAGGCCGCCGACTTGAGCCGGCGCGCGAACTTCTCGCGGAATTTCTTGAGTTTCGGGGCGACCACGTAAGCGCAGTACCCCTGATCGGGATGCTGGCGGAAGTAGTTCTGGTGATACGCCTCGGCGGGCCAGAACGTCTGCGTCGGCACCACTTGCGTGACGATCGGCGCGGGGTAGGTCAGCTCGGCCATGAGTTCCGCGATGAGATGCTCGGCGATGTTCTTCTGCTTTTCGTCGTGATAGAAGATCGCGGAGCGATACTGCGTGCCGATGTCGTTACCCTGGCGATTGACGGTGGTCGGATCGTGGATCTGGAAAAACACGACCAGCAGTTCTTCAAAGGAGACGACGTCCGGATCGTAGGTCACGCGCACCACTTCCGCGTGGCCGGTTTCGCCCTCGCACACTTGCTCGTAGGTGGGATTGTCGACATGACCGCCTTCATACCCCGAGACGACAGACTTCACGCCGTCCAGTTGCTGATAGCAGGCCTCGAGGCACCAAAAACAGCCACCCGCCAGCGTGGCAACTTCGGTACGGGTATCGTTCGGGGAGTTCGTCTGCTCTGTCATCATGACCTCGCTTGTCGGCTACGTTTCGTGCGGCAGCGCACCAAACAAATAGGGCGGGCGATCGATGGTTCGATCGCCCGCCCTATTGTCGCGCAGAAGTCCGGCAAACGGCGCAAATAACCCTAGTCGGGACTCGCGCCGCTCACCTGCGCGTCGGCCTTGTCAGCCTTGTCAGCCTTGTCAGCCTTGCAACTGCGTGATGAGCGGATGCAGCAGCCGCGCGCCGACGCGAGCGGTCAGACCGTCGCGGTCATACGTCGGGTTGTACTCGGCGATATCCGCCACGCGCAGCTTGCCCGAGCGGCGTACGACCCCGATGAGCGCTTCGACGACTTCGAGCGCTACGCCATGCGCCGCCGGTGCGGACACGCCGGGGGCTTTTTCGCCCGGCAGCACGTCCATGTCGATGGTCAGGTACACGTGACTCACCTGCGCGAGCTTCTTCTCGAGCTTCTCGCACATTTCCGGCAAACGGTGCGCGAGCATCGTCTCGTCGAACCAGTAGTCCACGTTCAGCGAATCCGCACGCTCGAAAAGCGCGTCGGTATTGCTGTACCGGCTCACGCCCAGGCACGCGTAATGGAACGGCGCCTGACGCCCCGCGAGCAGTTGCGAGATCTGCCAGAACGGCGTACCCGAGCTGGCCGTGGGCTGTGCACGCAGATCAAAGTGCGCGTCGAAGTTCAGGATCAGGATCGGTTCGTCGCGCAGGCGGTCGCCGAAATGCTCGGCAACCCCCAGGAACGTGCCGTAGGCAATCTCGTGCCCGCCTCCCAGCACCACCGGCAGCGCGCGCGCCGCCAGCACTTCGGCCACGCGGTGGCCAAGCGCCGCCTGAGCAGCTTCCAGCCGGTCGTCGGCACACACGATATTGCCGCCGTCGAACACGGCGGGCGTGCCCTTCACGGGCAGACTCGCCAGAGCACGACGCAGCATGTCCGGGCCCGCGACCGCGCCCTGACGCCCATGATTGCGGCGCACCCCTTCGTCACTGCAAAAGCCCAGCACGACTGCGCCACCCGCGGCCTGCGACGCGTCGTACTCGCGCAGCACCTGATGCAGACGCAGGGTATGGCCGGTCTCACCGGTATCCACACGACCTTGCCAGACCGTTCGATCAATTGTCATACGTTTTTCTGCCTTGCCTTACCGTGCGATGACCGCTTGCAGGAACTCTCGCGTACGCGCTTCGCGCGGCGCGGTGAAAATCTGCTCGGGCGAGCCCGCTTCGATGATCCGGCCCTGATCCATCACGACCACCACGTCGGCCACTTCCCGTGCGAACCCCATCTCGTGCGTGACGACGAGCATCGTCATGCCATCGTTCGCGAGTGCCTTCATCACTTGCAGCACCTCGCCCACGAGTTCCGGATCGAGTGCCGACGTCGGTTCGTCGAACAACATGACTTGCGGTTGCATGGCCAGTGCGCGAGCAATCGCCACACGCTGCTTCTGGCCGCCCGAGAGCGTGCCCGGGAAGACGTCGGCCTTCGCGGCCAGCCCCACCTTCGCGAGCAGTTCGCGGGCGAGCTTCTCGGCGTCGGCGCTCTTCATGCCGCGCAGCTTGCGCGGCGCGAGCGTGACGTTATCGAGCACGGTCAGATGCGGGAACAGGTTGAACGACTGGAACACCATGCCCACTTCGGTGCGCAGGTGATTGAGCGCGTTCTCGCCCATCATCTTGCCGTGATCGACGAGCTTCTTGCCCACGATTTCGATGGTGCCCTGCTCGGCGGTTTCCAGTCCGTTGCAGCAGCGCAGGAACGTGCTCTTGCCCGAACCGCTCGGGCCGATGACCACGACGACCTGACGCGCATCGACTTCGAAATCAATGCCCTTGAGCACCTGATGGCTGCCGTAAGCCTTGCCCAGTCCTTCGATCTTCAGGATCGGGGCACCGAATGCTTTCTTCACTTCGCTCATTGCACGGCACCTCCGGCACGCAGGGACTTCTCGGCGCGCTGCAAGAGCAGCGTGGTGACACCGGTCAGAATCAGATAAACAAAAGCAATCGCCAGATACACTTCCAGCGAGCGATACGTCACGCTGATGATCTTCTGGCCTTCGTGCATCACGTCATGAATGGTGAGCAGCGACACGAGGGCAGAGTTCTTGATCAGCGCAATGAATTCGTTGCCCAGCGGCGGAATCATGCGCACCACCGCCTGCGGCAGAATCACCGAGCGCATGGCCTGGCCGTAAGGCATGCCGAGCGAGCGGGCGGCTTCCATTTGACCGCGCTCGATCGACTGGATGGCGCCGCGCACGATTTCCGAGACATAGGCACCGCTATAGATGCCCAGACCCAGCACACCGCACAGGAATGCCGGCAGCAGAATATTGAACTGAGGCAGGCCGAAGAACAGGATGAAGAGTTGCACCAGCAACGGCGTGCCGCGAATGAACGTGACATATGCGGTACAGATGCCGTAGCGAATGCGGTGCGCCGGGTTCAGGCGTCCCATGCCGACCAGCAAACCCAACACGCAGCCCAGCGCCAGTGCGCAGGCCGTTACCTCAACGGTAACGAGCGCGCCACGCGCGAGGTCCTGCCAGTTTGCCCAAACCGGCGAAAAATCGAGTTCCATGCGTACTCCGTCAGTTGCTCTACTGCTTTATTGCGTCGGCGGGCGCCGCCACCCCATTCAGCGCGACGACAACCCCGCCCGGTATTACGTTGGCGACGTGCTTACTTCGCGGTACCGAAGTACTTGCTGACCAGCGCAGCGTAGGTGCCGTCTGCACGGACCTTCTCCAGCGCCTTGTTCATCTCGTTGGTCAGCTCGGTGTCTCCCTTGCGCACGGCGAAGCCATAACGCTCAACGGTGAGCGTCTTGTCGAGCACCTTCACGCCCGGGTTAGCCTTGGCGTACAGCAGGGCTGCCGGCTTGCCGGTCACGGCGGCGTCGGCACGGCCGATCTTCACGAGTTCGAACATCTGGTCGTTCTTCTCGACTTCCACGCGCTCGACCTTCGGATAGCTTTCCTTCAGGAACTGCACCGACTTCGTACCCACCTGCACCGACACCTTCTTGCCTGCCAGATCGGCCGGTTCCTTGATGCTGGTGTTGTCAGCCTTGACCAGAATCGCCAGACCGCCGGTGTAGTACGGGTGCGTGAAGTTCACGACCTTCAGGCGCTCGTCGGTGATGTAGATCGCCGAAGCGGCCACGTCGACACGCTTGGACAGCACGGCCGGGATCAGCCCCTTGAAATCGATGTCCGTCCATTCGATCTTCTTGCCCATGGCCTTGCCCAGCGCTTCGATCATTTCCACGTCGAAGCCGGTACGCTTGCCGTTGTCCACGTATTCGAACGGCGGGAAGGTCGCGTCGGTAGCCACACGCAGCACGTCGTCGGCAGCGAAGACCTTGCTCGAGCAGGTGACGGCCAACGCCATCGTGAACAGGATGTGACGCAATTTCATCTGGTACTCCTTCGTGTAGTCTCGGTCGGGTACGACCGGTTAAAAGTACTGCAATCGATTCGAAATACGCTCGGCTGCCGCCACCGTGAGGCGGATCAGCTCTTCGTGGCGCTGCGCCACACGCACGGCCGGCGCCATCAGGGTGATGGTGCCTTCCAGACGTTCCTTGGCGGCGAACACAGGAGCCGACACGCCCCAGACGCCGAAATCCACTTCGCTCTCGGACACCGCATAGCGCTGCTTGCGGATCTCCTCGACCTGCGCGACGAGTCGCTCCTGGGCCACCGGCTGACCCGCCAGTTGACGGCCGATCAGGCTCTCGCGGGTGGCTTGCGGCAGGAAAGCGAGCAGTGCCTTGGCCGAGGCGCCATGCACCAACGGGTGCGCACGTCCCTTGGCAAAGGAGCAACGCAGCGATTGCTCGCTTTCGTGCATGTCGAGGCAGACGACCTGGCCGTTGGCCGCCACGAGCAGACCGACGGTCTCGCCGGTGCGCTGCACGAGGGCGTCGATTTCCTCACGCGCCTGCGTGACGAGATGCGAGTTGTGGTCGAAACCCCACGCCAATTGCACGCCGACCGGACCCGGTTCATAGAGCGCCTCATGGGCGTGCTCCTGCACCAGGCCCCACTTCTTGAGTGGCACGAGGTGGCGGTAAACCGTGGAGAGCGGCAGGCTCGTTTGCGCGGCGATCTCGCGTGCCGCGATCGGTCGTCCATGGCGTGCCACAGTCACAAGGACTTGCAGTACGCGCTCGGAGACCGACTGAGCTTCGGTGGTGTCCATCGTCTTAAAAACAAAAGAAAGCAAAAGAATCAGCGGGCTAGCCGCCAATGACGACATGGGCGCTATCTTGCGACGCAATTCCCAAAGTAAAAAATGCAATTCTCAGCGGATGGTAACAAAATGGGAGATTACGCATAGGGATTTTCCCTTATGCAATGCGGAAAGCGCCCATAAAAAACGCCGAATCCCTTGCCAGACAAGGGATTCGGCGTCTTCAAGCTGAAACCGAATGAAGATTCTGATTACCGACCGTCAGTTGCTTTTTACGAATCCGGCGTGGCCGATAACCAGCCGATGAGAATCGGCTTTTGCACTTTCCCAAGTGCGCTCTTCGGGAGCGCGTCGAGCATGACGACGCGTCGCGGCAGTTTGAAGCGGGCGATGCGTTCGGCCAGAAAGTCGAGCACCGTCTGCGGCGAGGCCCCCGCCGATGGCACCGGCACGATCACGGCGACGGGCACTTCGCCCCATCGCTCGTCCGGCACGCCGACGACGGCCGCCTCCAGCACCCCCGGACAATCGACCAGCGCGTTCTCGATTTCCGCCGGATAGATGTTTTCGCCGCCCGAGATGATCATGTCCTTGCTGCGGCCCACGACCTCGAAGCAGCCGTCCTCACGCAAGCGCGCCAGATCGCCCGAGTGAAACCAGCCATCCGCAAACGAAGCGTGTCCGGGCGCCCGCCAGTACTCGCGCATCACGTTCGGCGCGCGCACGAGAATCTCGCCGACCTCTCCAGGGGGAACGTCCTGCCCCGCCGCGTCGGTCAGTCTGACTTCCACGTTCGGGCACGCACGGCCGACCGCGCCGGGATGTGCCTTCGCCTCGCCGAAACGCAATGCGATCGACACCGGGCCGGTTTCCGTCGCGCCATACACTTGCCCGAGCGGGATGCCGCGCGCATGGAAGGCATCGATGACAGACATGGGCACCACGCTGGACCCGGCCATCACGCCGCGCAACGACGACAGGTCGGTCGTCGGCCACGCCGGGTGCAACTGCACCGCGCGCATCGTGGCGGGCACCATCAGCGAGAGCGTCGGACGATGCGTCTCGACATCCGCCAACCAGGCCCCCGGATCGAAGCGCGGATGCAGCGTGACGCTCGCCCCGCGCAATAGCGCGGGCAGCGTCTGAATGCAGAGACCGCCGACGTGGAACATCGGCAACGTCGAAAGCACGTGGTCATCGGCGCGCATGTCGTGGGCCCACCAACTGGCTTCGGCATTGGCCAGCAACCCGGCCTGCGTGTGCAGCGCGCCCTTGGGTTCACCCGTCGTGCCGGAGGTGTACGCGAGAAGTACCGGAGCGTCGGCCGGCACGTCCGGGTAATCGACCGGCTTGGCCGACGGCACCGCAATGAGCCCTTCGATCGGGGCGATGGCCGGCGGCGGCAGGTCGGTGATGGCGTCCTGCTCGAGCGCGTCGCGAATCTGGCGAGCGGCGTCGCGATGCGCCGCGTCGAACCACAGCACGCGCACGCCCGCATGGCGCACGATCGCCGCCAGTTCAGGCACGGCCAGACGGAAATTCAGCGGCAGGAAGATGGCACCGGCGCGAGCGCACGCAAACAGCAGCGCCAGTTGCAATTCGTCGTTCAGACCGAGGCACGCGATGCGATCGCCCGGGGCGATGCGCCATGTGCTGCGCAGATGTCCGCCCACGCGCTCGACGCGTCGCCACAGCGCACCGTAGTCGGTCAGCTCCGATTCACAGCCAATGCCGCAACGCAATGCCAGCCGCTCGGGCGTGGCGCGTGCGTGACGAGCTAGCGCTTCTACAAAAGGCGTCAACTGGTTCTCCGTGACAAGACAGACGGCAAGGCTTTGGCCCGGCGACCGGTTCGCGATCGCGTCCGAGACTGTGCTCCTTGCGATCCTTGCGATCCGTAAGATTCGTGCAATCTGCGCGATCGGGCCGCCAGCCTTGCGGGTTCAGCGTTCAGCGATGTCGGCGCGCCGCTTACTCGTCGCGCTCGCCCGGTTCGTAGAGCGCCTCACGGCCGATGCGGTCGAGACAGAGCTCCGCCGTCCAGGGCAGCATCAATGCACCGCAACGCGAATCACGATACATGCGCTCGAGCGGCAGCGTCTTGAGCATCGACTGCCCGCCGCACGTGCGAATGGCGAGACGGCACAGCTCGTTGGCATTCTCCATGATCGTGTACTGCGCCGCGTACGCACGCAGACGCGCCTCCTTGCCCGGATCGGCCCGGCCGTCCTGCAAGGCGCGCAGGAACAGCGCGCGCGTCTGCTCGAGCATGATGTGCATCTGCGCAACCGCGATCTGCTTGGTCGGATACATGCGACGCTTGACCGGCGCGCCCATGCCCTCCGCCTCCCCGCGCAGATAGCGCACTGTGAAGTCGTAGGCCGCCTGAGCGATCCCCATGTACGTCGGGGCGAGCGTCATGAACATGTGCGGCCAGCGGCTCGCGGCCTGATAGTAGACGCCGCGCGGCATCAGTTGCAGCTCGTCGGGAACGAACACGTCCTTGAAGAGCAGCGTGCGCGAGACGGTGCCACGCATGCCGAGGGGGTCCCAGTCGCCGGTCACGGTCACGCCCGGGGCGTCGCCCGGCACGGCGATGTAGAACGTGTCCTTCATCGACAGTTCGGGCTTGTCTTCGGTACACAGCACGCCGTAGTAGTTTGCCGCCCCGGAGAGCGACGCGAAGATCTTGCGTCCATTGATCTTCCAGCCGCCGTCGACCTTCGTCGCCGTCGTGCCGAACGGTGCCTTGCCCGCCGCCGCCGCACTGCCCTCGGAGAACGGCTGCGCGTAGATCGCCCCGTCCTGAATCACGCGCGCGAAGTGATGCTTGCGATACCCCGCATGCTCAGTGCGTTGCTCGGGCGTCATGTCGAGATCGTCGGCCAGAATGCCGGTCCACATCATCGAGCACGTATGCATGTTGAACGTGAGCGCCGTGGCGCCGCAGTGGCGGCCGAGCTCGGCGGAGACCATCATGTACGTGGCGAAATCGGCGCCCAGACCGCCGTCCGCTTCGGGAATGCACAACTTCAGCAGGCCGGCGGCGCGCATGTCGTCGTAGTTCTCGAACGGGAACGACGCTTCACGATCCCAGCGGGCGGCACGCGGCGCGAGCGACTCGCGTCCCACCTGCTCGGCCAGCGCCAGCAAGCGCCGCTGCTTGTCCGTGAGCGGGTAGTGCTCGCCGACGATCGAAGGGGGCTGATAGGCCACGGTAGTCTCCTAGAGTGTTGCGAGGAAAGCGCGCACCTCAGCGTCGAATGCCGCCTGATGCGTCAGATTCATGAGATGCCCGGCGCCGGGCAGGCACACGTAACGGGCATCCGGGATGGATTCGGCCATGCGCGCCATGACCTTCGGCGGCGCGTTGGTGTCGTGTTCGCCCGCAATGAGCAACACCGGCACCGCGAGGCGCGCGAGGGCGGCGCGCTGTTCGAAGCCCACGAGGGCTTGCAGCGCAGCGCGGTAGGCCTCGGGGGTGAGGGCGCCCATCGCGTCGACGGCCAAGGCGTGCGCACGTGCACGCGCGGCGGCGTCGGGTTCGCCCAGCATGCCGGGCACGATCGCTTCGGCCATCTCGCGCAGGGTTTTGCCCGCGTCGAGCGGCGCGGTGCGCTGGCGCACGAATTCGCGTTGAAAGTCGCCATCCGGCTTGCCGAATGCGGGCGATGTGCCGCACAACACGAGCGCCGCAATGTCTCGCGTGAACGGCTCGCCACGCGCCATCAACTCCTGCGCGACCATGCCGCCCATGCTGTGGCCGACGAGCACGAATCGCGACGGCGTTAACTCACCTGACGCACTCGATGCACCCGACGCCCCCGACACACCCGACACACCCGACACACCCGACACACCAGCCGCTCGCAATGCATCGAGCAACGCCCGCAGGCTGTCGGCCAGCGACGCCATCGTCGGCTTGGCGGGCATGGCGCTCTCGCCATAACCCGGCATGTCCCAGGCCACGACGCGGTACCCCGCCGCTACGAACGTCTCGAATTGCGCGGGCCACACGTGGCGATTGCCACCAATGCCATGCAGCAGCACGAGCGTGAGCGGGCCATCGCCCGCCGTGCGGAAAGCGGGTATGGGAAGCGTCATGATGCGAACTCGCCTTGCAGTTGTCCGTCGCGCACGACGACATCGCCATCGAGCGCAATCGTGCAACGCCGCAACGGCAGATCGAAATGACCGAGCGTGTGACGTCCCGCCACTTCGTTGGCCCCCGTCGAATAAAGGAAATTGCCCGCGAAGGCGCGCTGCTCGGTGCCGTTGCAATCGCGCTTGTCATAGCAGGCGAGCGCATCCCAGCGTGCGCGCGGGTTCATGCCGAAGCCGACGTGCGAGACAGCGTACGCCTCGCGATCTCCCCACGCGGCGAAGTACTCGCGCATGAGCTCGACGTCGACACCTTCACCATCGATGGCAACGACATAGTCGTCTTCGACGGCGAGCTCGATGCGATCGCGCAGATATTGTTTGAACGTCAGATTGATGTCGCCCGGGGCAAGCACGAGTCGACCGTTCACGCTATGGGCGGCGGGGAACGCCAGCGCCAGACCACCCGGCCAGTGGGCAACCTGCCCGGGCTTGGCGCACCAGCCCCAGACGCCACCGACGCGGGCGTCGCGAAGCCCGATGCGCAAATCGGTCCCGGCAGCGGACGTGACGTGCATTTGTGCTGCACCGCGCAAACGCTTGATCGCCGCACGCACTTTCGGCTCGAGCGCCGGGTCGGTCGCGCAGCGTTCCAGAATCTCGGGATGTTCGTTGGAGACCATCAGCACGCGCGCGCCGCCACCCAGAATCTCGGGCAGTTCGGGGGCGTGCAACAGCCCTTCGACAGTGCAATCGACGACGAGCGTCGCGGCCTTGAGGGCCGCCACGACAGGGGCCAACTGACCCAGCGCGTCGCTCGCGCCCGTCGAGCGCACCGGCACCGGTGCGCTCACGCGCGGACTTGGCACGATCAGCCGGAAAGGCTTCGCGCCAAGCGATTCGGCGGCAAGCTGCGCTAATTCCACGTTGACAGGCCGGGATTGCGTTTCGGCTACAATCGCCACCACATCACCGGCTCGTATGTCGCAGCGCCGCAAGGTCTCGGCAAATACATCGATCCACTTATGCTCGATTCGCTCGATCAGCATATCGTCTCCTGAGCGTATGACCCTCTCGCCCGCCGGGGGCTGTTTCGCCCCGTGGCCGCTTGTGGCCGTCACATGTCTTGTCGATCTGTTGTTCGTGCCATAGTATATGAATATTCATACAAATCAACCCGATCAAATTAGCCGGACGGGAGTGCAGGGACAGTGAACGCCAAACGCGCCGCAGTGCCAGATTTCGACAGCGCAGCTTTTCGTAGCGCGCTCGGTCAATTTGCGACCGGGGTTACGGTAATCACCACGCGTGCCGACGACGGCTCGCTCATCGGTATCACCGCCAGTTCGTTCAATTCGGTGTCGCTCACGCCGCCGCTCATTCTGTGGAGTCTCGCCACGCGAGCGGGCAGCATGCCTGTGTTTCGCGAGAACTCGCACTACGTCGTGAATGTGCTCGCTGCCGATCAACTCGACATCTGCAAGCGCTTCGCCACGATGAAGGGCGACCGTTTCGCGGGCGTGCCGTACACGCTGTCGGCCTCGGGCACGCCTGTGCTCGATGGGGCACTGGCCTGGTTCGAATGTCATAACCGCAGCCGTTACGACGAAGGCGATCATGTCATCTTCGTGGGCGAAGTCGAGCGGTGCGGGGTTCATGCGAACGTGACCGAACGCATGCCGCTGGTCTTCCATGCGGGCGGCTTCCACAAGCCGCAGTCGCTCGGTTAAGTCGCTCCATGTCAGCCGCCGGGGCGCCGTTCGTCGACGACTATCTGGCGTATCTGCTCGCCCGTGCGAGCACGCTGGTATCCGATGAATTTCATCGTGAAGTCGCAGCCGCCGGACTCGGCGTGTCGGAGTGGCGAGTGCTCGCCACGCTCTCCGACGGTCGCGCACGCACCATCAACCAATTGGCCGACATCGTGCTCGCCAAGCAGCCGACGCTCACCAAAGTCGTCGACCGGCTCGAAGCGACGGGGGATGTCGTGCGCGGGGAAAGCGCGACGGATCGCCGGCAGTCGCTGGTCTCGCTCACCGACGCCGGACGCGAGCGCGTGACCCCGCTGCTCGCCAGCGCACGCCGCCACGAAGCCGGGGTACTCGCCCGCTTCGGTACAGAACAATCCACCTTGCTCAAAGAAACGCTGCGCCGTCTGATCGACGAGATGACGCAGGCAACGCACCACCACCGATAGGCGTATTCCGATCGTCGTACGGACGCGTCCGAAAACGCGAATCACGCGGCGCGGTGAACCGTCAAAAATTCGACCACTTCGATAAATTGTCGAATTTCCTTTCGTCGATCGACGAAAATCGCATTTCCACTATCAATTTCACGCTTCACGATCCGCGAATACGCAAGCACTTGCGACGCGAATTCTTCTAAGATGCGCATATCGATTCACGCTTTTGCGCACGCCCATGACCGCACCCCGCAACCGCCCAGACGACGCGCGCAACGAGCGCCGCATCTGGGATATCAGCGCCCCGCTCTCGAGCGAGACTCCTGTCTGGCCCGGTGACACGCCGTTCTCGGAAGAGGCGGTGTGGCAGATCGGACCGGGCTGCCCGGTCAACGTCGGACGCATAACGTTGTCGCCGCACACGGGGGCGCATGCCGATGCACCACGTCATTACGACGACGAGGGTGCCTTCATCGGTGAGGTTTCGCTACAGACATATCTGGGGCCGTGCCGGGTGATTCATTGCATCGGCGCCTCGCCGGTCGTCACGCCGGAGATGGTCGCGCCACACCTGACGGATGTGCCGTCACGCGTATTGCTGCGCACGTATGATCGCGCGCCGGTCGAGCGTTGGGACAGCGGGTTTTGCGCGGTGGCGCCCGAGACCATCGATCTGCTCGCGTCGCGCGGTGTGACGCTCGTCGGTATCGATACGCCCTCGCTCGATCCGCAGCAGAGCAAGACGATGGACGCGCACCACCGCATTCGCGCGCATCGCATGGCCATTCTCGAAGGGCTGGTGCTCGACGCTATTGCACCTGCCGATTACGAACTCATCGCGTTGCCGCTCAAGTTCATGCGGCTCGACGCGAGCCCGGTGCGCGCGGTGCTGCGCTCGCTTTGAGCAGCACGGTGCGCGTCGGCCTCGCGGCAAACGGCTTCCTTTTCTCGCATTGCTTTCACTTATAAAACGCAAACCATGACGTCTTCTCGTAACGAATGTCTGGCCCTCGATGCGGCCGATCCGCTCGCCCCGCTGCGCGCCCAATTCGATCTGCCGCCGGGCGTGATCTATCTCGATGGCAACTCGCTGGGCGCACGCCCGCGGGCTGCGGCCAAGCGCGCGCAGGAAGTGATTACGGCCGAATGGGGGGTGGGCCTCATCCGTAGCTGGAACGACGCCGACTGGTTCGCACTGCCGCGCACGCTGGGCGACGCAATGGCACCGATCATCGGTGCGGGCAAGGGCGAAGTTGTCGTGACGGACACCACGTCGAGCAACCTTTTCAAGGTGATGGCCGCCTCGCTCGATGCGCAACGCGCCCGCGCGCCGCAGCGCAAAGTGATCGTCTCCGAGCGCAGCAGCTTTCCGACCGATCTGTACATCTTGCAGGGCCTCACGCGCCTGCTCGACGACGGCTACTCGCTGCGTCTGATCGATTTGCCGGAAGATCTGCCGAACGCGCTGGACGATGACGTCGCCGTGGTGCTGCTCACGCATGTGAACTACCGCTCCGGCGCGATGTACGACATGAACGCATGCACGGCCGAGATTCACGCGGCCGGTGCGCTGGTCGTGTGGGACCTTTGCCACTCTGCGGGCGCCGTGCCCGTCGATCTGAACGGCGCCGACGCCGACTACGCCGTGGGTTGCACGTACAAGTACCTGAACGGCGGCCCGGGCGCACCGGCATTCG
>Ga0181519_10002225_pt1 | contig 16613 bp, 14 predicted proteins | sample PEATcosm2014_Bin_26_FD_121102 | JGI IMG/M metagenome (GOLD analysis project Ga0181519, IMG submission 121102) | Peatland microbial communities from MTU Mesocosm Facility, Houghton, MI, USA - PEATcosm2014_Bin02_10_metaG | ecosystem: Environmental > Terrestrial > Soil > Wetlands > Peat | place...
AGCCAGGCGAAGTAGTTCTTGGGCACGGGCGGCAGGTCCTTGGTTTCTTCGAGCCGCGCCTGGGCCATCTCGGCGAAGTGGGAGTCGGGATAGGTCTTGAGCAGCGAGGCGTAGTAATAGCGCGCGGCGCGGTAGTACTTGCGATTGTAGTAGTACTCGCCGTTCTCCCATTCGCGCTCGGCCCGTTGCGCGCGGATCGCCTTTTGGGCGCGAATCAAGCGGTCGCGCTCTTCGGGAATTTCACCCACGAACTGCGTGAGCGTGGCCTCGATCAGCTTGTCCGACTCGGCGAGCGGCCGCTCGTCGTATTCCGCGCCTTGGTATGTCCGTAGTTTGGCTCGCAGGCCCAGCAAGTGCGCCGGAATCTGGTGCGGACTACGCGGGTACTCCTTGCGCAGCAAGTCGTAGTGGTAGTCGGCATCTTCGAACCGGTTTTGCATGAAATAGGCGTTCGCCGAGGCGAACAGGGCGTCGTCCGACAGCGGGCCGGTCGGGTCGTTCAGCCGGATCGCCTCGTAGCAGGCGATGGCGTTGCCCGTGTAGTCGATGAACGGGAAGCGGCTGTCGGTGAAATTAATCGCCAGGGCGAAGTGGTCCTTGGCCCCCGCCTCCCAATAGCGGCCGATCGCGAAATAGCGGACCACGATGCGGTCGAGGTACTTCGAGTTCTCGTACTTCTTGAGCAAGTCGGTGAAGGTGTCGCTCGAGCGGTAATACTTGTCGGCGAAAAACTGGGCTTCGCCGGTCATGAACATCGCGTCTTCTTCGAGCGACGAATCGGGCCAACGGACATAGGCCACTTTGTACTTCTTGGCGGCTTCCGCATAGCGCTTGGCAAGGAAGAGTTGGTTGCCCTCTTCGTAGGAAGTCTTGGCCAGGGCCTCGTTCGGACCCCGGAAGGTGATCTTCATCCAGGTTCGCTTCATGCCCGCGGACGAATACCACTTCGGCTTTTGCATGCCGGGATCGTCGTGATAGTCCTTGAGCGAGACGCCTGGCCCGCCGTCATTCGACTCGCGTGGCTTGTCGGGCTCGGGTTCGTCGCCACGGCCATTCGATTCGGGAACGCCGAAAGTAGGCATCGACGAGCGGTCGGCGCAGCGGGCCGGCGCAGTAGAGAACGCGACCACTGCCAGGCAGCAGCCGACGAACGCGAGTTGTCTTACCACACGCTTGCGCATCCGTGCGCTTTCTCCCGCCGGCTCAGCCCGCCGACAGGCCCAAGTAATCCAACAGCCGAGGACGACGTCCCAGCAGATTGCTCAAGTACAGATTCATCACTGCGCGCACCTCACCGTGAGCCCGCCGATCGGGCTCTTCGTCAGGAGCGTTTTCGGCCGCGTATCGCTCGAGCATCCGCCAGGCGGCTCCGCTGATCGACACGACTTGTTTCTTGCCTGGTCGGCACCGCGTGCACAGCACGCCGCCCGACATCTGTCCAAAAGCCACGCGTCCGCCGGTTGCGATCGGTTCACCGCATTCCGCGCAGGCATCCAGCCGGGGCAGGTGCCCCACCAGTCGCAAGGCGGAAAGTTCGAAGTGGAGGGTCACGCCGGCGACCGATACGGTGGGCTGACCGAGCGCCGCCAGCGTTGCGATGGCAGCGTCGAACAGTTCCGGATGAGGGTCGTCGTCGTCGGTCAGTTCGTTCAGCAATTCGGCGACGTAGTAGCCCGCGTAAAGACTTGAAAGGTTGCGGGGCGCCGCCCGAAATCGCCGCTCCAACTTGGCTTCGGTCAACAGGTCGAGCGCGTCGGATGATTTGCGGACGAACACTATCCTACACAGGGCCAGCAGGTCAAGGGCAGACTCGAAAGGGCCCTTGGGGCGGCGAGCTCCCTTGGCGATGCCCCGCAGCTTGCCGAACTCGCGCGTGAACAGCGTGACGATGCTGCTCGTTTCGCTGAATTCGATGTTCCGCAGCACCAGTGCTGTCGCTTTTTCCATGCCCAGTCCGTTCGCACTTCATTGCATCTGCCTTACGCCGGCCCGCTCTCGCTATCGTATCGCGGGATGACGCCGAAGTCCGCCAGCACCTTGAGCTGGCACGCTTGCATGGCGGCGCGGTCGAGTGGCTCATGGTCGTCGTAGCCGACCAGGTGCAGCATGCCGTGAACGACGTACAGCAGCAACTCGTCTTCCAGGGGCACGCCCAGCCGCTCGGCCTGGCGCCGCGCCGTGTCGACGCTCACGATCACTTCGCCTTCCAGGGAGCTCTCGTCGTGCTCCAGGACGAACGACAGCACGTCGGTCGGGTAGTCGTGCTCCAGCCAGCGGCGATTGAGGACCTGCATCGCCGGGTCGTCGATCAGGGCCGGGCTGATGTCCGCCCGCTCGATATCCCCCTCGGCCAGGGCCCGCCCGACGGCCGCGCGCAGGCGGGTTTCGTCGTGCGGCGGTCCGCCGTGCTCCTGGGCGATGCGAACGCGAATCGTTCGGCTCACGCGGTGCGCTGCTGCGAGGGGTACTTGATGCGACCGTGGTAATGGGCCGTCAGCGACTTGATCAGGCTGTCTTCGATCGTCCGCAGTTGTTCGAGAGTCAGATGGCACTCGTCGAACTGGCCATCGAGCAGCTTCTTGAGCGCTAGATCCTCGACCAGGCTCTCGATACGGGCGGGCGTCGGCTCGACGAGCGCTCGGCTGGCGCTTTCGACCGCGTCAGCCAGCATCAGTACCGCCGCTTCGATCGTCTGCGGCTTGGGGCCCGGATAGCGGAACGACGATTCGGGGAGTTCGATCCCCTCGGCCGAGGCTTCGGCACGCTCGTTCGCCCGCCGGTAGAAGTACTCGACGAGCGTGGTGCCGTGGTGCTGCTCGATGAAGTCGATGATTGGCTGGGGCAGGTCGTGTTGGCGGGCCAAGTCGGCTCCGTCCTTGACGTGGGCGATGATGATCAGCGTGCTCATGGCTGGAACGAGCGTGTCGTGTCGGTTCGAGCCTGGCGACTGGTTCTCGACGAAGTAGTCGGGCTTGAGCATCTTTCCGATGTCGTGATAATAGGCCCCCACACGCGCCAGCAGGCCACACGCGCCGATACTCTCGGAGGCGGCCTCGGCGATCGAGGCCACATTGATCGAATGGTTGTAGGTGCCCGGGGCGCGGCGGACCAGCTCTTGCAGCAGCGGGTGCGAGACGTCACCCCATTCGAGCAGGCTGATCTCGGTCAGCACGCCGAAGAAGTTCTCGATCATCGGCAGCAGCCCGGTGATCAGGAAGCCCGCAGCCAGCGTCCACAAGGCATTGCGACAAGCTTCGTCGAACAATGGCCAGGCCGGGGGCTGATCGTTCAACAGGCCGATGCCGAACGTCAACGCCAGCGCCACCAGGGCCGACACCGAGCCGACGCGGATCAGCTTGCTGCGGCTGCGGATCCGGCCCAACTGATCGATGGCCGACGCCACCACGCCCGTGCCGACGATGAATCCACCCAGCCCTTGGCCACTGGTCATGCCCAGGATCACCGCCAAGGCCACGCTCAGTACCAGGGCCGCATCGCGGTTGTAGGCGATTGCGAAGGTCATGCCGAACAACAACAGCGGGATGAGGTCGGCCCGCCAGGGATCGAGCGAGGCCCAATGCACGAGCGACACCGTCGCGACCGCCGAGGCGACAAGCGTCACGAGCCGGGGCATTTCCAGGATCAACCGCGGGTCGTGATACAGGACGTAGTGCCAGCACAGACCGAACATGGCCGCCAACAGCGCCAGAACCATGGCCGAGCGCAAGGCCATTTGCGCGAGCGGCAATTGCCCGACGTAGGTGTCGTGCTCGAGCCGCAGCAACTCGATCTCGGCCGGCCCGAGCGGCTGATCGGCCAGGGCCAGGGTCTGGCCGTCGAGGAAGTACGTGTATTGCGGCGGGACGGCAGCGGCCGCCGCCTCGCGTGCCTTGCGCGTGGCCTCGTCGTCCAAGGTCAGCGAGGTGTGCAGCCGTGGTCTGACCCACAGGAACACGCGCTCGGCCACGGCCGGCGGGAGATTCTCCTTGAGCCGCTTGTGCAGCGCCGAGCCGTCGTCGAGCAGCACCTCGCTCAACTGCACGAGGTACTCGTCTTGCGGTCGGCCGACCGGATAAACGGCGATTTCCTTCTGATTGCCTTCGCCATGTTCCTCGGGCAGCTTCTCGAGCAGGCCATGCTGCTCGAGCGGGGCAAAGGCCTTGGCCACCCCCTGCTCGATGACCGGCAACTCGGCGATCCCGCCGATTGCCTCGCGGAACCGCTCGAAATCGGACTTCTGCTGGTCGTCGGCGGGGGCCTTGCCATTGGCGCCCGGTTCGAACTGCTTCCAGAGATCGGCGGTCAGGTCGGCGAACTTCGGCGTTTTGACGACCTCGGTGATAGCGTTTTGCAAGGCTGCCCGCAGCAGGACCAGTTCTTTGGGGTCCTGCCGATAGACGACAGGCCGCTGCTGGAAGGCACGGCTCTTGGCTTCTTCCCAGGCCCGGGCATTGGGCTGCCGGAAGGCGACCTTGGAGGCGATATTGCGGTCGGGCACGTAGCCTTCGCGATAGGGGAACGGCGGCTGCCAGGAGCGTGTCACTCCCAGGATGGCCAAAGCTCCCACCAGCGCCACGCCGATCCGGGCCAGCACGTCGCCGCGCTGCAAATAGATCAGCGTTCGCGCGAAGCGGCCCGGGGGCAGCTCGAGCGAAGAGACGCGACCGGCGCGAATGCGTTTACGACTAGCCGTGGACATTGCTTGTTTTCATGGTTCTGGATCGGTCGATTACTGTCGTTTACGGCTGGGACCGTCGTCGTAGGCCCGCACGATGTCCTGCACGAGCCGGTGCCGGACGATGTCCGATTCGTTGAGCGTGACGTGCGTCAGCCCTTCGATCCCCTGCAAGCGGCGGACGGCATCGACCAGGCCGCTGGGCGTGTGATTGGGGAGGTCGACTTGCGTGCGATCGCCAGAAACGACGATCTTCGACCGCCGTCCCATCCGCGTCAGGAACATCTTCATCTGCGAGATGGTCGTGTTCTGGGCCTCGTCGAGGATGATGAACGCCTCGTTGAGCGTCCGTCCCCGCATGTAGGCCAGCGGGGCAACCTCGATGACGTCTTGCTCGGTAAAACGCTTGATCGTGTCGTAATCGATCATCTCGCGCAGGGCGTCGAGCAGCGGCCGCAGGTAAGGGTTGATCTTGGCCTGCATGTCGCCGGGCAAGTAGCCCAGGCTTTCGCCGGCCTCGACCGCCGGCCGCACGAGCACGATCTTGCGGACTTTCTCCTGCTTCAGCGCTTGGACGGCCATCGCCACGGCCAGGTACGTCTTGCCTGTGCCGGCTGGACCGACGCAGAAAACCAGGTCGTGCTCGGCGATCGCCCGCAGATACGCGGCCTGACCAGCCGTCCGCGCGGCGATCTTGCGCCCGGCATTGAGGACCTCGATCGGCGGGAATTCGGGCGGAGCCTGATTCCCGGTCGCCGCAGCCAGGAGTCGCGTCACGTCCTCCGACTCGACGGCCCCCTGCCGATCGACCAGCCGCTTGAGCTGCTCGATGATCTGGGTGGCGCGCGTCACGGCTTCGCCATCTCCCTCGATGTGGATCTGGTCGTCGCGGGCTGAGATCTTCACGCCCAGCGCGCCGCGAATTTGACGAAGGTGCTGGTCGCGAGGCCCAAACAACGTGAGGAGGGCCTTCGAATCGACGACCGAGATATTGGCTTCGGACATCAAGGTGCGGCCATTCGCGGCCGACTGCGACCAAACTTACGCATGACTTACGCCCGCGATATTCTACATCCTGCTACCGGCTTCGGGCCAGAATAGCCGACGCAATTGCGCAAATTGCTGTCGCACATGATCTTACAGCCACACCGACCTACTCGCCCAACACCCAAACGCCACCGGCGCAGCCAGCAGAACCGAATCGACCAGGTCCAACACACCGCCGAAGCCGGGCATCCAGGGGCTCGAGTCCTTGCTCCCGAGGTCGCGTTTCAACAGCGACTCGGCGAGGTCGCCGAACATGCCAGCCCCGCCGACCAGTACGCCGAACAACAGCCAACCGCCGCTGCCGACCAACTCGCCGGAAACACCCCACGCACCCGGCAGCAGCACCCGGAATGTGAACCAACTCCCCAGGCAGGCGAAGGCAATGCCGCCGACGGCGCCCTCGATGGTCTTGCCCGGACTGAGCACGGGCGCCATCTTGTGTCGCCCGACAAGTCGACCGACCGTATAGGCTCCGATGTCGCACATCTTGACGACGATCACGAGCGACGCGAGGGCCGCCAACCCCGCGCTACCGGTGCCGAACAATCGGAGCTGAACGACGAACGACAACAGCAGACCGACATAGACGAGCCCAAGCAGCCCTAGGCCGATCCGCTCGCTGACGCCACCCGGGCCCGAGTATCGAAGCATTTCGGCCCAAAAGACGAGGCCCGTGCTGATCCCCAGTGCTAGCGCCGGTCCAGCCAACCCGTCGAGCCAACCGGCCGAAGTCCAGACCAGCGGCAAGGCATTGGCTCCGACGATCAGCAGGTTGCCGAGGTACAGCGTCCAGGCTCGAGGGCGCGCCGGCAGCTTGCGAAATAGCCAGAGCAATTCGCCGGTCGCGGCCCAGGCGACGATCAGGGCCAGGGGCATGAGCCAGGTGCCGGGCGTTCGCGCGCGCCCATCGAGCCAAACCAGGACCACGAGCCCGGCGATGAACAGTGTCCCCAGCAGTAGCCGCCAACGGAGCATAAGATGTCAGCCCGCCCGTCGTGGGAACTGTCGGTTAGAGTTCGCTGCCATCGGGCTTCGAGACGTCGTTCAGACCGCCGAAGCGCCGATCGCGGTCGGCGAACTCGCGAATGGCCTGGTGCAAGTCCTCGATCCCGAACTCCGGCCAGCAGCGCTGGCTGACCCACAACTCAGCGTAGCTGATCTGCCAGAGCAGGAAGTTGCTCACGCGCATCTCGCCAGCCGTGCGAATCAGCAGGTCGGGGTCAGGGCGGCCGGCCGTGTACAGACGCTCGGCCAGCGTCAGCTCGCTGATCGCCTCAGGATCGAGCCGGCCCGAACGCACTTCACGGGCGATCTGCCGAACGGCGTCGGCCAGTTCGCGCCGGGCGCCATAATTGATCGCCAGGCACAGCTCCATGCCGGAGTGATGCTGGCTCATGGCCATCGTCTTGTCCATTTCGCGCAAGGTCGAAGCCGGAATTCCTTCGCGGCGGCCGATGATGCTTAGCCGGATGTTCTCATCGGTCAGCGTCTTCCGCTCTTCGACCAGGTACTGTTCCAGCAGTTGCATCAACAGGTCGAGTTCGGTCTGCGGGCGTTTCCAGTTCTCGCTCGACAGGCAATACAGCGTGAGCTGATCGATGCCCAACCGAGCACATTCCTCGGTGACGCGCCGCACGCTGGCCACACCGCGGCGGTGGCCTTCGATGCGCGGCAGGCCGCGCTGAATCGCCCAGCGGCCGTTGCCGTCCATGATGATCGCAATATGCCGCGGACGCCGGGCTTCCGGTACGTCGAGCGTGGCGGTCATGCTGGTCGCTGACGTCTCGGCCACCGGCTATCCCCCGACTTTCAGCCCACGCGATCCTTCGGCGAAAATCGTCTGCTCGCGATCCGGGCCAACCGAAACGATCTTCACCGGGCGGCCCAGCAATTCGCCCAAGCGGTTGAGATAGCTTCGGGCTTCGGGCGGCAGGTCTTCCAGGTCGCGAACGCCCGAAATGTCCTGCTGCCAGCCGGGCAGCGTTTCGTAGATCGGCTTGGCCTGGCGCAGGTCATCGACATGGCTCGGAAACACGCTCTGCCGACGGCCGTCGATCTCGTAGGCCGTGCAGACCTTGATCTCGGGCAGCTCGCTCAGCACGTCGAGCAGCATCACCGCCAACTCATCGACGCCGCTCAGCCGGCAAGTATAGCGAGCCGCCACGGCGTCGAACCAGCCGCAACGCCGTGGGCGACGGGTAACCGTGCCGTATTCGTTGCCACGGTCGCGCAGGTGTTGACCGGTATCGTTGTCTTGTTCGGTCGGAAAGGGACCGCCGCCGACACGCGTGCCGTAGGCCTTCACCACGCCGATGATCTTCTCCAGGTAACGCCCCGGCACGCCCGAACCGGCAGAAATGCCGACGCCCGAGCTGTTGCTGCTGGTCACATAGGGGAAGGTTCCGTGATCGACGTCGAGCAGCGCGCCCTGCGCCCCTTCGAACAGCAACCGCTTGCCGGCCTCGAGGGCGTCGAGCAAGTAGGTCGTTGTGTCGGCCACGTAGGGCTTGAGCCGGGCGGCGAAGCGTTCGTAGTCGCGAAAGATGGCCGCGGCATCGAGCGGCGTGAAGCTGCCCGACCCTACCACGGCTTGCAACAGCACGTTCTTTTCGGCGGCAATGCGCTCGACGCGCTCACGGAAGCCGGGCCGGTACATGTCACCCAGGCGAATGGCCAGATTCCGGCCGACCTTATCGCGGTAGCAGGGACCGATGCCACGCTGCGTGGTGCCGATGGCCTCGCCGTTACGCTTCGCCGTTTCGGTGATGCGGTCTTCTTCCAAGTGCCAGGGAAAAATCACATGGGCCCGATCGCTGACGATCAAGTTCTTGCCGACCTTCACTCCACGCGGTATCAGGCCGTCGATCTCGCCCAGGAAGCTAGGCGGGTTCAGGACCACGCCGCCGGTGATGACACACTGGACGCCCGGGCGAAGGATGCCGCTGGGGATCAGCGAGAGCTTGTAGGTTTCGCCTTCCGCGACGACGGTATGGCCGGCATTGGCCCCACCCTGGTAGCGAACGACCACGTCGTGCTGCAGCGTCAAAAGGTCGACGATCTTTCCCTTGGCCTCGTCGCCCCATTGAAGTCCGATGACGCAAGTGCCTGGCACGTTCGGGGATCCTCGCTTGCAGCCTTGGGGAACGGGGGGCCTTGCACTGACCGACAACTGGCCCAAACTCATTACTCTAGGGAAGGTCGCGGCGTCGAACAAGGGCCCGCGACTTGCTCTCTCCCTGGTTTGGGATCCGCCGAGGTCTACGCAATGTCATTCGATTGCATCGTCTTGGGGGCCGGCATGTCTGGCCTAGCCGCCGCCAGCCGTCTAGCTGAGGCCGGACGCCGGGTGGTCGTGATCGAAGCTCGCGACCGAATCGGGGGCCGGATCGACACGTCCCCCCGCTTGGGACTGCCACCTTGGGAGCGCGGCGCCGAGTTCGTCCACGGCCTACCGCCCGAAACCTGGGACCTCATTCGGGCTTCCGGCTCGGCGACCTATGAAATGAGCCACGACCATCGGCACCTGAGCCCTGACGGTCGGACGGCCGACGACGACATCTGGTCGCCGGTCGAAACCGTCCTTAGCCGGCTCGGCGAGGTCACTGACGACCTGCCGTTTGCTGAGTTTCTCGAGCGACGCTGTGCCGACCTTCCGGACGAAGCGAAGCGGATGGCCTTGATGTACGTCGAGGGCTTCAACGCCGCCGACGCTCGCCTCATCAGTGTGCGAGCCATCCGAGCAGCCGAAGAATATTCCGGGCAGATCGACGGTGTACGCTCGTTCCGCCTCTCGGCCGGCTATGGCGCGCTGGCCGAGTGGCTCGCCGATCAACTCGACAAGTTCGGCGTGGACATACGCTTGGGGCAAATGGCGAGCACGGTCGAATGGCAGCCGGGCTCGGTCCGCGTCGCGGCCCGTTCGACGGAAGATGCCGAACATTCGTTCACCGCGCGGCAGGCGATCGTTACTCTGCCGATCGGCGTGCTGAAGACTGAACCGCCTGCCGTTGGTGCCGTGAGGTGGCAGCCCGAGGTGCCTGGCCTCCGGGCGGTGCTAGCCCATTTTGAGATGGGGCCGGTTGTGAAGCTCCTGTTCGAGTTTCGCGAACCGTTCTGGCGCGCCGGGCCGTCGGCCGGAGCCGGGTTCTTCCATGTCCCGCGCGAACCGTTTCCCACCTGGTGGACCACGGCGCCGCTGGTCAGCAACCGGCTGACCGGGTGGTCTGGCGGCCCACGGGCAGCCGCCTTGAGCGGGCGCTCGGCGATCGAAATCATCCGGATCGGCTTGGAAACCCTGGCCCGGGCATTCAGCCGCTCCGTCGCCGAGTTGCACGAATTGGTCGCCGAGGCGGAGGTCTGCGATTGGCAACTCGATCCGTACAGTCGCGGGGCATACAGCTACGTTCGGGCAGGCGGATTCGAGGCTGCCCAGCGGCTGGCCGAACCGATCGCCAACACGATCTTCTTCGCCGGCGAGGCGACGCATTTGGAGATGAACGGAACGGTGGCTGGAGCCATCGAAAGCGGCTATCGTGCGGCTTCGGCAGCGCTGCGCGCGTGAGACTCAGACGGCTGCGCGACGACCGGGGGCGGAGCTTGATAGCGAGGAGAAGTCATGAATCCGTTGATCGAGCTGAGTGTCAGCCAAGTGATTTCGGCCCCGGCCGAACAAGCGTTCGACGTTTGGATGGATCCGAAGAGTCCGGGGAGTCCCTGGTTCGGCGCCCACCAACTGTTGATCGCTCCGGTCGTCGACGGCCTGTTCTACGTGGCCGTTCGGCACGAAGGCCGGACCTGGCCGCACTATGGCCGGTTCTTGCGCATCGAGCGACCGCGATTGGCCGAGTATACCTGGATTTCCGAGGCGACCCTGGGATACGAATCGACCGTGCAGGTCACGTTCGAGTCGCAAGGAGCCGCAACGCTGGTGACGCTGCGCCACTCAGGCGTACCCGACGACGCCATGGGCCGTCGCCACCAAGACGGCTGGACTTGGGTGCTGTCGATGTTCGCCGAGCGCTTCAAGACTCACGAGCAAGGCTCGACCGCCTAAGACGCGACTGGGATCGCGCACGTCGTACGTGGCTCGACCGTGGTCGCAGCGGTGGCGGCTTCGGCCTGTTTGCGGAGGGCCACTTCGTGCCGCAGGATCGTGACGCTGGCCGGAGCGTCGAATGTGAGCCAGACGCGCTTGCCCTGCACGCGTTGGACCGAGACGGTCACATTGTTGCCGATCACGAATTGTTCCCCGCGCTTGCGACAGAAGACCAACATGATTGCACACCCATCGTAGAGTTGTCGGCCGACCCGTTCCGGGCGCAGAATACGCTGGTGGTCGGTTCAACCAAGGACACGGAGTTGGCTGGCAATAGCGCGCGCGGAAAACCCAAAGAAAACTTGACGGGCGGGCGAGCGAAGCCGTAAGGTCTTGCTAGGGCAGGGCTTCGAGACGTCTGCGAAGTTCGACGGCCGGTTGATCGCCCGGCGCATGAGCAAGGGCTTGGCCGAGGATCTCGAGGGCTTCGGCCTTCTCCCCGCGATCCCCGAGCAGTTCGGCCAACGTGAGGGCCGCGGGCGTGAATGCTGGGCGTAGCGTTAGGGCTCGCCTGCTGTCCGCAATCGCATCCTGGGGTTGCGAAGCGGCCCGATAGGCCAGGGCCCGATTGTAGAAGCACTCGGCACTCGTCGGCCGCAGGGCCACGCAGGCACAGGCCGAATTGACGGCTGCGGCGTAGCGCTTGGCCCGATAATGGCACTGCATCGCGAGCCAATGAGGCCAGAACGCCCCGGGTTCGAGCGCGAGCGCCCTGTCGATTTCGCCTTGCGCCTCGGACAGCTTGCCTTCGGCCAGCAACCGATGCCCGAGGGCCACATGTTCCCAGGACGTTCGCGCTGGCGGCAGCGGCGTCGTCGCAGGCGGTTGGCCGTCGCGAGACTGCAAATCGCGCCGCACATGCTCGAGCACGGCATTCGAGCCACAAGCGGCCTCGGCCTCGATAAGGCGTGCCAGCGCGGCCACGCGCGCCTGGTGCGCACCGTCGGGCGGCGCGCGGGCCACGCTCGCTTCGGCCGTGAAGATCGCCAGGTCGAGGGCGTCGGTTTTCAACTGCGCTTCGGTTTTGTCGTCAAGCCTGCCGCTCCGCGGTTCGAGCCATTGCGAGCGGTTCGCCCAGAGCGATTCGCCGCCACCTAGCAAGCTGCGAACCCGCTCGTCGGAGAGCTTGCTGACATCTTCGACGAACCGCAGTTGTTCGGCAAGCTGATGCAAAGCTTCAGCCAGGCTGGCACGACGCACGACGAGCGCTTGGCGGTTAAGGGCCGTTTTGAGGCCTGCTTCGCCGGGCAACCAGTTCAAGGCCTTGCGACTGGCATTGAGCAGTCGCTCAGCTTCGACGAACGCTCCGTGGTCGAGCAGTTGCTGACTCTCGCGCAGCGCCGCCTCGGCGGCCTCGCGGCGGTCGGCAACCAACCGCCAGACGCCGGCTCCCACGAGCATCAGGAGCAAGCCCCCAAGGAATGCCACGCCCAGGGCCAGCGGCCGGCGGCGGCGCCACTTGGAATAGCGCTCGCCGAGGCTCCGATTGGGCACGCCCCGCAATGGCAAGTCTGCCAGGTGCCGACGCAGGTCATTGGCCAATTCGCTGGCCGTCGCATAACGCTCGGCCGGATTCGCGGCCAGGCACTTGAGCAGCATATCTTGCACGCCACGCGGGATCGGCACGGCTTGTGACGTCCAACCCTGCCGCAAGGCGGTCGGGCTCCCCGACGTCGCCCCGCCGGTCAGCAACTCGCTGAGCAGCAGGCCGAGCGAGTAGATATCGGATCGCCCATCGACGGCCTGCTCGATCGACCGGCCGGCGCGTACCGACTCGACCGCTCGACTTTGTTCGGGCGACATGTAGCTGGGTGTGCCGCCGAGCCGCTCCAGGGGTCCGCTCCCGGCGTCGATGAACTCGCGGGCAATGTGGAAGTCGAGGAGCATCGGCTGCCCGTCGGCGGCCAGCAGCACGTTGGAAGGCTTCAGATCGAGGTGCATGAGCCATCGCTGATGGGCATATTGCAGGGCGTCGGCCAGGCAGGCGCCGATCCAACACACGGCTTGCACGTAGCTGGCCCGCTCGAGGAACTGCAAGGCGGGAGCGCGGGCCGTCGGTAAGGGGTCGTCGTTCGCGCTCTGGGCCAAGGCCCGGACCAACGCGCGGCCATCGCGCGTTTCGCGAGGTTGTGATCCCAACAGCTCGAGGATCTCGCTCAAGCTGACGCCACCCAGGTAGGGCATGCACAAGGCTCGCAGACCTTGCGCCGGAAAGTCCTGGACCAGATACAACGGGACGATGTAGGTATGCTGGAGCCGGGCCAACGAGAGGTGTTCGTCGAAGTTGCGCGGGACCAGCTTAACGGCCAGCAGCCGATCCGACAGCCCGACCTGGGCGGCCAGCATCACGCGCCCCAGCGCGCCGCGCCCCAACTCGCGCAAGAAACGAAACTCGCCGAGCATTTCGCCCGGCTCGGGAAAGCGCAGCTCGGATGGTTCGGCGGCCAGCAGCCGATGACAATCGAGGAGCACGCGGAGTTCGGCTTGCCATTGCGGGAAACGCCGCTCGATTTCGGCTGGATCGACCATTTCGCCGCGGTCTTCGCGCAGGCAGATCTCTTCGTAGATCACGCGCACTGCCGACTCGGGGCTCGCAGCCAGGTCCGGATGGCGGGCGAACCACGCTTCGGCCATGACCCGGTCGCCAGTTCGCCAGCATTCCCCCAGCTCGGCCACCCGCCGGCCGTCCGGATCGTCGTCGGTGGTCGAGGAGCCAGGCCGCCGCTCGGCGTGCCAGGAGGCCGAGGTGAGCGGATCGGGTCGCGAACGGCTGGAAGTGCTCATCGAAGTCTAGGACACCCGATCTGGCGATTCGGCTTCGCGCTCGCCGAGCCGACGTGCCAGTTCGTAGAGAATGCGGCGGACGCTGCTGGGGTGCAGGCCCGAGCGCTCGGCGATTTCCCCCAGCGACAGGCCCTGCCGTTTGAGCCGCAACAGCTCGACATGGTCCGGCGGGCAGATCGCCAGCATGCGCTGCCACAGGTCCTTGGCCTGAATGATCTGGCTGGGGCGCGAGGCATCCTCGTCGGCGGCATCGGCGACGTCGGCGCCGGTTCGCTCGCGTTCGACGCTCGAGCGGTGCTGCCGCAAGCGGTCGATGAAGCGATTGCGCGTCACGCGAATCAAGAATGCGCGCAGGTGCTCGGCGTCGCGGAATGTGCGTTTCGCCTGGCGGAACTCGCCGAGCAGATCGGCCCAGACGGATTGCACGATGTCGGCCGAGTCGAAGCGTGGCCGGAGTGTGGCCGGGAGCTGGCGGTGGACGACCATCCGCAGCAAAGGTTCGTAGGTCGTGAAGACCTGTTCGGCCGCGGCCGCATCGCCGGAGTTGAGCTTGTCGAGCAACTCGTCGAGCGGGCCCTGGCTCATGCGTCGCAACCGGCTGGCAGGGCGTGCATCTGCGCGAAGAGCCAGGCCGCGGCCTCGTCTTCGCCGTGCTGATTCTGTCGGCGGCGTTGTTGCCGCGCGATCCAAGCCCCGGCCACGACGAGCAGCATGCCGCCGGCGGCCCACTGCTCATACGAAACATTGCGCAGGTAGTCGGACAGCCCGTCCCCGAATTCTTCGAGTTCGCCGAGCACGGCCACGAGCGCTCGATCGACGGCCTGGGCGTCGGCCGGCAGGTTGGCCAGCGCCGCGGCCCGCTCGCTGAGCGAGGCCCACACGCCGGCCGATTCGGCGGACGCCGAGCCGAGCCAAGCCGAGGATTCCGCGGTCGCTTCCACGGGCGTCGAAGAACGCGGCGCGTTGAACGACGGCCCGGCGGCGTCTTCCGACACGAAACTGGCCATGCCCGGGCCGATTCGCCACGAGGTGCGGAGCACGCCTGAGCCGTCGTGCGCGGCTTCTGCCTCACCCACAATCCAGGCGCGGCTGCTGGCGGCATCGAAGAGCACGCTACGAGTTTGCGAGTTGAGCAGCGATGCTTCGCTGGCCACGGTCGGTCCAGCGGCCGACGGCTGATGCACGAACGGGCTCGCAGCCGCGCTGGGCGTGTCGTGCGAATCGAACGTTGGCCCGTGGTCGAGGTGCGCGTTGATCGTCTCGACCGCGATGGCCGGGGCTGAGCTGCCGTCGCCATGCGAACCATCGCCGCCGGGCATCATGCTGCTGGTGGACGCCATGCTGCCGGTGGGCATCATGCTGCTGGTGTTCGGGGCCGGCGATCCTGCCCGCGCATCGGCCAACATCTCGCCGGAGATTGCGGCAACGCTTGGCGCGCTGGCCGCCGCGGCCTGCTGTCCAACCGTCATCATCATCATCTGTCCGCCACCGCTTGGTCCCGACGGCGGCTGCTGGGGCGTGGGATGCACCGCCGCAATCGGCTGGGCGGCCATGCTGTCCATATCCATCCGCTCATCGCCCGCATCGCCGCTGTTCGTCGACATGGGATCGGGGGCCGTGGGCGCCGAGCCTGCATCTTCTTCATCCAAGGGCGATGGTGAAGATGATGATGGCGAATAGGAAGCGGCCGCTGACGACGACACGGCTAGCTGATCGGTCGACGGGGCCGACATCTGAACGGCGTTGAAAGTTCCGGTGGTCGAATCGCCCGTCGACGGATCAGGCGCCGACGTATCAGACGGCGAAGCCTCGACCCTCCCCGGAGATTCGACCGTGACGCTGAAGGTCCCGCTCGACATTTCCAGCGGCGCGGCAGCGAGGTCTGGGGACGAATAGACGATTCTCGAGCCGGTTACCATCCGGCCGGTCGGGTCGCTCGATGTGCTCGGAGCCGATCCCAGATTTGTGTAGTAGTCGGAAGGTAGGGCAATCGTTGTCGTGGCCGAGGGATCATTGCTCGACGCGGCAGTCTGCGAAGCCGATGCCACTTGGCCAGACGTATTCGCTTGGCCAGATGCATCCGAACTTGGCTCAGCCCGAACCTCGGCTGGAGCAGACGTCGAAGTCCCGACGTTGGGCGCAATCGGGTCGAGGATGTCGTGCCAGGAGACCTCGATGGGGCCGAGCAATGACGTACCGCTCAACATCGAACGAGTTTCCAAGCGTTCGAAATTCAGACGGCGGTTATCACGGACGACCGGTCGGCTTCGACCCTGTGGGCGTCGCATCGTGCGGCTCCTCGAGACGTGTGAAGTGTTCGGTTCCACCGAGCCACCAATCCGCACTGGCTAGTTTAGGCTGGCTCCTCCGGCAGCGTCAATTCTGCAAGCACCAAGTCGACGATTTCCTCGCATCCGAGGCACGACCTGCATTCAGCGATTCATCCAGGTGATCGACAGTTGCAACACCGTGGCGATCGAAACCCAGGTGAAATACGGGATTTGGGCCAAGGCTACCCAGCGAGCATGGGGCCAGACGGCACACACCGACCACAGGATCGTTGCCCAAACGAGAAGCACATCGACAGCGGCCAGCGGAAGCGAGCGCCAACCGAACAAAATCGGAGTGAAAGCGAGGTTCGCCATCAGATTGATCGTGAACGGCAAGGCCACTGCGCGAGGCATCTGGCCCCGCCAAATCCGCCAGAACAGCCATCCGAAGCTGATGACGATGATCGGGTACAGGATGTTCCAGATCAGCCCAATGGTCGCGGGGCTGGGTGTCCAGCCGGGTTTGGCTAGCGCGTCGTACCAGGGTCTCCAATCCACGGGCTGCTCTCCGGTTCGGCTGTGCTAAGCTACTGGTGCTCATGGAAGCATAACCGATCAGCTAGCCGGGCCTGGAGCGAGACTCCCCTACCCGTTTACCCGTTCGCGTACTGGCCCTGAGGACAATCGGAATGGTGTTCCGTCGATTTCGGCACGTTGCCGCCTGTGCTCTCGCTCTGGTGGC
>Ga0181519_10002226_pt1 | contig 16599 bp, 11 predicted proteins | sample PEATcosm2014_Bin_26_FD_121102 | JGI IMG/M metagenome (GOLD analysis project Ga0181519, IMG submission 121102) | Peatland microbial communities from MTU Mesocosm Facility, Houghton, MI, USA - PEATcosm2014_Bin02_10_metaG | ecosystem: Environmental > Terrestrial > Soil > Wetlands > Peat | place...
ACGCGGGAGAGTAGGTCGCCGCCAGGCCTTCCAAAGCCTCAATAATCGCGGGGTGGAGCAGCCCGGTAGCTCGTCAGGCTCATAACCTGAAGGCCGCAGGTTCAAATCCTGCCCCCGCAACCAAATCCACCCATAACCCCCGCAATACCCCTCAAATCATAACTCGCGCTCAAACATAACCACGCTTCACCCAAGCCCCCCGACAAACGACCCCATCGCCGCGATCACGGTCTTGGGATCCTCAATATGCGCGCAGTGGGCGAGCCCCGTAAAGGCGTGCAGCCGCGCCTTCGGTAGGGCCGCCACGATGCGCCGCCCGACCCAAGGCGGTGCCTCGTCGAATTCGCCGCACGTCACCAGCACCGGCATATGCAGGCGCTTCAGCTTCGGACGCAAATCCACTGCCGCGAGGCTGCCGGTGACGCTGAATTCGCTGGGACCGTTCATGGCCTTGTAGACCGGATTGTCGTCGATCTCGCTGAACGTATCGTTCAGCCATTGTGGCCACGTCTTCAGCCGCACGACATGCGCATGATAATACCGGTCGAGGACTTCTTGATAGGCCGGACTATCCGTCTTGCCGGTCTTCTCCGCCTCCCGCACGGTCGCGACCGCCTTCGGTCCCATGGCCGCCAGCCAGCGATGGGCCGCCTCGGCATAGTCGCTGACCTGCGCCGCCGCACCGGCCAGGATGATCGCCTCGACCCGGTCCGGATAGGCCGCAGCGTAAGCCGGCGCCAGGATCCCGCCCCAGCTATGGCCGAGCACGATCACCTTGTCGAAGCGCAGGAAGCGCCGCACCGCCTCGACCTCTTCGACATAGCGTTCGACCGTGTAATGTGCCAGATCCGCCGGCCGCGCCGAGCGGCCGCAACCGCTCTGATCATAGAGCACGACCTGACGCCCCTCCGCGAGGCCGGTATAGGGCCGCATATAGGTGTGCCCGCCGGCCGGCCCGCCATGGAGCGTGAGGATCGGCGTGCGCCCGCCGGCCTCGCCATATACCCGGTAATAGACGGCGCCGTTCGGCCCGCCTTCGGCCATACCCTCCTGCTGCGGCGGGACATCGACGCGCCAGAGCGCCGGGTCCGGCGAAGGCGGCCAAGTATCCGCGGCATAGGCGCTGGTCGCAAGCAAGGGGGCGGCCAAGGCCAAGCCGGTGAAGTCCCTTCGAGTGAGAATCATGAATCAGGGTACCGATTGATCGTTGCGCGATAGTCGCTTCCTGCACGCTGACATCGCACGGCGACACGCTGCGGCCAAGCCGAAACCGCATCCTCGTCGAATGCCGCCGGTTGCCGCGCCGCCAATCCGCTTCACGCCGGTCGCCGCCAAGGTTTCGAGCACGGCACGGGTGTCCCAGGCGCGAGCGCGGAGCGCCAGGCTGTGCAGCACCGCGGAGGCGAGCTGCGCCAGTGTTGCGGCATCGGCGGATTCCGGAAACTCGCCGCACGCCTGAGCGCGTCGGATGCGCGCTTCAGTGAACCGGGCGCGGGTGACGCGCGTGGTCGATGCCGGGCAATGGCCGCGGATCGCCGCCTATATCGAACGCGGCCTCGAACGGCCGTCGATCGCCCGCGCCGTCGCCGAGGAGACCGAACTCTGCAAGGACGAACAGGCGCGCCGCCTGACGCAGCCGCGCTGCGGGCCCCGGCCGGTCGGGCTGGCGCTCGGCCGCGGTTTCGGGGCATCATCGCCGGCAGCGGCGGCAAGCCGCACTCTGCGGAGGAGAGCCCCATGCCAGGCACCGTCAACCGGCAGGTCCTGCTGGTCGAAACCCCGAGCGGCAAGCTCGGCCCCGAGCATTTCCGCCTGATCGACGGGACCATGCCCGCCCCGAACGAGGGCGAGTTGCTGCTGCGCGTGCGCTATCTCTCGCTCGACGCCGCGAACCGCGCCTGGATGCAGGGCGCGACCTACCGCTCGGCGGTCGAGGCCGGCACGGTCATGGCCGGCGGTGCGCTGGCCGAAGTCATGGAGTCGCGTGACCCGGATTTCGCGCCGGGCGATCTGGTGTTCGGCGATACCGGCTGGCAGGAATTCGCCGCCGTCCCGGCGCGCCGGGTCACCAGGATGCCGAAGCTCGAACCCCTGACCCATCTTCTGAGCGTCTATGGCATTACCGGCCTTACCGCCTATTTCGGCCTGCTCAAATGCGGGCGGCCGCGCCCGGGCGAGACCGTGGTCGTGTCGGCCGCCGCCGGCGCGGTCGGTTCGGTCGTCGGGCAGATCGCCAAGCTCAAGGGCTGCACCGCGATCGGCATCGCCGGCGGCGCGGAGAAATGCGCCTGGCTGACGCAGGGGCTGGGCTTCGATGCGGCCGTCGACTACAAGGCCGGGCCGGTGTTCAAGGCGCTGAAGGACGCCGCGCCCAAGGGCATCGATGTCTATTTCGACAATGTCGGCGGCGATATCCTCGAAGCCTGCCTGTTCCAGATGAACAATCACGGCCGGATCGCCTGCTGCGGCGCCGTCTCGCAATATGACGGCGCGCCGGCGGCGCACGGGCCGCGCGGCGTGCCCGGGCTGATCGTCGTCAAGCGTCTGAATCTGCAAGGCTTCGTCGTCTCCGATTTCTTCGCCGAGCGAGAGGAGGCGCTGGCCGACCTCCAATCCTGGGTGGCGAGCGGCAAGCTCAAGGTCCAAGAGGACATTCTGGATGGGCTGGACAGCATGCCGCGCGCGCTGATCGGCCTGCTGGCCGGCGACAATCGCGGCAAGCGCATGGTCAAGGTGGCGTGACATCATGAGCGACCGCATCTCCGTCACGATCAGCGACCATGTCGCCGATGTCCGCCTGACCCGCCCCGACAAGATGAACGCGCTCGACGAGGCGATGTTCGAGGCGCTGATCCGGACCGGCGAGCGGCTCAAATCCGAACCCGGCCTGCGCGCCGTGGTGCTGTCGGGCGAAGGCCGCGCGTTTTGCGCCGGGCTCGACCGCTCCCGGTTCGGTGCTATGGCGGAAGGCGCGACGAAGCCGCGCAATCTGGGCCTGCGCCGCCACGGCATCGCCAACCACCCGCAATATGCCGTCTGGGTCTGGCGCGAGCTGCCGGTGCCGGTCATCGCCGCCATCCATGGCGTGGCCTTCGGCGGCGGCTTCCAATTGGCGCTCGCCGCCGATCTGCGCTATGTGGCGCCCGACGCCAAGCTCTCGATCATGGAGATCAAATGGGGCCTCGTGCCGGACATGGCCGGGACCCAGCTGCTGCGCCATCTGGTGCGCGACGATGTGGCGCGCGAATTGACCTATACCGGAAGAGTGTTTTCGGGCGAGGAGGCGCTGGGTTTCGGCCTCGCGACCAGGCTTTCGGCCGATCCGCTGGCCGCTTCGCTCGACACGGCGCGCGAGATCGCCGGAAGGAGCCCGGACGCGGTGCGCGCCGCCAAGCGGCTCTTCAACGCCGCGCGGACCGTGACCCCGGAAGCCGGCCTCACGCAAGAGGCGATCGAGCAGGAGGCGCTGATCGGCAGCCCGAACCAGGCGGAAGCGGTGCGCGCCAATCTGGAGAACCGGGCGCCGGCGTTCCGGGATTGAGGGGCGGCGGTTCAACGCTCGTCCTGCCGTGCGATCTCCTCGACCACGACCGCGATCGCCCGCTGGCTCTGGGCGGCGGGGAGGGCGGGGTCGATCTTGAGCTCGATGCGCAGTCGCCGTTCCAGCACCGGCGGGGCGGGCGGATCTTTGCCGTCTTTCTTGACGTCGCGATAGATGTCCCAGCCGGTCTTGGCCGCGGTGACGATGAGGGCGGCGAGCGCGATGCCGGCGGTCACCGGGTCGGCGAAGCGCCGGGGCGGCGCGCCCGGCTGCAATTGCGCTTCGACGAGGGCGGGAAGCGCGGGATCGATCTCCCCGGCGAGGCGTAGGGCGGTGCTACGGGCGATGTCGTCGGGGATGGTGGGCATGGCGGCGGGTTTCCTCGGTCGGGGGACATTCGGGAATTCATACATCTTCCTAAGGAGTTTCAATAAGATGCCACACCCCCATCGTCATCCCTGGGCTTGTCCCGGGGACCCCCGTCGGGCCGACGCGCAATTGATTTGAAGCAAACGCTCGCAGCTTCACGACGTGGGTAGCCGGGACAAGCCCGGCCATGACGAATATTGAGGAATTCATTGATTTTCTTAAATAAATTGTGGAGCCACCGTGGAATCAAGGCGCGGGCGGGGCGTCCGATGCCGGCGGATCGCCCTGCCACTCGGCGATCGTCCTTGTGACCGTGGCGCGGACGGCGTCCGGCAGCGGCGCTCCGGTGCAGCGCAGCCAGCTCGCCTCCAGCGCTTCCATGCCGAGGGCGATGGTGAGCGCCACCAACCGGCTCGGCCCGGTCCCCGTCTGAGGGTCGGGAAAATCCGGAAACAGGGCGATGCAGCGAGTATTCCAGTCGAGCGCCGCCGCGGTCTCGTCGCGCGCCTCGCAGAGCAGCCCGAGTTGTGCATAGCTCAGCGCCAGGCCGGGCCGGTCGCCGAGCGCCTCCTTGATCGCCAGCGACCGGCGATACCACGCCTCCGCCGCCGCGAGATCGCCGCGAAGCTGCGCCACGATGCCGAGTTGGTGGTAGCTGCCGGCCAGGCCGGGCCGGTCGCCGAGCGCCTCCTTGATCGCCAGCGATCGGTGATACCACGCCTCCGCCGCCGCGAGATCGCCGCGATCCTGCGCCACCCTGCCCAGTTGGTGGTAGCTGACGGCGAGGCCGGGCCGGTCGCCGAGCGCCTCCAGGAGCGCCAAAGACCGGCGACACCACTCCTCCGCCGCGGCGAGGTCGCCGCGACGCAGCGTCACGATGCCCAATTGGTGGTAGCTCTGGGCCAGGCCGGGCCGGTGGCCGAGCGCCTCCCTAATCGCCAGCGACCGGCGATAGCACTCCTCTGCCGCCGAGAGATCGCCGAGACCCTGCGCCACGATGCCCAATTGGTGGTAGCTCTGGGCCAGGCCGGGCCGGTCGCCGAGCGCTTCTGTGATCGTTAGCGACCGGCGATACCATTCCTCCGCCGCTGCAAGATCGCCGCGATATTGCGCCACCATGCCGAGCTGGTGGTAGCTCTGGGCCAGGCCGGGCCGGTCGCCGAGCGCTTCTTTGATCGTTAGCGACCGGCGATACCATTCCTCCGCCGCTGCAAGATCGCCACGATTCTGCGCCACCGCGCCCAATTGATGATAGATAACCGCCAGACGTAGCCGTTGCCGATCGCCCGGCGCCGCCGCCTCCAATTGCCGGCGGATCGCATCGTAGGTCGCGTAGGCGGCACCGGGGTCGCCGGCCCGAAGCGCTCTTCGCGCCTCGCTGCCCACGGCGAAGAGCCAGAGCGATCCGCCGCCGCTGTCGAAATCCGGCGGCGTGCCGTGCCGGTCCTCGAGCGCGGCGCGGCATTTCTTGACCCAGAAGCGGGCTTCCTGCGCTAGGCCGCGGGCATCCCAGAACGCGCTGAGCGGTTGCATGAGCGCTTGCGCGGCCTCGTAGCGCTGCTGTTTCAGGGCCAGGCCGAGGAGCCGCCCCATGGTCCGGCGTTGCCAGCCGATCAGCGCGAATCCCGTCTCGGCCGAGCCGCCCTGGATCTGCTGATAGAGCCAATCGCCGAAGCCGGCATAGGCCGCCAGCAGTGCCTGCTCCGCCGCTTCCTGCTCGGCAGCGAAATCCGTGCCGGCCGACCGGCGCCACTCGGCGGTGAGATAGGAGGGCAGGGCCGGATGCAGCCGATACATGCCGGCCCCCAGCGCCGTCAGCACGCCGATTCCGGCGAGGCGGTCGAGGAGGGCAGACCATTCCTCCGGCGTGACGCCGGCAAAGCGGGGCGGCACGATATCCACGCTCGACATGATCGCCAACACACCCGCATCCGCCACCCCTTCGAACAGCGCGAGCGCCGCGACCCGCTCGCGCTGCGCCGGGGCCAGATGGTCGAAGGAGTATTTGAGGCTGGCGCCCAGCGCGGCGAGCCTTCCCTCGCCGACGAAACCCGGCGGCAGTGCCGCTTCGGTGCCCTTGAGCGCGGCCAGGAGGGTGGCTGCTGAGAATTGCTCCAATTGCGGCAGCACCAGGCGCAGGCTCAGCGGGTTGCCGTCGAGCCATTCCATGAGATCGGCGAAAGCCGGGTCGTGCCGTTTCAGGCGCGCTTGGCCCCAAGGCTGCAGCACGTCTTCGGCCATTTCCGCGGCTTCCGGCGGGGTCAATCCGCCGAGTTCCACGCGCCGCACCTCGCCCAACCAAGTCTCCTTCGTCCGGCTGGTGATGATCACGCCGCTCTTGCCCTCGCGCGCCACGATGTGGAGGAACTCCTGTATCCGGCGCTGCTCGGCCGCATCGAGCGGCGGGGTGGCGCCGGTCGGGTCGGGGAGGTCGTGCAGGGTTTCGAAATTGTCCCAGATCAGCAGCATCCGGTGTTCGCACAGGACTTTGAGGATCAACGCGCTGCGTTGCGCCGGGCCTTGCGTCTTGCGGACGAAATCGGGACCGAAGATCTGCAGCCCGATCTCGGTCACGACGCCGTCGAGGCCGAAGGAGGCGAGACCGGGCTCGAAACTGTGGAAGAACACCAGATCCTTCCGCTCGACGCCGCCGGTCGCCTGCCACCAGCGGCCGAACGCCTTGGCGAGTTCGGTCTTGCCGGTCCCGGCGGGCCCATGCACCAAGGCCACCCGCTGATAGCGGAGCGCCAGTTCCAGCGTGTAGAAGGCGGCGTCGCGGCCGATGAAATTCCGGTCCGGTGCCAGCGGATCGGAGCCGGGTGCCTCTGTCTTGACCTCGTCCAGCGCCGCATCGAGCGACGGCAGCCCGGCCGCGTCGCGCCGGGTCAGCTGGTCGAAACTCACGCGGCTGCGGTAGTAATGCACCGGCACGATCCAGTCTTCGAGCGCCAGCATGCCGCGCTGGCTCGGCCGCTGCCGGTGCATATAGAGGCGCCGGCGCCCCTCGGCGACGGCCTGGCTGACCGGCTTGCGCTGGAACAGCGCCTCGTAGAACGCGGTCATGAATTCCGCCGCCGCCACGGCATAGACGCTGTAGCCCATGGCGACGACCGAGGCGGCGCCGCCGTTCAAGAGGCGCGTCGCGACGGCGGCCTCGACGGCGGCCTCGCCGACCATGCCGGAGCGGCAGGCATTCAGCACGATCAGCGGCACCTTGGCCCGGTTCACCACGAGCGCGAATTCCTCGGCCGGCACCTGATGATCGCCGCCGCCGTCCTTCTCGAAGGCGAGGTAGCCGCGCGCACCGCCCGCATCATATTGATGCGGGTTGGCGGCGAGGCTGGGGGCGATCCCGAAAGTGCCGTGACCGTCGAAATGCAGGATGTGATAGGGGCGGTTCTCGTCTCGCGCCGCGTTCAGGCGCTCTGTCAGCGCCTCCAGGCTGGGCGGCCGCAGCACCTCCAGCAGCACATCGCCCTGCACCGCGGAGAGGCGTTGCAGCAGCGGCCGGGCGATCATCTGATAGCCCACATCGCGCTCGCCGCTGGGCCTGGCGATCACCATCAGCACCCGCAATTCCGGCCCCGGCGGGACGCTCGCCGCGGCACCGGCGGCCTGCACCGTCCGGTCGATGGCGGCGAGCTCCAGCGCCATCGGCGCCGGCCGCTCCGGGTCCTGCAGCAATTCCCAGGGCAATCCCAGGAAGCCCGGATCCTTCGAGCGCAGCACCAGTTCGCATTCGCCTTCGCGCGATCTCTGATAGGCGTCGCGCGCCTTGCCGGCGCCGAAGACCGTGCCGAACAGGGATTTTCCCCAAAGGGCGAGCTTTGCCTGGATCGCCTGCCCGCGCGTCTCATAGACCGCATAAGGCGTCGCCAGATAGTCTTCGAGGTACCAGCGCAGATCCTCGCGCTCTTCGGCGCTGAACGGTGCGGCGAAACCGGCCGGGTCGCCCGAGATTTCGTCGAATTCCTGGCCCGCGCGGCGGAAACTCACCTGGATCTGCCCGCCCGGCAGGTCGGCGACGATCAGGCGGTTCAACATGCGCACCGTCCCGGACGGCGCGGCGCCGGGGGAGCAGCGCGGCCTCGGCGCAATCTAGCCGCTAGTTTCCCCGGATGGAAGCGGGGGTGTCTCTGCGCGCGCCGCTTGCGCTCTCATGTCTGGCGCGGCGGCTCCGCACTCGCGGCGGGGCGCCTTGCCGTCTGGTCGGCCGGCGCCGGGCCGGCCTCGCCCGGTTTCTGGTCGAAGACCTTGACGGCGGTCTGCCGCAGCAGCGCCAGGGCGCTGGCATAGTCCTGCGCCGCTTCCTCCAGCGCGCCCTGGCCGATCTCCGCCTGCGCCTTGTGCACCGCCTTGTTCACCAGGACGGTAAGCTCGTCGAACAGCCACTTGCCGGCGCGCGCCAGCAGCAGCACGGCCCAGAAGGCGAGGCTGAGCAGGCCCGGGCTGATCGGCACGGGGCCGGGGCTTCCGGTCGGGCCGGGCGCCATCGCATCCGGCCGGCCCGCCGGCCCGGCTGCGGCATCGCCCGGCCTTGCCGTGCCGGACGAGGGCGGCGCCAGTTTGGTCTCGGCCAGCGCCGCCTCATCGGCGTCGAGCAGCCGCAGCAGATCGGCGATCGATTGCGGCCGGTCCTCCGGCGCCACGATGAGGGCGCAGTCGATGGTGCGGAGCAAATCCCGGCTGTAGCGCCCGGCGCCGAACTCGACCGCCGGCGCCAGCGGATCGGGCTTGCCGCGCAGGATCGCCTGATGCCGGGTGAAGGAATCGACGCTCTTGCCGCCGATCGCGCGATAGAGCGTCGCGCCCAAGGCGTAGATATCGGAATAGGGGCCCTGTTTCGCGCCGGCGAATTGCTCGATCGGCGCATAGCTTTCCGAATAGATCTGGGTGTAGGTGACGGTCATGCCGTGCCGCGCGCCGCGCGCCGCGCCGAAATCGATCAGGACCGGCCGGCCGTCCTCGCGCACCAGGATGTTGCCGGGCTTGATGTCGCGGTGCAGCAGACCGGCCTCGTGGACGCAGGCGACGGCCTGCGCCAGATTCAGCAGGATCGGGCGCAGCCTGTCCTCGGGCAGGCCCTGGGGCGCCGCCCTGATCACCGCGTCGAGGCTGGTGCCGCCGACATGTTCCATGACGATATAGGCGGTGCCGTTCGCCTCGAAATAAGTCACGACCTTGACGATGCCGCCGCTTGCCGTCCCGAGCGCCGATAATTGGCGCAGCGCCCGGGCCTCCTGGATGAACCGGCCGAGGCAATCGGCGAACGGCCCGGCCTCCCCTTCATCGCCGGCCGCGACGGCCTCGCCGTCCCGCGCGCAGAATTGGCGCGGGAAACACTCCTTGAGGGCGAAGACCTGGTCGATGCCGTCGACCGCCTGATAGGTGATGCCGAAGCCGCCGCGGCCGAGCACGCGGTCGATCCGATAGCCGTTCAGCACCGTGCCGTTGGGCAGCGCGTCGCGCGGCCAACTCTGCGTCGGACTGCTCATGAGATGCACCCACCCAACTGCCGCGGCGTCCGCCGGATCTGCATGGTCGCGGGCGACTCGGTCAGATCGGGCGAATAGAGATGATGAAATGATCGCAGAAGTAAGTGGCGCTGTAAAGCCTGGCTGTACCGGATATCATGGTTGCAACGTGCGCGCGCCGGGCGGGCGGAATCCGTACGTCCGCCCCTGCTCGCCGCTATTGTTGCTGCTGCTGCCCGACCTCATGCCCCACCAAGGGCGTCGGGGCGGCGATCTTGCTCCGCCGCACCACATGCAGCGCCGCGTCCTGGGACGGTTCGCGCCGCGTCTTCGAGACCGAGACGGCGACGGCCAGCTCGCTTTCCGCCTCGCCCTTGTAGACGCCCTTGGTCGGCGGCACGTCGGCATAGTCGCGGCCGACGGCGACGCGGATATGATGGTCGCCGGCGATCCGGTCGTTGGTCGGGTCGATGCCGATCCAGCCCAGGCTCGGCAGATAGGCCTCGACCCAGGCGTGCGACGCGTTGGCCGCCGTGTCGCGGTCGCTGCCGTCATGGTAGAGGTAGCCCGAGACATAGCGCGCCGGAATGCGCAGCCGGCGCAGGAGCGCGATCGCGATATGGGCGAAATCCTGGCACACGCCGGATTTGTGGCGGATCGCGTCATCGATCGGCGAGTCGACGGCCGTGACATCCTGGTTGTAGTCGAAGCGGCGATGGATCGAGCGGTTGACGCCGCGCAGCATGGTCAGCGGGTCCTGCCGCCGCTCGTCGAGCTTGAGCGTGCGCGCCAGCGCTTCGAGCGGCTTGGTGCGGGTCGCGAAATGCGATGGCTGCAACCAGTCCCAGTATTCACCGTCATTGCCGAGCGCGTCGAGCCGGTCCCATTCGCCGTCGTCGAGCATCTCGGGCAATGCGTCGGCCGGTTCGATCTCGACCGCCGAGGAGGCGTGGATGTCCAGCCGCGCATGTGGCGCCGGCACGTCGAAATGATAGACGACATTGCCGAAGTGATCGTCGTAGCGCAGCACCGGGACGTTCGGCCTGGTCGTCAGGCGGAACTGGAAGCAGCGCTGATGCCCTTCGGTACGCGGCGCCATGCGGATCTCGGTCAGATGCTCATGCACCGGCTGGCTGTAGAGGAAGCGGGTCGTGTGCTCGATGAAATAGCGCATGGGGCTCCGGTTACGCGATCAGCGCGTCGTCCAGGGAATAGAGGATGTAGGACTGGTAGATGGCGTCGTGGATCTCCAGGCATTGCTGCTCGATGCCGCGCAGATAGGCGCCGAGATCGCCGCCCATGATGTCGTCGACATGGCCGAAATTGAGCTGCGCCTGCAGCTTGCCGGCCAGGCGCTGCGAGCGCCCCGCGCGCTGCCCGGCGGCGATCGCGATATCGCCCAGATCATGCTGCACGCAATCGACGCAATAGCGGATCGAATGCGGGAACTCGGCGTTGAGCAGCAGGAATTCCAGGATGCCGCGCGCCTCCACGCCATGCGCATAGCTCTTGCAGTAGGGCTCGAAGGCGCTGCAGGAATTCAGGAGGCCGACCCAGTCGAGGAAATTATGCGGCGGCGTCTCGGCGGTGCCTTGCGCACCCTCGATCGGCGTCAGGTAGACGTCGAGCAGGCGCGCCGCCGCCATCGCGCGCTCGATATGCTGGCCGACCCGGATGAAGCGCCAGCCTTCGCCGTGGCTCATCGTGCCGTCCATGGTGCCGCGCACCAGGTAGAGCGCCTCGACCACGGATTGCAGGAAATCGAAGAGCTGGGTCGCGCCGGCCCGCGCGGGATCGGTGCCGCGCATGCGCAGATACAGGCGGTTGATGCATTCCCAGCTCTCGGCGCTGATCTCCTCGCGCACCTGGCGGGCATTGTGCCGGGCCGCGGCGACGCAGCCGAACACCGAGGTGTAGCGATCGCGCGCGAACACCAGGTCGCGCAACACTCGCTCGTCGAGGACGCTCGGCGCGCCTTCTTCTTCCTTGGCGCCGCCGGACAGCCAGAGCGCCTCCAGCACGCGCTGCCAATGGCCGGCTGCGGCGGCCGAAGACCGCTCGATCATCACGTTGAGATTGACGCCGAGCAGCCGCGCCGATTGCTCGGCGCGCTCCAGATATCGGGCCATCCAGTAGAGATTGTCGGCGACGCGCGACAACATGGCCATGAATTCGGGCTCCTAAGGTCTAATTGGCCAGCACCCAGGTGTCCTTGCTGCCGCCGCCCTGCGAGGAATTGACGACCAGCGAGCCGCGGCGCAGCGCCACGCGGGTCAGGCCGCCCGGCACCACCGTCGTACGGTCGCCGCCATAGAGCACGAAGGGCCGGAGATCGACATGGCGCGGCTCGATGGCGCCCTCGATGAAGCAGGGGGCACAGGAGAGATCCAGCGTCGGCTGGGCGATGTAGTTGCGCGGATTGGCCAGGATCGCCTTGCGGAACTCCTCGCGCTGGCGCAGCGTCGAATGCGGCCCGATCAGCATGCCGTAGCCGCCGGACTCGCCGACCGCCTTGACCACGAGGTCTTCGAGATGCTCCAGCACGTGCTGGCACTGTTTCTCGTCGTCCAGCAGATAGGTTTCGACATTGGGCAGGATGGCGTCGGCGTCGAGGTAGTATTTGATCATCTTCGGCACATAGGCATAGACGGCCTTGTCGTCGGCGACGCCGGTGCCGATCGAATTGGCGAGGCCGACATTGCCGGCGCGGTAGGCGTTGAACAGGCCCGGAACGCCGAGCCGCGACTGGGCGCGGAAGGCCAGCGGGTCGACGAAATCATCGTCGACCCGGCGATAGATGACGTCGACCCGCCGGAGGCCCGCGGTGGTGCGCGCATAGACGACATTGTTGTGGACCGCGAGATCGCTGCCCTCGACCAGTTGGATACCCATCTGGCGGGCCAGGAAGGCGTGCTCGAAATAGGCCGAGTTGAAGATACCCGGCGTCAGCACGACGATGGTCGGGTCGCTGCGCCCGGCCGGGGCCAACAGGCGCAAGGTCGCCAGCAGGGCCTGGCAATATTGCGAGATCGGCTGCACCTGATAGTTCCGGAACAGCTCCGGAAAGACGTGCTTCATGACCTCGCGATTGGCCAGCATGTAGGACACGCCGGACGGGACGCGGAGATTGTCTTCGAGCACGGCGAAGCCGCCATCCGGCAGGCGCACCAGGTCGCTGCCGCACACGGCGACATAGACGTCGCGCGGCACGACCAGTTCACGCATCTCGCGGCGGTAATGCTGGGCGCTGTAGACGAGTTCGCGCGGGATCACGCCGTCGGCGAGGATCTTGCCTTCATTGTAGATGTCCTTGAGGAACAGGTTCAGCGCCTCGATGCGCTGGGTCAGCCCGGCCTCGATCTTGGTCCATTCGGCGGATGTGAGGATGCGCGGCAGGAGGTCGGTCGGCATGACCCGCTCCGTGCTTTCCTGCTGGCCGTAGACCGTGAAGGTGATGCCCTGGTTCAGGAAGGACAGGTCGGCACGCTGCTGGCGTTGCAGCAATTCCTCCGGGCCGAGCTCCTGCAGCCGCTCATGGAGGATCTGGTACTGCGGCCGCGGCGCCGCGGCGCGGTCGAACAACTCGTCATAGGGCGCGCCCAAGGCATAGCCGTCGAAGGGCTGGCGGCGCTGCTCGTCGAGCGTCGAGAGAGCCAGTTCGACGACCTCGCCCCGGCTCTTCTTTTGCTGTTCCATCAAAGCTTTGACCACTATCCCCAAGCCCCTGGCGAGGCGGCGACCGGCCGTCCGGCCAGCCGATCTGCCGAAGAAATTTGCAAGAAGCTTGCCATCGGCATGACGGCCGGGAAAGCACGGAATCAGCCGAAAGTAGATGATCCCCTGATGAAATAATAGGCGCTCATGACGCGCCGCAGGGTCGCGCGATCGCCGGCACCCGAGGTTGCCGATGGCCCCGACCGCCGTTGCCTAAATCTTGGGCGCTTGCGCGGGGCCGGCCTTCCTCGGCGAAAAACCCGGCTCCGCGGAATTCTGCTGTACGCGGTTGTGTAGGCTGCGCTTAAATGACCGCAAAAGCCGGGCCGCGGATGACGGCAACCGGCGATCCTGCAGGGAGGCGCCTCATGAAATTCGGAATCTTCTACGAGATGCAATTGCCCCGGCCGTGGGATCGGGACAGCGAGTGGCGCCTGTACCACAACGCGCTGGCGCAGCTCGAACTGGCCGACCGGCTGGGCTACGATTATGCCTGGGAGGTCGAGCATCATTTCCTCGAGGAATATTCGCATTCGCCCGCGCCCGAAGTGTTCCTGGGCGCGGCCAGCCAGCGGACCCGTAACATCCGGCTGGGCCACGGCATCCTTCAGCTGACCACGAACCACCCGGCCAAGCTCGCCGCGAAGGTCGCGGTGCTCGATCTCCTGAGCAACGGCCGGGTCGAGTTCGGCATGGGCGAGAGCGCCAGCATCACCGAACTCGAACCCTTCGGCGTGGCCTTCGAGGACAAGCGCGCGATCTTCGAGGATGCGGTGCGCTGCATGATCCCGATGTTCGGCCCGGGCGGGACGGAGTATCACGGACCGCATTTCGACTTCCCGGCCCGGAACGTCCTGCCGAAGCCGCGCCAGACGCCGCATCCGCCGCTCTGGACCGCCTGTTCGCAGCTGCCGACCATCGCCTATGCCGGCGAGAAGGGCCTGGGCGCGCTCGGCTTCCAATTCGTCAGCGCCGATGCCGCGCATGCCTGGGTCCACGCCTATTACAACGCCATCACCAAGCGGCTCGACCGGCTGGCCGATTACGCGATCAACCCGAATATCGCGCTGGTCAGCATGTTCATGTGCGCGCGCACCGATGAGGAGGCGCGGGCCAAGGCCGATGGCGCGACCTTCTTTCAATTCTGCCTGCGCTTCTACAACAGCCCGAACCGCAAGCGGCCGGCGCCGGGCGAGGTCGATATGTGGGTCGAATACAGCAAATGGAAGGCCGCCAATCGCGAGGCGGCCGAGGCGGCGCTGACCGGCGGGCTGATCGGCTCGCCGGAGACGATCCGCCGCAAGCTGCGCAAATTCGAGCAATCGCATATCGATCAGGTCATCCTCCTGAACCAGGCCGGCCGCAACGCGCATCGGGACATCTGCGACAGCCTGGAAATGTTCGCCGCGGAAGTCATGCCGGAATTCCACGCCAATATTCCGGCGCACGCGGCGTGGAAGGCTGACATCATGGCCGGCAATCTTGAACTGGACGAGATCGACACCGACCGGTTCCTCACCCGGTACGGCGCCAAGGCGGTGACGGTCTAAGGCGGGTTGGCGATCGCGCGGCCGCTCTCCGCGGTCGCGGTATTGCGCAGATAGAGCCAGGCGCCGTCCGGCCAGAGCGCCTTGTCGTCCGGCGCGACCCGGCGATAGCCGTGCCGCACGGCATAGTCGCGCAGGCCCGCATCCATCTCGACCGACCATTGGCCGGCGGCGAAGCCGCCGACGATGGCCGCGGGCGGCGCCTCGGCGAAGAGCGTGTCGAGGCCGCCCGCACTGGCGCCGTGCAGTTCGGCCACGCGGTCGGGCGGCACCAGATCGGCGGTGCGGTAGAAGAACGGGCCGCTGGCGAATTCCGGCCGCACCGTCTCGGCGTCGAGGACATGGCTCGGGAACAGGGTCGCGACATCGCCGGGCAGGCCGGCCGCCCGCAGCGTCCGGGCCAACGCCTCCGCCTGTTCATGGACGACGACGCCGGGCCAGACCGAGGGGTGCAGCAGCAGCGGCACGGTGCCGAGCGCGCGGCCGAGCGGCGGCAGCGCCGGGACGGCGGCGATCACCAGCAGCAGCGGCGCCAGCGGCGGCGGGCCGGACACCCGGATCCGCATGAACATCGAGGCGGCCAGCGCCGCCAGCAGCGGCGCCACCGGCGCGTAATACATCGGCCAGGTCGGGCTCGGCTGAAATCCGCTCAGCACGGCGAGCGCCAGCAGCACGCCCAGCAGGCCGGGCGGCGCCGCCGGCGGCTTGGCGTCGACGGCGCCCTGATAGAGCCGGATCGCCGCCAGCCCGACCACCAGCAGGGTCAGCGACAGATTGCTGCCCCAGCCCAGCAGCACGCCCAGCGCGGCGAGGCGGTAGCCGGGGGTCAGCAGCGCGGTCTGGCCCTGGCGCTGGTACCAGACGCCGGGGGCGGTCACATGATACTCGTATAGGTCGTACCAGACCCGATCCGGCGCCGCCGCCAGGTAGAAGAGCCCGGGCAGCGCCGCCACGGCGATGCCGGCGGCGAGCGGCGCCAGGCGCTCCAGCCGTCCGGGCGCCCAGGCCGTGTAGGCCAGCAGGCCCAGCGGCGCGAAGATATAGGAAACCTTGGCTTCGACGGCGAGCCCGACGCACAGGCCGGCGGCGGCGAACCAGGCGCGCCCGCGCGCCGGCGCCTCCAGATAGAGCAGCAGCCCGGCCAGGAACAGGGCGAGCGGCAGGATGTCGTTGCGCGCCGTCGCGATCGGCCGGTCGAGGAAGGGCGACAGCAGCGCGATCGAGGCGAGCATCACCGCCAAACCCCGGCCGACGCCGTAGCGGCGCAGGAGGGATGCCGTCAGCCAGAACACGCTGATCGCCAGCGCCGCGCTGACCAGCCGCGCGGTCAGCAGGTAATACCCGCCGGTGGCGCCATAGAGCGCCGCCAGCAGCAGCGGATCGGCCGGCGACTGCAGATAGATGAAGTCGCGATAGAGCATTAGATGCCGCGCCAGCACGCCGGCGGAGACATATTGCTCCTCGTCATAATCGATGGCGGCGGTCAGCGCCTGGGCGAGCAGCAGGACCACGAACAGCCCCTGCCACACGGCGATCGCCGCGGCGCTGTGACGCCATCCGGTGCTGCCCGCGCGATTCTCCGCCACCCGCCGCCGCGCCCCCTTGGCCCAGCCGCCGGGGGTCCGGCGGCAAGATCCGGGCATCAGGCACGATTCGAATTAAATCAATGCTAACGGCAATGATCGCGCCGCGCGCGCCGCGCGGGCTGGACCGCCGGCGCGGCAAGGCGTGCGTAGGTCGTCCTTCGCCCTTCAGGGAGAAAAGGTCTTAGGGCGGATCGCGGCCGCTCGCGGTGCCGGGGAGCTCCGGCGCCCTTCGGCCTGGTTCCGCCACCGGCGCTCGGCGGCAGATCGGACAGACCGGCGGCGCCGAAGCGTCGCCCGGCGTCGTGTAATCGGCGCCGTTCAGCCATTCCTCGCCCTGCCAGCGGTCCCAATTCGGGTCGAGTTCGAGT